>Ga0302326_10034411_pt1 | contig 10038 bp, 13 predicted proteins | sample Palsa_T0_3_FD_202264 | JGI IMG/M metagenome (GOLD analysis project Ga0302326, IMG submission 202264) | Peat permafrost microbial communities from Stordalen Mire near Abisko, Sweden - Palsa_T0_3 | ecosystem: Environmental > Terrestrial > Soil > Palsa > Peat permafrost | place: Sweden: Abisko...
CTGTTCGGCCAGGATGGACTTCCCAGGATTCAGTGGACAGCTCTCCGCCGCTTGGCGGCCGCCTCAAATGCTTCGGGGCTCACGCCACCTAAATAACTGTGGCGTCGGGTTCGATTGTAAAACGTATTGATGTAGTCCGAAATCTCAGCTGTCGCCACTTCTCGGTTGTGGTATATCCGTTTCTTTATACGTTCCTTCTTTAGGCTACTGAAAAAGGATTCCGCAACCGCGTTGACCGCCGCATGTACATCGAGGTGCGTATCAACACCGAGAATGACTTCGTGCTCTTCTGTGGGGAGGCTCATGCCGTTCTCCTGAATGCGTGGCGATATGTTGCCAACCCCAGTCGCAGGACAGGACACTCACGATGCACACAACAAAGCTCCTATCAGGTCACCGACGACGGGCGCCTGGCAACGCCAAGGGAACGCCGGACCCCGGTCGACAGGTCAACGCAAAGGCAGTGAGCCAATCCCAGCACGAGTCAGGCCGGGCCGGACGTTCAAGGCAATCTTAGACTGAGTGTCCCAGCAATTTCCCCGTCTGCTCATACTCGGTTCGAGGCCGTTCGTTCGGCAAAAGCGCCGCCAGTCATCGCTTCCATACTGCGAACCCTGGTCCGAGTGAATGAGCGCCTGTTTGGGCCGACGGCGACGCACCGCCATCATGACCGCATCGAGGACGAGCTCACGGCCAATCGTTGGCTTGGTTGACCAGCCGACTATCTTCCGGGAAAACAGATCCATGACTACAGCGAGGTAGAGCCAGCCTTGCCAGGTTCGTATATAGGTTATGTCTGTGACCCAGGCCGTATTCGGTTTGGAAATCGCGAAATTCCGTTGAAGGGAGTTAGGTATCAGGGCCGAAGATTTCGAAGCGGAGTGCTGTCGAACCCGATATCCCCGTACGGCTCGGATGCCATTGACTCTCATGAGGCGCGCGACGCGATGCTTGCTGCATGTTTCCCCAGCCTCTCGAAGATCGAGAAAGACCCGCGGCGCACCGTAGATCCCATGGCTTGCGACGAACGATGCCCGGATTAAGCGCAGAAGTCTTGAGTCTTCCTGGGCCCTGTTCGAAACGGGTTTCTTCAACCACGCATAGTAACCACTGCGGGGCACGTCCAGTAGGCAACACATCGTCTGAACGCCATGGTGTTTCCGATTTGCCTTGATAAATTCGTAGAACCGACGCGCCTGCACTGACGTTCGCGGTGTGGACATGCTTGCTCCCGTTTCCGAGTCGTGGTCAGATTACACGGTGTCCACGAAATCTTGGGAATTCCAGGCTCGGGTCAAGAGGGGACACCCGATTGAGGTAAGATCGATCCTCGTAACCGGACACTCGGCCCCGACTTCAGGGATAGACGTGCACATTCCACCCGGCTTCACGACCGTGTTTCCGTACATATTCGTCACGGATGCGCGTAGCTATCTGACTTTCCTCGTTCAAGGCCTCGGCGGCGAGGTCTTGGATGTACTCGCCTCGCCCGAGGGCGTCGTGCGCAACGCCCAGGTACGGTTTGGCGATACAACGATCATGGTCAGCGAGGCCGGGGGCGTCGAGCCATCGCGTGGAACGTACTATCTCTACGTTGAGGACGCCGATGCGGCCATGGCTCGTGCGGTCGCAGCCGGCGGACGGTCTCTCGGGTCCGTCGCCAACAGGCCCTACAACGATCGACAGGGTGGCGTTGCGGACCCTTCTGGCAACATCTGGTGGCTGTCGCAGCGCTTGGTACCAGGCCCTTATTGAGTCGCGCCCGGCTCCAGCGTCGGCCGGATAGACCGCGCCTAGGGTCACGATAGATAGCCTTCCACAAAGCGGTCATGGGTGAATGCCCGGAGTGGGTCGGAGACCGCCGCTGCGCCAGGCGAACCGAATGGCTGCAATCGGGTAGCGATCGTCGAACCGACGATCGCTATCCAGCCGTGCGGGACTAAACCTCAGTTTGCTCCGCGATCTCCAGCGCGTCATCGACCTCAATCCCGAGGTATCGGACGGTGCTCTCAAGTTTGGTATGGCCGAGCAATAGCTGAACGGCCCGAAGATTCTTGGTGCGCCGATAAATCAGCGTTGGTTTGGTGCGCCGCATCGAATGGGTGCCGTAGGCCGCCGGATCGAGTCCGATCGACCGAGCCCAAGCTGCGACGCTCCGGGAGTATTGCCGAGTCGAAATGGGGCGACCCCGACATGCGGCTCGGAAAGAGAAAATGCTCCGGTTTCAGATGGGTCGCCGCGATCCAGGTAGCGACCGCGTCCCGGGTTTGCTCGGTGAGCTCAAACTGCACCGGTCGTTGCGTCTTCTTCTGCATGACAATCGCTCGCGGGGCGACATTGCTGCCCTGGAGCACATCGCGAACCCGAAGCCCAACCAAATCGCAACCGCGCAACCTGCTATCGATAGCTAGGTTGAACAACGCAAGTTCACGGGTTCGATGATCAAGCTGCAGGCGAATCCGAATGGCCCAGATCTCCCTCAGCTTTAGCGGCGGCTTCTGCCCGATCAGCTTCCCTTTGTTCCACGGTACCCATGCACGCGAAACGATTCTTAGAGCAATTTTGATGACGCTTTAGCTGCATCGCGTGGTGCTATACGACGACCACCCGGCGCGCGATTCGAACGTGTCCCGCTGCATCGTTGGATGCTCTCATTAACACAGCTCGTGCGCCGCGCTTCCTTCATCGTCTTGCTCCCGAGCTCTCCCGAGTGCGCTGTTGTACGCCCCATTGGGTTGCCCAGTTGCGGCGTTGCGTGCACTCTCGTACGCATTGCACACCTCGCTTTCGATATGGCGTGGGAACACATCACTCTCGTTAGCCAAGCCCCGCTTCAGTACATTGCAAAACTGATTCTGTTTGCACTGGCATCTCGAGTCGACGACGAAGGTAAGTGCTGGCCTTCGATCGACACCATTTGTCACGACACCGGGCTCAAGCACCGCACGACGCAGCTGCATCTGAAGTCCTTGGTTGAAAGTGGGTACGTCATCCGGCAAGAGCGCCCAGGACGCACGGCCCTGCTGTGGATAAACATGCGCACGTTGGCCACCGGTGTGTCTGCAACAGCCGCGCACGACCTGCATACGGGGGTGCATTCGCTGCAAGAAACCGGTGCAGGGTGTGCACCCGAAGTAGAAATAGAACTACCAATAAATCGCCAATTACGAAAGTTATCCACAACGGGCAAACCGACGGCCAACAACACGGCGCCGACTAAGTGGTGGACAACCCCTGCCGGGATCGATGCGAAGGGCCGAGAACTCCAGGTGCAAGCCCATCCTGGTGAGGGTTACGCAGCGTACAAGGATCGCCTCTTTGCTGTCGAGAGGCTGCGCCGCGAGCCACCGTGAGTCGAACGACTGGAACCGTGGCTGTCTCTCTGGCGTCGACTCGGTGAACCAATTTTTGTTTCAGAACGATGCCCTTAATCTAAAACGCTCGGAGCCCGCAGGACGCCAGACATACAGCCCGAGCAACGACTCAGAGGTGCTCGTGCAAAGTCGACTAGCGGGAAGACTTCACACCTTTCCGAATTCGCAGCCGTGAACGTTTTGCCCTCTTATCAATTCTCGCCGATCGCGTCGTTGCCGAGCTCACCCGTAGGCGGGCGTACTTTCACCACCATCCCTGATTACGCCCGTCGCCAAGGCCGCCCACTCATCGTAATGGGGGTGGATCGTTAACGCGCTGCGAGTAAGTGTGAGCATGTATCTAATCCGTGCCGAGCTCCACGAACTGACGGGTCGCGCCCGTGCCTTGCAGCAGCTCACTTGGCTGCGGCGCTGGCGCTGGCGCTTCGCGGTCGCAGCAGACGGTTCGCCGCGTGTCGCACGCGCGTACTGGAGCAAGCGCATGATCGATGAAACTTTGACGATGGAAGACAACCCTGGACCCAACTTTGAAGGGTTGAAGGAGACGGCATAACATGCCATCGCCCATGGGGAGAAAGCGGACAGTCAATCACGACCTGCCGCCGGGCATGTACCGGAAGCGCGGGCGATACTATTACGGGCGCCAGGAGAGTGCGCTCGGTGCCGATCTGCAAGCGGCGCTCAAGCGCTGGGCTGAACTGCGCGGAAGGCCTGCGACATTCGGCGATGCGATTGTTGAATATCGGCTGCGCGAGCTCGCCACGAAGGCGCCGAAAACACAGCGCGAATACGATCGACAATTGTCCTTGCTCGCCAAGGTTTTTGGGCGCGTGTCGCTGGCGGCGATGAAGCCCGTCGATATCCGCACCTACCTCGACCGGCGCCGCGCCAAGGTGTCCGCGACGCGCGAGAAGGCACTGCTCTCCGCGGTATTCAACTTCGCCCGCGGTATTGGTCTTACCGACGCCGTAAATCCATGCGTCGGTATCAAAGGGGTGGGATCGCACCGCGAAGTCTATGTCGAGGACGCAGAGCTCGAGGCGGTCCTGGCGCATGCAGATAGGCCGCTGCGCGGTTTTTTGGAGCTAGCCTATTACACGGGGCAGGACGCCGCGGTACTACTGCGCATGACGCGTGCGGACGTGAGAGATGGGCTACTGTGGGCTCGCAGGACGAAGACTGATAACGCGACCCGGATCGAGATCGTGGGGCCGTTGGCGACCATTCTGACGCGCTTAGCGTCAAATCCTGTGCCGTCGGTCTACCTGATCGCGGACGAACGTGGCCAGCCGATGACCTTGCAGGCGATGCGCCGTCGCTTCTGGAAGGCACGGGCTGCCGCCGGCGCAACATTCCAGATTCGCGACTTGCGGGCGAAGGCCGGCAGTGATCTGCCGAGCCTGGAACAGGCTCAGAAGCTGCTCGCTCATTCATCGGAGGCGACGACTGCGGGCTATCGGCGCCGCCGCATTGGTGAGCGTGCGACCCCTGTCTTGAAGGAGATCAAACGGTAGCTCCGCGTTTCGATTTTTTACGGAATTGCGGACAACGATAGCGAATTGCGGACAACGATCTAGTAGGCACTACAGCGGGGAGTGGCGGAGAGAGAGGGATTCGAACCCCCGTTAGGTTGCCCTAAACCTGATTTCGAGTCAGGCGCATTCGACCACTCTGCCATCTCTCCCCATTGATTTAATTATACATTAGCGAGCTTCGTCTGAATCCCTTCCCGCAATTCCAGCTATTTCCCGCCGGTCGTTGCGGTCCACCGGACCGAGACGAATGGCCCCTGTCGGGCATGGCGCTTCCCCATCATTGATGCAGAGTACCTAGCTCCCAGTCCCGAGCTTCGATGTCCCGAGCAGGCTGCCACGCCTCGCGGATGCGGCGCCGGTTGAGATTTCCGTATCCTTACCAAAAGTGAAAGCGCCGCCCCAGCTCAATCGTCGCTTGGCCAATCAGTAAGATAGCGAACACGGCGAGCGTCACGCGAAGTATCTTGAAATAGAACGCGTCGCTCATTCGTTTCTGAATTTGGGTGCCGAAGAGCAGCGAAGCGATTGCCAGACCGGTTAAGGGTAGCGACGCAGTGAGTAAAGGTAGGCTTTCGGGGCCGGCTAGGCTCAGGGTAGCCGCCTGACCCAACTTGCTCGCGAGGAAACAAAGGTTAAGGGTTTGCGTCAGTGCGACCGGAGGCAGCTCCAATATCATGAAATAGATCAGGAGAGGCGGCCCTCCGACGTTCACGGCGCCAGAAAAAAGACCTGCCAACACGCCAAATGCAGTGCCCGATACGGCACGCCGACGGATGAGCCACTCCCAGTCAAGGTGACGGATGAACGCTTGCACCAAGAATAAGAGGATCATTGCCGCAAGAAGAACTTGCAACAGCTCTGGCGGTGCCATAAGCAGAAAGTGCGTGCCTAACACGGTGCCAATGACGACCCAGATCGCCATCGGCCAGTGCTTGCCGAGGCTTTCGCGCCAGTTACCCCCGCGCAATATGCTGACGACGTTTACGGCAACGTTTGGCAGGACGGTAATTAAAACCGCTGTCTTGACATCGATGAGCAACGCGATCAGCGGGGTGGAGATTAGCGGAAAACCAAAGCCAATCGCACCGTGCTTGATCGCACCCGCTATGATGATCGCGACAAGTGCAACGACCATCGCCGGAGAGAATAAGGTGTCGAGGCCAAACATTTATTTTGGGATCTTGCAGGATAATACTCTGGGGTGAGAAATGCGTAGCCCCGAACTCCAACGTACCCAGCAGGCTGCCTCGCGGATGCGGGACCCCGTACCAAGGACGAGATGTTCGGTACTTCGAGTTCTCTGCGAGGGTGCCGTGACCGAATGCTGTGAACCTGCAACACCGGGACATGAAAGCGTACGATCAAGGAACTAGACAACGCGAGCCAGAACGGCTGAGCGCGTGGATCCTCGCCATCATCGCTGCGATAGAAGGACTGTGGGTCGTTCTCAACTTCGCCCAGAACCCAGCGGGGTTTATGCGATACATTGGATTCGCACCTGGCAGGGCAGGCGCCTTCGAGGGATGGCTGTTGGCGGCCGTCGTTACCGGTGCGTTCGTTTGGCAGAGCGCGCGCCTTCCGAGCGTCCGCGCAAATCTCGTCCGTCCTTCGTTTCTGAAATTCCTAGGTCTGGCGGTGGCGGTTACAGCGGGAATCCTCGAAGAAGTCATATTTCGCAAGTGGCTGATGGACTACCTGAAGGATCAAGGAATTGGGACGCTCTTACAGATCCTGGCATCAGGACTCGTCTTCGGTCTCGCACACGGTATCTGGGGGCTGATGGCGCGAAGCGTTCGCGCGGCGGCGAGTGCCACGGCGATCACTGGCGCCCTCGGTGCCGCTCTTGGCCTCGTCTACGTCATTGCTGGCAGGAGCGTCGCGCCGTGTATCGCGGCGCACTTCCTAATCAACGCGCTCATTGAACCGGGCCTCGTGCTTGCAGCCTCCCGTGGAGAAATGGGAAGAACCGGGCACGTGCGTTGAGGCCTAGCCCCACGTTCAAAGTTGCCGAGTTCCAAGGGATGGACAAACTTTGAACTGGGGACTCGGAATCCAGAGACCGCCTGTCGGCGACCTGCAGCTCCAGGACAAGGTATGAAGTTCTGCGTCCGGGGTGCGTCATGTGACGAGCCCAATCGGACCAGGATCGGCCACTCACTGCGAGCATCGCGCAGGAACACTCCCCGAGGCTTCTTGGCAGAACGGGTATTTGTCCCGGTTTGCGACGAGGCTCGTTCGGTATCACAATTGACACCGGGCACCGAGCGGCGACGCGGAGGGCATATCTATGAATGTATCGAGCGTAACGTTCATTCAACATGGGGCATCTGACGGTTACTCACAGTTCGTAGCGTGTCGCCACTTGTACCCATTTCCGCAGTTAAATCCAAGCAGACGAAACTTATGGCAACCCAATGCCCTGACCTATCTCCTGGCCGCAATGATTGCTGCTTGTGTGGTCGCCGTGCCCGCTAACGCACAGTCAAACTCACCTTCGTCGGCGGTGACCACGGCATCATCTTCTGGATATAACCAACCGCCAAAAAACATTCTAGAAGTCATGCACGCGCCTTCGCCGCCAATGCCCAATGTGAGTCCGCCGGGGGACACGATACTTCTCGTTTCCTGGCAGGACTATCCGCCGATTTCTCGCGTCGCCACGCCTTTTTTGCGCCTTGCCGGCGCACGCATAGAGCCAAAAAATCATAGCAAGCACGACACCCCAGGCGGCTACGGAATCACGCCCTGTGTCAGGGATTTCGAACTCGTACACCTCGCCGATCGCGCCCAGATTCACGTCGCGCTTCCTGCGGGCGCTTGCCCGAATTCGCCGATATGGAGCGCGGATGGAAAGCTATTCGCTTTCGAGAACATCGCGCCCGATGCGGTCGAGCTCTGGATCGGCGATGCAAAGGCCGGCAAAGCGCATCGAGTTCCCGGTGCGCATCTCAACCCAATGTTCGAACATGAGATGCAGTGGATGCCCAATCAGAGAACGCTCCTGGTCAAGCTCGTGCCTCAGGGGATGGGTGCGCCACCGCGTGCACCGGAGGTGCCTAGTGGTCCGAGCATCCAGGAGACCGAAGGCGAGAAGGGGGAAAGCAGCACCTACGAAAACCGCGATACGCTCGGCAACAAGCACGACGAGGATCTCTTCGATTACTACGCGGCATCGCAACTTGCGTTCGTCGATGCAACCACCGGAACGATCACAGCGGTGGGAAAACCGGGCCTTTATGAGGCGCTAGAACCCGCGCCCGATGGGCAGCACCTGCTCGTGGCCGCCATTCACAAGCCCTACTCATACGTCACCACTTATGATCGTTTCCCGCGTGAAATTGAGGTCTGGGACACGTCGACGCGGCCAAGCGTGATTACTCGTCGCATCGCGTCGCTGCCGTTGGCAGATCGTGTTCCCATTCATGGCGTTCCTCTTGGTCCACGCGATTTTTCATGGCGTGCCACCGAGCCAGCGACGCTCGTCTGGGCGGAAGCGCTCGACGGCGGCGACTGGAATGTCAAGGTTCCCGCTCGGGATAAGATCCTCCTCCTGAAGGCGCCGTTCACGTCGCCCCCCGTTGAGATCACGCGGACTGAGCAGCGTTTTATCGGGCTCTCTTGGAGCGAGCGGCCGAACGTCGCGCTATTGAATGAGGTCGACAGCAACCGACACTGGAGACGGAGCTTCCTCATCAATGTCGATGATCAACAGCAAAAACCTAGATTGCTCTGGGATCTCTCTACTGACGAGAAGTATGCAAACCCCGGCAATCCAGTGACACGCCGCCTCGCAAACGGCTTCCGGGTGCTTCGCCAAGACGGCGACTGGATCTACCTCGCAGGAAATGGCTCGTCGCCCAATGGGGACCGACCCTTTCTTGATCGGCTCGATCTCAAGACACTCAAATCCGAGCGTCTCTTTCGCAGCGATAAAACCGCTTACGAGCAATTCCTCTCCTTTACCGGAGCGGACGCGCGGACGTTTCTGACCTGGCGTCAATCGGCGACAGAGCCGCCGAACGCATTTGTGCGAACGCTTGAAAAATCCATCGACGCACCCGGCGGAGAAGCGGCATTTGCTTCGACAAGCGTCGCAATTACCCATATTCCCGATCCAACGCCGGTAGTGAGGGAGATCAAGCAGCGCCTAGTCAAGTACAAGCGCGACGATGGGCTCGATTTGTCGTTCACACTTTACATGCCGCCCGGCTACAAAGAAGGCACCCGCGTCCCGACAATTCTTTATGCCTACCCTCTCGACTATGCCGACGCTGCGCAGGCTAGCCAGGTCGTGGGCTCGGACGAAACCTTTACACGGCTTCGCCAATACAAACTGCTCCTCTTGGCGGGCTACGCGGTCATCGACCGCGCCGCCTTCCCGATCGTCGGCGATCCGAAGAAAGCCTACGACACTTATCTGGAGCAACTCCTTGCCGACGCGAAGGCTGCGGTCGATGAGGCGGTGCGCCTTGGCGTTGCCGACCCGGAGCGCATAGGGGTCACCGGGCACAGCCACGGCGCTCTAATGACTGCGAACCTGGTGGCCCATTCTGATTTATTCCGGGCGGGCGTTGCGACAAGTGGCTCCTACAACAAGACGCTCACGCCTTTCGGCTTCCAGAGTGAGCGCCGATCGGTATGGGAGGCATCGGATGTCTATTTGAAAGTCTCACCATTCTTCATCGCCGACAAGCTGAAGACGCCGCTTCTCATTGTGCACGGTGCGGACGATGCGAATCCTGGCACCACGCCACTGCAAGCTAGCAAGCTCTACGAAGCAATCCGAGGTAACGGCGGGACAACGCGCTTGGTGATGCTTCCGCACGAGCCGCACTGGTATACCGCCATGGAATCAAACGAGCAACTCATTTACGAGATGCTTCGTTGGTTTGACAAATATGTTAAGAACGCGTCGCCACGGACGCTGGCAGAAAATCGTTAGAACGCTCCGCTTGTGTCACTCACAAATGCGACTGGAGTCGCTCAATGAAAGGGAATGTTTGCGACGCATTGAGTTATCGCCGTTTGTGTCAATGGCAGTTGTTCATCCAACTGGCAACCGCCAACCAGCCACCGTTGAAGTAGGGAAACTTGGGCGTCCGGTTTTCGTAACGCGCTAGGTCTGCGCC
>Ga0302326_10034412_pt1 | contig 10038 bp, 13 predicted proteins | sample Palsa_T0_3_FD_202264 | JGI IMG/M metagenome (GOLD analysis project Ga0302326, IMG submission 202264) | Peat permafrost microbial communities from Stordalen Mire near Abisko, Sweden - Palsa_T0_3 | ecosystem: Environmental > Terrestrial > Soil > Palsa > Peat permafrost | place: Sweden: Abisko...
TTGAAAAGATGACCAAGGATGAGGCCGGGGCTCGGGACGATCTGAAAATTGCGAGAGCAGCTGGTGGCGACGATCCGAGCGCGCGGGAGCGAATGGCGGCAGACGAGGCACGGATGGGCGCAGATTTGCTTGCCAAAGATCCGCATAAGTACGCCTTCGAAGCCGCGGCTGACGGTAAATGGACGCCGGCACCGGACACCAAGGGTGTTGTGACGATGTCTGCTACGGACACTCATCGTGCCGAACCGCACGAACCGATTCAGGCGCGTTCCGGTCCGCCGGTGGACGTCGCGCAAGAGGCACAGCCGCTATCCGTCGGGGGACGGGGATAGATCGTGAACAACCTCGCCTATACGTCACAAGACGCCGCGACCGTCGGACCCAAGGTGGAAGAGAAGGTACGGGAAGACGTCGGCGCGACTGCGCCGATCCCATACGAGGTCCAAGCGGGTGACGCCGGCACGGTAACCGTCGGGTCGGTCGCCGAAGATATCGGCAAATACTTCGTAGGGGGTCGCGAGAACTCGCTCTTTACGCTGCATTTTTCGTTCTCGGAGCCGCGCGTCGCCCAGCTCATGGCCAACGTGACACGCTACGGGCGCGGGTCGTACGTCGGGCTTCTCGTGTACACGACCGTCCTTTCGAAGCCGATCGCGGCCGAAGTCATCCTCGAGGACCCCAAGATGTTCGGCAAGCCGAAGTTCGGCGGTGATCCGGCCGTGAGCGCAAAGCTCAACGCGAACGGTCCGCTCGTCAAGCTCGCGGGAGAGCTCGCGCGCACGGAGACGACGGTCGCGAGCGGTCAGATCAAGATAAAGCGGTACTGCCGCCTCGTACCGAGCGACGCGGGCGCAGTGCTAATTCTCAACACGCTGCCTCGGCCGTTGAAGATGGGCATGAGCGCGACCACCGACGCGGGTCAATTTCTACAACTCGCCGGCATGATCGAAGCGGCGCTCTAGACTAAGGGCATATAGCCGACTCGTTTCAATGCCGCGAGCAGAGCGCGGTTTTCTTCGTCGACCTCACACCTAATGCCGGAAACGCCGGCCATGATTAGCGACGCCGTCGCGCTTACGACGAGATCGATCTCGTACTCCTTACCGCGGTACGCCGCAACGACGCCGATGAGGCCTATCGTTCCAACACTTCGATCGCGACCGTCATCATTTACGATGAGAAGCGGCTGCGTCAGTCCGACCGCGTCTTCATCGAGCGAGGCCGTTTGCCAACCGCCGGGATAGCGTGCGAATCTGTGTGCGTCAACCTCGAGATTCGAACGCACGGCCGCATCGATTCCGGCCCGGGCGATCAGAGCGCGGTCGCGCCGGTCGAGCGTGTCGTCGAGGACCGCCCGGAGCGTGCGCTCGAAGACGCCGGGATCGTCGTCGGCATTCGTCCAACGCAGTTGCGCGCCGCGAATCGGCGGCGGTAGCAGCGGACGCGCGCCGTCGTACCAGAACGCGAGCCGCCGCGGGTCGTTAGAAGCCGTCGCGTGCCACCTTTTCGTACGTGCCGTCTTCGTTTGCGACGACGCAGCACGTCGGTTCCCAAACTGCGGGGTTCGGCGCGGTCGTCCACGGTTTCTCCGCTGCGTTCGCTTCGTCTAAAAGCAAACCGTAGGTCCCCTTGCAGTACATGTAGCTAATATCGCTCGGCTCGGCCTTGCGGAAACCGTCGTTGAGATCGGCGTACATGCGCTGCGCAACGGTGTAGATGCGGGTTTGCAGATCGGCATCGGGCATCGCCGCCCAATTGTCGACGATACGAAAATAGAAGATGCTTTGACGGTCGCCGGACTGGACGTGGGCTCCCAGGTCGTCGTCCCATCGCATCAGCGTGTCGACGAAACCAACCTTGCAGTAGCGCGCCACGATAACGTACTCTCCTTAAAGCGTCCGGTGCGTCGGGTATTGCGCCTTGGATTCTGGCTTCCTCGCATGGCTCGGCAAAGGGCACCTTTCGCTTTCTGAGGTAGAGGATGCGGGTGGCACGTTCGCGCGGTGCTCGAGGCACGAAGGTCGTTTCTGCTCGCGGCCTCGTGTTCGCGGTCGTGGGTTTGATTGTGATAGCGGCGGGGCTCCTCGCGCCGGGGATTTTCTTTCTCGTGCAGCGCGAGACGGGCGCGCGGGGAGTGGCGACGGTCGATTCGTGTGACACGACAGGTGCCGGGAAATACGAGAGAACCGAATGCTCGGGCACCTGGGTCGTCGGAGGTTCGCTTCTCGACAAGGGCTCGATCGTCGTAGGTACCATCCAGGGTGCCGAGGACAGCGATGTCGGTAAGACGATCGACGTTACGTTGGCCGGAGATGAGGCGTACTCGCGCGATCCCACGCTGCCCCTCGTGCTCATCGGTTTCGGTCTCGTCGCGATCGCTTTTGCGATTCTCATTGTCATAGGATATTTTCGGCAGCCGCGCGGGGCCGTTACGGCGACCGGCGGGGGTCAGGTTCCGGATGGCGGCGCGAGCGGAAAGTGGCGCGTTAAATAACGCCCGACCTCGTCGATTCCTGCGATCAAACCCGCAGTCGGATCGCCCGAGCGAAAATGCTGCTCTACGACCGCGACGATGCCGTTCCACGTTTCTTGGCCGAGCCGTTCGTGCGCGACCGTATCGCCGACGACCGCAAATTCGCGGCGCGACGGAACGACGAAGAACAGGACGGAATTGCGCTCGGGCCGTCGCGTCAGCCCGTGAATACGCATCGCGCGTAGCGCCGCGGCGTGGATGTCGCCGGAGATACGCGCCGCGATCTTTACCGAAATCGACGCGCCGGTCGTCGCTTCTGCCCGCGCGATCGCTTCGGCGATGCGCTTGTTGTCGACAAAACGGTGCAGGCCGCTCACCACCTTCCGGTTGCTCCGCCGCCGCCCGACATTCCGCCTCCGCCCGAGAATCCGCCGCCTCCGAGCCCGCCTAGAATTGAGCCGCCGAGCATCAACCCACCCCATAGGCCGAAGCCGCTGTTGCCGCCGGAGATATAGGGACCGCGATCGGGAAACGCTCGCCCGAGCGCCCGAAATGCGAAGAGCATCAACCCTATGAGGACGAGGCCGAGGATGATGCCGATGAAGACACTGGTTGGGTTGTTGCCATCGTCCTCGTCGTACGTGTTGGGCACCGCCGGTGGAACGGCCGCGGCCGGTGCGCTCGTCGTTTCACCGCCGATCGTCGCGAGAATAGCATTGACACCCGCGGTTACCGCGCCGTCGGGATCGCCGGCACGAAGTTTGGGCGTAATCGTATCGCGGATGATGCGCGCCGCAATCGCATCGGGTACGGTTCCTTCGAGCCCGTAGCCGACTTCGATGCGCACGGTGCGGTCGGTAGGGAAGACGAACAAAACGAGACCGTCGTCCATCCCCTTTCTTCCGACCTTCCACTTCGCGAACGCATGCACCGTCCAGTCTTCGGTCGGCGTAGTTCCGGTCGTCGGTGCGATATAGACGAGGACTTGATGGCCCGTTGCGTTCTGGTACGCTACGAGGCGATCGTCGAGCGTCGAAACGGTTTGCGGCTGCAAGAAGCCGGCCGTGTCGGTCACCCACAGCGAGGGCGAAGGCGGGATCGGTACCTCGCCCACGCTCGCCGCGCCGCAGAGCGCGATCAGCAGCATGAGCGGCAGTGCCGCGCGCAGCGCATTCATTACGCTAAAAATTCACCGCCGGAGCGTTTTGAGAGCCGGGTTGCGATTTGAAGTACGACTTCTCGGCGAAACGCGACCCAAAGAATCCCGCGACGAACACCGTCGGAAACGAATCGCGCGTCGTGTTGAACGCCTGTGCTGCCTGATTGAACCGCATCCGCTCGACGGCGATGCGGTTTTCCGTCCCCTCGAGCTGCGCTTGCAGATCTTCGAAGTTCTGGCTCGCTTTGAGGTTGGGATAATTTTCGACGGTGACGAGGAGTCGCGACAGGGCCGACGAGAGATTGTCTTGCGCATTGGAAAACTGCGAAAAGGCGGCCGGGTCGTTGGGAGCGGCGCCTGCAGTGTTGACCTGACCGACCTTTGCGCGCGCTTCCGTGACGGCGATGTAGGTGCTTTTCTCGAAATTTGCCGCGCCCTTGACGGTCGCCACGAGATTCGGGATGAGGTCGGCGCGCCGTTGGTAGACGCTCTCGACCTGCGCCCATTGTGATTGGACCGCCTGATCGAGGGTCACGAGCCGGTTGTACGTCCCGGCAAACCACATGGCCGCGACGACGACGACAATTACCAATCCGCCGAGTGCGATGAGCCCTCGGTTCACGACGTAATCACCATGGAGGCCCCTTCATGATCGGGCGCAGTAACTCCGCGTATGGCCAAAAACGCGCCCGCCGGCAGTCCCCGGCCGAAGAAGACGTTCGGCTGCACGTTCGTGTTGGTCCCGCTGATCCTCATTCTCCTGGGCATCGCGTTTCTGTACGCCGGTAACCAGTTGGCGCCCGACGCGAACTCCGCAGCGCAGGTCTTCCGGAACGATCCGAGCTGCAGCGCGAACCTCAACGTAGTTAGGCCGCCCGGCGAGTGTACGGTGCTCGATGCAACGGTGCTTGGGGCGGAGATGCGCGTCACCGGTTTCGGGGGCAAGACTCGGCCGGAGACACCATACGCTTCGGTGCGCGATAGCAACGGACACATAAGCGATGTCGAACTCGACGCAAGCTCCGGCGACGTGTTTGTGTACGGCGTGGCCTCGGGTGCCAAAGCGCGGGTGCAGTATTTTAGAGGCAACGTCGTGCGCGTTGCTTCCGGAACGACGACGGCCGAATCGGTCGATGCGCCCGACGTCGACGCCGACACCGTCAGTCAATTGCCGTGGGTAGGGATGTTCGCGATCCTGTTTGCCGTGTTGATGGTCGTTGCGAGAATCGTATTCGTGCGCCGCTCCGGCTGAAGACCCAAGGCCATCTCATTCGCCTCCTGTCGCCGCGGGCATGATGCGAATCCCCATCGCGACGCCCCGATACGGTAAGCAAGCCGCTTGCTGGACTGAGGCTGGGAAACGGATGCAGCGTGGCTTCCGTTGGGTATACCTTGGACTACTTAGGGGGATTATGGAATGAAATGTCTTTTTAAAGTCGCTGCGGCACTAGGGCTCGGGATCGCGTTGCTCGCGAAGCCCACGCCGGCGCCCGCGGCGTTCTTCGTGAGTTTGTCGGTCAACTTCGGTCCGCCGGCGTTGCCCGTTTACGTACAACCGCCGGACCCGGCTCCGGATCTCATGTGGACACCCGGATATTGGGCGTACGGCCCGTACGGCTACTATTGGGTACCCGGGACGTGGGTCCAGGCACCGCAAGTCGGATACTACTGGACTCCGGGTTACTGGGGCTTTAACGGCTACAACTACGCTTGGAACGCCGGCTATTGGGGCCCGCAAGTCGGGTACTACGGCGGCATCAACTACGGATTCGGCTTCTTTGGTCAGGGTTATTCCGGTGGCGGCTGGTACGGAAACCACTTCCGCTACAACACCGCATACTCGAACGTCAACACGACGTACGTGAACAACGTCTACGTGAATCGTACCGTCGTCAACAACTACTACGGTCCGAGCCATGTGGCGTTCAACGGCCGTGGTGGTGTCGGTATCAGTCCGACCGCGAACCAGCTCGCCTACGGTCATCAACACCACGTCGGCTGGACTGCCGCGCAACAGACCAACGCGCGCGTCGCTCAGGGCAACCGCAACTACCTCGCTAAGGTGAGCGGCGGCCGGCCTCAATACGCCGCGTTCACGCGTCCGCTCGGCACGACGCATCGTCCGCCGAACTACGCGCCGATCTCGAATCACGTGGCCACCTCGCACACGCCTACGCGCACGACGGCGTTCCGTTCGGCTACGACCCATTCGACCTATCGCGCTCCGGTAAAGCCCGCGTATCGCGCGCCGGTCACGTCTCATCCGGCATATCGCGCTCCGGCGGCCCACACCTACAGCGCGCCAAAGACGACGTACCACGCGCCGACGACGTACCACGCGCCGACCACGTACCACGCGCCGACGACGTACCACGCGCCGACGACGTACCACGCGCCGACGACGTACCACGCGCCGACGACGTATCACGCCGTCACGTCGCACCCCGCACCTCGCACCTACAGCCGGCCGGCGTCGGCACCGCACGCGGGGGGCGCACCTAGCCACGCGTCCGCCGCTCATCCGTCAGGCAAGGACGACCATCCCCACTAACCGGTAGAACCGGAAATGAAAAGGCCGCGGCTCGAGAGGGTCGCGGCTTTTCTTTGCTCGCCGTAAGGGTCGTGCGTTAAGCGCGTTCGCCCAGGAGGTTGGTCGGAACGACGATCGGCGGCGCCGCGGTGTAGTCGCCAGGGCTCGTAGCGTCCGGCGGAGCTACGGCACCCGAGCGCTCGAGCGCGACCGTGATCGCGGCCGCCACGATGAAGTTGACGACGAGCGCGTCGAGACCGATGTAGGGTGCGATCGTTGCCGGGCCGAGCGAAAACGTAAACGTCGGTTTCACGCCCTGCGAGAACGAGAGCGCGGTTCCCGTCACCATGCCCGCGACCCAGCCCCAGAGCAACGCCGTCGGATGGAACCAGCGCCGATACAATCCGACGACGATCGCGGGGAACGTTTGCAAGATCCAGATTCCGCCCAAGAGCTGCAGGTTGATCGCATATTGCGTCGGCACCCCGATGATAAACGCGAGGGCACCGAGCTTGACGACTAACGACGCGACCTTGGCCGTCGATGCTTCCTCGGCACCGGTCGCGCCGGGTTTGAGATACGCCTTGTAGATGTTCCGCGTCCAAAGATTTGCCGCGGCGATCGACATCACGGCCGCCGGCACGAGCGCGCCGATGGCGATCGCTGCGAACGCAAAGCCGACGAACCACGACGGGAACATCGCTTTGAAGAGCGTCGGGATCACCTGACTCGGCGCGGTTACGTGAATGCCGGCCGCAATCGCCGCGTACCCAAGCAGCGCGATCAGTCCGAGCAGAAACGAGTACGCCGGTAACAACGCCGCGTTGCGCTTGACGACGTCGACCCGCGCGGCGCTCAGCACGCCCGTAATCGCATGCGGGTAGATGAAGAGCGCCATCGCGGAACCGAGCGCGAGCGTCGCGTAGCTCCAGTACGCCTTTGGGCCCAGGATGACGGCGCCCGCCGGCGGCACGATGCTTGCGAAGTGGAGGTTCGCGGCGGCGAAGATCGGACCGAAGCCGCCGAGCCGCGAGGGAATCACGACGATCGCAACGATCACAACCAGATAAATCATCGCGTCCTTCACGAACGCGATCATCGCGGGCGCGCGCAAACCGCTCGTGTACGTGTACGCCGCGAGGATCACGAATGCGATGATCAGGGGAAGGTCGGCTGCGATTCCGCTGCCGGTGACGCCCATAGCTCCGATGACGACCTGCATGCCGACGAGTTGCAGCGCGATGTACGGCATCGTGGCGAGGATGCCGGTCGCCGCGATCGCGAGCGCCAGCCCTTTCGAGCCGTAGCGCCCGCCGACAAAGTCGGCTGGGGTCACGTAGCCGTGATTCTTCGAGACGTTCCACAGGCGGGGCATGATCGCGAACATGATGGGATAGGCCAGGATCGTGTACGGGACCGCAAAGAACCCGAGGGCCCCGGTTCCGAAGATCGCGGCCGGGACGGCAATGAGGGTGTAGGCCGTATACAGGTCGCCGCCGATCAGGAACCAGCTGACGGCCACCCCGAACCGGCGGCCCCCGAGCCCCCACTCGTCGAGTTGCGAGAGGTCGCCCCGGCGCCAGCGCGCCGCGTAGAACCCGAGAACGGTTACCAGCAAAAAGAAGGCGAGGAAGACGGCCAGGGCCGTCACGTCGAGCTTCACCTCGAGCGCATATAGACGAACGCCGTCAGGGCGGTCGTCGCCAGGAGCCACGCAAACTGGTACCAGTAATAGAAGGGAAGCCCGAAGAGCGCGGGCTCGGCGTGCGCGTACAGTCCCGGGAAGAGCAAAGCGGCGAACGGCAGCACCAGCAGCCACCAAACGGGTCGTTTACCGTCGGCTTTGGGGTCCATCCGTGCTGTATAATACAAGGAGCGCGGCCACCCTTTCGGGTCCCGCCCTAACCTCTGGGGCGCTATCGTCCGAGAAATAAGGAAAGCCACCGGAGCGAGCACTTCATGCCACAAAGCGAGGTCAGGGTCGACCGACGACTCTCCGCGCCCCATCCAGGCCCCACGATCCGACGCGATTATATCGACGTGCTCGGCCTTGATGTCGAGGTGCTCGCCGCCCAGCTCGGCTTGCCCGCGGAGCGCCTCGAAGCGATGCTCGATGGGCGCATCTCCATCGACGTCGATGCGGCCATCCGCCTTGCCCGCTCTCTCCAGCTGCCCGCCGAGCGGATCATGCAGATGCAAACCCGGGCCGACTTCGCCGCCGCTCGTGCGGTCTCGTCGTTTACCGAGATCACGATCCTGCGGCGCACGGTGCCGTTCCCATTTCCCGTGGCGGACTATTTGCGCGGCTGCCTCGGCCGCACGACCGACGACGGCGCCGGCAACGGCTCATTTTTCTTCCAAGAGGACGTTCCCGCGGGGGATCGCGACGACTACGCTGGCCTGCACGCGCTGTGGCGTGGCGACCTCCTGCGGGTCTACGAGCCCGGCGGTGATGTCGCTTGGGCGGGACCCGTCCTGCAAAATCTCGACGGACGCACGTTGTTACCGTACGTCGGCGCGGCCGAGTGGCAAGTATGGTTCTCCGCGGGTCTGCGGGCCGATCTTGCGATCGGCCCCGACCACGCCGATTTCTTCGCCCGCATGGGCAGCGAGTAGGCCGCATGGATGCGGCGTATACCGGCGCGTCCCGGAGGGACACGGCGCCGCCGGTGAGCTAGACCGTCTGGGCGCTGCTCACGATCATCTCACGCGGGGCGCGCATACCGTGATTTTCGTCGCCGTGCGAATCGGCTGCGGTGACGAGCGCGTCCTCGTCGTCACCGGTGATCTGCTGTCCGCACAGCGGGCACGTTACCTGCATGGCCATAACGAAATTCTCCCTCTTAGTCGCGGTCGGGCTTGCAACTTTCGCGCCGCCGCCGCTTACCCTCCCGCCTCGTCGCGCTCGCCGATCCGCGCCGTCATGTTGTTAACGACCTTAAACTTTCGTACTGCGGAATGAGGCGTGAAGAAAATCTTCGCGCGAAAGTGCTTAAGAGAGAAACATTCGCGAAGCGAAGCGTTTCTCCACGTGTGTTAGCATAGTGCTATGAGAGACCGTGACGCCCGCGAGTCCGACGAGATCGTCGGTTGGCCCGATGCCCACTTCCTGCGTCACCGCAAGCGAAGCACCGATTTCGACGCCGGCGCAATGCGCGCGCTCCTCGCGCTGCGCACGACGGCGCAGCGCGTCGAGAATGCACTCGGTTCGTGGTTCGTCGAGGCCGGCCTGACGCCGCAGAAGTTCGGCGTGCTCGTCGTGTTACACGCGGAGGGCGAACCGATTTCGCTTTCCGACTTGCGTCGTTATCTCGGAACGACGCAAGCGAACGTCACGGGACTCGTTGCCGGCCTCGAGCGCGATGGTTACATCGATCGCAAGGCGAGCACCGAAGATCGCCGCGTTTCGTTCATCTCGCTCTCCCGTAGCGGTAAGCGCATCGTCGCGACGTATTTGCCCGAATACTTTGCAAGGAATCGCGCTGCGCTCCGCGCGCTCTCGCAAGGCGAGAAGAAGACTTTTGTCGAGCTGTTGAATAAAATCGTCCGCGGCTACTCAGCGCTCGAGGCGTAACAACCGCAAGAAGAGCCCCGAGGGCCCGCCCGCCACTGAGGAGAAACGAACCCCTCCCCACTCGCGGGTGTGATGTAATGGTAGCCTGCGACCTTCCCAAGGTTGACGCGCGGGTTCGATTCCCGCCACCCGCTCCACAAGAAAAATATAGAACAAATCGAATCGCCCAACTGACATTCTAAAAACCTCAACGCATGAGGACGCCGGATTTTTGCGCGAGGCAAGGTGCCGGGGGGGCGCGGTGTGCAAGCGCACATAAGCCCCCCCGGCAACGCAGTCCCCGCACAAAAATCCGGTGTCCC
>Ga0302326_10034413_pt1 | contig 10038 bp, 10 predicted proteins | sample Palsa_T0_3_FD_202264 | JGI IMG/M metagenome (GOLD analysis project Ga0302326, IMG submission 202264) | Peat permafrost microbial communities from Stordalen Mire near Abisko, Sweden - Palsa_T0_3 | ecosystem: Environmental > Terrestrial > Soil > Palsa > Peat permafrost | place: Sweden: Abisko...
ATGCCTCGGAAGTATTCGACATGTGCCTTGAGCGGATCCGCCGTGCGCATACCGAGCCACGGAAAATGCGTCGAGAGATTATAGATGCCCGGCCGCCGCGGAACCGGACGAGTCTGCGCCTCCTCGTAATGCAGGTGCAGCGCTTCGTGGCTCGTGAAGAAATCGACGCCCTCCATCCCGGAAGCCTTCGCGGCGCTAATGTTCTCCATAAAGCGGAGCGATTCCCCGACCCGCCGCGCAATTCCATGGAACTCCTCGGCAAGCGGCGAGTGCTCGGCGAAATCCAGATCCCAATTCTCCGGATGATGCAAATCGGCAAACCCACCCTTGACAAGTGCTCGAATGAAGTTGAGCGTCAGCGCGGACCGCTCATAAGCACGCAGCAAAAGACGCGAGTCTGGATCACGCTCAGCCGCCGAGAATCCCGGCGAGTTGACCAGATCCCCGCGAAACGTAGTCAGGCGCTGCCCATCGCGCGTCTCAAAATCCTCCGACCGCGGCTTGGCATACTGCCCCGCGATGCGCCCCACGCGGATGACCGGCTTCTGGCTGCCATGGACCAGCACCAGGCTCATCTGCAATAGGATCTTGAGCTTGTTTGTGATATGCGCGGCAGTGCAATCGGCAAAGCGTTCCGCGCAATCGCCGCCTTGGAGCAGAAATCGCTTGCCCTGCGTCGCTTCAGCCAGCTGCGCCTTGAGCGCTTCCACTTCCCAGGAAGTAACAAGAGGCGGCAACTGAGCGAGCTCACGCAGTGTAGCATCGAGCGCCGCGGGGTCGGCATAAGCAACCAAATGAGCAGCAGGTTTGGTGCGCCAGGACGTGGGGGACCAAACTGAATCAGTGACAACGGGGTCAACAAGAGCGGACATGGGTTCTAGCGTTTCGATCGAGCCTTTCTCCCCCGAACAGTAATCACCACGGGCGTGTAGTTAAATCCAAACCGCTTACGCAACTGATTAACCAAATACCGTTCATGCGAGAAGTAAAGCGGCCCTTGCCCATCCGTGAAAAAGATAAAGTGGGGCGGACGCAGCGAAGCCTGAGTCACATAAAGCACCTTACGCTCTTCAAAGTGAAGGCTCTCCACGAACCGGTTCAGCTCCCCAGTCGTCACCCGCTTGGTCGCGGATTCATAAGCCTCGCGAATCAGCTTGAACAGCCGCTTCACATTGGTCCCTTCCTTCGCGGAGATGAATACCACCGGCGCGTAATCCAGGAACTTCAACTTATCCCGCAAATTCTGCTCAAACTCTCGCTTCTTTGCTTCCTCAATCAGGTCCCACTTGTTCACCACAAGGATCAGCGCACGCCCGCCTTCATGCGAATACCCCGCAATCGTCGCATCCAGAGCCAGCACCCCCTGCGTCGCATCCAGCACCAGCAGCACCACATGTGACATCCGTATGTTGCGCCGCGCCATGATCACGCTCAGCTTTTCCGCCATCTCCTCGGTCTTGCCCTTACGGCGAATACCGGCCGTGTCGATGAAGATATACTCCGCCCCGTTGTGTTCCACGTGCTCATCCACCGAATCACGCGTAGTCCCCGCAATCGGCGAAACAATAGACCTCTCTGACCCCGTCAGCGCATTGAGCAACGTCGACTTCCCGACGTTCGGCCGCCCAATGATTGCAACCTTAATCGCGTGCGATTCCGGACCCTCCGTCTCCAGCGGGAAATCCTTCGTGATATGAAGGAGCAGCGAATCGACGCCGACATTGTGCTCGGCGGAAATCGGAAAAATATCGGCAATACCGAGCGGATAAAAATCGTGAACAATATCCTGATTCTTGCCGGTATCTGCCTTGTTCACCGCCAACGTAACCGGCCGCCCCAAACGCCGCAGCATCTGCCCAAGATCCCGGTCCGAACCCGTGATCTCAGCCCTCCCATCCACTAGAAAAATGATCTGGTCAGCGCGCTCCAGCGCAAACTCCGCCTGCTTAAGAATCTGGCTCGGAATGTAATCGTCATCATGAACAACGATGCCGCCCGTGTCGATCAGCTCAAACGGTTTGCCGTTAAAGTTCGCTGATCCATGGATGCGATCGCGCGTGATCCCCGGCTCATCGCCGACAATAGACCGGCGCTCTCCGGTGATTCGATTGAAAAGAGTAGACTTGCCGACGTTAGGCCGACCGACGATGACCACTGTTGGCATACTTTAAACTGTAGCAAGTGCACGTGAAAACAAGTGGGGCACGCCAATTCTTCGGTCGTCACGGGACGCTCTCGAAGTGGCACCCGAACTTCGAATACCGGGCCGGGCAGGTGGAAATGGCGGAAGCGGTCGAGTCCGCCCTCACCGACCGGAAGCATCTCATTGTCGAAGCCGGCACCGGTACCGGCAAAACGCTGGCCTACTTGGTTCCCGCGCTCATGTCCGGCAAACGCGTAGTGGTTTCCACCGGCACCAAGAACCTCCAGGAGCAACTCTTCTTCAAGGACGTGCCCTTCCTCCAGCAGCACTTCGACCGTCCCCTGAAAGTCAGCTACATGAAGGGCCGCGGCAACTTCGCCTGCCGCCAAAAGATCTACGACGCGGATAAACAGGCCATCCTCACCGGCCTCGGCGAAGTGGCCGATTTCCAGATCATCCAAAACTGGGAGCAAACCACCGAATACGGCGACCGCGCCGAAATCACCACTCTTCCCGAGAACAGCACCGCCTGGGCGAAAATCGACGCGCGCCGCGACCTCTGCTCCGGCCAAAAATGCCCGCAGTTTGACCGTTGCTTCATCACGAAAATGCACCAGCGGGCCGCCGAGAGCGACATCCTGATCGTCAATCACCACCTCTTCTTCGCCGACCTCGCCATTAAAGATGAGGAGTACGCCGGAATCCTCCCCGAGTATTGGGCCGTGGTATTCGACGAAGCCCACGAACTCGAGGATGTCGCCGGAAGCTACTTCGGGATCAGGGTTTCGAGCTATCAGTTTCAGGAGCTGCGCCGCGACGTGGGCGTCATGTCGCGCATGAAAAACTTCGGCACCGAGGAACTCGACCGCATCCTCATGCGCCTGGAAGAAATTTCCGCGAACTTCTTCGCGGATTTTGGAATGGCGGAAGGGCGTGCATCGTTTGCCAACCGCGATGCCTTCGCGGGAGATCATTACATCGATCTGCTCGCGGCTCTTGAGTTGACCGCGGCGAATCTCAAGCTGATCCGCGATGCCCCGGCCGAAATCGAGCCTTTTTTCCGGCGTGCGATCGAGTTGCGGGAAAGCCTAAAGTTCCTGATCGAAAGCGACGATAGTTCATTTGTCTACTGGCTGGAAAAGCGCGGGCGGGGCGTTTTCCTGCAGGCGACGCCGATCGACGTTTCGACGATCCTGGCATCGCGGCTCTTTGAAAAATTGGATTGCGTCATTCTGGCGAGCGCCACTCTGGCCGTGGCTGGCGAGTTCGAATTCGTCCAGAAGCGCCTCGGCCTCAAGGACGCCCGCACCTTAATGGTTCCCGGCCATTTCGACTACCAGAAGCAGGCGCTCCTCTACATCCCACAGGGTTTACCCGACCCCCGGGACGCAGCGTTCACCAAACTCGCCAGCGAGGAGATCGTCCGCCTTCTCGATTTCAGCCGCGGTCGCGCCTTCGTGCTCTTCACCAGCTACCAGCAGATGCGCCTGGTTTACGATCGCGTCTCGCTCATGGTCGATTGGCCCACGTTGATGCAAGGCACCGGCCCGCGCAACGCCCTGCTCGACGAATTCCGCGCCACAAAAAACTGCGTGCTCTTCGCCACTTCAAGCTTCTGGCAGGGCGTCGACGTCCCTGGCGACCAGCTAAGCTGCGTTATCATCGATAGGTTACCTTTCGCTGTTCCGAGCGACCCGGTAGTTGAAGCGAGAATTCGAAACGTGCGCGAAACCGGGGGAAATCCCTTTTACGATTACCAGATACCGCAAGCGGCAATTTCGCTGAAGCAGGGGTTTGGGAGATTGATCAGAAGCCGGAGCGACCGTGGAGTACTGGCGCTGCTGGACCGGCGGATTACGGCAACCCGATACGGCCAGGTATTTTTCGACAGCCTGCCCGATTACGGGTTTACAACCAAGATTGAGGACGTGGAGAAGTTTTTCGATGTTTGAGGTTTCGGTAGAAGAAGTTTTCCCGGCGGGGCATTCGTTACGCAACTATCACGGCAAGTGCGAGAACGTGCACGGCCACAACTATCGCGTCTGCGTGACCGTCCAGGGTCCGGATGTAGACGAAAACGGCTTGCTGGTGGATTTCGCAGTGGTAAAAAAATTGGTCCGGGCGGTCAAAGACCGCCTGGACCACCAGTTTTTAAATGACCTCGAACCGTTCGACAAAATCAACCCGTCGGCGGAAAACATCGCAAGGTATTTCTACGACGAAATTGCCGGCGGCCTGCAAGTATCGAACGGCGCCAAGGTAAGTGAAGTAAAGCTATGGGAAACGGATATTACGTACGCGAGTTACCGTCCCTCTATTCCTGCCAATAGCTGATCAGCAGTCCTTCTCCAGCCACATCGGTATCGATGGCGTACTGGTTCAGGTATAAAGAATCCCGTCCATCCTCGGACGAGATCTTCCACTGATCCGCCACCGCGCTGCCCGTAGCTGGAACCAGCACACGGGCAACCTGCGACAGCGCGCTCTTGGACATGGCCGGAGCGCCGATATAGCACTTGCCGGTCAGCCCCGGAACGGACTGGAAGAATAACTTAGATACACGAAATGTTGGGTCGGTCGACAGCGCAACCGGAGTTCCCGGCGACGCCACATTTACGCGGCCCATTGATGTCAAGGTCATATGATCCCCTCGACCGCATAGTAGCGAACCGCAGAGCCGCACTTTAGCCATCCCCGCCGCTAAGCCATTGATTCAATTGAAAAATGTAAAAAACAAGCGCTGGTGATCGCGCCGCCGCAAGTCATCGAAAAAGTTCAGTAGAAAGGTCAGGTGCGTGAGCCCTTTCTCGCTGCTCCCGGTATCCGGAAGAAAGGCCGCGAGGCGCTTGCCATCCGGCGCGAGGTCGTAATTGGGAAATGGGCCGCCATTGAGCAGCCGAGCCTCCTACCACTCGCGAGGATTTCCCGGAGCGAACGAATCGCCGTGAGCGGTATAGCTGACGGCCATCACCCGGCCATCCTCAGTTTCAAAGAGCAGGTCATGCCCGTCGCGAGACCACAAGGGGAACATGCCGAGCCCAATCAGCCACCGTCCTCCTGGCCCGGGAAACGGCCTCACGTACACTTGAAGACTGCCGCCCTCATTCGATTCATACGCCAGCCAGCGACCGTCGGGTGAAAATGCCGGGAAGAATTCGCCCGCCAGCGTCCCCAGGAATAGCTCAGGCTTACCGAGCCGGATCCCGGAAGAGCCTTGCGCCGTGCCGCCTTCCACAGTCGACGTGAAAATGTCATGTTGGATACCGCCCATTCCGGTCGCCGAAAAAGCCAAGCGCTTTCCGTCCGATGAAAACGAGTAGGGCAACTCATCAAGCTTGCCGTCGGTCAGACGCTGCGCCTCGCCCGAGCCGTCCGAGCGAATCCAGTACAACCCCGGGGCAGCCTGGTTGGTGGATTTGAACACGATGTTCTTCCCGTCAGGCGTCCACACCGCAAAGACATTCTCGCCCGGCAAAAAACTCAGCCGCGAGGGAGTATCCCGGTCCAGATCTTTCACCCAGATGTCCTGAAGTTCGTGGCCAGCGGCAATGGAAAACGCCAGCCGCTTGCCATCTGGCGAGAAGCGCGGGTCCGCATAAATGCCGGGCGGCCCATACAACGGCTGTGACTTGCCTCCGCGATCCAGCCAGGAAATCGGCCAACGGTCCTTCCTGGCGAGATATACAAATGTTCCGTTCTGTGCAAAAGCAAAATCCCCGCCCGCCACGGCGGAGCTGTTGATATCTTGCAGAACGGGCGTCGGGGTGCCGCTGGCGGTCAGCCGGCGGGCGTCGAACGGCACGCCAACAACGTGCCGAGGTGTAGGTAAACCAGGTACCCGGGACCTGTGCCGGTTGATAGCGCCAGGTAACGGGCAAAGAAGCCCCCGTGCGCCACGGTCCTCCGCTCGCCGGTCTTGATTGAAATCACTTCGGCGCTCGCGTCGTCGTAACTTCCCGATTGAGTTTTCGCGGTGAACAGCACCGCTTGGCTGCCCGGCAGAACTTGGGGCCAACGGTGGATACTTTCACCTGGCTTCAGCTTGGTTACCTCGACCGGCGTCCCGCCAGTTGAAGGGATCCGGGAAAGGACGCCTTTCTGGTCCAGTGCCGCGATGATATTGCCGTCGTCTCCCCAGCTCGCAGCGTTACCGCCGCTCCGCCCTCCACCGCAATCTTTTCGAGTTTGCCCTCGGCGGAAAACCCGATCCATTTACCGTCCGGAGAAAAGAACGGAAAGGAAGCGTTCTCCGTACCGGCGAGCGGCGTGAACTCCTTCTGATTCATCAATCGCGTTTGGATTCGCACCTTGCCGTCGGCGCCGCGCAGCGTGAGAGCCAGGCGAGCCCCGTCCGGGGAAATCGCCATCATGTTTCCGTTGCCGCCAAGGCCGGCCCTTACCAACGGTTCATCGGGCGCCATCTCCGCGTTTACGCGGATCAGCGGCCGCAATGGCACTGGACGCGTGGCCTGATATAGTACGATGCTCGCGAACACGAATGAAACCAATCCCGCAATGGCCCAGGGCAATTTTGAAGAGTGGGATTCAGCCCGCGGCGGAACATCAATTCCGCTCCCGGGATCTTCAAGCGCCACCCGCGCCTCGCCAATGTCCCGCAGCCGCTTTCGCGCATCACGATCCAGACACCGCCGCAGCAACTCTCGAATCGCCCCCGGCGTTTCTTTCGGAAGCTTGCCGAAGTCAATCGGCTCGCGAAGTACGTCGGCTAGCGTCTGCGTAAGCGTCCCGCCTTCGAACAAGCGTCGCGCGCTAAGCATCTCCCAAAGGACCACGCCAAACGACCAAATATCCGCGCGCTTATCCACCGGCTTCCCCGCAGCCTGCTCCGGGCTCATATACGCTGGCGTGCCCAGGATCATACCGGCACCCGTTTGCGAGACCGTCGCCGCTAACGAATCCACGCCTCTTCTCAATACCTGTTCTTTGGCCAGTCCGAAGTCCAGTACTTTGACTTGGCCCTCGTTCGTGAGCTTGATATTGGCGGGCTTCAGGTCGCGATGTACGATTCCCTTCTCATGCGCCGCCTCCAGCGCATCCGCAATCTGTCGGGCGATATCAAGAGCCTCAGGAACCGGTATCCCACCCTCCGCCATGCGCTCAGCCAGCGTATGCCCTTCCACCAGCTCCATTACCAGGTAATTCGGCCCTACATCGTGCAGCGTGCAAATATTCGTATGATTCAGCGCCGCCACTGCCCGCGCCTCGCGTTGACTCCTTCGTGCGAACTCCGTCTTCACGAACTTCAAGGCAACGCTCCGCCCCAGGCGCGAATCGCTCGCCTTGTAGACTACCCCCATTCCGCCTTCGCCGATCTTGGCCTGGATACAGTAGTGCCCCACCGTGTCGCCGGGCGCGAATTCGGCCGCGGCATTCAGTAAATCAATGGCGGGGCTGTCCAGGCTATCCCCGTTTTCCGCCAGCAACCTCTTAACCTCCGCGCATAATTCCACGTCGCCACGGCAAGCCGAATCGACGAACACCGCGCGCTCGGTGTCCGGCATCTCGAAAGCTGCTCCAAATACTTCCTTAATACGAGCCCAGCGCTCAGGCGTCACAACTGGCTCTTCATCCAGGCCTTCGCCAAGGCCCAATCGCGTTTCACGGTGCGCGGGGAAATCGCCATGGCCTCGGCAGTCTCTTCCACCGACATCCCGCCGAAGTAGCGCAGTTCAACGATCCGCGCCTGCTGTGCGTCGAGTTCGGCTAGACGAACCAGCATTTCATCCACGGCCAGAATCTCTTCCGTATGGTCCGCGCCCGCCGCCCGCTGCAAAATCGCTTCGTTCATGGTGACGGGGATGCCGCGTTTGAGAGCGCGCCGACCGGGTCCACCAGAAGGCGGCGCATGAACTGGCTCGCCACGCCGATGAACTGCGCCCGGTTTTGCCAATTGGCGTGATTCTGATCTACCAGCCGCAGGAAAACTTCGTGCACCAGCGCGGTGGGCTGCAGTGTGTGGCCCGGCCGTTCATCGCGCATGTAATGGCCGGCTACGCGGCGTAGCTCCCTGTAAACAAGCGGTATCAGCTCGTCCAGTGCGCCCTTGCGCCCGCGCTTCAGTTCGCCAAGCAGCACCGAGACTTCCCCGCAAGATTCAGTCAATGAGGAGCCAGGCATCATTCTAGCCCATGCCTCTCACTTTTTTTGGCCCCGGTTCTAAGCCCTTCTCGCGGTTTGGCCGGGAGCGGCAAAGTGAGAACTCAAAAACTGGCAGTGACAGCGGTCTGCATATGGGCGGCTGCATCTGCCCTGGCGCAAAAACCCACCATCTCCATTCAGGTGGTCGATAACTTCGGAGCGCCGAAAGGCGTTATACCCGCGGCACAGAAGGAAGCTACGCGGATACTCGGCGCGGCCGGAGTCAACGTCGACTGGCGGAAGGGTCCAGCGCCCAACGGACTCACCCTTTTCCTCGTCGAGCGAAGAATGGTTCCGGCTAAGGATGTCGCTCTTGGCTATTCCTTCGTCGGGACCCACTCCGTCGAGGAACTCGATGTCGCCCATCTGCTTTATCCAGCAATTGAGCGGAAGGCGCGAGACGGGCAAACCGGCATCTCGACAGTGCTGGGGGGCGTGATGGCGCACGAAATCGGTCACTTGCTGCTCAATTCAAACGATCACAGCCCAACCGGCGTGATGAGCGCCGTCTTTGAATTCACGCAGATCGCGGAGGCAGCCAGGGGCCACCTGCTGTTCACGGCCAGTCAAGCCGCGCGGATCAGGTCGCGAGTCACGCTGCGGGGCTACACTGACGCGGGCGTTCCTCGCAGCCCGAAGCTCGCAGGAACGCATTGACTGGGAAGTTAGCGTCCGGCAATCGGCCATCTGAGAAGCCGGACTTCCAAGCCCGCTTAACGAGGTTGGGCCACTTCCGCGCGGCACATCCAAAAATAGGTGGCGAGCACAGCCACGACAAGAGTGAATCCGATGCCGAATTCCCCGAGGATGTATTTCGCGCGGCCGGTGTACGCGGTCATGGGGTCGAAGAACTGTTGGATGAAATGGTTGCTGGAAGCGTGCAGAATCACTCCGGTCCACAAGCTGCCGGACTTCAGGCGTAGCCAGGTCAGGACGACACAAAGGACGATCATGTTGGCGGAAACAACCGCCAAACCATACCAGCCGGTTCCCACGTTGTAGCCGGCGAAAACGATGATTGGCACGTGCCACAAAGCCCAAATTACGCCCGAGAGAACAGCCGTTGCCGTGAATGAAAATCGTTTGGCCAGCTCGGGCACGAGGAATCCACGCCAACCGATTTCCTCGCCTAGAGTGGTAGCGCAGTTTTGGATTACTCCGACGGTGGCGACAACCAGGAAATAGAGCCCGATACCGAGAGGTCTGGATATGTGACCGAGACCGAGGTACCGCGAATAGGCATCGGCAGTCTGTTTCGGGTTTAACGCGGCGATACCGGTCAACCAGGCGATGGAGTAGGTAACGGTGGAATAGCCGAGAGGGATCAGGTAGCTGATAACTTGGTACCGCGTTTGTCCCCACTGCCAACCAAGGCTGGCGATCGGGCGGCCGAGATACTTGCAGGTGAGCAAGGCCCCTATGGCGGGGCACCACATCAGGCAGGTGGTGTAGGCTCCGTCCGCGGCAGTCGTGCCCGCGGACTTGATAATGAGGAAATAGAACACGGAACTGACGGTCCACGTGACGAGCAGATACGCGAGAATCGCGCGGCGGCCGGCGGCCGGATTCATTAGCAGGTTATAGCACTCTGGCCCGACGAGTCGCAACACCAGCGATCACCGCGTTTCAAATTTTTCTATCTCACTGATTCCATTAATCTAATCTTCTTCCGACCATGTCGCCGACATCCCCTGCGCTATTCTTCAGGCAGGAGAACTTCACAAATGCTACCCAAC
>Ga0302326_10034415_pt1 | contig 10038 bp, 6 predicted proteins | sample Palsa_T0_3_FD_202264 | JGI IMG/M metagenome (GOLD analysis project Ga0302326, IMG submission 202264) | Peat permafrost microbial communities from Stordalen Mire near Abisko, Sweden - Palsa_T0_3 | ecosystem: Environmental > Terrestrial > Soil > Palsa > Peat permafrost | place: Sweden: Abisko...
GGCCCTTTTGGCCAATGTTCGTGTGCGCCCAATACGAGCCGGGCGCAATGTAGGCCGCTGTCATCGGGCCGGAAACGGAGCCGCTGGCATATGAACTGACCATGCCCTGCCCAATCCATCCGGCAGCCGGGCTGAGCATCACCCGGGCTGATCCGGCTCTGCCTTGAGACGCGCCAGCCTGGCCCTGGGACAACGCGCTTCGAACAATGGAGAGTTCGATTGGATTGTGCTGGGCAGCCGAGAGAGGGACGCGGAGGTTGGTCACCTCATGCCCGGACACGGAAAAATCGACGGTTCCCGCCAGCGGTCCCGCGTTTGCGTCCTGCAACGAGATCCCCCCGGAACCATCAAGACTAAGACTAAAGGTTTGCCCGGAGGACACCACGAACGAGTAAGTTCCATCCGGCAGGAGGGCCTGGATGGCGTGCGTCTCCTGCAGGTAGTTTGCAATATAGGGGAGCTGATGGCCGGCGGCGTCCATGACGACTGCGGAATAAGCAGATCCAGCGCGGCTGGCGGAGGGTTGTTGATGGGGAAGCGCAACTGTGGCAATGACGGTTTGGAATGGTTCGAGGGTCAGCGTAAGGTTGGCCTGCGCCTGTTCGCCCGGCGAAAGCCGAATGCGCGCCGCCCCAGCCAGGTCGCTTGCATCCGGATAGAAGACGCTGGCGTATCCCGCGCGCGCGCCGCCAGCAGCAATAGTGCCAGCTGAATCGTTCTCCAGAAGAGGCTCGGTGTACATCACATACACGCCATCGGCGAGCGAGGCAAAGCGATAAGCCCCTTCGCTATTGGTCTTGGTGGTGGAAGCAAGCGTCCAGTCGGCACGGCCATCCTGAACCGTTCTCCGCAACAGGTTGATGCGGATTCCCTCGGCCGGATCACCGGTGGAGAGTTCGACCTGGCCGTGAATCGATGAGGTGGGCGCCAGCGTGAAGACCAGATCGGGCATCTCCGCGGCAACCAGAATGTCGTGCGGCGGACCGACGGTGTCGCCCGCCGTTCCCGGTTCCTCGGCGGACGGACGATCGCGGAAGCCGGGCTTGAGAACCTGAAATGCCTGCGGGCCGGTGGGCACGCCGGGAATCTCGAAACGGCCATCGCCGTCGGTGAGGGCGCCGGCTTCGGCGTTGCCTTCAATCCGCACCAGCGCTCGCGGCAGAGGCTGGCCGGTGGCGGCATTGGTGACCACGCCATGCACGGTCGCCTGCGTTGTCGCGGCAACGCTTCCGGGCGAGGCCTGGGCCGCGAGCAGCGGCGGGGACAGCAGAAACAAAGCGGAGCATGCGCCTGCGGCAAAACAGCCGGTTCGAGCGTGCCGTAGATATTCTGCTGGCGAGAAATCTTTGCCCACCGCACGCTCATGGATTGTCCGAGATTCCACTCTCCATTTTGACCGTTTGCGCCAGGATTTGGAATCCGGGTGGTAGAAATTGATTCGCGGGGAACTGCGCCGGGGGTTTAGCGGCGCACCCGCGGCGGGTCAGTCGGGTTCGATGTACCAGGGAATGTTGATGACCACGATGCGGCGATTGCCGCGCAGCAACAGGATGACCTTGAGCAGGTCGGCACGGCGGTTGTGCAGCAGGTTTTCCCACCAGTGGCGCACCACAAGCTCGGGCACCAGTACGCAGACCTTGTGGAAGCTGGACTCCCTCTCCGCGGCCAGAACGTAATCGACCACCGGCGCCAGGACGTAGCGGTAGGGCGAGTGAAGAGTTTCAAGTTTTGGAACGCACTTGCCGGCGGCGCGCAAGGGAGCGGCCACGTTCTTTTCCCAATCCCGGCAAATTTCGTCAGGATCGTCGGCAATCTGCACGTGCAGGCAGCGAATATCCGTGGACATGGACAGGGCAAAGCTGAGGGCCTTTTCCGTGATGCGGCTCCACCGGTCGATGGGCAAAACAACAATCGGCTGGGTGATCTCGGCGGGCACGATGGGCCGGTCGAGAGCGGTTTCCCGGTCCACGCGAACATAGTGGCGCTTGACGGCGCGCATCAGCAGGATCATGGCCACGATCAGCAGCGCCGTGATCCATGCGCCATCCACAAACTTGGCCACCAGCACAACAACGGCTGTGATGCCCGTGGCCACCGCGCCCAGGCCGTTGACAAACATGCGCAGCGGGGCGTGGCCCTGCCGCTTCCAGTGCATGACCATGCCGGCCTGTGAGAGGGTGAAGGCCATGAAGGCGCCGACGGCGAAGAGGGGAATGAGCCGGTCCGTGACGCCTCCGAAGAGGATCAGAAGCAGCGCGGTAAGCGCCACCAGAACATAGATGCCCCAGGAGTAGAGCAGGCGGCGGCCGCGCAGCAGGAAGACGTGGGGCATGTAGTCGTCGATGGCGATGGCGCGGGTGAGGCGCGGAAAATCCGCGAATGCGGTGTTAGCCGAGAGAGCAAGCACCAGAAGCACGGAGGCGATGGTGACGTAGTAAAACCAGCCGTGGCCCATGACCGCGCGGGTGAGCATGGAGAGCACGCTTTCATAGCCTGATCCGCCTGGATCGGTGGCGGCTATGCCGTAAGCGCGGCACAGCAGCGCAATCCCGGCCAGCAGCACTGCCAGCAGCACAATGATGATGGTCAACGTGATCTTGGCGTTCTTGCGCGTGTCGTCGCGGAAGGCCATCACGCCATTGCTTACCGCCTCGACGCCGGTCATGGCTGTGCAGCCGGAGGAGAATACCTTCAGGATCAGCCACCAACTGAATAGTGCGGTGGCGGCTGGAATCGCGGGCAGAGGCGTGACCGGGTGCGGATGCCCCCCGGTATGCAGTACCTGCCACGCGCCCACGCCAATAACGATGAGCAGCGTTCCAGTGAACAAATAGGTCGGAATCATGAACACCACGCCGGTGTCGTGAACGCCGCGCATGTTAACGATGGTGAGGATGAGCAATACTGCCAGGCATAGTTGCATGGTGTAGGGCTGCAAGCCTGGAGCGGCGGAGATGAGCGCGCCCACTCCGGCGGAGATGCCGACGGCGGCGGTGAGGGTGTAGTCGATCATCAAGGCCGCGGCGGCAAGCAGGCCCGCGCTCTCGCCCAGGTTTTGCGAAGCCACGGTGTAGGAACCGCCGCCGTGGGGATAGGCGTCGATGGTCTGCCGGTAGCTGAAGTAGACGATAATGAGCAGGCCCACAATCGCGGCGCTGACCGGAACGATGTATTTGACGCCGAGCAGGCCCAGCGGAATGAGCAGCGTGAGCGCGGCTTCAGGGCCGTATGCGGCGGAGCTGAGGGCGTCCAGTCCGAAGACGGGAATGCCGCCAAGAGGGCCAATGTGTTCGGCGCGTTCCTCGCTGGTAGCCAGCGGGCGCCCAAAGAGCAGGTCTTGAATGCGTGTGGTGATCGCCATGTGCGGTCTGGTCCGGCAGCCGGGGAATTGGGAGGGAAAAACGGCTGTCGAGGGCATTGTCTCATGACGTAGTCAAGAGCCTATGCATCCGAAGAGCCGGCGCTGACGTTTCTGTGAAGTAAGAAAAGCTTATTTCTGGACGGGCGACGGCTGTGCCGGCGGCGGTTGTGCAGGCGGAGGCGGGGACTTGTCCAGTGCCGCTTCTGCCGCCCTTAGCTCTTGCTCCGCCGCGGCTTCTTCGGCCTCCGCCTGCCGAACTTCGTCCTCGGCGTTGCTCAACTTCGACTTGTCGAAGTCGGACGCCTCATCGATGAGCCGCTGCCGAGTCTTTTGTCTCTCTTTTTGCGCTTCGGAACGCTCAGCGTCTGCACGACCCAAGGCATTAGCCATTTCAATTCCCGGATGCTCCGCGAGGCTCTGATTTGCCTTCTTCACGGCGTCCTCGGCGTCTTTCAAGCGTATTTTGGCTTTCTCCCAATCCTTTTGCCAGTCCTTGTAACCATCCCAGGCCATGGCGAGGTGGCCGTTCATGTAGAACCAGGCTCTTCCAGCGCTCCAGCGGGCCTCTTCGGTCTTCCTCTTTGCCTGGTTCCGTTTCTTTCTTGCTTCCTCGACAAGTTTTTGCGCAGCCTCCGGGGTCGCCGGCGAAGCCGGAGTAGTCGGCGGAGTTGCGGTAGTCGGCTGATTCGCAGGCTTCTCGGTCGTGCTTCCCGCGGGGGGCGTGGTGGTCGTTGTATTGGAAGACGGAGGCGCGCTGTCTGCCGGCGCGGTAGCGCCTGTCGCGGGCTTTGGAGCGTCATCCGAACAATTGAGGACCGCAGGCGGGTTCGAACTGTCGGCGGGCAGATATCGGACGCCCGTCCCCGGATGGAAGCTGAAATCCAGCGGCAGAGAGAAATTTGACGTGGGTTGCCACGGAGTTGAACCAATGCCCGCCACCGGCGTCAGGTAGGCGCGCGCCACCCCGAAGATGGAGAAATTGCCGTCCTTGATCGCCGTCAGAGGCCCGTCGATTTTGTACGACCCCGATGGCGCAAACGACTGCGCGTCCAGCTCACGAAATTCATCCGTCATGGTGATGGTGCCTGTCGATTGGTTGGTTACCGAGAGGGTAATCGTTCCCTTGCGGATTGAATCCGGCGACTGACCGGCGGGCAGTTCGGAGGGGCTGACCAGATCGCTCGGAAAGAAAGGCGAGCTCCACGCGGAGCCTGGCAGGCCGTTCAGCCCGTCCAGCGTCAAGTGGTACATCGTCGATTGGCCCTTGTGCAGGTGCAGCTGGTCGGCCGACATGCTGAGAGTCATGTAAAAAACAGGCAGAATCGTCTCTTGAAAAGCAGGAGTGTAAATCTGGTAGTTGTTCAGGCCGGCCGTCAGGCCGGACGGGGGCATGAAATAAGTCTCACTGCCGGTTGAGGCCAGGGGCACGATGGGCTTGCAATGAATACCGAGCCCGAATTCAAATGGATCGCCCGCAAAGTTCCCGCGCAGCGCCCCAAGCTTGTCCTGGTTGAGAATCGGCGAGGTCCAGAACGGTGTCTCCTGGCCAACGCCGCCCAGCCTGAAGATGAAGCTGTTGTAATCGGCTTCGCTCTCCACAAATTTCGCCCAGCCGGTGGAATCTTTCACATCCTCAATCTGCTCCGCGGTCAGATTCCGGCTGCCCACGCTGTTGATGAATTGGGTCGCTTCTATTGACAGTTCATGAGCCAGGTCTTTCACCACCTGCTTGGGCAGCAACGACATTACGAAGTCGATTTCGTCGTAGCAGTCGTCCAGATCGTCTTCCATGTCGTCGATCGCCCCCCAGTCGGGGTGTTCCGCCGCATAGGCATCGTCCAGATCCTCCTCGAGGTCGTAGGCTTCGTTCCACAGGTCTTCGAGCCAGTCGCGGCGATTCTCCTCAATCCAATTCTTCCCGAACGAGGCTTTCAGGCCCTGCGGAAACGACGGCGCGGCAACCGGCGATCCAGCTTCCAGCGGGATGCTGAGATAGGGAAATCCAGGAATGGGGTCAATGGGGCGCGCCTGCAACTCAAGCGGTCCCGTCCAGTCCGGCGGAAGACTCAATTCAAACCTTCCGTTGGGATTCACCGGAAAATAGCCTTCGCCCTTGACCCCGATCTCGATGCCGGAAAATTCAGGTGAGCCATCCGGGAGACGGTAGACAGGCATATTAAAGCTGTACTCGCTTAGCCCAGGCAACCCTTTGAATCCCTCCGCATAGGAGGAGGGCCAAAGCGACCCGGTAATTCTCTCGCCCGGATGAAAGTCCCTGGGGAAGAGCAGGCCGATGTGCGTGTCGATGGGAGCAAAGGGAGCGGTTCCCGACGCAGGGGTCGGGGACGAGGGCAGGGCTGCGGGGGATTTGTACGGGTTGAAGTTGCTGGTCCAGAGCCCCAGCTTCCAGTCCTTGGTCAGGTAGCCGCTCGGCTTGTATTCGGTGATCTCTTCCCAAGTTCGCTCGCCCCGCAGACCGTAGTGAGTGATGTCCTGACCCTGAAGGCCGCCGTCAACGTTGTACTTGTAGTCCACGCTCAGTTTCAGGCGAGATTTCTGGTCGAAATCCCAAATCTCCTTCTCCGTCTTGCGCTTTATGCCGTTCTCGGTAGTGAAATGGTCTTTCTCTTCCTGCCGCATGTTGCCCTGCGGATCGTAGACCTCCGTTTGCAGCACGCCGGCGGCTTGATCCGCGGAGGCGTCGCGATGCCCTCCGGCGCCGTAATCGCTTGCGTCCTGTTTGCCGGTGTTGGGCTGCTGAGCCGCGGCCAGCGGTTGCAGGGTAATCGCCATTGCCGGAACGGAGATTGAAATCTTGGCAACCAGGGAACAGATGCGCCAGGAGCAGGGCATGAGAGACCTCCCGTGAAGCGGACTTTTGGGGAACTGCGGACCGATGATCCCCGGCCAACCAAGTGGCTGAATCAGCGGGGATATTGCGCGGATAGTATCAACATCGATTGCCCGTGTCTATTGAAATCTGGCGGTCCCGCAGTAAGGAATTGGGAGGGAAACGCCTGTCCGGGGCGTTGTCTCATCGGGGGAAATGAGGAGTATATCGATCAGTGCCGAAGATTGGGGAATGGCGAGATTTTCCGCGGCCGATCCTCATGGAGCTCGTGGTGCAACTCGTCGACTTTCACCCGGGCTTTGGTTAAAGCTCCTTTGCCAACCGGCGTGATCCTGTACACCCGCCGCCTGCGTCCGCCAACGTTTTTAAGTTCAGACCTCAGCAGGCCGGCCCGTTCCAGGCCATGCAAGAGCGGGTAGAGCGTTCCAGGGCCAATGCGATAGCCGTGATGCGCCAGCTCCTCCATCATGGCCAGACCAAAGATGGGTTCGTTAGCCGCATGCACCAGCACGTGAATCCGGATGAGTCCTGAAAAAAGTTCCCGTTGTTGCTTCGACACAAAATAAATATACGCCGGCACGATTCCGGGTTGGATATTATCGAATTTCGATATATGCTGTTCGAGACAGGCGATTGTCTCAATGGGAATCTCGCGATTGAAGTGAGAAAGCAGGAGCGACGATGAAGATTGCCGGCAGATGCTCAGGCCTGGCGCTGCTCCTGCTCTTCATGGCCGCCGCTTCAAATCTGTGGGCGCAAGGCCCTCCGTATCAAACCGACGATCCGGTACCGGTCGATCCTCATCACTACGAGTTCTACATTTTCGGCGGCATGGACGGCACCCCGGCGGAGATCGACTCCACCGGTCCGGCCTTCGAGTTCAACTGGGGCGCGGTTCCCAGGGTGCAACTGCACGCCATACTTCCCTGGGGCGGCGTCTTCCCTTCAAACAACCCTGTTTACCTGCCCGGCGGAACGGGGCCAAGCGCGTTCGGCCTGACCGACATGGAGCTTGGGGTGAAGATCGCCATCATCAAAGAGACCAGGCACGTTCCGCAGATCGGCACCTTCACCATGTTTGAAATGCCAACCGGAAATTATAACGACGGACTGGGCGTAGGAAAGGCCTGGTACAAACTTCCCGTGTGGCTGCAAAAGAACTCCGGTAAGTGGCTATTCGATGGAGGCGGCGGCTACCAGGTGGTTCCGCAGAAGAATTTTCGCGATTTTCCTTATACGGGATGGCTGGTAAAGCGGGAACTCAACGAGAGGCTTGAGCTGGGCGCCGAAATCTTTGCCCCTGGGCGCGAAGGCTTTGCGGCCGCGCAGACTGAGCGCTCCGCGATGATCGATGTGGGAGGCTACTACCATTTCAAACATCGCCCGGACGAACAGTTTCTGTTTTGCTACGGCCACTCCGTTGCCGGCCAGACAGAGAATTACGCCTACGCGGGCATGTACTGGACCTGGGGAAAAGAGGAGAAGAAGCCCACTGCACGAAACGACTGGATGCAGGGGCCGTTGAGCGCAAACGGATTTGAATAGCTTTCGGGAGGCGGAGTCAAAGACAACCCGCCATGGGAGGCACGATTATGGAGATCACGACGCGCAGTTTATGGACGATGATTCATGGAATGGGATTCGGCGCGCTTTACTTGTTGGCATGTTCCGGCGCGCTGCTGGAGCTTTATCGCCTTACAACTCCGTCCAGCGCGGCCGGCCCCATCCATGTCCATGAGCGCTTCCTGAAGACGTACCTCATCACGATGGTTGCGCTCGCATGGGCCGCTGTGTTGACCGGTGCATACGTCATCTACCCTTGGTACCGCGCAACGCCTCCGCCGGGAACGGCCGACCTCTCGATGTTTCCGCAGCGGCTGCTTATGTCCAGTCCAACGACCATCGGCTGGCACTCGGCAGGAATGGAGTGGAAGGAACACGTCGCCTGGCTTGCTCCTATCTCGATCACCATGGTTGCGTTCGTCTTCATCCGGTATGGCCACGACTTGCGAAATCACAGGCAACTTCGCGCGGCGGTGCTTGGCTTTGCCCTGGTTTCCTTTTTTGCGGCGGGGGTGGCCGGATTCTTCGGCGCGATGATTAACAAGTACGCACCGGTTCAGGGCGGGAGCACAATTCAATTGGTCGACAAGGGAGAGAAATGAACGTCTTTGATCGTGCAGTTTCCCTTGACGCGCCTGCGATCCCGAATGGTTCCGGCGCCGCTGCCATTCTTTCGGCGGGTGCAGGTTGCTTTGCCCTGGCAATACTGGCCTTTGCCGGCGATAAGTCGACACTCATCAAGAGTTACCTGGTTTTCTACAAACCGACGGGGCCTCTCTCGGGAGTGACCACGGTTGCAATTTCGATATGGATTTTCATGTGGGCCGTATTGGAATGGCGTTGGCGAAGAAGGACAGTTGCCGCGGGCGGTATCAACGCCATTGCTTTTGTGCTGCTGGGGTTGAGCCTGCTTTTCACTTTCCCTCCCGTCGTCGATTTTTTCTGACAGAGGAGTCTTGAAGCACACGATAAGTATGCAACTGAATTCTCAAGTTGTGGGAGCGATGGCTGCGGGCAGGGTGAACAGAAAGCGGCTTCCTTTTCCAGGGGTGCTTTCAGCCCAGATTCGTCCGCCGTGCTGCTCGACGATGCTGCGGCAGAGCGCGAGACCGAGGCCGGTGCCGCCTAACGCGCGCGAGTCGGAAGCATCACCCTGCTGGAAGCGGTCGAAGATGCGCTCGAGTTTCTCAGGGGCGATGCCGCGGCCCTGGTCCTCGACGACCAGGCAGACCTCGCCTGCACCATTGAGGTTTTCGGCCGGTGGCTGCGCGGCAAGGCGGATGGTGGTTTCCGGCGCGGAAAATTTGAGGGCGTTGGCAACCAGCTCGTTGAGCACCTGCATAATGCGCTCTTCGTCGGCCAGGACCAGCGCCGGGGGAGCGTCAATGCGCAAGCCGATGTGGCGCTCGCCGGCCCGCGCATGGGCCACGTCCGCGGCGCGGCGGAGCAGGTCAGCGGCCTCCACCGGCTGACGATTCAGGGCTAGCTTTCCCCTTTCCACACGATCAAAGTCCAGGATGTCGTTCACCAGGCGCGTCAGGCGGTCGCAATTGCCGAGGGCCATCTCGACCATCTGATGCTGCTTTTCGGGGCGCTTGTCAAGGGCTCCCGAGGAGATCAGCCCCAACGAGGCGCGCAGCGAAGTGAGCGGGGTACGCAGTTCGTGGCTCACCGTGGAGATGAACTCTTCCTTCATCCTGTCCAGGCGGCGGCGCTCAGACACATCCTGGAAAGACACCACCATGCCCGAAATCTGGCCGTTTTCAATGAGCGGGCTGGCGCTCAATTCCACGGGAATCGATGTTCCGTCGCGCCGCCAGAACAGCTCATCGCGCAGGTGAGTAGGCTCCCGGCGATTCATGGCCTGGAGGAGGGAGCAGGCGGCCCTGGAGTAGGGAGTGCCGTCTGCATGGCTATGGTGAATCACTTCATGGACGTCGCGCCCGGTCAACTCTTCCGCGGTATATCCCAGGGCGCGGGCGGCGGCCGGGTTGATGAAGGTAAGCCGGCCTTCCAGGTCGCTGCCATAAATGCCGTCGGCCACCGACTGGAGGATCAACTCGCGTTGGCGCGTAGCCACCTGCAAGGCCTCTTCAACCTGGTGCTGCTCGGTGACGTCCATGCCGTGGCTGAGCACAAAGGGCCGCTCCCCCGGCAACTGCATGCGGCGGCTGCGGAAGGCTATGTGACGGTAAATGCCGTCGCTGCGCCGCAGCGGCAACGCGCCCTGCCATTCTTCGCTGGTTGTGAGCGTCCGCAGGCA
>Ga0302326_10034418_pt1 | contig 10037 bp, 8 predicted proteins | sample Palsa_T0_3_FD_202264 | JGI IMG/M metagenome (GOLD analysis project Ga0302326, IMG submission 202264) | Peat permafrost microbial communities from Stordalen Mire near Abisko, Sweden - Palsa_T0_3 | ecosystem: Environmental > Terrestrial > Soil > Palsa > Peat permafrost | place: Sweden: Abisko...
CCTCGCGCAGAACCAGCCCCAGCGCGCCGGGGCCGGCACAGCGGGCACGACGACCGGCGGCGACGCCGGACCCAGCCTCATGAACCTCGTCAACGGCGGCGGCACCGCAAAGGTCACCTCCGACGCCATCACGGCCGCCTCGGGGGTCCTCTCGGCGCCGCAGATCTCGGCCCTCCAGCAGGTCCAGGCCGAGCAGCAGGCCCAGCAGCAGATGCAGCAGCTGATCCGCGGCGCCGCCCAGGGCGCCGGCGGAAACGCCGGTGCGCCCACGGGCACGGCGCCTGCTACTGCTGCCGGGGGCGGCAGCGGTTAAGCTTCGGGGCCGGATTCGTTTAACGCTTGTCGCCCCAGCGACAAAACGCGTAATTCTCTGCCCCCATGATCGTTACCACTGCGCAGCTCTTCAAGCATGCCTACGGCAAGTACGCCGTCGGCGCCTTCAACATCAACAATGCCGAGCAGGCGATGGGCCTGTTCCGCGGATGCATCCAGTCGCAGGCGCCCTTCATCATCCAGATATCCAAGGGCGCCCGAAAATATACGGACAAGCGCATGCTTGAGGCCATCATCCGCTCGGCGGGCGAGATCTTCCCCGACGCGATCTACGCCGTGCACCTGGACCACGGCGACGAGGAGACCTGCTACGACTGCATCAAGTCGGGCTTCTACAGCTCCGTCATGATCGACGCCTCGCACGAGACCTTTGACAAGAACGCCGAGATCACGAGGCGCGTCGTCGACGCGGCGCACGCGAAGGGGCTCTCCGTCGAGGCCGAGCTCGGGATGCTGGGCGGCGTCGAGGAGGACATCAAGGTCGAGGACGGCCACGCGGCCCTCACCAATCCCGTCGAGGCGAAGGAATTCGTGGGGAAGACCTCCTGCGACTCGCTCGCGTGCGCGATCGGCACAAGCCACGGCGCCTACAAGTTCAAGGGCAAGCAGTCGCTGCACTTTGACATCCTGAAGAAGATCCAGGCGCTCCTCCCCGGCTTCCCCCTGGTCATGCACGGCTCGTCCTCCGTCCCCAAGGACGAGGTCGACCGGATCAATGCGGCCGGCGGCAAGATGGAGGGCTCCGTCGGCGTCGACCCGAACGAGTATCTCCCTGCGGCAAAGCTCGGGGTCACCAAGGTGAACATCGATACCGACGGCCGGCTCGTCTGGACGCGCGTCCACCGAGAGTTCTTCCGGGACCACCCGGGCGAGTTCGACTTCCGGCCCCCGGGCAAGGTCTTCATGGACGAGTACGCCAAGTTCATCGGGACCAGGAACACGTACCTAGGCTCGGCGGGACAGCTCCCGGACCTGCGCAAGTCCCTCGGGAAATAGCCGGGCCTGGTTCGCTGGGGACCGGCGCCACCGCGCCATGAAGCTTCTCTTCATCTACGGCCGTCCGGCGGTCGGAAAGCTGACCGTCGCCCGCGAGGTCGCGGCCCGCACCGGGGGCCGCCTATCTCATGCGCAGTCCGGCAAATGCCAAGAGGCTCATGGAGGCCAATAACAGACGAGCACCGAATGGTGTACAGGATGGAGGGCGGAAACCTTCTGCTCGTCCAATTGAGGTACCATTACTGAGGCTGCGGGACTCAGGGGAGCCACGGGAACCGGCGCGAGTCCGGCTTTCTCTTGCCCTTCTGCGCGGCGTGGAATTCCTTCGCCTCCTCGCTCATGTAATAGAGGAGCGTGGCGTTGCCCGCCAGCTCCTGGATCCCGGCCTGCCCGTCCAATTCCGCGTTGAACCCGCTTTTCAGCAGCCGGATCGCGAGCGGGCTCTTCTGGAGGATCTCCCTGGCCCATGCGACCCCCTCCCTCTCGAGGGACGCCACCGGCACGACGGCATTGACGAGACCCATCTCGAGCGCCTGGGCGGCCGAGTACCGGCGGCACAGGAACCAGATCTCGCGGGCCTTCTTCTGCCCCACGATCCGCGCAAGGTAGCTTGCGCCGAAGCCCCCGTCAAAGCTGCCCATGGCGGGCCCCACCTGGCCAAACACCGCGTTGTTGGCGGCGATCGTGAGGTCGCAGACCACATGGAGGACGTGGCCGCCCCCGATCGCGTAGCCCGCAACGAGCGCGATCACGACCTTCGGCATCGAGCGGATGAGCTTCTGGAGGTCGAGGACGTTGAGCCTGGGCACCCCGTCGCCCCCGACATACCCCGCGCTGCCCCGCACGCTCTGGTCGCCCCCCGAGCAGAAGGCGTATTTCCCGTCGGTGTGGGGGCCGGCCCCGGTAAGGAGGACGACGCCGATCCTCTGGTCGTCGCGGGCGTCGCCGAACGCCTCGATCATCTGGGAGATCGTCTCCGGCCGGAACGCGTTCCTCTTCTGCGGCCTGTTGATCGTGATCTTCGCGATCCCGTCCGCCTTCTGGTAGAGGATGTCGGAGTAGCTGCCAGAGGATTTCCACTTGGGGGCCATGGGAGGGGCGTGGGTTAGACGACCCGGGCCGCGGACGCAAACGCGTCCTTGCGCCAGGCCGCGTCCCGCTTGCGGTCGGTGCGCAGCTCGAGGACGCGGATCCCCGGGGCCGCAGGCGAGGAGATCAGGTGCTCAAAATGCGACCAATCCTCCACGTGGGCGTGGGCGACCCCGTGCGCCGAGCACAGTTTGGCGAAATCGACCTCCTGGGGCGTGGCGAAGAACTCCTCGAAGATCTGGCCGAACTGGGCCACGGGAAGGTGCTCGAAGATGCCGCCTCCGTGGTTGTTGATGAGCACGATCGTGAGGCTCCCCCTGAACCTCGGGGCCAGCAGGAGCCCGTTCGAGTCGTGCAGGAGCGCGAGGTCCCCGGTGAGGAGCGCCACGGGGCCGGCGTTGTGCGCCGCGCCGAGGGCCGTCGAGAGCGTCCCGTCTATCCCGTTCGCCCCCCGGTTGAAGAAGACCTGGATTCCCCGGTCGTTCGCGGGCCACACGAACTCCATGTCGCGCACCGGCATGCTGTTCGCCGCAAACACGGACGAACCCGCGGGCAGGTGCCTCGCCATGAGCCACGCGGCCTTGGGCTCGACGAGCGCCTCCTCCGCCTCCAGGAGGGCGTCGAGCGCCGCCCTCGCCCTCGCCTCCATCCCCGCCCACAGCCGCTCGTATCCGTTCGGGGCGTCGGCTATCGGCAGGCCGGCGGCAAGCGCGCCCAGGGGGGAAACGACCCTTCGGGTGGACCCGTGCAGGGCGTCCCTGTTGTCAGGCCGGTCGGTGACGAGGAGGATGGGAGCCCTGCTCGCCTCCAGCCAGGACCGGAGCACCTTGCCCGTCGGCCACTCCCCGAGGCACAGGATGAACTCCGGCCGGAGCGAATCGGCCGCGCCCGGGGAGCGAAGGATGGCGTCGTACCGGGTCACCAGGTGCGGGACCAGGGCCGCGCGCCCGCGGACGGGAGAGAGACCGTCCGCAAGCACAGGCCACCCGAGCCTGCGCGAAATCTCCCCGACGTCCGCGGAATAGGCCGCCGGGTCGGCCGTCGCCGCGGGGCCGGCCACGATCACCCCGTGGACGGAATGGGAGAAGGCCGGGACCTCTGAGACCATCGAGACGGGTGCGGGCGGCGCCAGATGCCCGAAAAAATCCTCCCAAGGGATGCTCGCGGCGAACGCCTCCACGGTGCCGCCGTCGTCAACCGGCGCCAGGGGGTCCCGGAAGGGCGCGTTGAAATGCACCGGGCCGGCGGGCGGCCCCAGCGAGCGCTCCACGCCGTGGGCGACCGTCTGGCGCAGGTAGCGCAGGAGCGGCAGGCTCGCCTCGGGGACGGCCAGCTCGTGGTAGAGGCGCACATAGGCGCCGTAGAGGCGGTCCTGGTCGATCGCCTGGCCCGACGCGCAGCCGCGCATCTCGGGCGGCCGGTCGGCCGTGAACACGATCAGAGGCACTCCTGACTCGCAGGCCTCGATCACGGCCGGATAGTAGTTGGCGCCCGCCGTCCCGCTCGTGCAGAGGAGCGCGACCGGCCTCAGGTCCCGCTTGGCCATCCCGAGCGCGAGGAATCCCGCGGAGCGCTCGTCGAGGACGGGCACCGCGTCGATCGCCGGGTGCCGCGCGAACGCGAAGGCGAGCGGGGTCGAGCGCGATCCCGGGGAGACCACGGCGCGGGTCACCCCCATCCGCACCAGCGTCTCCGCGACCACGCTCCCCCACAGGGAGTTCACGTTTCGGGAGTCGAGCGCGGGAGGTTTCATCGGCGGCGGACGCCCCATACTAGGCGTCGAGGAGCGCGTCCTGCATCGCCCTGAACTTGAGCTCGGTCTCCTCGTACTCCCCCTGCGGCGAGCTGCCGGCCACGATGCCCGCCCCGGCGTACATCCGGGCGCCGGCCCCGTCGACCAGCGCCGAGCGCAGGCCGACGATGAATTCGCCGGCCCCCCTGGAATCGATCCACCCCAGGGCGCCTCCATACAGGCCCCGGGGAAAGCCCTCGAGGCCCGCGATCAGCGGCACGACAAGGCCGCCCGGCGCCCCCCCGACCGCGGGCGTCGGGTGCAGCCTGCCCAGCACCTCGAGCAGCGTCACCCCGTCGGGCAGCGCGGCCTCCACCGGGGTGTGCAGGTGCTGGACGTTGGAAAGGCGCCGAAGGACGGGTTGGCCGCCAAGCTTCAGCTCGAGGCCGAGCGGAGCCAGGCTCCGGACGATCGAATCGAGAACGATGCGCTGCTCCCTCAAGTCCTTCTCGCTGCTAAGCAGGCTGCTGCCGAGGGCCGCGTCCTCGGTCGCGGTCGCCCCCCTCCCCGCGGAGCCCGCCAGGGCCTCCGTGAGGGCCACGCCCTCCTCGACGCGAAGAAGGCGCTCCGGACTCGCGCCGATGAAGCTCTGTCCCCGCCCGTTCGCGACCGAGAAGGCGCTGCAGTCGGGAAAGCGCTGGCGCAGGCCGTTCAGCATCCGCAGCGGGTGGAGCGGCGCCGGGGCCCTCACGTCCTTCGCCCTGGCGAGGACGATCTTCTCAAATTCTCCGCGAGAGATCCTAAGCAGGGCGCGCCGGACCGCGTCCTCGTAGCGGTCGCGGCCGCCCGGCTCGTCGACCGGGGCAGCGGTGCCGGCCGGCTCCCTCTGGAACTCGGCCGAGCGGTAGTCAAACGAGCGAAACTTCGCGTGCGCCCTGAGCACCTTGTCCGCCATCGGCCCGATCGGCGAATCCCCCTCCACGAGGAGGTTGGCGACGGCCGTAGTCCGCCCGTCCCTGCGCGCCACCTGCCAGCGCGGCACGAAGACCGACGCCGCCTCGAACGGCTCCCCCTCCCCGACCGAGTCCAGGAAGGTGAACGCGGCGAAGAAATGCGGGCCCCCGAACGGCAGGTCCGGCTCGCCGACCGCGACCGCGTCCGCCAGGGCCCCGTCGATGAATCGCTGGCACGCCGCGAAGCGCCCGGGGCCCGAGGCCGAGAACTCCATGACCGACTCGGCGCCCGCTATCGCCCAGCCGAGCGTGAGGCGCTCGGCATAGAAATGCCTCTCGCCGGGCTCGAAGATGGACTCGAGGACCGCCAGGGGGTCGAGGCTTTCCACCTGGATCGTGATGCTGACGAGGACGGGCCGCCCCGACTGCGCCGCGGCGGAGCGGCACTCCGAAAGGAACTCGTGGAGCACCTGCGGCGACGCGTGCGCGGCGGGATCGAGGGGAAGGATGGTCACGGTGCCCTTTCCGCCGCGGGCTTGGGAAAGAGGACGAGCGCCGTGGCGACCCTGGAGCCCTCCAGGCGCCGCCCCCAGGCCAGCTCCTCCGCCCAGGTCCCCGCAGGCGGGCGGCCGAGGACGCCGGCGATCCTCTCGGAGGACGCCGGCATGACGGGGCGCAGCGCCGCGGCCGAGAGCCGCAGCGCCTCGGCGATCGTGGCGAGCGACGTCGCCAGGAGCGCGCGGTCCGCGGGATCCTCGGACTTGCCGAGCTTCCACGGCGCCCTCCTCTCAATGTAGGCGTTGATGGAGCGGATGAAGGCGAAGAGGCGCTCGAGGGCCGTGTGGAACTGGAACTGCCGGAAGAGCGCGACGTAGTCCGCGGCCAGCGCCTCCCAGGCGAGGCGCAGCTCCCTCTCCAGGTCGTGCTCCGCCCCGGCCGGGGGCACCGCCCCGCCCGCGAACCGGTTGGTCATGTTGAGCGCGCGGTTGACCAGGTTGCCCAGGTCGTTCGCGAGGTCCCCGTTGTACCGGGTCAGGAAGAGCTCGCGCGAGAAGTCGCCGTCCTGGCCCACGTTCATCTCGCGGATGAGCGAGTACCTGAGCGCGTCCGCGCTGAACTCCTCCACAAGCTCCATCGGATCAAACGCATTTCCGGCGCTCTTCGATATCTTCGCCCCCCGGGTTAGCCACCAGCCGTGCACGAGCAGCCCCCTGGGAAGCGGGATCCCGGCGGCGTGGCACATGATCGGCCAGTACACGGCGTGCGCGGGAACGAGGATGTCCTTTCCTATCACGTGCCAGGTGGCGGGCCACACCCCGGGCCTGTCCGCGACCGCGGAGAAGTAGTTGACGAGGGCGTCAAACCAGACGTACGTGACGAACGCATCGTCGAACGGCAGGGGAATCCCCCATTCGAGCCTGTCCCTGGGCCTGGAGATGCACATGTCGTTGAGCGGCTCCTTGAGGAACTCGGTCACCTGCTTCTGCCTGAACTTTGGGAAGACGAAGCGCTCGTTCTCGGCGAGGAAGCCGACGAGCCAGTCCTGGTAGGCCCGCAGCCTGAAGAAATAATTGGGCTCATTGATCTCCGACACCGCGCCGTAGATCTCGGGCCACGTCCCGTCGGGGTTGCGGTCCTTCTCCTGCAGGAACTGCTCCTGCCTTTCGCTGTAAAAGCCGCGGTACTCGCCCTTGTAGATGTCGCCCTTGTCAAAGAGGCGCTGGAGGATCTCGCCCACCACCTTCTTGTGGCGCTCCTCCGTCGTGCGGATGAAATCGTCGTTCGTGATCTCGAGCCTGGGGAGTATCGCCTTGAACTCGGCGCTCTTCGCGTCCGCAAACGCCATCGGCGTGACGCCCATTTTCAGCGCCGTCTGCTGCACCTTCTGGCCGTACTCGTCGGTGCCGGTCAGGAAATAGACCGAGTCGCCAGTCAGCCGGTGGAAGCGGGCGACCACGTCGGTGAGGATCTTCTCATAGGCGTGCCCTATGTGCGGCGAGCCGTTCACATAGTCGATCGCCGTGGTGATGTAGAAGTCCGCCATGGAGGGCGAATCCAAGCACGGTTTAACCCGTTGCCGCAAGCCATGCGGAGCACTCGGCCCAGGCGCGCCCCCGGTGGCCGATCCTTGCCTTGAGCGCAGGGGCCATCTCGGCGAAGGTCGCGTCAAAGCCGTCCGGCGCGAACAGGGGATCGTAGCCGAAGCCGCCGGCGCCGCGCGGCTCGCGGACCAGGCGGCCCCTGCAGCGCCCCTCGAACTGGCGCTCGATCCCGCCCGGCCCGCTGAGGGCGATGACGCAGACGAACTCGGCGGCCCTCAGGCCGTCGGGGACCTCGCTCATCACCGCGACCAGCCTTGAGAGGTTCGCCGCGGGGTCCCCCTGCGGCCCCGCGAAGTAGGCCGACTCAACGCCTGGGGCCCCGCCCAGGGCCTCCACGCAGAGGCCGCTGTCGTCGGCGAGCGCCCAGCCGCCGGCAGGCAGCCGGGCGTGGAGCGCGCGCGCCTTCTTCCAGGCGTTCCCGGAGAACGTGCCCGTGTCCTCGGCGACTACCGGCATCCCTCCGACCTCCCGGGCGGACGCAACCTCTATCCGGGCGCCGGCGAAGCCGGCGGCCATCGCCCGGAATTCCACCGCCTTGTTCGCGTTGTCCGAGGCCAGGTAGAGCTTGAGGGGCCCCGGGGGCCCGGCGGGCCCGGGCGAAGGCGTGCCCTCAGGCGGCGACATGGGGATTGTGGGCCCTCTCCTGCGCCACGGTCGTCGGTGCGCCGTGGCCGGGATAGACCACGGTCCCGTCGGGAAGCGTGTAGAGGCGCGTGCGGATCGATCTCTCAAGCTGCCCGAAGTCGCCGCCGGGAAGGTCGGTCCTGCCCACGCTCCCCCTGAAGAGGGCGTCGCCCGGGAAGACGGCCCCCGCGCCGGAAAAATAGAAGCTGAGGCTTCCCGGGCAGTGCCCGGGCACATGGCCGACCCTGACCGTGTCCCCGAGCGCCTCGAGGGTCTCGCCGTCCTGAAGCCATCGGTCGACCCGGATAGGCTCCATCTCCACGGCCGGCGGCAGGAGGGGCCTCATGAAGTCCGGGGTCTCGTAAAGGACCCTGTCGTCCGCGTGGGCGAACACCTGGGCGCCCGTCCTCCGCACGACCTCGGCGGCCCCCTGCGTGTGGTCCCAGTGCCCGTGGGTCAGGAGGAGCAGCGTCAGCCGGCATCCCTCGCGCCCGAGCAGGGGCCCGACAAGGCTCCAGATCCCCCCCGGGGCGTCGACCAGCACGGCCTCGCCCCTCGCGGCGTCGGTCAGCAGGTAGGCGTTGGTCTGGATGAGGCCGGCAGGCAGGCAATGGACAATCACGCCGCAAACAGAGAACAATCCGCCGCCACCGCAACGGCGAAAATTCCCCTTCACCTTTGGCCCCCCAGCGGCTACCGATACACCCTTTTACATGCCGACCCTTAAGTTCGCCGTACTCGCAGGAGACTACATAGGGCCGGAGGTTATGTCCGAGGCCCTGCGGGTCCTGGAGCACGTCGCCGGCCGGGAGAATTTCACCCTGAGCCCCACGCGCGCCGACGTGGGAGGCGCGGGGATCGACAACCACGGCAAGGCATTGCCTGACGCGACGTTACAGGTCTGCGAGAAGAATGACGCGATCCTGTTCGGGTCCGTGGGCGGACCCAAGTGGGAAAAGCTTCCCCCGAAGGAGCAGCCCGAGCGCGCGGCGCTCCTGCCGCTGCGCAGGCATTTCACGCTGTTCGCCAACATCAGGCCCGGCCTCCTGTACCGGGAGCTCGCTGCCGCCTCCCCCATCAAGACAGAGCGGATACCCGACGGGATCGACATCGTGTGCATCCGCGAGCTGACGGGCGGACTCTATTTCGGAAAGCCCAAGGAGACGACCGACCTGGCGGACGGCGACGTCCAGGCCGTGGACACGATGGTGTACAGGCGCAGCGAGATCGAGCGGATCCTCGCGACCGCGATTGCGACCGCCCGCTCCCGGAAAGGGAAGCTCTGCTCGATCGACAAGGCGAACGTCCTCGAGACCTCGGTCCTCTGGCGCAAGACGGCGGCCGAGTACGTCGCCAGGCACGCGCCGGACATTGAGCTCAGCCACATGTACGTCGACAATGCCGCGATGCAGCTCGTGCGCGACCCGAACCAGTTCGACGTGTTCGTGACGGAGAACATGTTTGGCGACATCCTCTCCGACGAGATGGCCGTCATCTGCGGGTCCCTCGGAATGCTGAGCTCCGCCTCGCTCGGCACCGGCCGCAACTCGCTCGGCCACCCCTTCGGCCTCTTCGAGCCCGCCGGCGGGACGGCGCCGGACATAGCGGGCAAGGGCGTCGCCAACCCCTGCGCCCAGATCCTCTCCGCGGCACTCATGCTGCGCTACAGCTTCGGCCTCGAGAAGGCGGCCGCCCGCATCGAGTCCGCCGTCAGGAAGGCTGTCACCGAGGGTGTGCGCACGTCCGACATCGCGTTCGGCGGGGCCTCGGTCGGCACCCGCGCCATGGCGGACGCGGTCATTTCCGCCCTATGACCTCCTCGGAAATCCGGCGGTCCTTCATGGATTTCTTCGCGAAGCGCGGCCACACGATCGTGCCGTCCTCCTCGCTCCTTCCCGACTCGCCGGGACTCCTGTTCACGAACGCCGGGATGAACCAGTTCGTCCCGATCTTCCTCGGCGAGCGCGCCGCCGACCTCTCCCAGTGGGCCGGCGCGAAGCCGGGAAGGGACACGCGCGCGGCCGACACCCAGAAATGCATCCGCGCCGGCGGCAAGCACAACGACCTGGAGGACGTTGGCTTCGACACCTACCACCACACGTTCTTCGAGATGCTCGGCAACTGGTCCTTCGGCGACTACTTCAAGAGGGAGTCGCTCGAGTGGGGCTGGGAGCTCGTGACAAAGGTCTGGGCGATCCCCCAGAAGCG
>Ga0302326_10034419_pt1 | contig 10037 bp, 9 predicted proteins | sample Palsa_T0_3_FD_202264 | JGI IMG/M metagenome (GOLD analysis project Ga0302326, IMG submission 202264) | Peat permafrost microbial communities from Stordalen Mire near Abisko, Sweden - Palsa_T0_3 | ecosystem: Environmental > Terrestrial > Soil > Palsa > Peat permafrost | place: Sweden: Abisko...
TCGTTCGCAGCGATGTTAATTCGGTTGACCCACAGCGACATCGAACCGTCTTGCGGTCGACGTGTTGAACCCATGTTTCACATTTCTGGCACCATACGTAATCGAGTAGCTCGAGTACTGCCGCGGCGAAGCGCTCAGCCTCGCTTAACGTCACTGTTTCAGCCCATTCGTTGTGGTGGGCTCCAACGAGGTTGCGTAGGTGCCGAAGTCCCTCGACCCGACGAACGCAGTCCACGGCCGGTGTCGTCTGCAGTGCAGCAGCGACGCCGGGCCACAGGTCCTCCAGGGTGTACCGGTCGCCGCGTCTGCGTTGCACGCGAACAGGAATCGACCAACTGAGGATGTCGCAGATCTGCTCGAGCATGCGTCCGGCGAGTGCACATATAGCCGATGGATCACCCGTAGAGAGCACGGTGCGAAGCGCGACACCTGGGTCGCGGGTGGCTTGCTCGAGACGGGCACCCGAAGCAAAGCTCCAGTCGCGCAGCTCAATCGACACGAACGGCATGCCCGCGTCCTGGAAGAGCCTGTGTAGTTGCTCGCGCCACAACCGATCATGGACTGTGACGAGTAGTTGCCAGTTTTTGAACTCGCGGAGGATGAACTGCATAAGCGAGACGCGAATGTGGGAGTCGACGCTTTGCAGCACGTCGTCAAGAACCAGAACTCGCGCTTGTCCATGAGCGGCTGTGACACGCGCGGTAACCAGGAAGAACAGCATCGCCAGGAGGTCTTGGTACCCCTCGCTGAAGATACGCTCAGAGTAGATGCCGTCGCCGATCTGGACTCGGATGTCAAGTGCGGACGCACTCGATTCACCAAGTTCTATACGTATCTCGGAGACGTGTTCGGAACCCGTAACGTCGCGAAACGCGCTGGTAAGCCAACTATCCACATCGCCGATCGTTGCTTTGAGCTCGGCGACCCGACTGGTCGCTGTGGACACCGACGCACGCCTCGCCCGCTCACGCTCCTTCGTTCTGGAGGTGAGTTGCTTCTGGAGTTCTTCGATCCTTGAGACCGCTGGCTGCAGCCGCCGTGGAATACTGACTTGCCCGCGCCGACGTTGCGGCACCCCCTTGAAGAGATCGTCGATCAAGGCGGTGATATCGGACAGATCGTAGGGCGGGGGCCGGTCGAGATGCTCAGCGATAGGCTCGGCGGCTGACCGAATTTGGCGCTTGAGGTCGAGGACCTCTTCGTCAAGGTAGACGACAGTCGCGTTCTCGGCTTCTGTTGGTGCGCTACCCGTCTCGACTAGTGCGTAGTCCATGAACACGCTGCCGCGTGATGCCGGAGGGCCGCTGATGAAGGTCAATATGTCAGCGCGGGTCAGAAGGATCGGAGAACGCGCGAACTGTGGCGCAGGCTCGGTTCCGGCAAAGCTCAAATACTGGTTTTCGGGATCCCACGTTGCACGTCGGCTGAGCTGAGTTCCGTCGGACAGAGTTACGATCGCAGAGCCCGTATGGGAGCGTAGATTAATCACCACGTTCCTTGGAGAGCGCTTGCCAACATGCGCTCGGTTAACCCGATTCTGCACCGCCCATTCGATGGCCTTGGAAATCGAGGATTTGCCAGATCCGTTCTCGCCGAAGATGATCGCCGAAACTGGGTGCTGCCCCGACAACGGCATGAAGGACGCATCCACTTCGCCGGGAATCCCGAAAAGCTGAGATATCCTCACGCTGGCGATTCGTAGTGGAGATTCTCTCGCCATCGGCCCACCGTATAACACCATGTTCCTGTGTACCGGTGAGTGATACGCCCAACGATTGCGGCGGCCACGACACCAATATTTCTCTCCGCATTGGGAACTTTCGCCACGCCTTCGCGCACGGCTACTCAACCCGCTGCCTCACCTAAACTCTCCGGACCCATCCCTACTCCGTTACCTCGGTACTCCTCCTAGGTCATTCCTCCAACACGCCCCAAGTCACGATTGTCGTAGTGCACAGGCCGTCCGGCTCACTTTCAGAGGTCGACCGCGGCGCTTTCGATTGCGGTGAAGATCTGCTCCGCCTGCTCAATTGTCAAGGTGCCCCGATCTTCTGCCACGCTGATCCAGAAGAGTTCGTCGTCGTCCGGTATCTCCTCGGCACGGCGGTGGACCTCGGCCCAGTCGGCGGGTTCGACGCGCTTCTCGGGACGGTCGCGCCAGCGCGCCACCAGGCCTTCCAAGAGCGTCGAAAAATCGACACCGCCGTTGTCGTATTCTCCGACCAGGAATCTGATCGAGGCTGCCGTCGTCATATCCCTTTCCCCCGCGTCCGATCCCGGGGCCTCAATTCCCGGTCCCTGCCGTCGGTCGGGAGTCGTCGAAAACGACCTGGGGCGTGAACCGGCCTCCGTGTCCCTGCCCGTTGCGGTATGCCTCCTCGCCGTGACGGTGCCGCAGCGCAGCACGCTCGCTGGCGATCTCGACGCTCGCATCGGCGAAGGTCCCGTCTATCGGCCCGTAACCGATGCTGCGTAGGGCTTCGATCCGGGCCCGTACCGGCTGCTCACTCGACATGTCGATCTCCCGCAGGACATTGCACCCCTCGCTGTAGGCCTTCTGGGCCAGTCTTTCGGCTAATTCGCTGGCCTCTTCATGGACCAGCAGGCTGGCCTCCATCGGCGAGAGTCCCTCGACCTGGGGAATCATGCCGCGTTCAGCCATCGCTTCCTTGATCCGGTTGGGGTCGACGATCAGGTACTGGTCGGCGTCGAGGTGAAGGTCGGGATCACTCTGCAACGTGGTCTTCCCGGCGCCGTCGACACCGCCGACGAACAGCGCTCTGCCCTCGTGGCCTACCTGCGATCCGCGGTGTTCCCAGAGGTCTGCCAGGAGCCGGCGGTGCTGGGTCCGCCGCGCCGCCGACCAACGCACTCGCCCACCCTCGAGTCGCCCAAACAGAGTTCGAGAGTCGACACCCTGCCTCCGTAGCGCACCTAGACGCTGCTCGACCGCTTGGACGTGATCCAGGTACTCCTCATCACTGAACACATACGACCCACCCACCCGACGGATCGTAGACAGACACCCAGCGCCGCCCAGACGTTTCGCGCCGATATCAGCCGTTCGGGGTACAAGCACCACGACAGGCAACAACACCATCTACCCCCGTGGGCGAGCGGACCACGACGTGTAGCCGTCTACCGAATCTGTTGTGACCGGCCAGGATTCGAAATACCGAAAACTGGACGGCCGCCGCCGGTGGCCGATTCCGGTCAAAACGTCGGATCACACACGGTTAGGAAATCCCACATAAGCCTGCCCAGGGTGACGGTGAAGACGCCCAGCGCCACTGTCCCGAGCACCCCGAATCCGCCAATCCACAACTTGTACTACTCGTGCGAAGGTGTCGCTCCCACCATGGGAGTCCGTCGACAACGGGCTTCTCGTGATACTTGTCCAAGCCCAACTGCGTCTCAAGCTCGATCAATTTTTTGCGGTCATCGATCTGCGCTGCGCGGTGCTTCACCATCAACTGAATGCACAGCAGAGAAAGCATCAAGTTCAAGGCAGACGCCACCAACCGCGCCGGTGCTGTCGATTCGTGCCCGAGCGCAATTTGGAGAACAAAGGCTTCGGCAGCGAGCGCGAGGGACGGGGTCTGCCATTGAAGACTGTTGTGCCCCTGCGCTCGGGCCGCTATCACCGTGTAGGCGATCCGGGCGTTGGCTTGGTCCCTAGTCGGAACCTCCGACGTCCTACTGTCTTCGCCTGTGGGCGATCCAGTGGTCATGCTTGAAGATGCTTTCACGACCTTCCACCGTGCTACAACGGCCGGCCCTAGAACATGCCTGGTCATGTCCCGTGGAAAGGGCTGGCAGCCGTCTGAGCCGAGCCGAGCTGCATCAGTCGGCGGCACGCGGCAATCTCAGAAGTCGATTGGCCCCGCCGGGCCCACTACTGATCAAAGAGCGCTTGATCCAAAGGCGTGTCGGCGGCCCGCCATTCGGCCCGCTCGGCCGAGTTTTCTTCCGCCCCGGATGGTCGGGGTCGACAGCCTCATCCAGCAGTGCTTCCATCCGCCGGCGGAAGGTGTCGACGCGAAGGGGGTCGTCGAGAACCGCCTCGTGAATTTTTTGGAGTTCCGGAAGGGTGATTTCGCGGTTGGTCAAGAGGTTCTCCGGATCTGGAGTTAATTCGTATCGCGCTCGTAGATGCCTGGCGGCCTTGCGCACGATGGCATCGTGGTCGAAGAGCAACTCCGAATCGACAGAACCGTCAGGTCTGATTGGGACGAAATCGCCTTTCACTCCATCCAGCCGATCCAGCGGCAGAACCAGATAATGCGCGAGCGACATCGACCAGGAGCTGCGCCGGTCTCGTCCTAATCTGTCGAATACTCCGACCAGGTGCGCCTTGGTCGAAGTAGTCGAATTCGGTTCGGCGACAACGTGGTCGAGCGCTGCGTCGATGGGTCCAATCTCGACGCCTGCCTTCTCCGACAGGGCGGCGCGAAGTCCGTCGCTGACCGTCTCGCCTTCGCGGAGAAAACGTCCGGGTAGGACCTTGCCGCGCGGGTTCTTTGTGCGGTTCTGAATAAGAACGGCCAAGTCATCCGCAACGCAGGTGAGCACCGCAACATCGACCGCCACGTTGGGACCGCGGTACCTGTCGAAATCAGCCATTGACAGTCGGGGCACGGCGCCCACGAGGACCCGGTTCCCCATCCCCCTTTCAGTTCAATCTAGTTCGCAGCATGCGACACCCGGTCAGCATATTTGATCTGTGCGATAACCGGTTATTTGACATCTGCGATAACCTCAAGGTAATCTCAATCTTGCGATAAGGGAGGTCGGAATGCAGAAATTTCACGTAGGAAGCGGTACGACTCGCGGTGCGCTCACGGTTTTCCCGGTGTGGGGAGAGATTGATGTCGTGCGCGATTACAGCACCGCGGTCGCGGCGGCGCGCGTCGCCGAGAAAGCCACCCCCGACGTCAAGGCCCTAGTGGTCACCAACACTGCAGACAGTCCCCTGCTGCTGTTGGAGGGCCAGCTTCTCGAAGGAGGATGGCAGAACCGAATGGTCGCCCGGTCGGTAATCGTCGCGCCGAACGACGAAATGACCGTCGGCGTGGTGTGCGTGGAGGCTGGGCGTTGGACCGGCCAGACCGGGCATGCGGATAGGCGCCGGCGGGCTGCCCTGCGGGTGCACGCCAGCCTGCGCGCCAGCGGCGATCAGCAGCATGAGGTCTGGAAGCGGGTCTCGGAGTACGAGTCCCGCTACGGCTCCAACGCCACATCGTCCTACACCGAACACGCTGATCGTGCCGCAGAGGACATCACCCCGCTGATCCGGGAATTGCGACCGTTCCCCGGTCAGGTCGGGGTGGTCATCGCGATCAGCGGTCAGCCGGTGTCTGCCCAGCTGTTCGACTCCCCGCAGACTTTGGCCGAGCACTATCAGTCAATAGTCGCAGCAGCCGCGATGGACGCCGTCGGGCGACCTGCCGAGGCCACACCGTCGCGGCGGGTCCGGCGCTTCATCGACCGCGCCGCAGACACGCAACTGCGTCGCAACGGTTCAGCCGGTACGGGCGTCACCTTCGTCGGCAACACCGACGATGCCTCGATCTCCCTGCTGCGCTGGCAGGACCGCGATGTGCACACCAGCCTGCTCAACCCGCGACATGAACTGGTTGGGATCGCGCAGATACTCAATGCCGGCCCTCATTTATGTTGCAGCACAGCCTAATTCAAGCCGCCGAACCAGAAGGGAGGACCACGGTGATGACTGACAATTGGTTTGAGCATCTCTTGGGGTTCCGCGAGACTGACTATGCCACCACCCAGAGCCGACTGATCGTCGACGGCGATACCCTCACCTCGACCGTCAACAGCAAGAGCTACGGCATCGGAGAGTTGTCGCTGCCGACGCTGGCCGACTTGCGCGCCAGAGTCGACATACCGCGGGGGCCGCGCACCACCGTCACGCCGATAGTAGGCGATGCACGCACACTGCATGCCGACCCCGCGTTGCGGGGCGCGCTGTTTCAGGTGGCATCGCAATTCAACCTGCTTGAGATGACCGGGCCGAGTATGACGCCAGAGGACGGGGTGACCCGGTACGCCTACGACCACACCCAGGGACCGGCCTGTGCCATAGCCGCCGGCGCCGCAACGATCTACCGCAACTACGCGGCGCCCGTGGGTGACCAGACCGGTCAGACCTCGACTCGTCAGCTAGATGCGTTGGCGCACATGGGTGCTGCACTCTCCGATGCGTTCGGGGTGCCGGTTTCGCAGCTGTGGACGATGAACAACGGTTACGCGGCCTGCACCCGCAACGGATTACGGATGATCACCACTCTGCTCAAGAACGCGACCCCCGATGAGAGTGACGCGCTGCGCGGGGCGCTGGCCGTCGGCCTGCATCGCAATGTCGAGGTCACTGATGTGGAATCCAAGGACCAGTTCGTATCTCAGGTGTACTGCTCAGCACTGCCGATCGCCTACTACCGCGCGGACCGCGACTGGGAAGCCTTCGCGCGCCTGGTGTTGGAAGGCGCTTATGAAGCGACCTTGTTGGCAGCAACCGAACAAGCTTTGTCCGGTGGATGCAGCACGGTCCTGTTGACCCGACTCGGTGGCGGCGCATTTGGCAACGACGACGCCTGGATCGACGCCGCAATGATGCGGGCCGTCCGAGTCGTCGAGTACGCAGATCTCGACGTCCGGATCGTGAGCTACGGGCCACTCAACCCCTCAGTGCGCGCGATCGTCGACCAGTGGGGCTCAGCTCGATGAAACCCTTCCCAACGAAGAACGGACAGCGCATGAAATGGCCACACGATGATTTTTTCCACGCCTGGTGGGCTGAACCCCAGTTGCTGGCTGGTGAATACCCGGGCGCACCGACCCGAGCCAAGGCGATTACGAAACTCCGCATGCTCGCCGACGCCGGGGTGGACACAATTATCGACCTCACCGAGGACGCCGACGGCCTGGAACCCTACTCCCACCTGCTCGACGACATCGCTGATGCCACCGGGCATTCGATGCACCGCCTCCGCTACCCCATTCCTGACAACCACGTCATCGACCACGCCGGCTACGACGACATCCTGAACCGAATCAACACTGAAATCGAAGCCGGCAAGACGGTTTATCTTCACTGCTGGGGTGGGCGCGGGCGCACCTCGACGGTGGTGGGTTGCCGGCTGATCGAGCAGGGACTCGACTACGACGCGACGATCGCCCGCCTCAAGGTACTGCGATCCGGCACGCGGAAATCGGAGGTCAAGGTCCCCGAATCCCCATCCCAACACGACGTCCTGCGTCGGCGCGCCGAAGCCAATCGGGCCACCTGACGATCGATGGATTCCTGCTAGGGGACGCCGTCCCCAGCGGGAAAGACGATCGGCGCGATTCAGGGCGCGGCGTCCAGGCGTCAGATCCGCAGCACGTCGATGACGTAGATGAGAGAGTCATCGGGTGGGACATCTGTTCGTCGCTCACGGCGATCTCACCAGGCTCGCCTGCGACGCGGTGCTCATACCGTGCGACGACGAAGGCTGGGTCACCGATGCCTGGCGCAGCCTTCTCCCTTCGAGACTGCGCCGCAAAAACGGACCTGGATGGTTCCTCCTACCCACACCACCCGATGCCGACGGCATCGTTGAATTACCCGACGTTGACGAGCGAAGGATGCGTGCGTTCGCTTCCATGTACTGGGTCGCCACCGATCCAGCTGACGTCGTCGAACGACTCTGGCACGCAGTCGATACCGTCTCCACGGATCTGCCGGCTCGAGACGGTCGGGCCGTCCCGCTCGTCGGGGTGCCGCTGGCGGGGACAGGCGAAGGCGGTCTTGCACACCGCCGCGGTGAGGTGATCGATTAGCTGCTGGCCAAGCACCGCGCCCTGGGCCCGTCCCTGAATTGCGATGTCGCGCTCATTCTTTATGAGAGACAGGATTTCGCCGCGGTGCAGGCGCGGCGCCACTCCGAGGATTGGCCCAGCGAGGTACTCAGTGAGCAATCGCGTGAGAAGGCGGATCATCTCGGCGCCCTGGCCCGCGCCGGCCAGCTCTCACTATTCATGGGTTCAGGTGTTTCACGGCCGGTGGGATTGCCGGATTGGAACGGACTCCTGAAACGCCTCGCACGCGCCGCCGGCATCGACATGCCGTCCGGTCTCGACCCGGAAGCTGCTGCGAGCGTGATCAAATCCGCGATGCCTGTCGAGACCTACTACGACGAGTTGACCAAAGCCCTGAACTTCCAGCGACATGGCATCGGACACGCATTGCTGGCCAGCCTGCCCGTCACACGAATGGTGACCACCAACTTCGACCCCTGCATGGAACTCGCCCTTAACGGGGCGTTGGGTGCCGACGAGTTCCGCGTCCTCATCCGGCAGGCCGCAGACAATGCGAAGCCGTGGCTACTCAAGTTGAATGGCGATATCGGCGATCCCGAATCGATCGTGTTGACGGCGCAGGATTTCCAACAGCACTCGGTGCAAAACGGCGCGTTGCACGGTGTCGTGCAAGGTCTACTGCTGACCAGTCATCTACTGTTCGTGGGTTTCTCGTTCACCGATAAAAGCTTCCTGAGGCTCGCCGAATCCGTCGCGCGGGTCCTGAGCAAGGCGCGGGGCACGCCCGCGGACACCCAGACCAATACAGCGATCGCACTGACACCCGACGACCTGGCGCATGTCACCTACCAGGATCTCGACATCTTGAAGATGAGCGACGACGTCGCGGACGTCCCTGCTGCAGCGCGCCGTTTGGAGATATTCCTCGACCGGCTCTGCTGGAAAGCCGTGTCGGTAAACGACCGTGCCGCGGAGTATCTGCTCGACGACAGGTACACGAGCAGTCTGAAAGCCGAGGACAGCGAACTCCGTACTGCACTGCTGAAACTGGCAGCTGACACCTCTCCAGGCGTGAAGGCCAAAAGCCTTGGGTGGCAACGCATTGAGGCAGTCCTCAACGACCTCGGTCTCCGGCCATCTGTCGATGACAACAACACGTGAAACCGAGCATGACCCTGGCGGGCCGCACCGTAGTGCCCCGGCCCAACTCGAAGACGCGCCTCGGGACGCCGCGGCTGCGAAGACGTGACGCCGGGAACGCCGACCGCTAACTGAACTTGAAGCCTGCTTCGGTGAGACGGTTCATGATGTCGGAGAGCTGCGCGCTCTGGTGCTCGCTGGGCACTCGTCCTCTGGTCACTATTGCGATGAACTCGAGATCTCGCGGCGACAGAACTCGACGGCTCTTTCCGAATTCAGCAGCTGCATCCCACGTGGGCCGCGGGACACGCAGGACTCGCATCTGCACCTCGATGCTGTTGTCTACCTTCTGCACCTTGCGTGCCTCCTTCTTGGCAGCTACGCGGACCTGACTGTCGGTCAAGGTGGCCAGAAACTTTTCGGACAGAATGATTTTGGTCTGTTCGACGGAGTCCCAGCACTCTTTTTTCTTAGCCCATTCGGTGACGTTCTGAAATTTTCGGTTCGGGTCCGTCAGCAGATCCAAGACTTCTTTGCCGATCGTCAGAGCCATCTCGGCCATGCCGTCCGGAATGGCCTGGGCTGACCAGATAGAGGTGAGGTCGATCTGCTTGCCGGCACCTTGGCGTTTTGTCTCTTGGACGAGTTTAGCGATTGTATAGGTGACGATATTGGCCAGATAGCCCTTGTCGTACCAGGCTGCACGGGCGATAAGCGCCCGAAATTCTTCGTAGACAATAGCTTTGGCGACAGTTTCCTTGAAGTAGAGTTCGTTGAAGTCAGCATCGGACTTGTCCCACTTGACGCCGACCGATTCAGCGAAAGCGACGAAGTTCTTCTGGGCGCCGGCGCTGACGGTATAGGGCTTCTCCTCGAAGGAGACGACGTATTTGGCCAGAGCGGTCTTGTCGATCACCTGTTTGCGCGGGTAGGTGGCGTCGAACTTCTTTGCCGCACTTGCCGATAACTTCGCCTTCTCGTTGGCGTATTGGCCGCGGGTGCGCTCGTAGAACCATTTGGTCTGGAAGTTAACGCCTGGTTTGGCAGGAGCCAGAATTCGGCGGGACAGCTCCTCCATG
>Ga0302326_10034420_pt1 | contig 10036 bp, 8 predicted proteins | sample Palsa_T0_3_FD_202264 | JGI IMG/M metagenome (GOLD analysis project Ga0302326, IMG submission 202264) | Peat permafrost microbial communities from Stordalen Mire near Abisko, Sweden - Palsa_T0_3 | ecosystem: Environmental > Terrestrial > Soil > Palsa > Peat permafrost | place: Sweden: Abisko...
AGTGCGGCGACGATCTGCAGGCGCACGGGGTCGCTGAGCGCGTGCAGTACCGCCGAAAGCTCGAGCTCGTCTCGGTCGGCCCGCCCGGCCGGCCTAAGTGACTCTTCGTCTACAAGCTCAGTCTCGCTCATCTATCGCCCTCGATTGTACGACGATCATCGTACATCTGCTAGCCTGACCGAGATCATCGTACAAAGGCACCGGACAAGCACATGACCGAGCCTAACGCCACTGGTAGTCCGGGCGCCAAGGCAACCTCGGCTCACCTCCGCGCGACCCTGATCCTGGCCTGCCTCGGCCAGTTCATGGTCATCCTCGACGTCTCGGTCGTCAATGTCGCGCTCCCCGCGATCCGCCACGGGCTCGGGTTCTCAGAGCAGGATCTGCAATGGGTCGTCAACGCTTACACGGTCACCTTCGCCGGGTTCCTGTTGCTCGGTGGGCGCGCCGCCGACCTGCTCGGCCGCCGCCGCGTGTTCGTCGGCGGCCTGATCCTGTTCGCGCTGTCCTCACTCGCCGGCGGGCTCGCGCAGAGCCAATGGATGTTGATCGCCGCCCGTGCGATCCAAGGACTCGGCGGTGCGGTGGTGGCACCCGCCTCGTTGTCGATCCTGACAACGACCTTCACCGAGCCGTCGGAGCGCAACCGCGCAGTCGGCATCTGGGGCGCGATGGGCGGCGCCGGCGGCGCGGTCGGAGTCCTGCTCGGTGGCGTCCTCACCGACCTCGTCGGCTGGCGCTGGATCCTCTTCATCAACGTCCCGATCGGGCTGGCCGCCGCGTTCTTCACGACGGTGTACGTCGCCGAGGGGCGAGCTCGCGAGCGCGGCAGGAACTTCGACCTCGCCGGCGCGCTGACCGCGACGATCGGGCTCTCGCTACTCGTACTCGGGATCGTCCGCACCGACGTGACCGGCTGGGGCGCTGGCTCGACGATCGGCCTGCTTGCTGTCGGACTCGCGCTGCTCGTCGTGTTCATCGCGATCGAGGGTCGCTTCGCGAAGGCGCCGCTGATGCCGCTGCGGATCTACGCGTCGCGCACGCTCAGCGCGGCGAACGTCGTCGTCCTGTTCGTCGGCGCGGCCTCCTTCGGGATGTGGTTCTTCGTCTCGCTGTACCTGCAGGAGGTCCTCGGCTACTCGCCGATCAAGGCCGGACTCGCGTTCCTGCCGATGACGTTGTGCATCGTCGCCGGTTCGGTCATCGCCTCGCGTTCGGTGCTCAAGATCGGCGCCAAGCCGATGCTGATCGCCGGAATGCTCGCGCAGACGGTCGGCCTGCTGCTGTTCACCCGCGTCGCAGTCAACGGCGACTACGTCAGCAACATGATGATCCCGTCGCTGCTCGTCGCGATCGGCATCCCGCTGTCGTTCGTGCCGTCCACGATCTGCGCCGTGCAGGGCGTCGCGGCACCGGAGGCGGGGCTTGCCTCAGGACTCGTCAACACGTCTCGGCTCGTCGGCGGCGCGCTCGGGCTCGCGGTTCTGGCGGCGATCGCAACCGCGCGAACGAACAGCGATCTGCGCCATTCGGGGTCTGGCACCCATGCGCTCCACGTCGCGCTGACGGGCGGCTTCCAAGTCGCCTTCGCGGTCGCTGCGGGGCTCGCGCTGGCCGGCGCGCTCGTCGCCGCCTTCGGCATGCCGCGCGTGGTCATGAGCAGGCCACCCGTGCAGGCGCAGGAGCCCACGCCCGTCGAGAGCGCGGTCTGAGCGTCTGACAGTCGGGCTCAATACCTGGCATCCACCGTCCGATACCTAGGACATGGCAGCTCAGAATCAGAAACCGTGGTGGGAGCTCGAGGGCAAATTGCACCACGACGGGCCGCTCGATGCAGAGCGCGAGCGACTCCGCTCCGAGCTCGCGCGGGCGTGGCGCTGGCACCTCGGTGCGCGCGCCGGCGAGGCGCCCCGGACCAGCTCCCCGTCCCGTCGCGCGGCCTGAGCTCGCCCCCTCAGACACAATCCCGGGATGGCCCGCGTCTTCGTCACCCGCCGGCTCCCCGGCCCGGCGCTCGAGCGTCTGCGCGCTGAGCACGAGACGGAGGTATGGCCAGACCGCACTCCGCCCACTCGGGATCAGCTGCTCGAGCGCACCGCGGACGCGGAGGGCCTGCTCTCGCTCCTGACCGACGCGATCGACGCCCGCCTGATCGCCGGCGCACCCCACCTGCGCGCGATCTCCAACTATGCAGTCGGCACCGACAACATCGACCTCGCCGCCGCGGCCGAGCGTGGGATTCCGGTCGGCAACACCCCCGACGTGCTCACCGACGCGACCGCCGACCTCGCCTTCGCGCTGCTGCTCGCCGCCGCGCGCAAGCTCCCCGAGGCCTCGGCAGCGATCCGTCACGGCGACTGGCTCACCTGGGAGCCGGCGCGCCACCTCGGCCACAGCGTCCACGGCGCGACGCTCGGGATCGTCGGCGTCGGCCGCATCGGCCGAGCGGTTGCACAGCGGGCCCGTGGCTTCGAGATGGAGGTGCTGGGCACGGCCACCGGCACCACCCCCGGCCTGCCCGTCGATGAGGTTCTCGAGCGCTCTGACTTCGTCTCGCTCCACTGCCCCCTGACCCCGGCGACGCACCACCTGATCGACGCAGCTGCGCTGCGACGGATGCGGCCGACGGCGATTCTGGTCAACACCGCACGCGGGCCGATCGTCGACCAGCCGGCCCTGCTCCGCGCGCTGCAGGATGGGACGATCGCCGGCGCCGCGCTCGACGTCACCGACCCCGAGCCGATGGCACCCGACGATCCGCTGCTCGCCGCCCCGAACCTCCTCGTCACCCCCCACATCGGCTCCGCCACGGTCGCGGCGCGCGAGCGGATGGCCGAGCTCGCGGTCGAGAACCTGCTCGCCGGGCTGGCGGGCCGGCCGATGCCCCACCAGGCGCGATGAGGATCGGGGGGATCCGACCGATGCCCCACCGGGCGCGCGCGAACCGCTGATGAGGATCGCCATTGTCGACATCGGCACCAACTCGACGCGGCTGTTCGTGGCCGAGGTCGAGCGCGGATGCGTTACGGCGCAGCTCGAGCGCCTGACCCGGGTGACCCGGCTCGGGGCCGGCGTCGACGCGAACGGGAAGCTCGACGACGCCGCGATCGCGCGCGTGCTCGCGACGCTCGACGACTACGCCCGGATCATCGAGTCCCGCCACGCCGAACGTCGCGTTGCTGTCCTCACGAGCGCCGTGCGCGACGCCGCGAACGGCGCCGAGTTCGCGGCAGGGGTGCAGGCGCGTTACGGGCTCGAGGCGAAGATCCTCGACGGCGAGGAGGAGGCGCGGCTCACCTTCCTCGGCGCAACCAGCGAGCTTGACCCTGACGAGCGCACGATCACGCTCGTGACCGACATCGGCGGCGGCTCGACCGAGCTCGTTGTCGGCGAGGGCCGCGAGGTGCGGTTCCACGTCTCGACGCAGGCTGGCGTTGTGCGACAGACCGAGCGCCACCTGCACCACGACCCGCCGCTTGCGGGCGAGCTTGACCAGGTCGCGGACGAAGTCCGCTCGATCATCGGCGCCGCCGTGCCCGAGGAGCAGCGCCGGGTCGAGCACGCAATCGGAGTCGCCGGCACGCCCACCTCGCTCGCCGCGATCGCACAGGCCCTCGACCCCTACGACCCCGACCGCGTCCAGGGCTACATCCTCGACCGCGCGAAATGCGAGCGGCTGCTGCAGCGCCTCGCCGCGATCAGCCTGAGCGAGCGCCGCGAGGTGCCCGGGCTCCATCCCGATCGGGCACCGACGATCGTTGCGGGCACCGCGATCCTGATCGAGATCATGCGTCTGTTCGAGCTCGAGCGAATCGAAGTCTCAGAGCACGACATCCTCCGCGGCGCGGCGCTCCGCTTCGCAGCAGCAGCAGCATGACCGTTACCGGAATCCGCGAGAACCAGAGCCCGGGCTCGCGGAAACTGCTGGCACGCATAGAGAGAACCTAACTAGACGTATGTTCGATTGATAGATCCTCCCCCAAGGGCCATGATGCAGTCCTGCCGGGAACAGGTTCGAGTTTGAATTCGACCCGGTGCATAGGCTCAGGCGATAGCCGTAAACACCGGCGCCTCCCGCCGCTTGAGCCAACCGAAACCAGGCCCTTTGGCACGTACCCCTGCCCGTCCCATGGGGCCAACCTGGATCGGAAGCCGCCCACAGCCGTGGGCGGCTTTCGTTAAGGGCCGAATCGGCATCGGTGCCGATTCGCTTGACTGATTTCGCAAAGCCTAGTCCGTCGGTCTAGGAAGCCTCGCGCACGGATGCGGGCGACTTCGCGTTTTCGGTGTCGTCTGTCTCACACTCGGGGGGCTTGCGTTCGCGCGTCGGCCGGTGGAGACTCACGGTTCAGTTCGCAGCACGACCCGCCGATTCTCCGCCGTTCGCCCCCACGCCCGTCGCCGATTCCCCGCAAACCGCCCATCACGGGCATCAGGTCCCCGGCCCCTACCCCAGATTCGTCTTCCGTGGATACGCGACGCTCGGGTCCGTGATCACGTTCACGAGCGCCGGCTTTCCGGCCTCCAACGCGCGCGTGAGCGCGGGCCTGAGCTCCGCCGGCGTGCGCACGAGCTGGCCGTAGCCTCCCAGCGCTTCGACCACAAGGTCATACCGCGTTTCGGGCCGCAGCTCCGCCGCGACCGAATAGCCGTAGAGGAACTCCATTGGATGCTTCTCGAGCGCCCAGATGCCGTTGTTGCCCATCACGCCGACGACGTTGACCTCGTGCCGGGCAAGGGTGTCGTACTCAAGCCCTGAGAATCCGAACGCGCCATCGCCCACGAGCAGGACGACCTGGCGGTTGGGGTGGGCGAGCTTGGCTGCGAGCGCGTAACCCGGGCCGCTGCCGAGGCAGCCGAACGGACCGGGGTCGAGCCAGCAGCCGGGTTCGTAGACGTCGATCAGGCGTCCGGCATAGGAGACGAAGTCGCCGCCGTCGCAGACGATCACCGCGTCTCGGTCGAGGACCGCGGCGAGCTCGGCGTAAACCCGCACCGGGTGCAGCGGGGCGCGGGGGTCCACGAGCTCGTCCGCCTCGGCGGCTCGCTTCTCGTCCTCGATCGCACGCAGCGACGCGATCCACCCGTCCCGCGATGACCCTCCCACCCCGCCGGAGCCGCCGGCGGCAGCGCCGAGCGCCGCCAGCGTCGCCGGCAGCGCCCCGTACAGCTCGGCCGCCACCGGACGGGGATGATCGCGCTCCGGGTCGGCGGCGTCGATCACCACGATCTCGGTCTCGGCCCCGAACGCCGCTCCGAAGCCGAGCCGGAAGTCGAGCGGGACCCCGATCACGAGCGCGACGTCGGCGCCGGACAGCCCGGCGCCGCGGGCGCGCGAGAAGAACAGCTCGTGGTCGGCGGGGACGCATCCACGGGCGAGTCCGTTCAGGAACACGGGGATTCGCAGCTGCTCGGCCAGCGCGCGCAGGGCGTCCTCCCCGTGCCCCCAGTACAGCCCCGTGCCGGCCATGATCACCGGGCGCTCGGCGTCGCGCAGCAGCGCCGCCGCGCGGTCGACCGCTCCCGAGTCCGCCCCCGCCCCCCGCCAGGGCTCGAAGGCGACAGCGTCGGCCAGAGCGGGGGCCGGCGCCCGCATGAATACGTGATCGAGCGGGAAATCGAGGAAGGCCGGGCCGCACGGCGGCGTCAGCGACGTCGCGATCGCCTCGTCGACGAGCCCGGGGATCTCAGCGGTGCCCTCCGACGTGCATGCAAGCTTGACCAGTGGACGCACGAACGGCACGTGGTCGATCTCCTGTAGCGAGCCCTGCCCCCAGCGAAACTGCGGCGCCCGTCCGCCCAGGATCAGCACCGGCGAGTGGTTCTGGCTAGCGGACGCCATCGCGCTGATGCCGTTGGTGACACCCGGGCCCGCTGTGAGCGCCGCGACCCCGACGGTGCGCGTCACCTTCGCCCATCCCTCGGCGGCGAAGGCGGCCGTCTGCTCGTGGCGGACGTCGACGATGTCGATGCCCTCCGCGCGGCAGCCGTCGAAGATGGGGAAGATGTGCCCGCCCGAGAGCGTGAACAGCTTGCTGACCCCATGCGCGCGCAGGCGCTGGGCGATCAAGCGCCCGCCGTGGAGCGTGGCATCGGTCTCGGTCTCGGTGGCCACGAGGTAGCGAGACGCTAACACGGCGTCGTACGGGCGAGCTAGCATGGGCCGTCAGACGCAGACGAAGGGAGCCGTCAATGAGCAGCCCGCAGATCCCCACAGAACAACATCCGGGCTTCGACGAGATCTGCTCGGAGGTGCAAGAGTTCGAGCACCTGCCGACAGTCAAACCCGTCCCCGCACCAGCCGCCGAGCAGGCCGACGACGACGAGCGGACCGCACCGCTCGACGAGCTGATCCTCGCCGGGCTCGTGTCGCCCTAGGGCCGGCGCGCTCGTGTCGCCGTAGGGCCGGCGCGCCTAACGGGTACAGCGGCCCAAGCGACACCAGGTGGAAACCCGGCGCTGCGACTGGGCCGAGCTCGCTCGAGACCGCGGACACATTCCCCTGAGGATTGGTCACCGTCACGGCGAGCCGTAGCCGCGCACCCACGTCGGCCGTGGTGACCGTGTAATCGGACCCCCAAAAACCAGTCGCCGGGGAGCCCACGTCCACGCACGAGGAGCCGCATCGCTGCCACTGGTAGTCGTATATCGGCGCGAGCGGATCCCCGACGTTCCAGAGCCCGGGGTCCGAACTGAGCGCGTCCCCGACCCGGACCGGACCCGGCGGGGAGGCCGTCAGGTCGCCGATGCCCGGTGGCACGATATTGACGGGCAGCGGGGTCGAGAACACCTCGGCGCTCGCGAGCAAACGTTCGTCCAGAAGTCCGCAGGCGGACTCAAGTGACTACGTCTTGATGGGGGCGGCTCCGCCGCCTTGTTTGGTGGCGGCGCCGACGTCTTTGGGCTGAAGACCGGCCGGGGCGGCGGCCGGCGGCGATGAGGGGGTCTCGGGCGCCCCGGCTGCTGGGGCGGCTTCGGGCTCCGCCGAGGCGGGAGCGAACGCCGGCGCCCGCAGCGAGTTCAGTACGGCGCCGCCGAGGATCAGCAGTGCCAGCACGTAGAACCACGCGAGCACGATCAGCACGAACACGATCGTGGTCCCGAACTGGGCAATCGTTGACACGTTCGTCAGGTACAGGGGGAACACCAGGGCGACGGCCGCGATCGTGATCGTCGTGACCGCCGCCCCCGGCCACACCGCGCGCCAGGGGATCGGCCGGTTGGGCACCGCCTTATAGATCACGCACAGGCTTCCGAACAGGAGCACCAGGGCGAACCCGAATGAGATCCGGTACACAACCCCTCCAACCCGCGCCAGGTCAAACGGCAGGTCGCGGGCACCCGCCTGCAGCAGGCTCACCACCGTCGGCGCCGCGACCATCGAGATCATGAACACCAGCAGCACGAGCAGCATCGCGAGCCCGAACCGCTTCTGGGCCAGCCACGACCGCGACGGGACGTCGTAGATGTGGCTGAAGGCGGTGTCGAGCGCCCCCCAGAACGAGGCTCCGAACCAGACGGACGCGACCAGCGCGAGCACCCCGGTCTTCGTCGTCGAGATCCGGACCTGTTTCAGCAGCGTCGCGAGCGTTGTCTTCGTCGCGCCGGGAAAGATCTCGCTCAGGTCGCGCAGCACGCTCTGCTCGACCGATCCGCTCTTCAGCACCTGGCCGGCGATGAACAGCCCCAGCAGCGCGACAGGCACGACGGTCAGCAGCATCGCGTAGGCGACCATCGAGGACATGCCGGTGACGTTCGAACGGAATGCGATCCCGAAGAAGCGCCCGACGGGGCTCCACACACGCCTGAATGGCATGGTGAGAGTGTGACGGCGGGGGCGCCGTGGCGCCAGCGTCACCGCTGGTGCAACAACTCGACCGAGGTTCGCGCGGGGCTTAGCCGGGGAGGGTCTGGGTCGCCGCCAGCGGCGCGCGCGCCCATGCGGACGCTTCGGCGAGCCTGTGCTCCCCGGCGAACCAGCGCGTTCCGAGCCCGAAGGCCGGCAGCTCGGTTACACCGTGCGCCAGCAGGCCGCGGGCGGCGGCCTCGAGTGGCACGTCATTCGCCTGATCGTTCGCCGCAAGCATGCAGGCTTCGAGCTCGATCCCGGCGGCCGCGGCGGCCTCGGCCAGGTTCTCTGGGTCCTCGAGGTCGAATCCACCGCAGAAAGCGAGTCGGGAAGCCGCGAGCGCAAACGCCGGCCCCAGCCCCACCCGGGCTGCGTAGACGGCCACCCGGAGGGCCGACATGCCCGTCGACGGGAAGCGATCGGGCCACACCAGCGGGAGCCGGAGCTCGGCCGCACGACGCTCCGCGTGCGCGCGCAGCGCCCGACCGGCGTCCGGACCGGACCAGCGGTCGCGGTGCAGCGCCGCGCCGGCAACCGGAATCCATTCCACCGCAGAGAAGCGGCGCTCGACCCGCTCGGCAACCAAATACGAGAACGGACAACCCGGGTCGAAGCAGAACGCGATTGGCTGTGCGCCCCATCCGACGTCGATGCGCCCCCTGGGAACAGACTCCCCACGCCGGCTGGCCGCCCGACGCTCCGCTAGGACCCTGAGGTCACCCATACTCGCTATTTCGGCGCGGATCGAGCGCCGCATTAGCCCTAAACGTCATTTAGGGCAAAAACTTGTGCAAAACCTTCGTCAGGGGCCAACTTCCATAGTTGTAGGTGCGTTATTAAGCTGAAACTAGGTCCGTCCCCGGAGGAGTCCTTTGCCGCAGGTACCACCACCCAAACGCCACCCTTACAACCAGTGGTCGCCCGACGCGCGTGCTCTCGATCTCGTCGGCGACAAATGGACGCTCCTGATTGTCCGCGACCTTGCCGCCGGTCCCCGGCGCTTCGTCGAGCTACAGCGTGTCCTGCCCGGCATCTCCACCGAGCAGCTTCGCTCCCGTCTGAATCGGATGGTCGCCGACGGCATGCTGACGCGGCAACGCTTCCGCGAGGTCCCGCCCCGCGTCGACTACGAGCTGACCGAGCGCGCGCGGGAGCTCCTGCCGGTGCTGGCCGAGCTCGCCCGGTGGGGATACGAGTGGACGTGGAGCGCCCCGCGCGAGAACGAGCTTGTCGACATCGGCGCGATCATCCGGCTCGCCCCGGGGCTCGTGCACCCGCCGGCCAAGCTCTCGGGCTCGGTCGAGCTGCTGGTGACCGACACGAGCAAGGGCGCCGCCCCTTATCTAGTGACCGTCTCGGGCGGCGCAGTCGCGCTCACCGAGCGCGCCGACGTCGGTGCCGACGCCTGCGTGGTCGGCAGTCAGGACGCGTGGATCCGAGCGTTCGCCCCCGACGGGAACCGCGACGGGCTCGAGATCACCGGTGACCGGACGCTGGCCGCGAGCGTGCTCGACGGCCTCGCGCTGAGCGAGCAAGAGTCGCCCGCTGTCGTCGTCGCAGCCTGAAGCTACTTGGACGAGTAGGTCGCCGCGTGAATCTGCGCGGACTTGGTCGACTCGCCGATCAGGTTGCCGAGCGGCGGTGCGACCCAGCATGGGACCGTGCCGCCGCCGGGGGCGATAGTGCCGTCGCCGGGCGCGCCGGTGTTGTTGCAGTCCCAGGAGGGCAGGATGCCGTTGTCGAGGAGCGACGCGCCCTGACCCCAGAGCGGCGGCGGGTAGGTGTTCCCGCGATTCTCGGCGAGGCGGGTCGGATAGATCGCTAGCGACTCGGGGCCGAGGACCCCGTACTGCGGCAGGTAGTGGCCGGTGCCGCCCGAGAACGAGGTCGTCTTCGCCGCCAGCGCCGAGCCGCCGATGCTGATGAAGTCCGAGATCAGCTGCTGGTGCAGCGAGAGCCAGCTGAGGATCGGGTTCAGCTGCTCGAGGAACGGCCCCAGGCTGGCGAGCAGCGGCGTCGCCCCGTCGAGGACCTGCGCGAGCGCCGGCAGCCCCGTCTTCGAGGCGGTGATCAGCGGGTTGAGGTGGACGAACAGCGAGCGTAGGTCGGGCGAGAGGATGCGCACCGAGCGGAGCGTCGGGCCGAGGTCGACGGCGACCGGCATCAGCGCCTTGAGCAGTGGATCGG
>Ga0302326_10034422_pt1 | contig 10036 bp, 10 predicted proteins | sample Palsa_T0_3_FD_202264 | JGI IMG/M metagenome (GOLD analysis project Ga0302326, IMG submission 202264) | Peat permafrost microbial communities from Stordalen Mire near Abisko, Sweden - Palsa_T0_3 | ecosystem: Environmental > Terrestrial > Soil > Palsa > Peat permafrost | place: Sweden: Abisko...
ATTCTCGGAGACCAGGATGTCGCCGATTGACTGCCTGGTTTCGTTGACGCCGAAGGCGATCCCGACCATGATCACGGCGGCGGGATTGAGGGAGTCGATGCCCTTCAGGACGGTCTGCATGGCGCCATCCAGGCCGCCTGTGCCCATCTCGGATTGGGTGAGGTGGATGCGCGCGTTGTTGACTGTGCCGAGGTCGAAGTAGGTGCGGCGGGCGCGTTCGGCTGGGTATGCTTCCTGGTGAGTGGCGTTTTGGAAGACTTCGAGGACGGCCTGGCTTTCGACTTTGGTGACGGTGACCAGGAGGACGCCGGCGGGTTTAGGCGGCATCTCAGCAGTTTACACCCAGCGGCGGCCGGGCTACGCCGGGCTGAGAGCGCAATGCCACATACTTTTTGGCCAATCATGGCCGCAGCCGCCTTTTTAGGCGGCCAGAGCCGGCTGAAAACCGGCTGCGGGCAAGATTGCCCGCCCCACGGTGCAAAAAGTATGTGGCATTGACCCTGAGAGACCCCAAAAGGGCCAAACTCCAGAGCCGGGCTACGCCCGGCGCCACGTCGTACCTTGTTTATCGTTTTCCGACTGGCTCGGGGGTTTGCTGTTGCAGGCGGCTATGGTAGCGGCCGTAGCTGAAGTAGATGACCAGGCCGATTATCAGCCATATAATCAGGCGGGCCCAATTGATCCAGCCCAGCTTGTACATCATGTAGCCGTTGAAGAGGATGCCGAGAATCGGGACCAGCGGCACCCAGGGCGTGCGGAAGGGCCGCGCCTGCGCCGGGTTGGTGTGGCGCAGCACCATGATGGCGATGCATACGATCACGAATGCCAGCAGCGTGCCGATGTTGACCATTTTGCCGATATCGTCGATGGGCGTCACGCTGCCCACCACCGCGGCGAGCAGCCCGACCAGGATGGTGTTTTTCCAGGGCGTGCGGAACCTGGTATGCACGGCGGCGAAGAAGCGCTTGGGCAGCAGCCCGTCGTTGGCCATGGAGTAGAGCACGCGCGTCTGGCCCAGCAGCATGACCAGCATGACGCTGGTGAGACCGGCCAATGCGCCGAATGTAATCACGTGGGAGGCGGTGGTGAGCCCGCGGTCCAGAAAGGCGCGGGCGATGGGCGCTTCAATGTTCACTTCGCGCCAGGGCACCATGCCGGTGAGTACGCCCGCCACCAGAATATACAAGACGGTACAGGTGAGCAGCGAGGCGATGATGCCGATGGGCAAATCGCGCTGCGGGTTCTTGGCCTCCTGCGCGGTGGTGGAGACGGCGTCGAAGCCGATATACGCGAAGAAGATGTAAGCAGCTCCCGCCCCGATGCCGGAAAAGCCGTTGGGCGCGAATGTGCTCCAGCTAGTCCCCCAGTTGGAGGTGTTTATGTACTGGACGCCCAGGGCCACTACGAACAACACTACGGAAACCTTGATCACCACGATGGTGGCGTTGAAGCGGGCACTTTCCTGAATGCCGACTACCAGAATCGCGGTCACCACCAGGGCGATGATAAAGGCCGGCAGGTTAAAGCCGACGGGAACGCCGAAGACCGTGGGCGCGCTCAGCAACTCGGTGGCGCGCCGCATCAGTTCGGGCGAGTGCGCCCCCACCACATCGGTGACCTTATTCAGAAAAGCCTGGGTGCCCGGAACCAGGCTTGGATCGGCGGCCTGCGCCATCTGGCGCGCGACGATGTTTTGCGCCGTGCGTAATGCGGTCCAGTGATCGTAGGCCAGCCACAACGGCATCTTGATGTGGAAGATGTTCAGCATCTCGATGAAGTGGTTCGACCAGCCGGAGGAAACGGTGCTGGCGCCCATGGCATATTCGAGCGTCAGATCCCAACCGATGATCCAGGCGAACAACTCGCCCAGCGTGGCATAGGCGTAGGTGTAGGCGCTGCCGGCCAGGGGGATCATGGCGGCGAATTCGGCGTAACAGAGACCGGCGAAGGCGCACCCGAGGCCCGACAGCACGAACGACAGCATCAAGCCGGGGCCGGCATAGTGCGTGCCTAACCCGGTGAGCACGAAGATGCCGGCGCCGATGATCGCGCCGACTCCGAGAGCCGTCAATTGAAACGGTCCGAGCGTACGCTTTAAGCTGTGCTGCCCCGTCTCGTGGGCTTCGCTCAGCAAATCTTTCATCGGCTTGGTTGCGAATAGGTTCATCTCAGACCTTTCGGCACGTGGGATTTCGGCTTCCACATATAATATACCGGCACTCCCAGCAACACGATGATGAGGCCGGGCCACGTGTAACTCGGCTTGTAGGCCAGCAACAGGATCTCGATGGCCCCGGCCGCCAGAATGTAGATGGCGGGCAGGATGGGGTAGCCGATGGCCTTGTACGGCCGCTCCATTTGGGGACGCGTGCGACGCAGCACGAAGATGCCGACAATGCTCAGGATGTAGAAGACTAGCACGGCGAAGATGACATAGTCCAGCAGATCGCTGTAACTGCCGCTGAGGGTCAGCACCATGGCCCAAACGCCCTGGATGGCGAGCGCGAAGACCGGCGCATGATGGCGGGCGCCGAGAGTGGCGGCTCGGCGAAAGAACAGGCGGTCGAGCGCCATCGCATAATAGACGCGGGCACCCGCCAGGGTGAGTCCGTTGACGCAACCGAAGCAGGAGATCATGATCGCGGCGGCCATCACCTGGACTCCCATGGGGCCCAGAACCTGCTTGACGGCGGCGGTGGCGACGCGGTCTTCCGCCGCGTGCTGGATGCCTTCAAACGGCAGCACGCTGAGATACACACAATTGGCCAGCAGGTAGAGGGTCATCACGATGCCCACGCCGAAGGTGAGGGCCAAGGGCAGGTTGCGCTTGGGATTGCGGATTTCGCCGGCGGTGAAGGTGACGTTATTCCAGGCGTCGGCGGCAAACAGGGAGCCCACCATGGCCACGCCGACCAGGCGCGCGACGTGCAGGCTCCAGCCCGCGCCATCCCAGAAGTGGCCGAAGTTGCGCGTGATGGCCGCCGGGTTGCGGCCCAGCACGCCGATGGCGATCAGGCCCAGCAGGGCGGCGGTCTTGGCGAATGTGAACACGTTTTGTACTACAGCGCCGGTGCGGACGCCGCGCATATTGACGGCGGCCAGGATGCCGACGACAAGGACGGCCACAAGCTGCTGCGTGCTGAGACCGACTTTGCCGGTTCCGATCAGGTGGTTGTTGGCGGAGATCCAGGGCACGAAAACGGAAGCGAACTTGGCGAAGGCCACGGCCACGGCGGCGATGGTGCCGGTCTGGATGACCAGGAATAAGGTCCAACCGTAGAGGAAACCGCTGAGCGGGCCGAACGCCTCGCGCAGGAAGACGTAATGGCCGCCCGCCTGGGGCATGGCGGCGGCCAGTTCACCGTAGCTGAGGGCGGCGATCAAGGTGAGCAGCGCGGTGGCCACCCAGGTCATCAGCATCAGGCCGGGTGAATTCACCTGGCGGGCGATATCCGCGGAGACGATGAAGATGCCCGAGCCGATCATGGAGCCGACCACCAGGGTGGTGGAATCCAGCAGCCCGAGGCCCTTGATGAGGCCCGTTTTTGCTTCGTTAGTGCCCGTCATGAAATGACCGCCCGCCCGCCTTCCAACCTAGTTGTTGCCATTCTTCCATCCGCTGGCGCAAGGATAAGCTGCTCAGCTCCGCGGGCAGCAGGTCGCCGATCACCGCGACCGAATCCGCTCCGGCAGCCCAAACCGCCGCGGCCGTTTCCCTGGTGATGCCGCCGATGGCCACCAGCGGTTTCTCGACCAGCGCGCGGCACTCCTTTAATGCTTCGACCCCCGTCACCGGATCCGGGTTTCGTTTGGATGCGGTGGGGAATAGCGGACCGAAGGCCAGATAGTCCACCGGCTCGCCGTCGGCGGCGCAAACCTGGGCGACGTTGTGGCTGGAAAAGCCGATGACGGCTTCCGAGCCCATGAGGCGGCGGGCATCGCGGGGCGGCAAGTCGTCCTGCCCCACGTGCAAGCCCGCCCCCAGCAGCATGGCGATATCGGCGCGGTCATCCACGATAAACAAAGCGCCCGCCTCCCGGCAGAGCCGCGCCGCCTCCCGCGCAGTTTCGAACACGGAGCGCGTCCATTGCGCTTTGTGCCGCAACTGCAGAATCCCCGCGCCCCCCTCCAAAAAGGCCGCCGCCGCTTTTGCAACCGGGAATCCGCGCGCTTCCAACGAACCCGTGTCCAAAATCGGATAGATGGCCGGCAGTTTCAGATTCGTGTTCATCCGTGTTCATTCGTGGCCCAAGTTTTTGTCGAAAAACTCCGACGCGCGCCGGAACGCGTCGATGAGCGTTTCGTCGCGCACGAAGATGTGGCTCTCCTCCGGATAGTAGATTTCCGAGAAATCCTTGCCCTCCTGGATGAGCTTCTCGCTAAGCTGCACCGCATCCTGGAACATTACGTTATTGTCCACGATTCCGTGCACCATAAGGAGCGGGTTCCGCAGGAGGCTCGAAAAATGGATGGGCGAGCTGCGCCGATAGGCCTCAGGATTCTCCTGCGGCTTGGTGAGACGTTGCTCGGTGTAGTAGGCGTTGTAGTTCTCCCAATCGTTCACCGCCGAGAAGGACGCGCCGGCGCGGAAGGTATCCGGCGAGAGAAACATGGCCATGGCGGTCATGAATCCGCCATAGCTGGAGCCCCAGATGCCGATGCGATGCATGTCGATGTTGCCCAGAGCGCGCAGGTAGTCCACGCCGCCCAGCACATCGTCGAGATCCGGCCCGCCCATGTGCAGGTAGACGCCGGTGCGCCAGTCGCGGCCGTAGCCGGAACTGCCGCGATAGTCCATGTCGAGCACCACGTATCCTTTATTCACCAGCGAGCAATTGAAGACGTAGCGCGCGTCGTGATAGGAACCCCACTGCTTCAGCACGCTGGTGGCGTAGCCGGAGCCGTGAATGAAGAAGGCCGCGGGGCGGGGTTTCTGCGCGCGATCTTCGGGGCGATAGCCCGGCGGCAGGAACAGACGGGCCGCTACCGGCTGGCCGTCGGCGCGCGACGGGAAGGTGACGAAGCGCGACTCCGGCCACGCGTAGCGGGTGAAATCTGCCTGTGGGGAGGTGGTCACGCGGCGGCCGTCCACATAGAGATCGAAGGGTGTCTTCAGGTCCGCCATCAGCATGGCGCGATCGGCGCCGTCTTCGGAAACAATGCCGATGTTCAGCCCTTCGCGCGAGGAGAGGCGCTCTTTGCCGGAGCCATCCGGATGGATACGGTAGAACTGGCGCTCGGCTGTGCCGGCTTCCGTGGAGGCAAAATAGATGTAGTCGCCGGCCCATTGCGGCTCGTGCCCGAAGGTGCGTTCGTTATCTATTTGCCAGGCGCCGCTGGTCAGTTGGCGGGCCTCGCCGCCGTCCTTCGCGACGACGTAGAGATGCGACCAGCCGTCGCGCTCGCTGGTGAACAGAATGCGGCTGGAGTCGGGCGACCAGGCCGCGAAGAAGGGTTCCACCCAGGCGGGGTCTTTGTCTTCGGCCACCACGCGCGCTTTGCCGCTGAGGGCGTCCATCACCTGGATGGCGGCCTGCTTCAGGTTCGGATGCACCGCCGTGCGCAGCAGCCAGCGCGAATCGGGCGACCATTGCGGGGCGGCGTACGAGAGGGCTTTATCGCCCCAGGGGCCGGCGTCCATAGCGACGGGCACGCCACCTTCGGACGGAACCACGTAGGTCTTCACATCGGTGAGGGGATCGCCCGGCAGGGTACGCGGGAAGGTGGCGGCGGTCACCAGGTGGCCGGAGTAATTGGGCAGCAGCAGCTTTCGCCCGGCGCCCGCGCGCACGGTGTAGACGAAGCGCTTGCCGTCCGGGGACCAGCGCCATCCGCCGAGCGAATTGCCCTCACCTTCGATCTCGGTCACCTGAGAGAGTTGTGCGGTGCGCAGATCCTGGACGAAGAGTTGGCCGTCGCGGGAGAAAGCCAGCTTGCCGCCATCGGGGGAGAAGGCGGGATTGGTCTCGGCGGCTTTGGTGCGGGTAAGGCGGAGCGGCGGCTCCTGGCCCGAGGTATTCACCAGGTACAGATCGCCGTGATAGGAAAGTGCGGCGCGCGAGCCGTCACGCGAAATGTCGAATTCGGCGATGCCTGCCTCGGGTTCCAGATACTGTTTCTGGCGCTCGTCTTTGGCGGCCGGCGGGCGGTTGATGGGGTCGTCGAGCGGCTCGAGATTGGTGAGGCGGATCAGGCGCTGTTGGGCGGGAAGGTAGGCGTATAGATCGAGGAAGCGGCGGCCCTGGGCGTTCCACAAAAACAGAAGGGTGTGACCTTGTTTGGACCAGGCGACGCGCTGCGGGGGCGTGCCCCAGGCAAACGGGCGGCTGAAGAGACGATCGAGGGGCCACGGCTCGGCGCCCAGGGAGCACGCAAATAGGGCGAGAATAGCGGCAATTCGCATGGGGATGGCGATTGCCAAGGGTATCACATGACGCGCTGGCGCGCGCCGCGGGTGGTGGTTGGTGGCTTTGGCGATTGTGCTTGGCGGACGCCGGCTAGCAGTGTTACGTTTGGATTAGGTGGCGTCTATGACAATTGCCGCAAGATACGAGGATGGCGTCTTTAAGCCCCTCGAGAGCGTCGAGATTCGGGAGGGGACGATCGTTGAGGTGCGTCTGCCCTCGCTACCCCGTCCTGGAATGGGGCGACGCTCGGTGAGGGAGTTCGCCTTCGCCGGCATGTGGAAAGACAGGGCCGATATGGCGGACAGTGTCGAATAAGTCAATAGGCTGAGAGGCAACCTACGCGGCTGAGTTCCGCTTGGTCCTCAATCGATTGGCATGGCTTATTTGATTGACAGTGACGTACCGATCGACATTTCCAGAGGAATGGCGGAGGCGGTGGAGTATGTCGATTTCCTTCCCGGCGACTGGATGATTTCACAGGCCACGGCGATGGAGCTTATTGTGGGCGCTCGGGACAAGCAGGAACTCGCTAATCTGGATGTCTTTTTGTCGGCCCAATCCATCGTGCCTCTAAGTGAGCGTATCGGCGGAAGAGCGTATAAGTTACTAAAGAGTTATTCCAAGTCGCATGGGCTACACGTCTTCGACTCGCTGATCGCCGCCACTGCGATCGAGGAAGACCTTACACTTGTCACAAGGAACAAGAAACACTTCCATATGGTCGAGGGGCTGAGCGTGGAGTTTCCTGGTTATTGAGCCCCTCGCAACATTCCCGGCGAAGACCGGAATCGGCCGCTACATGCCGGCGGTCCTTACCGTTCGCCGGAAGCCGTTCCGCGCGGTGACAGTTAACGAGATGGATGCTGCAGAGAGGAGCAAGTATGCCCCACAAATCCACTGATGTTCCGAGAAGCAAATCCGAGGCCGGCGCGGCCGACTGGTACCAAACCGCGGAAGGCCGCCGCCAGACGCAACGCGAGTTTGCGTGCGCTCTTACAGAGGGTACAGTGATTCGATCCGCCGGGTCGGAAATCGCAAGGACCGACCCGAAGGCGATTGAAGCGCTCATGGAGCAGGCCAAGAGGAATGCGACTCGTCCCATCTCGATTCGGGTGCCTATAGCCGACCTCGAACGCGCCCAACGAATCGCGGCGGCGACCGGTGTAGGCTACCAGACCGTCCTCAAGAAAGCCATTCGACAGGGCTTGAAGCGGGCTGGTTGAGCAGGCTTACTGCACGGCGTAGGAACTCACCACATCTTTAAATTTAAAGCGCCGCAGCGAGCCATGCTGGCGTTTGGCCGGCGCGATAGATGACTTCACCATGCTCGGCCTGCAGCACCACGGCGGGTGCCATTCCCCAGCGGCCGTTGTCGAATACGTTGATGAAGTCCATTTCGCGGATGGCGCGGGCAAGATTGGCAAGGCTCGCATCGTAGATGCCGCGCAGGATTTGCTCCGGCGCGCTGTGGCCGCCCATGTCGGCGCGCATCTTGATTCTCTCGAGGTGCATTTCAAAGTCTTGCGGGGCCAGATAACGCATCTCAATTACGAAACCGGCCTTGCGCCCGGCGGCGGCCTGCTCAAAGGTAATTCCGCTGCGCAGAGTGGTTTCAAAGGCGCAGCTTACGCGGCGTTCGATGTGGTCTGCAACGAATGCCTCGAAAAGGCGATTCACCTGTTCGCGGATTGCGCGCGAAATATTAAGATAGGAACCCTGGTTCAGGGCCGCCGCGCGATCATCGGCGTTGAAGAAATCGACGCCGAACCCGGAGACCGGAAATGCGGTGGATTTGCCGCTGCCAGGAGGTCCGGCGACAATAAACATTCTGGGCGACATCAGCCGCCGAAGTCGCGATCGGCGCCATCCCGCATATCTTTGGGCAAATCGGTGCGAATCCGGGTGCCGTCGTGACGGGCGATGCCCAGACGTTCCAGTTCCTCGGCCGCTGCTTTGACGCGCTCGCCGGCGGCGGACAGATGGGGATCCGTCTTGGGTTCCTTTAGCTTCGGGGTTTCGACGGTGGTCACGCTTTCATTCTACCCCAAGCGAGCGCCTGGATTTCTGCGCAGGCATGCTTCCGGCCGCCCGGAGGCGTGTTACGGTAGGCACCGGGCGAACAGGTAGCACCGAATGACAACAGTGAGTGTTGAGCAACTCGATAGATTCTTTTGCGATCTGAAACCCGGATTCGAAACGGCGACCGAGGACGAGTCGCGCCTCGCACCTCGGTTCAATGTTTTTCGCTGGCTCAGCCCAGAGCTGACGCTATCATGGATAATCCGTGAGCTCCTTGATCCGAACGGGGTCCACGGACAGGGTGATCTCTTTCTGGGGAGTTTCATCAGTTTCGTTGGTGACAAGGCCGGCCTAGGAAATCTCGGGACCGATCGGAACGCTCCACTGCCCAAGTGCGAGGAAGTCACGAAGTACACGGGCAACCCGCTGAGAAGGTTAGACATTACCCTGCGCCCTAACAGCCAATTCACCATTGGAATCGAGAACAAGCCATGGGCGAAGGATCAACCTAATTGGGTCGCGGATTACTCCGATCACTTGGCGAGATGCGGTGACAGCTATCTGTTGATCTATATGACGCTCAATGGATGTGACCCCTCCGGGGACCGCGATCAAGCAAAAGCAGCCGAGCTAGAGCCTGGGAAGAAGTTTCTAAAGGTCTCGTACAAAGAGGACATCAAGGCTTGGCTAGAGGTCTGCTGTCAGATCTGTCGCGCTGACAAGGTGCGGAGCTTCCTGAGGGACTTTATCGATTATGTGAAGGGCGTAACGGAGACTGAGATGCTTAGCGAACGGAACCGAACGATTGTGGACTACATCTGCGATCAACCAAGCAACCGTATTAAGATCGCGTACTCAGTCGCATCGACATTGCGTGAGGTACAGCGACGCATAGTGGCTGACTTTCAGGCTGCCCTGGTCCAGAGCCTGGGCGCGGAGGTCGATGACGACTGGCAGGTAACGCCCATTCCAAGGGAGGAGTTGCTTGAAAAGTGGAACGTATTCAAGGTGTCTAAGAGACATTGGGTAGGCCGTTTCGCCCTGGCGCTGAGTTTTGAGGGGCGAGACTGCGTGGGTCTGACGTTCGGCATTTTCAAGCGCGACGAAAATGCGCCTCACATCCGTGGCCTCAGATCAAGGATGGATGAAGCGACCGGCATTACCGGACGGGAGTGGCCGCACTGGGAATGGGAGTTCCCAGTCGACCAGCGGTACGACAACTGGAATGCCCCAGACACTCTCGAGAGACTCGCCGCGAAGAACGACGCGTTACATTATTTCGTGGGCTGGTTTCTCAAGATGCAGGGGTTATCCGAGGCGATCATTGACGACGAGTGCCGCTCGACAACCTAACGGGTACAGCACTTAAGTTCGGTCGACTGTCTAATTCGCTTCAAGGGAACGTTAACCTTTACCGCATGGCGTAGGAGCTGAGCACCTTCATGTAATTCGCGCGCTCAAAGGCCTGGGGCTGGGGCACGGCGTTGCGGCTCATGCTGCCTTGCATCTGGCGGATGGAATCGTATTCGTGGTCGCCGAGCCAGATGAGTAACTCGGTCAGCATGGTATCCAGGTAACTGATGCCCTTCTTCAACAGGGCGGAGGTCATC
>Ga0302326_10034423_pt1 | contig 10036 bp, 13 predicted proteins | sample Palsa_T0_3_FD_202264 | JGI IMG/M metagenome (GOLD analysis project Ga0302326, IMG submission 202264) | Peat permafrost microbial communities from Stordalen Mire near Abisko, Sweden - Palsa_T0_3 | ecosystem: Environmental > Terrestrial > Soil > Palsa > Peat permafrost | place: Sweden: Abisko...
GCTGGTCGCCTGGCTCCGGCGGCTGGGCATGCCGCTGGCGTCGATCCGCGCGATGGGCGCGCTGTCGACGGCCGCGGCGGCGGTGGAGCTGGCTGCTTACTGGGAGCGGGTCGAGGCGGAGACGGCCTCGCGGCGAGAGCTCGCGTCCTTCCTCATCGGGTACCTGTCTGGGAAGGACGCTGATATGGCATCTTCTGCTTCGGAGGAACTCACCGTTCGGTACGCGGTGCGGTCCGACATCGGGCTCGCGCGGGCGGACAACGAGGACGCCGCCTACGCGGGCGACCGGCTGCTCGCCGTCGCCGACGGGCTGGGCGGGCACGCGGCCGGGGAGGTCGCCAGCGCGGCGGTGATCTCGGCCCTGCGGCCGCTGGATACGCAGGTGCCTTCTGGCGAGCTGCTGAACGCGCTCGGGCACGCGGTGCAGCGAGCCGAGGGGACGCTGCGGGACATGGTGGCGGCGAACCCGTCGCTGCGCGGGATGGGGACGACGGTCACGGCGCTGCTGCGGTCGGGGTCCCGGATCGGGCTGGCTCACATCGGCGACACGCGGGCCTATCTCGTTCGCGCCGGCGAGGTCTTCCAGATCACCCGCGACCACACCGTGGTGCAGTCGCTCCTGGACTCGGGCTCAATCACGCCGGATGAGGCGTCCTCGCATCCGCAGCGGTTCCTGCTTCTGCAGGCGCTCGACGGCGAGCACGACTACTCGCCCGATCTGCAGTTCCACGACGCGGTGGCCGGGGATCGGTACCTGCTGTCTTCGGACGGGCTGCATGCGTGCGTCTCCGCCGAGGCGATCGGTGCCGTCCTGGTGGGGGTCGCCGATCCTGATAAGGCGGCCGAGGAGCTGATCAAGCTGGCGATGGACAGTGGCGGGCCGGACAATGTGACCTGCATCGTGGCGGATATCGTCCCCGTAGGGTGAGCACGGGCTGGCGCTTGGGCTGAATGTGGGCCGGCTGGCGGCGGCCGCTTCTTGCTGTTATCCTGGCTTGCTCGACGGTTGAGGATTATTGCGCGACGTTTGTATCCGTTTTCCGAGTCGTTTGTCGCGCAATAATTCTGAGGTGGGACTCTTCTTGCTGTTATCTGCTGTCACCATGAATGCCGGCGGGGTTGGCCCTTGCGCTTGCGGCGGTGGTCGCGGGTGAGGCGGTAGGCGAAGACCAGGGCGCCTATGCCGCCTGCGTACAGGGCGGCGCCGGTTTCGCCCAGGACGAGGGAGCGGTGATGGGGCTGCATGCTCTCCACCGGTCCGAGGTAGAAGCCGAAGCCGAAGATCACCGCCGCAGCGACGAGCAGCAGCCAGGCCCGGTTGGGGCTGATGATCTCCCGGCGAGGCGGGAGCGGGGGAAGTCCGGCCGCGTCGCTAATCGCGTCCGCCATCGCGTCGGCACTGGCTCGACGGCCGGACCAGTAGGACAATCCGAGGATCGCGGTGCCGACCGTGGTGCGGTCGGGGGCGAACGTGCCGCGCTGCGAGGTCACCACGAGCTTGCTGCGATGGAAGCCCACCTCGGTGACGTCGGCCAGCGGGACGCGCTCGGTCGTGAAGATGTTCCTGATCACCACCGTGTCGGCGGTCAGGGTCACGGACTGGGCCAGCACCCGCCCGGCCAGGAAGCCCCAGGCCGCCAGCCCAGCTGCGAGCGCGATCCAGATGGCGTGCGCCACCTGGTTCGACCACAGCGTCAGGGCCAGATAACCGGCCGGCAGGGCGAGGATGACGCTGATCCCAAAGACCCGGGCAATGCGCACCTCGAGGGGCGGGCGCCAGGTGCGCCCGGGAGCGTCGCCGGGCGGCTTGGTGATCAACACGCGGGGAATCGTATGGGTTTATGTGCATTGCTGGCTAGCGTCCTCGGTGGACGACTACGTGACACGTTTTGACTGACTGGACACTCTCCTACATACTGAGGGCATGCCTCGGCCTCGGAGTGACGATAAGCGGGCGGCGATCCTGGACGCCGCCGCGCGGGTGATCGCGGTGCAGGGGCTGGGGGCGGCGACGGCGACGATCGCGAGGGAGGCGGGGGTCTCCAACGGGTCGCTGTTCACGTACTTCGATACCAAGGTGGATCTGCTCAATCAGCTGTATCTGGAGCTGAAGACGGACATGGGAGCGGCGGCGCTTGGCGGGCTGCCAGTCGACGCGGACGTGCGCGAGCAGTTGCTCTCCCTGTGGTCCGGCTGGCTGCGCTGGGCGACCGCGTACCCGGAGCGGCGGCGGACGCTGGCGCAGCTCGACGTCTCGGATGAGATCACCGAGACCACACATCAGGCGGCGAGCCGGGCGATGAAGGGCATCGCCGAGATCCTGGAGCGGAGCCGGGAGAACGGGCCACTGCGCGATGCGCCGCTCGCGTTCGTGGTCGGCCTGGCCAATGCCGTCGCCGACGCGACGATCGACTTCACCATCCGCGACCCGGAGAACGCCGACGCGCACGCCAGGGCCGGGTTCGAGGCCATCTGGCGAATGATCGCCTGAATCCCGCGTCGCGGAGGTCCGGGGATCGGGCACACGTATCCATCAATGACTGACTAGTCAGACTGCTAAGGAGACAGGATCATGGCACCTATCGACGGCGGGCAACCGGGCCGGAAGGCTTACATCGTCACCGGCCCGACCGCCGGCATTGGGCGGCAGACCGCGCTCGACCTGGCCCAGCACGGGACGGTGGTGCTGGTCGGCCGCGATCCCGGCCGGCTGGACTCGGTGCAGCAGACGATCGAGGGGGGCGGCGGGCGGGCGGTGCCAGTTGTGTGCGACCTGTCGGACCTGGCCAGCGTGCGGCGGGCGGCCGCGCGGATCATCGAACTGGGGCTCCCGGTCGCCGGGCTGGTTAACAACGCGGGCATTATGCAACTGCGCCCGACCAGGAACGCGCTCGGCTGGGACATGACGTTCGCGACCGATCACCTGGGGCCGTTCGCGCTGACCGAGGCGCTGGCGCCGCACCTGGCGGACGGGACGCAGGTCGTGTTCGTCTGCTCTGGGGTGGAGGATCCCGAGCGGAGGTTCGCGGTGATGGCCGGCTTTCGCGGCGGCCGCTACCTCTCGGCCGAGTCGAGCGCGCGGGGCGAGTGGGCGCCCGGCGGCTCCAAGCTCCCCGGCGGCGACGCCTACGCCACCGCCAAGCAGTGCAACTTGGCGACCGTGCTGGCGTTCGCGCGCGAGATGCCGAGGCTGCGGTTCAACGCGGTCGAGCCGGGCTTCAGCCCGGGCACCGATCTCGGCCGGGACAGCAACGTGGTCCTGCGCCTGGTGATGAAGTACGCGCTCTCGCCGGTGGCGCCGCACATTAGGTACATGGGCAACCCGAAGTCGGCCGCCCGGGTGATCGTCAGGGTGCTGACCGATGATTCGGACGCAACCGGCGTCTACTACGACGAGCGCGGACGGCCGATGAGCGGCTCCGGGCTCGTGCGCGAGCCGGAGTTTCAGGACCGGGTGGTGGCCGAGACCCGGGCGCTGCTGGCGCAGGTCCCGGCCTGAATCACGGGGCGTTCGGGGCGGGGCGGGCGCCGTGGGCTTCGAGCCAGGCGGCTAGGGCGACGGCGTCGGCGCAGCGGGCGGCGTCGAGCGGGGTCTGGTTGTTCCAGCCGAGCCAGTTGATGTCCGCTCCGGCGGCTAGGAGGAGAGTGGCGACGTCGTGGTGGTCGCCGCCGCAGGCGGCCCAGAAGGCGGTGGTGATCTGCTTCGGGTCGGGGAGGGGCTCGCTTTCGAGCGCTGTTTGGACCCGGTCGGCGAGTCCCAGGGCAGCGGCCTGGTAGAGGTTGGTGCGGGCGCCTCGCTCGACCAGGCGCCGGCCGGCCCGCTGGCCGCCGAAGACCGCCGCGTCGGCGATGGGGCCGAGGCCGCCGATGATCGACCCGGGCACGTTGACGTCGGCGCCCGCGTCGAGGAGGGCGTCGACCAGCTCGACGTCGTCGTTGCTGGCGGCCCAGTGCAGCGGGGTCTCCCGGCTCTGGCCGCCCTGGCTCTGCCGGGCGTCGGGGTCGGCCGGGATGCCCGGCGCGTCGGGGTCGGCGCCCGCGGCCACCAGGACGGCCACGATCTGCTGGGGATTGCGGCGGTGGCCGGGCCAGTCGGCGAAGAGGTGGAGCAGGGTGCGCTGGCCGGCCGCCTCGCCGTCCTTGACGATCCGAATGCGGGCGAGCCCGGGGTGCTTGTCGAGGAGGCGGCGGAGACGGTCGGCCTGACCGCGCTGGACGACGGCGGTGGCCTCCACCGCGAGCGGGTCGTTCCAGCGCAGGGTGCGGTCGGTCATGGCAGCTCAGAGGTCCTTCGGGTCTCGGTCGCCCTGGGTCTGGAGCTTGATCGCGGCGAGGGCGGCGAGGCCGGCCCGGAGGCCGTCCAGCTCGGCGGGCGAGATCTTGGCGACGAGCTGCCGGTGGACCTGGTCGACGGCGGCGCGGATCACCGTGGCGGCGGCGCGACCGCGCTCGGTGAGCTCGATGTCCATCCGGCGGCGGTCGTCAGGGTTGATCTGGCGGTCGAGGTAGCCGCGGAGCACGAGGACGTCGATGAGCTGGCTCGCCGCCTGGCGGCTGACGCCCAGTCCGCGGATCATGTCGACGGCGGAGTCGCCGTGATTGGCCATGCCGCCGAGCACGAAGGGGCCGTTGCGGGGCAGGTCGTCGAAGCCCGCCCCGGCCAGCGTGGCCGCGATGGTGTTGGCGTAGGCACCGCGGGCACCGCGCAGCATGGCCGGTATCTCGCTCGGATCCGGTTCGGTCGCCATGACGCGAACATATGAACAAGCGACTTGCTTGTCAATTTTCTTGTCAATCTAGGATGTTGCTTATCTTGTAGGCTCTCTCTCGTGGACCTAGAAGAGAGTGAGCCGACCGCGCCGCTGAGCCGGGTGGTGGTGATGGACCAGGAGCTGCCGGAGACGCTGGGCGTCCGGCGGGTCGAGATCCGGCGGATCACGATGGCGCCGGGGTTCGCGGCCGGGCTGCATGTGCACAACGGGCCGGTGTTCGGGAGCATCGAGACCGGGTCGGTGGTCTATCAGATTGAGGGCTCCGCTGAGGTCGTGCTCGGACCGGGGGATGTGTTCTACGAGCCCGAGGGGGCGCGCATCGCGCGGTTTGACGCGCGGGCGGAGGGCGTGACGTTTCTCGGGTACTTCCTGCTCGCGGACGGGGTGGACGCCGGGCTTGTCTTTCCGGAGAGCTGAGCCTCTTGGGGTGGAACCACGGTCCGTTCGAGATGATGAATTTGAATTTGCGGCTTTTACCGAGGCTGTCCGAGAGCGGCGAGGACCGCGGGCAGGCGGTGGTCGAGCGGGCCGTCTAGCTCGAGCACCGGTACTTCGCCCCAGGCGTCGAGGGGATCGGCGTAGACGAGGTCCAGCAGCGCGTCGTTCATCCGCGCGCGGAGCTCGGGCATTTCCGGGGTGGGCAGGGTCTGCTCGGTTTCCGGGGTGATCACCGTGAGGACGAGCAGGTCGAGGCGGGCGAGGGCGGACCGGAGGGCTGGGGCGTCCGCCTCGCGCTCGGCGTTGACGCCGGTGGCGGCCAGGTAGGCGAGGTAGTCGAGCGGGGTTCGGTCGAAGACGATCCCTGGCCGCGGGTCGCTCAGGCATCGGAGTGAACGCGCGAGGAGGGCTCGGAAATCGTCGGGGGATGGCGGGAAGCCGAACTCGTAGCCTTCTTCCTCGAGCAGGTAGTAGGGCTCCTCGGCGGTGATGTGACCGGGGAGATGCGCGCAGAGCGCCTCGGCCAGCGTCGTCTTGCCGGTTCCGTGGGTGCCGGAGATGCCGATCCTCATGGCGGGGGCTAGACGCCGGTCGTGCCGTCGATGCGTTCCCTGATCAGGTCGGCGTGGCCGTTGTGGCGGGCGTACTCCTCGATCAGGTGGACGTAGATCCAGCGGAGGCTGACGTCCTGCCCCATGAAGCGGCCGGTGTCGGTGAGGGCGCGGGCGGCGGGGTCGTAGATGGGCGGAGCGCCCTCTCCCGCGAGCACCCGCTGGAACCAGTTCCGCTCGACCTCGGCCAGGTGCTGGACGAGGCCGGTCAGGGTGAAGCCGGATGGCGGCACCGATGCCTCGGCGGCCTGTTCGTCGTCGAGGCCTTCGCATTTCATTGCGAGGGTGGCGCGGTGGAAGTCGAGCCAGCTTTCCAGCGTGGTGCGCTCGTCGGCGTTCAGGGGCGGCAGGGGGCGGTCGATGGTGGTCACCGGTTGATTATGCGGGCTCGGTTCTGGCGGTTCGCTTGAAGGTGCCGATGATGGGGGCGCTTTCGACCGACTGGAGGCCGGGGAGGTCGGCCAGCCTGGTCGTGAGGTAGGCGTAGAGCTCGCGCGTGTCGCGGAAGATCGCGCTGGCGGCGAGGTTGGTGGCGCCGGTGGTCGCGCCGGCGAACGGGATCTCGGGGTGCGCGGCGATCGTCCGGCCGGCCGCGTCGAGGCAGGCGGGCTCTATTTTGAGCCAGAGCATGACGTTGGCGTTGATGCCGAGCACGGTCTCGTCGAAGTCGATGTCGAAGTACAGCAGGCCTGCTTTCCTCAGCTCCTCGATCCGGCGGCGGACGGTCGACTCGTGCCAGTGGGTCGCGGCCGCCAGGTCGGCGACCGGGGTTCGGCCGTCGCGGGTCAGCTCGGCCAGGAGCGGGTCGTCTTCGGGCCGGAGCATCGTCTCCGCCTGTGCGGAAGGGGTCCAGGCGCCGTCGGCGCCCAGGGCCGGGACCTCGTCGAGCCACTGCGGCTGCGGCGGCGGCTCGGGCGCGGCCTCGGTCAGCGCGGCCAGCTGATCGGGGGCCAGGGAGCGGGTGTGGGTGACGTACGCGACCGGGGAGAAGACATGCAGGATGGATTGCGCGGTGATGCCGGTGACGTGACGGCTGCCGGGCAGGCCGCGCAGGAACAGCGCGTTGCGCTGCTCGGGGGTGCGCGCCTGCAGCGTGCAGACGATCTCGGTGCCGCCCGAGTACAGTCGCACCCAGCGGGTGTCCGGACGCTGGGCGAGGCTGTCGGCGATGCGCTGGGCACTGCCGGGGGCGACCTGGAGGCGGACCATCCAGTCAACCCAGCCCGCTCGCGGCCCGTGGATAAGGCCGGTCACGCGCAAGTCGGCGGTTTCCGCCAGGCGGCGGTACCGGCGCGCGATCGTCTGGTCAGAGACGCCGAGCGCGGCCGCGAGCACCCGGAACGATGCCCTCGGCGCGACGACCAGCGCGTGGAGAAGCTGGCGGTCAACCTCGTCGAGCTGACTGGTTTTCACGGATACAAGCTTACAGATGTCGGATTCCGGCGTGATGGCGCTTGAATTTGGGGCAGCGTCGACGAGTCCGGCAGGATGGACGGTGAACGGACTTAAGGGGAGGGAAATACCGGTGGACAAGAAATGGTGGACCCTGATCGCGGTCTGCGCGGGGATCTTCATGCTGCTGCTGGACGTGACGATCGTCATCGTGGCGCAGCCGTCGATCCAGTCCGGGCTGCACGCTTCGTTCAGTGATGTGCAATGGACGCTGGACGCGTACGCGCTGACGCTGGCGTCGCTGCTGCTGACCTCGGGCTCGCTGGCCGACCGGTACGGGCGCAAGCTGCTGTTCACGATCGGGCTGGCGATCTTCACGGCCGGGTCGCTGCTGTGCGGCCTGGCGGTCAACCCGCTGATGCTCATCCTGTCGCGGAGCGGGCAGGGGGTCGGCGGCGCGATCATGATGGCGACGTCGCTGGCGCTGCTCGGACACAGCTTCCGCGGCCGCGAGCGCGGGGTCGCCTTCGGCATCTGGGGGGCGGTCGTGGGCATCTCGTCCGCGCTCGGCCCGGTGCTCGGCGGGGTGATCACGACCGAGTGGGACTGGCGGGGGATCTTCCTCGTCAACATCCCGGTCGGGGTGTTCGCGCTGATCGTCACCGTCTGGCGGGTCGAGGAATCTCGGTCGGATAACGCCACGCCGCCCGACTGGGCCGGGTTCGTGCTGCTGACCCTGGGGCTCGTGACCTTCGTGTACGGGCTGATCAGGGCTGGGGAGACGTCGTGGTCGGACACCGGGGTGATCGCCTGCATCGTGGCCGGCGTGGTGCTGCTGGTGGCGTTCGGTGTGACCGAGAGCCGGGTTGCGCACCCGATGTTCGACCTGGGGCTGTTCCGGGTGCCGACGTTCGCTGGCGGCTCGATCGCGGCGTTCGCGATGAACGGATCGCTCTACGCGGTGCTGCTCTACTTCGTGATCTACCTGCAGGACGTGCTCGGGTACTCCGCGCTCGGCACCGGTCTGCGGGTCGCCATCCTCTCGCTCGCCCAGCTGGCCACCTCGGTCGTCGCCGGACGGGTGTCTGAGCGGGTGCCGGCCCGGTGGCTGATCGGGCCGGGGCTGCTGCTGGTGGGCATCGGGCTGCTGATCATGACGGGGATTACCGGGGTGTCTAACTGGACCCACCTGATTCCCGGGTTCATCGTCGGCGGGCTCGGCGCGGGGCTGGTTAACCCGCCGCTGGCGTCGACCGCGATCGGCGTGGTGGCGCCGGCTAAGGCGGGGATGGCGTCGGGGGTGAACTCGACCTTCCGGCAGATCGGGATCGCGGCCGGGATCGCGGCCCTGGGGTCGATCTTCGTCTCGTCTATTCAGAGCCACCTAACCGCGGCGCTGCCTGCGTCGCTGGCGGGGTCGGCCGGGACGATGGTGAACGCGGTGCGTCAGGGGTCGGTTTCTGCGGCGATTGGGTCGCTGCCGGGTGCTGACCGGGCGGCCGCCGGGCTGGCGCTGCGGTCGAGCTTCGCCTCCGCTCTGAACGAGCTGCTGTACGTGACGGCGGGGGTGGCCCTGGTGGGGGCGGTGTTCGCGACGGTGCTGATCCGGCGGAAGGACTTCGTCCGGCCGGACGCGCCGGCTGTGCCTGAGGGGGCCGGGCGGGCGGCGGAGACCGTGTGAGGCGAGCGTTTGACGTGTGACGCTGCTGCGGGGCCGGCCAGGTACTTTGGCCGGCCCCGCGCGCGTTTTCCGGGTTTCTCAAAAAGGGTCGGTGCCGCCCTTCCGGCTCCTGTCCCCGTTCCTGTCCCGGCTCCCATCGGTTGCGTCGGCCCCGTCCGCGTGCCTGGCGAGCCAGAGGAGGAAACGGGTGCGCTCGACGACGGCGTCGTAGCCAGTGGCGTGCTGCTGGGCGAGGTGCTCGCCGAGTTCGGGGTAGAAGTCGGCCACGAACAATTCCTCGTGGTCGTCGGGCGCGCCGGGTGTCATGACGCGGCCCCCCTTCCGCTGTCGTCGTTGTTGTCGTTGTTGTCGTTGTTGTCGTTGTTGTCGTTGTCGAACGGGTAGTACTGCCGCAGACCTGTCGTTAGCCTGGCCCGCGCGGCGTGGAGATGAGCGTGCACGGTGCCCTCGGCGAGACCGAGTTCGGCGGCGATCTCGGCGGTCTTCATGTGGTCCTGCCACCGCATCAGCGCAATCTGTTTCTGCCGGGGCGGCAGCCCTTCGATGATCTCCCGCGCCCTCGAACGTGTCCTGAACCAGGTCGGCGGCGAGCTCCCGGTCCCCGTTGGCCCGCACGCACGCATGACCGAAGAGCCACTGGTCATTGGTGTTGAAGAAACTGGCCAGCTCCGCGACGTGAGACCGGGCGATCTTGGCTTCATCGGCGTCTGCCATGCGCCACCTCCATCGGGATTCGCGCGGCCCGACCATCGTTAGATGAGCACTTCACATCTGTGTAGTCGCGCAGCGGTCGGAAAACCTTTAGCCGGGACGGCCGGGCTTGTCAGGATGCAGGTCCCGGGAAGGCGTCGCCGGCGATGACCGTGCCGTCGGGCATGATCGTGGCCAGGGCCGGCCGACGCTCCTTGGGGGTGCTCAGCCGTGCTCGCTCGCCTGGCTCGTAGTGGAGTTCGGTTCTGATGACGATGCGCGTCTGGGGGTCTCGCGATGAACGTGGTGTCCAAGATCCTGGCGTTCGTCACCGCGCTCAGCCTGTTCCTGCCCGAGTGGTTCGCGTGGTCGCGGAGGGATCGGCCGGAGGGCGGCGTGACGGAGGCATCCGACGCGATCTCCGTTGGGAGCCGGGGCGCTGACGGCTGACG
>Ga0302326_10034424_pt1 | contig 10036 bp, 7 predicted proteins | sample Palsa_T0_3_FD_202264 | JGI IMG/M metagenome (GOLD analysis project Ga0302326, IMG submission 202264) | Peat permafrost microbial communities from Stordalen Mire near Abisko, Sweden - Palsa_T0_3 | ecosystem: Environmental > Terrestrial > Soil > Palsa > Peat permafrost | place: Sweden: Abisko...
AGGCAAATCCGATTGAGGCGTTCGCGGTTGTCGGCAAGTTCTGCCGCGGGATGGGAGTTCCAACGGCAAGCGTCGCAGTGTCTATCGGGTACGTGATGCCGGTGGACCCATCCAGCGCATATAGTGTGGAACCGTCGTACGTAATGGCCAGATCGAAGAGGAAAGAATTCGCATTGCCAACGCTCACGGAATTCAGCGGCTGGCTGGTGTAAGGGTCGATCATTTCGATGAGAGAGCCGTATGCGTTGCCCGCCGCTACGTAGACCTTGGTCCCATCCGGAGCGAATACAATGTGCGGAGCCGGCGACGTCGCTGAAACAAATATTCCCGGATTGAATTTAATGAAGCTGACGGGCGTTTGTGTGAGAGTATCGATCGCTTCCAGATACCCTCCCGCGCCGGTCGCGTAGAGCAGGGTTCCATCCGGGCTGACGGCCAGGCGAAGGTAATAGCCGAAGAGATTCTCGTTGCCCGACGCCGAAAAAGGAATGCTTCCTGTCACCGTTTGGCTGGCCGTATCGACTACCAAAATGGAAGTGTTTGGATTGGATGTAAGGTCGCTCGATCCGGCGTTGCTCACGTAGAGCGTGCCGCCGTCGGGAGAGAGCGCTCCGCAAATCGGAAACGTGTTATTCGGCAGGGGAATCGTGGCGGTGACCGTGAGCGCGGCGGCATCGATTACCGCAATAGAAGGCGAGGCGCCGGAGGGTGAGTAGACCACCGCGTAGACAGTGGATTGTCCCGGACTTGGCACCAGATCGAGTGGATTTCCCGGTATCGGGATGGTGGTCAATTTCGCGCCGGTAGTCAGATTAAAGACATCCAACCCGGTGAAAGCGTCCGCTACGAGAAGAGTGTCAGCGCCCGCGGCCGACGTTTTGCGAATGGGGTACTGTGCCGGACTGCTGAAGACCCCACTGGCCGGAAGCACCGCGGAACCAGTCGGAATCTTCGTTATCGGCTGGTTGCAGTTATCGCCGCTGGTAGTTGTGGACCCGACAGCGAGCTGCCACCCCACACATGGTCCGCCCTCGAAGACATAGGTAATTACATAAATCTCGCTGCTGGGGGTGTTAAAAGCCCAGTGAGCGGCGGTGGCGCAGCCGCTGAGTGCGACGGCTAGCAGGAGGGTACAAAACGCAATTCCGCGGGTTGTGAATCTCTGCGGCATATTGCCGTATCAGTTTATATCACAGGCCGCGCGATCGTCGCACACAGCGACCGGCGTGATATGCTTCCCCTAGTTTGAGACGAGTAACCATGCAAAGAAGAACCTTTCTCCGATCGACCCTTCTGGCCGCGGCCGCGCCCCGTTTGTGGTCGCAATCGGCCCCCTCATGGGGTGGGCCGGTGATCGACACGCATCTGCATCTCCGGCGCGATCCCGACGCTTGCTTTACACACATGCAGGGCTGTGGCGTCACCCACGCCGTCCTGTTGACCCCTGCGAATGCCGAGGACAGCGCCAAACAGGAAATGGAGAAGCGTCCCGGCCGGTTCGCGCGCTCGGTGTCGTACGACCCGGCGCGTCCCGATGCGGACCACGTCTTTCGGGAAGCCCTGAGCGGCGGCGCCGTCAGCATGGGGGAGATCAAATATCACTTGGCGCTGGACTCACCGGAGATGCGCCGGCTTTACGACATCTCGGCCGAGTTGCAAGTGCCGGTGATGATGCACATTCAGAATTTCGCGCATTTCCCTGGCGAGCTTCCTTACAATACCGGCTATCCGCAGTTCGACAAGATGCTGAAGGCGTATCCGAAGACGATTTTCGTGGGCCACGCCGACCTGTTCTGGGCCAACATCAGCGCCGATGTCCCCACCGATCGCGGGTATCCCACTGGGCCGATCAAACCGGGCGGATTGACCGACCGCTGGCTTTCCGATTTCCCCAATCTGTACGCCGATATGTCGGCGAATTCGGGAAATAATGCGCTATCGCGCGACCCCGGCTTCACGCGCGATTTCCTGGTGCGGCATCGCGCGAAACTGATCTTCGGCAGCGATTGCAGTTGCACCGACGGCAACGGCGCCGGCATATCGCAAAACAATAATCCGGAAGCCGCGCGTCTGGAGGGGAAGTGCGTCGCCCGGGAGACGCTCAGCTTACTTAAAGGTTCGACAACGCCTGAGATTTTCCACCAAATCGTCTGGGAAAACGCCAATAGGGTGTTCAAGTTGAAGCTGCAATACCCTCTTTCCCCCGCGTAAGGGGGTAGCCCCACGGTCCCCGCATCAAACCATTTGTGAGTGCGGACCGAATGGGATACTTTTAGTCCATGAAGCGTGTCTGTCTGACTTGCAAAAACAAGGGATGCGTAAACTACTGCCGGTTCCGGGAGCAAGGGGCTCCGGCGCCGAAAACCATTCAGTTGAAGGGGTGACATCATGGCCGGTTGCGGAAATTGCCGTCATAGCTCAGTCCCCCAAGGGACATCCGCACCGCTTTTCCAGATCCGGCGCGGCTATCAAGCTCGCTGGAACGATTTGGCTTTCCGGGTCGAAAACGATTCGCGCGGTTGGGCCGTGCACATTCTGGATTCCACCAAACGAGAGCTCTACGCAGCGCACCGCGCCGGGCATCAAGCGGCGCAAGTCGCAGCCGCGGAGTACGCCATTTTCCGCGTTCTTGGACCGGCGAGCGCAGTGAATGCCGACCGCCTCGCCAAAGAATTGAACTGGCAGGCATACTGGTAATTCCTGCCTCGCATTGCCCCCGAGTTTTTCGGGATAATCGAGAAACGGGGATCAATGGTCAACATTCGTCTTAGTGTTCTATTTACTGTTTTGGCGCTCGGCGCGACTGCGGCCGAACTTCCCGTTATTCCCGGCGATTCTACCCGCGGCGCCAAGCTCTTTCAGACCCAGCAATGCGTCCACTGCCACGCCGTGAACGGCGCCGGCGGTAAAGTGGGGATCGACCTGGGACGCAGCGTCAGCCGCAAATACACACCGGCCCTGCTGGCCAGCACTATGTGGAATCACGGTCCGGTGATGTGGGGCGCAATGGAGAGCGCCGGTATCGAAACTCCCAAGCTATCCGAGGAAGACGCGGCCGACCTGTTTGCGTTTTTCTACTCGGCGCGATTTTTCGATCAACCCGGCGATGCGGCCCGCGGACAGCAGGTGTTCACCTCGCGGCAGTGTGGGGTCTGCCACGGAGTCGAAGATTCCAAGGCCGAGGGCGCGCCGCCCGTGGTCAAGTGGGAGTCGCTCGACGATCCCGTGGTGTTGGTGCGGCAGATGTGGAATCACAGCTATCGCATGCACGATGCGTTCGCACGGCGCCACATCGAGTGGCAAGCGCTGACGTCGACCGAGTTGGACGATATCCTCGCCTATCTGCGGTCGGTGCCGCAAACGCAGAAACTGGCCGCGCATTTTTCCAATACCAGCGGCACCAAAGGCAGGCAGGTGTTCGAATCGAAGGGCTGCGTCAATTGCCACAAAGGATCGCTCGCGCTGGACGATCGGCTGCACAATATGACTCTGACCGACATCGCGGTCGACATGTGGAATCACGCGCCGCGCATGATGCAGCCACCGCCGACATTGAATGACGAAGAAATGCGCAGTCTTCTGAGTTATCTGTGGATGCGCCAGTTTGTTTATGGGGGCGGGGACGTGGCGGCAGGCAGGAAAGTCTTCCAGGAGCGCAAGTGCGCCACTTGCCACGCCGGCGGAACGCATGGCGCGCCGCCGCTTCCCGGTCAGGCCAGGCAATACTCGGAAGTCTCGATCATCTCGGCGCTGTGGCGGCACGGTCCGATGATGGCCCGGCGCATGAAAGAGGCGGGGATTCCATGGCCCATGTTCGGGGGCCAGCAGGAAGTGGCGGATTTGATCGCGTATTTGAACTCGGTGCAGTAATCAGGCGGCCACGCTTCAGCGAGCTCCGTTCCGCCAAAGATATCGCGAGCGGATCGCCCGTTGAGCCTGCCAGTGTTGGAGAAGGGAAATGTGCGCGAGTTGCCGGAGCGGGCATCGCGTTACGTATCGGGCGGAAGCGCCATCCCTCCATCGCTCATTTTCAGTGAACGGCATTTTACGGAAATGACCGTCCTAGCCAGGCTTTTTGCATGGACACTCCGCGCCGGGCCTTCTCCGAGTGGCGCGTAAGCCAGCCAGAGCACAGGTTTGTAGCGGTCGCAAGCCGACTTACGCGCATCAACCGAATGCTCAACCGGGGCACAATAAAGAGAACGCTGCGCTCAGACGGATTTGTGGCACGGAGTTCTAGCGGCCGTTTAGCACCTAAAGTAACCTAAAAAACGCGATCCAGCAACTCGAAGATGAATGCGAGGAGGGGCGTATAATAGCTCCGTGATCATCCTGACCGAAAATGAAGCGCGCTTGGTGGAAGCCCTTCGCGCCTTGCCACCCGGCGCTGCCGATCAGGTAATCACATGGGCCACCCGACTTCGCGAGCTTTCGGCGGGCAGGGACGTGGATTGGTCCGACACTTGGACGGACGAAGATCTCGCAGACGCGCAGCGCGCGTCCTCGTCCGGATTTGACGAGCTGGAGCGCGAGAGGCTCTGACCGGTAGGGGTCGCCCACAATTTTAAATGCGGCGAGGAGTTGGTCTGAGTCCACTCCGCGAAAACCTATTTCCCCGGATGGACACGGATGCACACAGATAAAACCAAGACCTTTCTTACCGGCGCTTATCCGTGTGAATCTGTGTCTATCCGTGGCCTATAATCTTTTGCCTCGACTCGCCTCACCATTTTTCTGCGGTACGTGGTCGCGATGTCGCAGCGTGGCGTACGTAACGATTGGAGCGAAGTCCGCGAGCGCGACCGCAGGGGAATCGCTGGGGCGCAAACCGATCCATCCGTTACTTATTGCCCTTGCGGCCTGAGCAGCGCCGGCAACTGCTCGCTAGCGTGGCCCATATCCCGCGCCAGACTCAATTTCGCCAGATTATGAGCGAAGATGCTGTTGATCAGATCGAGTTGCGCGCTCGACACGGTCTGCTGCGACTGCACCACTTCCACCGTATTGATCACGCCGGCTTCCATGCGCGCGCGCGTCATCTCCAGCGTCTCTTGCGCGACTTGCAGATTCTTGCGCGCCACTTCCACTTGTCCGGCGGCGGCTTCCAAATCGAGAAGCGCCTCGCGGATTTCCGCCTCGATCTGCCCGCGAGTGTCCTCGAATTCGGCCTGCCGCTGCGCCAGCACCGCTTCGGCCTGGGCGATATCGGCCGAGGTTTTGCCGCCTTGCCAGATGGGAATGTTAAGGGTGCCTACAGCGCTGAAAGCCCCATGAGATTGCGAGGGGTTGGTGCCGATCACTTCGTAGTAGCCGCTTAACGATAGCGACGGGAGGCGCTCGGCGCGCGCCGCCGCCAGTGACTTGGTGGCTGCCTCCACCTGCGATTTGGCGGCCTTCAGATCGGCGCGCTGCTGTTCGGCGCGAGCCAGTGCGTCGCCCACCGTCTGCACCGGAGCGGGGCTGAAGGGAAACGAATCGGTGAGCTCGTACTCGGGATTGGGAGGCAGTCCGGTGAGGCGCGCCAGATTGATTTTCTGCTTGGCGAGATCGTTGCGCAGGGTGATGATCTGCTGCTGTTGGGTGAGTGTCTGCACCTGGCTTTGATCGACATTCAGCCGGCCCAAGACGCCCGTCGAGTGTTGCTCGGTGGATTGATGAAAGACGGCATTGGCGGTGTTGAGTTGCGCTTGCGCCGCTTCCAGCCGGGACTGCGCCGTGAGCACCTGCAGATAGGCGCCGCCTACCGCTAGGGTGACCAGATCGCGCGCGTCCTCCAGGCTGTACTGGCTGGCGCGGGCGGTGGCCTTGGAAGCGCGGTAGTTGTTGATCGCAGTCAGGTTCGCCACGTTTTGACTGAGCGTCGCCTGGAGCGCGAAATAGTTGAAGGGTCCGACGATGCTGGGAATCCGAATTCCGGGAAACGGAGAGCTGATACGCAGACCGAGCGCGGCGAGGTCGGTCTGTTCCACGTTTTCCGTGAGATTGCCGTTGATGTTCGGCAGAAGCGCGCTACGCGCCACGCGAACCTGCGCGCTGTTCTGGCGCGAGGTCTGCGTCAGACCGACGGAGCCCAGGTTGTATGCCAGCCCGCGCTTGAGCGCGTCTTCGAGCGAGAGCTTGCCGGAAAACGGCATGGCTTTGGTGCTGCCCATGCTTCCGGTGTACGGCCCGGAAACAGAGACGCTCGGGTTCAAGGTATTGACGCTGGTGGTGGTGCCGGGGACGGGCTGTTCCGTGGCGTTGACCGATCCGCCCTGATTGTTGCGGCCGGACGCCGGCAGCATGGTTGCGGGAGGCGGCGCAGAGCCGCCGGAAGGAAGTTGCGCGAAGAGGCTGCCGGCGCATGCCAACAGGGTGAAAGCCAGAATGATGCCGGATGGTTTCATGGTGTCTCTCGTTATCTCGAAATCATGATCAACTTACGCATGGCGGCCACCAGTAGTCGCTGATCGGCCGCGGACAGGGCCGACAATTGCTCCGCTTCCGCGCTCTGGGCGCGAGGCAGCGCGCGCGCAAATACGCGGTCGCCCTCTTCGGTCCGTTGCACCCATTGCACACGGCGATCGTGCGGATTTCGCTGGCGATGCAACAAGCCGCGGCGCTCCATACCATCGAGGATGGCGACCAGCGAACTCGGATCCAGGCCGCACAGTTCGGCCATTTCGTGCTGCGAAACATTGAGGGCGCCGGCGATCACCAAAATCCAGAACTCGCGCGACTTGAGGCCGAGCGGCTCGAGAGCCCCATCCAGCAGGCGGCGCGCCTCGAGCCAGATTTTCCAGTTGCAATACCAGAGTCCCTGAGGGGACGGATCGTCGGCTGCGATCGGCTTCGGCGGCGCTGTTTTGGTGGAAGTGCGTGGCATGTTTACAAGGTCCGCCTGAAGAGCAGCGCCGAGCCCGACAGTACAATCACCGAGGTCAGCATCAACGCGAAAATATCAGTGGTGACGGCCGTAATGCCGCTATCCTTGAGGAGCAGCGAGCGGAGTGCATGCACCGCATACGTGAACGGATCGCACTCCGACATCACGCGCAGCCATTTGGGAAATCCGGCGATGGGGTAGACCGCGCCGCTGGGGAAGAATAGCAAGGTGTTCAGCACACCGAAAATGGCTCGCGGCACCAGCGGATCGCTGATACGCGCCATGATGAAGAACATCATGCCGATGAGCGCGATGGACGTGAGGATGACCATGAAGGTCAGCTCGATGAGGCGGACCGGTTCGAAAAAGTTGGGCACGCGCGCCACCACCGCTCCTAGTACCAGGACCGTTTCGCCGGCCAGCACGGCTTTGATGGTGCCCGACAGATTGAAGCCCAGAATCAGCTCCCATTTGGTGATGGGCGTGACCATGTAGCCTTCATGCAGACCGCGCGATTTGTCGTCGATGAACAGCATGCCGCCGCCGATCATGGCGGTGACGAAGATCGCCAGCGCCACCGAACCGGGCAACAAGTACTTGATGTAATCGATGTACGGATAGACTTCCACCACGTCGAGCAGCGCCTGCTGCGGCTCGCGAGGCATCACTTGAGGCGCGTTGATGGACGTGACAAGTTGGGACATCTGATCGCCGATGGCGCCTGCCACCGAACGGTCCGTGTTATCCGTAACCAGCGCCAAGTGCGGTTGGTGCTGCTCCAGCAGATCGCGCGAATAATGCTGCGGGATGATTAGAACCCCGCCCAGCAGACCTTTTCGCAGATCGGCGATGGCCGTGCTTTCGTCAGTGTAATCGCTGGGAAGAAATGTGCGCGCGTTGGCGCCCACCGCGCGGACGCGCTCCAGCACGTCCACCGATTCGGGCCCGCGATCCAGGTTGACCACGCCCATGTTGACGTTCTTGATGTTGCCGCCGAAGGCGTTCCCCAGAATGACCAGCTGCACCAGCGGCAGCATCAGGGAAGCAAACAGCAGCGCCGGACTGCGGCGGAATTTGCGCATATCGCGCTCGACTAATGCCAGTGCGCGTTTCATGAATGGCCTCCTCGCCCGCCCCGGCCGCCCGGAGCGGCTGTTTCAGGCACCTCCGTCAGACCGTGGCCGGTGTAGTGCAAGAATACGTCGTCGAGAGTGGTGGATTGCACGGAGAGCGCCTTCAATTCGAGCTTGTAACGCTGCGCCACCTCGATCAATTCCTGGGCTGCGATCGGTCCGCGATCACTGGAGACACGATACGTCGCCGAGCCGAGAGATCGCACGGATTTTACGCCGGGTAGCTTTTCCAGGTCGGCCGTGCCGTTGGGCAGATCGGGTGCGAACTGCAATTCGATACGGCTGGCGCCCGGCACCTGAGACTTGAGCGATACCGGCGTGTCCAGCGCCACCACCTTGCCTTTATCGACGATGGCGAGACGGTCGCAGAGGCGGTCGGCTTCGTCCATGTAGTGGGTGGTGAGAAAGAGCGTGCGGCCCTCCTGCGCGCGCAGGTGCGTGATCATCTCCCACACTGAGATGCGCGAGACGGGATCGAGCCCGGTAGTCGGTTCGTCAAGGAAGAGGATCTGCGGATTGTGCACCATGCCGCGGGCGATTTCCAGGCGCCGGCGCATGCCGCCCGATAGCGTGGCGGCCATGGCGTTAGCGCGGTCCGAAAGGCCGACCGCGGCGAGCAGTTCCTCGGTGCGCTTGCGGCGCTGTTCGCCGGTGATACCGAACAGGCGGGCGTGAATGCCGATATTTTCAGCGCAGGTGAGCTCGGGGTCGCTGGTCATATTCTGCGGAATCACCCCGATGTTGCTGCGCACCGCGTTGGGGTCGCGAATGATGTCGTGGCCGGCCACCATGGCGGTGCCGCTGGTGGGCGGCACGAGCGTGGTGAGCATGCGGATGAGCGTACTCTTGCCTGCTCCGTTCGGCCCCAGCAGACCGAAAATCTCGCCGGTGTTGACCGTGAAGCTCACGTTATCCACGGCCAGCAGCGCGGGGAAACGCTTGCTGATGCCGCCGACGTCGATGGCTACGGAGCTTTGTTTATTGGCTTCCATGGCGCTAGTCCTTGGCGGTGTTTACGGGATGGGGAGGTAGAACGGGTACAGCCAACATCACCCACGCCGTCATGCCGAGCGGAAGCTCGCCATTGGGATTGGCTACTTTCACGCGGATGGCTACGGTCTTGATGTCGCGCTTGGTGCGGCTGACATCGCGCTGGGTGGCGAAATCGGCTTCCACGGCTTTGTAGATCACCGGACCGGTAACCTCCGCGCCGGAGGGCAGGCGCACGGTGAGGTTCTGGCCCATTTTGATGAGATCGGCGTAGGTCTCTTCCACGTCGGCATCCACCCACGTGGAGCTCAAATCGAACAGCGTGACGATGGGATTGCCGGGGTTCACCACTTCGCCCTGGCGCGCGGCGCGCAGCGTGACGATGCCGCTGGCAGGGGCGTAGATGCGCGTCTGGTTGAAGCGCGCATCGGCGGCTGCGCCGTTAGCTTCGGCTTGCGCGGCGGCGGCACGCATGGCTTCGGTCTGCCGCTGCTGTACGGTAATCTGGCGTTCCTCGTTCTGCGACTCGGCCAGTGCGGCGCGCGCAGCGGCGATCGCCCGCTGTGTCGCTTCGCCTCCCGCCTGCGCCGACGCGACGGCTTTTCGCGCGGCTTCGACGTTCGCTTGCGCCGCCTGCTCGTTGGCCTTGGCGGAATCTAGATCGGTCTTCGCGGTCACCAGATCTTGCGGCGGATTTATGTCTTTTTCCACCAGCGGACGGATGCGATTGTAATTGTCCTGGGCCTTGGCGACGGCGGACTGCGTTTGTACCACCTGCGCCTGCGCTTGCTGCAACTGTGCCTGGGCTTGCGCTACCTGCGCTTGGTTTTGCTGAAATTGAGCCTGCGTCTGCTCCACTTGTGCGCTCGCCTGCTGGACTTTGGTAGGCAGCGTACCTTGCAGCAGCTCCGTCTGTGCCGCCGACTGCTGCGCGCTAGCGCGGGCCTGCGCGATGGCATGAGTGGCGGCGCCCTTGTCGGCCTGCAATTCGTCTTGATCGAGCACGGCGATGAGATCGCCTGCGTTCACACGCTGCCCGTCATCCACG
>Ga0302326_10034425_pt1 | contig 10036 bp, 7 predicted proteins | sample Palsa_T0_3_FD_202264 | JGI IMG/M metagenome (GOLD analysis project Ga0302326, IMG submission 202264) | Peat permafrost microbial communities from Stordalen Mire near Abisko, Sweden - Palsa_T0_3 | ecosystem: Environmental > Terrestrial > Soil > Palsa > Peat permafrost | place: Sweden: Abisko...
CGCCGAAACTAGGGCCGCATACTTGTCCACCTCATACCCAAGAAACTCCTTGCGCAAATCATCGTTCGGCGAACCAGCATGATGCTCGTCCATCCACTGCTTCGCAGCCTGATAGCCCGCCTCTTCGTGCGGCAACGCAAGATACTTGTCTAAGTTGTCGCGAGCGATCGGCATTTCATTGTCCGAGAAGTAGCCAAACAACGCCGCATCCTTCACATAAGGAGAGACCTTGTCCTTCACATAGCCATCCACAAAGCTGGCAAACCCAGGATCGAAAACGAAGATTACATCGCCAAGATATCCCGCATGTCCGGTAGCCGCATGGGTGCCGCCTCGCGACTTACCATAACTGCTCATAACATCGAGATTGAAGGTATACGCGATCGGATGTTCCTTCTGCTGCGACGCGCTGCGAATCAACTCGATGTTGCTCCACGCCCCCGCACCCTGAATGCCGTTCTCGACCAGCAAAGCGTGCGTCTTATCCATCCACCGCGACTTATCCCCAAACTGCGAACTGAACCCCGAATTCGATGTCGAGCCGGTGCGAATCCCATCCAGCCCCTGGTGAAAGTAGTAGTGTCCATCGGGATCGATCGACCACCAACGCCCGTCCACCTGCTTCACATAAAAGAAACCCGTTGCCTGCGCCGAACTATCCAGGTTCCCGCCCCACTTATCCAGCGCCACCGGCTTCGGAGTAAACCCGGAAAGCTGCGCCATCGTCCGCGTCGGAAACGCCATCGGGGGCACCCACGCCGTGCCCCCATGGGGATGTCCCAGCCGCGTACCCTGCACAATCAAGCTGTATTCCTTCCCCACCGCATGCGAAGGCACCGGCTCCGGCACCCCCAGCGACCCGCCAAACTGCGCCAAAGCGGCACGTCCCGGAAACAGAACCGCAACTGCCGCCAAAATCAAACCCCAACCAGCGGAAAAGTCAGATGTAACTCGCATAAGAACTCCTTTTTCTTCGTGAGCAACCGCCCGCGGCAGGAGTGACCAGGAAAGCGGGGGGGCAGGAGCAATGCAGCTCCCTGAACTACTGAGATGCACACTTCCATGAGCGCCGTCCGAAGCCACGCCCGAAAGCGCTATCAAAGCTAAACCCCAGCATCGCGCGCAGGTTGTTCCATTAAGACCGGAGCGGTCGTCCCTAAAAAGCAGAACCCTCTGTCCAGATATCCGGACAGAGGGTATTTACCCGGTCGCTGACGTCAAGCCCACAAAAGAGCTAAAAAGGGGGAAATTGCACGATTCCGGACATTTTGGCGAGAAATCGCCTGTAACCCTTTTAGAATAAAAGGGCGGTGTAATAATTACACGACACGTAAGTCGCTCCAGCAAGACAAAACGCGTCAAAACGTGCCAAAAAGTGCGTCATTTCGTCTCGAAAATACACCAAATTCCAACCAAAATTAAGGCTGCGTAATCACTCCGCAGGCAATCCGGTTCCCCGAATTTCCCGACGGATCGGTCAGCATATCATCCGCCTTCGCATGGATCACCACCGAAGTCCCACCATTCGCAAACACCGAATTCAGCGCATTCGGATCGAGCGAGATACTCGCCACCTTGATCGAAACCTTGTCCGTCCCATCGGCCTTAACCGTCAGATTCGCGGGAATATCGCCGTTATGATGCCCCGCCGGATTGTTGATTCCATGCTGCTTCCCATCCGGATTGAAATGGCCGCCGGCCGTCTTGAAATCCGGCCCATCGCATTTCGCAGTCTGATGGATGTGAATGCCATGCTCTCCAGGCGGCAATCCCTTAACATCCAATTTGACCAGTACATAGCCCTTTTCCTGTTTGAGAACCGCCGTCCCCGCACTGTCCCCCGCCGAAGTCTTCAACGTCACCGTAACCGGAGCCGGTTTCTTGCCATAAGCTGCCATCGTCGATAGCGCCAACGTCACGCCGCAAAGCACTCCTTTATAGCCCTTCATAGTTCCTCGCATTTCACAAATTTGTCGTCACCTACACGCAAAGCATAACTGATACGAAGGTAATGCCGATACCGTCGCCAATGTCCTATTCAGCTTTTACCGCACTATCGGCGCGGGAGTATTATCACTCCCGTAAGCATGCCTGGCAAAGTAGAGGTTACCCCATGCACCGTTCCGCTCTCGCTCCTGCTGCCCTCATGGCCGCCCTTATCCTAAGTGTTACCAGCTCCGCGCAAGTCCTTAACCCCTCCGTGCTGGTCGTTCTCCCCCCCCAGCAGAACTCCACCGGAGTCTACTTCGGCACCAACCAACCTTCACCCCTGCATATACTTCCGGGTACCGAAGTCTTCCTCCGGGACGCCAGCGACAGCGTGCATCAACTCACCAACGTCTCCAGCGCCGGTGATACCGTCCTCGACTACGCCGTCTCCGATGACGGTACCCTGCTCGCCTACACGACCGCCCAGACCCAGGGCGTTCACGTCCTCACGACCGCCACCGGCAAGATCGCCAATGTCCCCACTCCCGCTGCCTGCCTTGGCGGAATGTGCCCCCTCGCCCGCCTGCACTTCAGCTCCGACTCACGGTATCTGCTGTTCAACGTCACCGGCGCGCCATCCAATGAAACGCCCCCCTGGGGATGGCCAATCTACGCCGTCGAGCTCGACACCGGCAAAGCCGTCATGCTGGCCATAGGCGAACTCAACAACTCCGGCCAACGCGTGGTCTCCGGCGCCGGAAAGGTCATCTTCGACAGCTCCAACCCCAGTTCGACCCTCGCCGAGCCGCAACCGCCTATCAATCTTTACTCCATCAACCTCGACGGCAACGACCTGAAGCAATTGACCGATTACGGAACCGCCACCGCCAACTCAGCCTCCGCGGCCTCGATCGACACCGCCGGAGCGAAAATCGCCTTCCAGGTTAGCATGCCCTTTAACGTGTCCACGACCTCCGAGGTGTATCGCTCCAGCATCGACGGCACCGAAGTGGTCTCGCTCGGCCCTCCAGGCTCATTCTGCAGTGCTCCCTCGATGGATGCCAGCGGCACCCAGATCGCCTTTCTCTGCGGATCCAGTGACCTCTATCTCGGCTCGACGACCGGTTTTTCCGACCCGGACATCGTGTCTTCATTTCCCTATTCAGCCATCGGCAGCCTGGTCATCGATGAATCCACTAATGAGCTCCTCTTCACCTCTGGGCCAACCGACCCCTTCCGGCTCGGTGAACTAGGTGCCGTCTTTGGCATCGAGCTAGCCACCGGCGAGCTGGACAAGGTGCAGTTCGAACGTCATATCAGCGACGTCGAAAACGCCGATCTCGCCAGCGATCTATCCCCCGTTCCCGGCGGTGTCATCACCGTGGAAGGCAGCAATCTGCGCTCGAACAGTTTCATCCAGGCAACCACAACACCATTGCCCGAGACTCTCGCCACGGCCACGCTCCTCGTCAACGGGAAAGAGGCGCCAATCTTTTCGGTGGGTCCGTGGGATCTGACCGCCCAGCTACCCTGGAATGTTCCTGCCGGTACAGCATCCTTCCAATTGCTCTTCGCCGACGGAGAAAAGAGTCAGTTGCTCGAAGAAAAAGTCGCGCTGAACAGCCCCTGGCTCGAGGGCTTCGGCGCCAGCAACAACTTCGGATGCCAGGCCGCCGCTTATCACAGCGGCACAACCGAGCTCGCCGATCAGGCCAACCCCGCAAAAATCGGCGAGACCGTCGACCTTATTACCAGCGGTCTCGGACCCACAAATCCAGCCGCACCCACCGGGGTTCCAACACCCTCCTCGCCCGCCTTTCCCATCACAGGCAAGCTGAATGTATATCTCAATTCGACATTAAGCGTACTGAAATCCGCGGCTCTCGATCCGAATACCTTTGGTAAATATAAGGTCAGCGTCGTCGTGCCGGCAGTGACCAACCCCGAGGTGCAAGTGACTCTTCAGATCAATGGCGAAGGCCTTACGAGCAACGCCTGCATTTTCTACGCTGCCGTACCATAGGGGGGTTGTGGAGACTGCACCTCGTTCACTAGCGTCCCGATCGGCTCAATGGTGATACGAATTTCGTCACCCCCTCGGAGAGTAAAAGAATCCGGCGGGACGATGCCGGTTCCGGTCATTAAGAGCGCGCCAAACGGAAAACTGTTGTCGCGGAAAAGGTATTCGGCGAGGCTCTCGGGTTCGCGCTTCAACTCGGCAAGCGTCGTGGAACCGGCAAATTCTATGTATCCGCTACGCAGAATCTCCAGTTGTATCTGCGTGGACGATGGCAGCGCGTCGGAGCTGACAAGAATGCACGGGCCCAACGCGCAGCTGCGGTCATAGACTTTGGCCTGCGGTAGATATAAGGGGTTTTCGCCCTCTATATCACGCGAGCTCATATCGTTGCCAATCGTATAGCCAATGATTTCGGCGCTCGGATTGAGCACCAGAGTAAGTTCCGGTTCCGGCACCGACCAGGTCGCATCGCCGCGGATGCGCACAAAGCTGTCCGGGCCGGCGACTCGGCTCGCCGTGGCCTTGAAGAACAACTCCGGACGCTCGGCCGAATACACGCGATCATAGAAATCGCCACCCCCTGCGTCCTTCGACTCCTCCATTCTGGCGCTGCGGCTCCGGTAATATGTCACCCCGGCAGCCCAGACTTCCTGATTCCCAATGGGCGCCAGCACTTGTGGCAGAAAGGCTTGAACCGAAGAAAAATCGCCGGCCTTCTCAACTTCGTGCACCAGCGCGGACAAATGCTCATGCAGATTATCGTGCGTGATCAGCGCATCCCATGAGAGCTGGGGAACACGGCAATAGTTTCCCTCTACTTCAATGTAAGGGCCTTCACTCGTGCGGTAGAGTTTCACGGAACATTCTCCAGTTACGCCAGCAATTACGATGCACACGCCACCCTGTTGCGCTTTACCATAAGCCAACGTGCTAATGCAGAATATATCCGAATCCGGAGCCCCTCCTTCTCTTTGGCGGTCAATCGCCGAAGCCCTGCGCGGAAGTCACCAGGACTACACCACGGGAAGCCTGAATCGATCGATTCTATTGCTTGCGATTCCGATGGTTCTCGAAATGGTCCTAGAATCGCTCTTTGCCGTGGTCGATGTATTTTGGGTGAGCCGCCTCGGTGCCGATGCGATCGCCACCGTAGGCCTCACCGAGTCGGTTCTCACCCTCGTCTTCGCAGTGGCAATGGGATTGAGCATGTCGACCACCGCCATGGTCGCCCGCCGCGTAGGAGAGAAGAATGCAGACGGGGCCGCCATCGCCGCAGTACAGGCGATCTTCCTGGGGGTGATCGTTTCTTTAGTCTTCGGCCTCCCTTTTTTCTTCCTGGCGCCTCGAATCCTCCGGCTTATGGGCGCATCCCCGGCTATCGTCGTTGGCGGCGCCAACTACACCAGAATCGCGCTCGGCGGCTCCGGCGTCGTGCTGATGCTCTTCTTAAATAACGCCATCTTCCGGGGAGCCGGTGACGCCGCAATCGCCATGCGGCTGCTGTGGGTGTCGAATATTCTCAACCTCATCCTCGATCCTTGCCTGATCTTCGGTCTCGGGCCTTTTCCAAAGCTTGGCGTCACCGGGGCGGCCCTCGCGACATTTACCGGCCGCGGCATCGGCGTCCTCTACCAGTTCTATCGCTTAAGTCGAGGCACCGAACGGCTCCACATCCTCACCCGTCATGTGCGCGTTCAAGGCGTCGTACTCCTGCGCCTGCTTCAAGTCTCACTCTCCGGTATATTCCAGTTCCTCATCGGCCAGGCGAGCTGGCTCGGCTTGGTTCGCATCGTCAGCCTCTTCGGAGCTCCCGCCGTCGCCGGCTACACCATCGGCATTCGCATCGTGATCTTCGCTGTCTTGCCCTCCTGGGGCCTAAGCAACGCCGCCGCCACACTGGTCGGGCAGAACCTTGGCGCCAAAGAGCCCGACCGCGCCCGAAATGCCGTCTGGCGAACCGGCTTGTGGAACATGATCTTCCTCGGGTCTGTCGGAATCATCTTCATCGTCTTTGCGCCATGGATCATCGGCCTCTTTACGCAGGACAAGTTGGTGGTTCCGATCGCCATCAACTGCCTGCGCATTTTCAGCTGCGGCAATATTGCCTACGCATATGGGATGGTTTTGCTGGCCGCATTCAACGGCGCCGGCGACACGCTCACTCCCACCTACATCAATCTCTTCGGTTTTTGGATTGTGGAAATACCGCTCGCCTGGTGGCTCGCCATGCACACCCGGATGCATGTGAACGGCGTCTTCGCTTCGGTAGTCGTCGCGCAATCGATAATCGTCCTAATCGGCCTTGCACTCTTTCGCCAGGGACGATGGGCAAAGCAGCGAATCTAATATCAGTACTTATCCATACTCTGGTAAACCCCCAAACCGTGACCTGGTTTTTTGCTGAAGCGAGTACTTCGCAGCGGATTACTTGTCGCGAACTTTAAGCCGAGGCAAACAAGCGTCGGAGAATGGATTCACCAGAAACGTCCCCGCGATCCCGGAAACAAGTACGCTCCCATCGGAATTGAAGTGCGACGTGCGAAACTCTTCTTCCGGAAGACCGCTGAGCCGTCTCCAACTCTCGCCACTGTCGTCGCTGACATACACCCCAGTCAGGGAAGTCACGACCTCCCGCTTCGGCTTCGATCGGTCGACGTCAATGCTGTACGCCCGAATATTAGCCCCTGCTTCATCCGTCCCGCGATGAAAGATAAATCTCGCGTCGGTAACTCTTCTCACCGTACGGGGACTAACAGGGAGATAAATCGCCCAACACGCCGCTAAATGAAGACCACCCACCATACTCATCCCATGGATCGCAGAATCCGGCTCCACACCATCAATTCGACCCCATTTGCGTGCACGCAGGTCCAGAACATACGCCTGGTCCCCAGTCCCTACATAGAGGTAGCGCGGATTCGCCCTTCCCGAATCGTCAAACTGCATCGAGAGAATATCCATGTCCGTCGGAAATCGCGGGAGCGGCCCGTCTTTGATCCACGAACCGTCCTTCCCCCGGTGATAGCTGAGAATCTGAGGCTCGAGGTCGAAGTATCCATAACCGACGATGAGATGTGTTCCATCCGCCGTCATCTCGACGGCGTTGGCTCGCACCGGGTCACCTGACCTTTTCGCAATCTGCACCGCCGGACGAGAAGCAGGAACCCGAGGCCCCGCAATGGCCTTCACCAAAGCCTCGGACGAACCCCGCCGAGGAACAACTTCAAAAGCCCCCAATTGCGTCGTAATCACAAAGGAGCGTCCACCCGGCGACACCTTCAAACCGTTGCGCAAACCCTCCCCAATCTCCGCATCGAAGTATCGCGAATCCAATCGCGCCGCCTCGGCCCACGTCGCGCCACCATCCGTCGATTTCGAGATGTACATCGCTCGTTCCGCGAAAGGAACATCCTCGGCCAAATCCGAGGTGAGCGCCCAGATGACATCGAAGTCTTTGGCCCGGGGATCGGGATCGCTGGCGATGGCTTCAATAAAATCACTGGCGAACTCACCACTTCCCGGAAGGCTAGTCACCCGACGAACCCCACAGCTACCGAGATCGTTTCCCGAAGTGTTTTCGCCCTCATGAGAGGACACGGAGAAATCGGCGCTGGCGGCATGATGTGCAGAGGGAGCATGAGGCTGCGCCATCTGCCCCCATCCAATCAGCGGAACGGCGATCAGCAGAAATAGGCCCCTCCGCGAAAGGGCAGCCCGATATGCATATGTGGGTTCCATGACCGGTACACCTATAGTCTGCTTCTACCGACACCCCTAAATCTAATGCAAGGCACCAGAATACGAGCCTATCCAGCGGCCCGATCCGGCCTCACGTGGGTGACAACTGGAGGAACGGACACAAAGCGCCAGCCGGTGTCCTGGCATCCCGAATTGATTGATTGGTGGAGCTGAGCGGGATCGAACCGCTGACCTCCTCGTTGCGAACGAGGCGCTCTCCCAACTGAGCTACAGCCCCACGGACGTGGGAGACAACCTTCTAAGTTTACCAGCGATTGCACCGAAAGAAAAAGTGAGCGACGCAAATCTCCGCAGTCGCCGCCCGTCTTGGGTCTAGGCTCGGTCTGGGGCGTCGCTCGGATCATCGAAAGCCGCGCCTCAAGAGACCGTCGCGACTCCTACCCTGGCGTCCGATTCCAGGCGATCGAACAAGCCCTCCAGCGCCTCGCTCGAAACCTGCCCCTGCGCTAGCGTTGCTGAACCTCCGCCGCGCAAACCTAATTCCGCCAGCGCCGCCTTCATCAGTTCACCGCAAGAGAATTTCAGCTCGCCGCCCCGCGCCATCACCACCGAAGCCGGCTCCTGCTGCGTTGACGCCAGCAGCGCCAGTACTGGCTTTCCGGCTGCTGACAATTTCGAAGCCAGCAGCTTCACATAGTCGGCGTCATGCTCGGCAAATCGTTCTCGCACCAGCAGCAATCCATCCCGAACCCGCACCTTTGCCAGCAGATCGGCAGCCTCGTACCGAGCCAGTTCATCACGCAACCTCTGCCGCTCTTTGGCCGCGTGCTTCGACTCGGCCAGCAGCCGCTCGATACTCTGCTGAACATCGGCTTTGCCCACCGACAGCGCCGCAGCCGCCTGCGCCAGCATTGCAAAATCCCGACGAGCCGTTGTCACCGCACGCAGTCCGCAAACAAACTCCACCCGCAAGCCGCCGCGCACCTTTTCCATCGACCGCAGCAGAACTCCCCCAATCTGCCCCGTCGAGCGAACATGCGTCCCGCCACAAGCATTCAAGTCGATGCCCGCAATCTCGATAAGCCGAATGTCCCCCTCTCGCTCCGGCAACTTGCGTAACTCGCCCGCGGCAAGCAGCGCCTTCGCCTCGTCCGAAGCGACAGTCCGCATCGAAACCGGACGATCGTCCGCAATCGCCCGATTGGCCAGCAACTCGATCCGCTCCAGACTCGCATGGGCAATCGACGCGGTGTTCAGATCGATCGTCGAAGTCTCCTCGCCCAGATGAAACGAGACCGTATGCGCCTTCAACTCCCGCGAAAAAATCGCCGACAGCAAGTGCTGCCCGGAGTGTTGCTGCATATGATCCAGCCGCCGTTCCCAATCGATCGCCGCATGCACTGGAGTCCCCGCCACCAAAGGCTTCGACGTCAGATGCCACACCTCACCCGACTCATCCTCTTCCACTTCATCGATCGGCACTTCCAGCACCGCGCCATTCCGCGAAGTCGCGCTCAAGCGACCCGTGTCATAAGGCTGGCCGCCACTCGTCGGATAAAACGCCGACCGGTCCAGCGCAATCTGCCACAGCGCTTCGCCGCCCATCCGCGACACCAGCCGAATGTCGGTGACGGTCGCGTCGAAACTAGCCAAAAATGAGTCGTTATAATAAAGTCGGTTAACCATGCTTCCGTTATTGTAAATAGCCGCGGCAACGGCTGTCGGTGAGCCGGAGCTGCATTGTCAATCTACCTCGCTTCCACCTCGAACGATGAGGATCAGCAAGGCGATCCAGGCAAAGCCGAGAGCCAAACTGATTCCGCACCAAAGATAGATTCGATTGAGCCAGAGGTATCGATATGCCGGCTCAGCTCGCGCCATGCAAAGAAAGCCCGTCAGGTGGTAAACGCTGTGAAGCCCGCAAAACGCGAGCAGAATGAGCAGACCGCTCATCCACGCGATGGATTGCCTCTTCATCCACTTGGCTCCATCGATATCCTCTCTCCATCCCTATACCGATGCAAGCTGCAATATTTTGGCTCGGTGCAAGCCACGTATCCCGACCCGTAAAATGAACGGCATGGCTCCCTCAACCCCGCGTATCAAAAACGTCCCCCGCAACCTCAAGCCATATTTCCTCGCGCTCTACCGGCCCGGAGATCGCTGGAACCAGACCGATGGCGCCGAAGACCTCCCCGCGCAGCAACTCGCCTTCCTCCGCACCCAGTTCGAGGCTGGTGTTTACCGGGCAGCGGGGCCCATCACCGACGGCGGCGAAACGACTGCCATCGCCATCATCGAAGCCGAAAACCTCGCCGCCGCCACGCAAATTGCCGAGCAGGATCCAGCCGTCGTCGCAGCAAGGCTAACCGTCACCGTTCATCCCAC
>Ga0302326_10034426_pt1 | contig 10036 bp, 9 predicted proteins | sample Palsa_T0_3_FD_202264 | JGI IMG/M metagenome (GOLD analysis project Ga0302326, IMG submission 202264) | Peat permafrost microbial communities from Stordalen Mire near Abisko, Sweden - Palsa_T0_3 | ecosystem: Environmental > Terrestrial > Soil > Palsa > Peat permafrost | place: Sweden: Abisko...
TCGCAAAGATGGCGATGGCTAAATAATAAGGCGGCAGGATGCGCACGAGACGTCGGGCGCCGAATTCCGCCGCATCGAACGCAAGTGCGCCCGTCTTTCGCAGACGGCCGAGATATGGGTACGCTAGGCAAAAGCCCGAGATAACGAAAAAGAGATCGACGCCGTGGGCCCCAAACAAGAAGCTCCGGCCGAGCAGCGAATCGTCGGGCGGCCGCCCCGGCCTCGGAGCCATTCCCGCGTGGTAGACGAGTACGCCGAGGGCGGCAATCGCGCGCAGGCCGTCGATGTATCCCAGACGCAGGGAGAGGGGTAGGCTCCCGCTCGGCTTCCCTTGTGGGACGTCGAGTTCCTGAACTGCCTCGGGACGATGGCCGGACCACGTGAGCGCCATATACGTCCTATCGGCAGAACGGCGTTTACGGTGCACCGTGCTCGCGTGCAATGGCCGTCCGCTCGAAAGCACCTCCTGCTGATGCTCCCGGAGATGCTAGAGCGCGGCGGCTGGGTGCAGTGCCTGCACGAGTTCGGCGAACTGCTCTTCGTAGATGTCGTAGCCTTTCACCGTCGTCGCCGCCATACGGACGTTCCACGTCTTGCCGGCGCCGTCGATGCGCACGTAGAGCCGCGCTGGTAAGAGGTAGAACGAGATGCACAACCCCGCGAGCAGTACGAACGCCCCGAGCCCTACGAACGGAATCCCCGGATCGTGCCGATACTGCAGCCCGCTGTAGAGAATATATTTCCCGACGTTGACGGCGTAGCCGCCGCCGAGATCGAGATCGTGGTCGAGCGGTACGAGAACGCTGCCGATATTCTGGTCGCCGTCAAAGATCGCGAGCACCACCCCCGGATTGTTCGGGCGCGGATCCGGCGCGATCGTATTCCCGGGGCCGATCGTCCCGACGAAGCGCTCGTACTGCACGGAGCGGGTCGTATCGCCGAGCGCAAACCCTTCGCCCTCTTTGAGGACTTGCGCGGGCGCGTTCGCCAGCGGCGCGCCGCCTTTCGTGATCGTGAACGGGAGGGCGAACCCGTACGACGCTTGGTAATAGAGCGTGCCGTCGATATCGATCGGCTCGTTGACGCGGATCGTGCGCGCGCGCGTGACGCCGTCCTTCCCGACCACATGAACGTTTGAAACGTAGTCGATCGGCTGGTAGACGATGCCGCTGCGCGTCTGAATCGGATCGATGCGGAACGCGAAGCGGTCGAGTGCGATCGTCGCGCCGTTCTCCGGAATCGTGATGCTCGAACCCGAGAGGATCGTCGTCTGACCGCTATACCCGAACGCCCAATAGAGCGTCGTGCCGAAGGCGATGATCACGAAGCCCACGTGCGCCACGAGCACTCCGCGCCGCGCCCAATTGTGTTTGTCCGCGAAGGTCCACTCGACGCTGTCGAGCTCGCGTTTGCGCACGAGCCAGCCGCGCGAGACGAAGAACGTCTCGACGCGCTCGCGCACCGTGCGCTCGTCGCCCTCGATCGTCACCGTCGCGGCGAGCGGCATCGCATCGATCTTCACGGCCCGCAGCGGTGGCAGGCGCGTCGGGATCACGCGATAGAAGGTCGCGAGCGTCATGCACGCGAGGATGAATCCCACGATCCCGAGATACGCGGGCGAATGGTAGATGTTGTCGAGATGCAGCCGCAGCACGAGGCGCGCGAGCGGCGGCGAGTAGTTGCGCACGTAGAAGTCGGCGTCTTTGCCCTGGTCGACGATCACGCCGATCAGCGTCATGAAGCCCCACACGCCGAGCAGCGACATGCCGAACCAGAAATCGGAGAGTCGCAGCAACACGCGGCGCAGCAGCGCCAGCGCGAGAGCGCGGATCGCCGGAGCGGCCGGAAGGGCGGTCGCGGCCACTATCCTACCGCACGGCCGTTTCGCGGTTCCACGATTTCTCGAGCACGAGGATGATCCAAATACTCGATTCGTACAGCACGTACATCGGGACGGCGATCAAGAGCATCGTGATGGGCGAAGCGTCGGGTGCCGCGATCCCGCCGACGAGCAGAATACCCATCCCGGCGTAGCGGCGATATTTGCGCAGCATCGGCACGTTCACGAGGCCGATCCGCGCGAGCGCCACCATCACCATCGGCGTCTGAAAGACGATCGCGAAAGCCAGGAACGTCAACAAGATCAGGTTCATCGTCGCTTCGACGCCGAACGTTTCGTCGGCCACCGCGCTCGTTATGCCGAGCAGCGCCGTCAGCACGCGCTTGATGATGAAGAAGTGGCAGAACGCGATGCCGGCCGCGGCCAAGAGCAGCGACGGCGCGGTGTACGCGTACACGATCCGGCGCGTCTTGGGATGAAACGCGGGGACGATGAACATCCAGATCTGATAGATGATCACCGGCAGGCCGAACACGATCGCGCCGTACAACGAAAACTTGAACTCGGTGAAGATCACGTCGGTCGGCGCGAAGGCGTGCAGGGGGATGTTGCCGAGGTACTCTTTCTTGAGCCACGTGATCGCAAAGGGTGCGGGCCAAAACAGGACAACGGCGAGGACGCAGATGGTGACGAGGGAGATGATGAGACGGCTACGGAGCTCCCGCAGGTGCTCCGTAAACGGCATCTCTTTTTGATCCCATCCCGGCGCGTCGCTCTCGACGGTCACGGGACGTTCGGCGAGCATACGGTCTTTCGCGCGTCCCCCTTAGTTGGGGGGCGCGGCGGGCTCGGACGGGGTCTGCGGCGCGCCCACGACCATGCCGTTGACCGTTTGCGGCTGGACCGCCACCGTGGTGCTCGCGACGTTGGCCTCTGCCTGGGCGCGGGCATCCGCGCGAGCGCGCTCGGCGGCGACGTCCGCCTCGGCCTGACCGACCATGAATTCTTTCTTGGCTTGACCGATACCGCGCGCGAGTTTCGGCACGCGGTCCGCTCCGAACAGCAGAACGGCGGCGCCGACGAGGAGCGCAATTTCCATTGGATTTCCGAACATGAATGGTCTCCGTTAAGATCGGGCTACCGGGCGCGGGCGGCGCTGTCTCGGGCGAGGGCGTCCGCGAGGGCGACGAGTTCGGCCCGGGCGGGCGCCGTTCCGAGGGGCGCGAGCGACATTTTGGCGCGCTCGACGTAGCCGGTTATTGCTTCGCGCGTCCGTATGAAACCGCCCGCTGCCGCGACCGCGGCGATCGTCTCGACGCTTTGCCGCTGCGACGGAGCTTCCACCGCGAAGAAACGCGCCAAAACGTCGCGCAGACCGTTTTTCTTGTCTTCGAGGGCCAAAATTAAGGGAATCGTCATCTTGTGCTCGCGCAGGTCGTTGGCCACGGGCTTCCCGAGTTCGGCCTCGCTTGCAGTGAAATCGAGCAAGTCGTCGAGCATTTGGAACGCGACGCCGAAATACATGCCGAAATCGCGTAGCGCCCGGACGCGCAGCGGCGAGCCGCCTGAAACGATCGCGCCGCATTCCGCCGACGCGGCGAACAGGGTCGCGGTCTTTTTGACCGCGATCTCAATGTAGTCGGCCAGCGGCAGGTCGAGTCTGCCGACGGCGCGGTGCTGCAGGACCTCGCCGTCGGTGATATCGGCTAGCGTCGAGGCGAGAATATTTGGGACCGGATTGACGTAGTTGGCGGTGACGTTCTTGAAGATCCACGCGAACAGGTAGTCGCCGGCGAGCACGCTCACACGATTGCCGAAATCGACCGCGGTCGCGTTGACGCCGCGTCTCGTGACCGCTCCGTCGACGACGTCGTCGTGGATCAGCGTGCCGACGTGGATCAGCTCCATGTACGCCGCGAGTGGAAGATGATCGCGCGCATTGGCCCCGTTCGCTTCGGCTCCCAGGAGCGCGAAGCGCGGGCGCAACCTTTTACCGCCCGCCGCGAGCATACGCCGCACCGCTTCGGTGATCAGGGGATTGTCGGTCGTGAACGAGGTGTCGAAGAACGCTTCCACGAGCGCGTAGAGATCGCGATCGGAATGAGTCCCCACGTTCAAGGGTTTCGTCCGATCGATCATCGGCGCGCTTCCGGAATCATGCAACGCCCACGTGGACGGCGATCGCTCCACCCGCGAGCCGGATGAAGCGTGCGTCGCGAAACCCCGCCGTGGTGAAGCGCTGCGCGAGTTCTTCGGCTCCTGGAAAATTCGTCAACGAATTCGGCAGATAGCGGTACGCGCTTTTCGATCCACCGACGAGGCCGCCGACGAGCGGCACGAGCCCGTAAAAGTAGAGATCGAACGCGCGCTTGAAAAGCGGGTTCGGCGCCTTCGACACGTCGAGGTTGACGAAGCGGGTGCCCGGCCGCAACACCCGTCGTGCTTCGCGCAGCGTCGTTACGATATCGACGACGTTGCGCATCGAGAAGCCCATGATCGCGCCATCGAACGCGCCGTCCGCGAACGGCAATGCCATCACGTCGCCCTCCGTGAAGGTCACGTCGCGGCCGGCCGCTTCGCGCGCCGCGCGGCGCCTGGCGCCTGCGAGCATCGGCTCGCAAAAGTCGACCGCGCTCACGTGCAGGGTCGGGTCGGAGCGCAGCAGATGGAACGCGAGGTCGCCCGTCCCGCAGCACATGTCGAGGACCGTCCCGCCGCGCGGCACCGCAAGCTCGCCCACCGCGCGGCGGCGCCAGCTTTCGTCGACGCCTCCGGTAAGCAGGCGATTGGTTGCATCGTAGCGGGGCGCGATCGATGCGAACATCTCGCGGACGTAGGCGGCTTTCTCCATGATTCTTTGAGCCTGGCAGTTCGGTTCCACGCGTAAAACCCATGCCCGGCGGCAATGCGTGGCCATAAGGGGGCCCTGGCGGACTGCCGAATACCGAGTATGAGATCGCGCGCGAGGTTCGTGCCCGCGCTCCTTGGGCTCGCGTTCATCATGCTCGCGGCCGCCTTTGGACCGCGTTTCCTGCCCGTTGGCGAGGCGAGCCCGCTCACCAACCCTGCCGATTTTCGCGCTTTCTATTGCGCGGGCCGCGTGGTTGCGTCCGGGGCCGATGCGTACCGGGTCGAGCCGCTGCGCGGTTGCGAGCAGGCTCAAACGCGGCGCCTGGGCCTCGCTATGGTCCCGGGCCTGGTTACGGCCGCGCCGCTCCCACCGTACGCGCTCGCCGTGTTCGCCGCCTTTTCCGCAATGCCGTATCCGTCCGCTGTCTGCGCGTGGTTCGCGCTGCTGCTCTTGGCGACGGCGGCCGCGGCACTTGCCTTGCGAAAGAGCACCCAGCTGCCAGTCTTGGCGATCGCGCCGATTTTCACGATCTGCGCCTTTAGCGCAATGCTGCTCGGCCAGCTCTTGCCGATCGTCGCGTTCCTCGTGGTCGCGGCTGCCGACGCCTTAGCGGCGGGTCGGCGTTGGGTTTGCGCGGGAGCGCTCGCCCTCGCAATGATCGAACCGCACGTCGCGCTGCCGGCGTGCCTCGCGGTCTTCGCGGCGCGGCGCGAACTCCGGCTGCCGCTGCTGGTTTCGGGCCTGGCCTTGCTCGTGCCCTCTCTGTTCGTCGGCGGAGCGCGAAGCTACGTGGAGTATTTTGGCCGCGAACTTCCGATCCACGCGCTCTCGGAGACGCACGCGCTGCAAGCGCAGTACAGCCTCACCACACTGCTCGCGAGCATCTTCGGGGTGCCGGGAAAAGCCGCGGTGTTGGCCGGAGAACTCGACTACTTGGCGATGGTCGGTCTCGGGCTTTTTGTCGCTCTCCGTATCGCCGGGCGCACGCGAGATATGCGCTATCTGCTCTTCATTCCGCCGGCGTTCGCGGCCCTCGGCGGCATGTTCTCGCACGTCTATACCTTCTACATCGTGCTGCCGGCCGCGGTCTCGCTCGCCGCGACGTTCCCGCGCGAGCGCGCTCTGCCGTATTGGCTCGCGAGCGCCGGTATCGCCCTCTCCGCATTGCTCGACGCCATGTACGGTGAGGGTTTGGCGAGCCACGCCCGGGCGGCCCTCGAATCCTACGGTCCGGACCGGTTCGCATCGGAAGTAACCGGCGCGTTCCAATCGTCCCGCATGCCCGCGGATCCCGGTTCGATCCTCGCCATCCTCGCCCTGAAGCTCCCGCTGGTAGCCGGCCTTGCCGCGCTCGTGGCAGCCGCGACCGGCGCCGCACTCTCGACGACGCCTTCCGCCGTCACCCCCCGCCTGTCCAGCACCTAGCCGCCGCCGCCACAACGCGTGATAGAGAGGCCCGCAATAAGATCGGGGCGGCGTGCCCCGATGGCCCCAAAGGCGCACTCGTTACCCTAACGGCTCTCCGCAAGCGAAAGACTAAAAATCAATGAACGGTATCCTTCGGTGAGCGAGGGGATCGCGACCCAAATGGGCCTCGCAGCCGCGATCTCGCGGGCGTCGCGGGTCGAACTCTCGGCCTACGTTCTCGAATGCGGCTCCGCGATCGTTCGTGCCCTCGAGACCGCGGGCGATCGCGGTGCGCGCGTTTCCGTTCGGCTCGAGGGGAACCCATACGCTGGATCCGCGCCGACCGACGACCTCACGACCCGCAATCGAGCGGCTGCGGCCGAACTCGCTTCGCATGGCGTCGCGGTGAAGGTGACGGATGCAGCCGACCTGCCGGTGCACATGAAGGCGGCGCTGGTCGACGGCACGGCGTACCTCGACGATCGGAACTGGCCGAGCGACGGTCTCGACACGATCGTCGCCTCGAGCGATGGCGACGATGCCGCGGTCGTTGCCTCGGCACTTGGGGGCACCCCCGCCTCCGATGGCCACCTTGCGACCGAGAAACGCCGCGCGCTCGCGCTCGAGGCGCGGACGATCGAACGCGGCTCGGGCGACCGGGTCGAGGTCGAGTCGGAATCGTTCGGTTACTCCTCGGTTTCCAAGGCGTTGTACGCCCGGGCCCGGGGCGGCGCTGCGGTGCGGCTCTTGGTGGCGCAGCGTGAATATGCGGAAGGTGGCCGCACGGAACTCGCCTCGCTGCGCCGCCTTGCCGGGGCGGGCGTGGAAATCCGCGTCGTCGCGAACGACGAAAAGTTGTGCCTCGCGGGCGATCGCGGGTGGATCGGTTCGGCGAACGCGACCTTCGAAGAGCACCCGATGCTCGATTGGGGAATGGCCACGCGCAACGCGGCGCTGCTGGGCGGTATCGGCTCCGCTTTCGACCGGAATTGGGCGCTCGGCGTCGCCGTCAAGCTCTAGCGCGCGAGCGTTACGCGCCGAAGAGGGCGGCTGCCGATGCGTTGGTCTGCGCGACAACGACGTCCACGCTCGTCTCAAAAAGGGCGGCGAGTGCCGCCGCGGTTGCTGCGACGAATGCGGGCTCGTTGCGGCTGCCGCGATGGGGCACCGGGGCCAAATACGGCGCGTCGGTTTCAAGGATCACGTGCTCGAGACCGACCGCCAGCACGGCCTCTCGCAGGGTGCCAGCGTTCTTGAACGTCACCACGCCACCGATGCCGAGATACAGGCCAAACTCATCGACGAGCACGCGTGCCGCGGCGGTGTCGGCGGTGAAGCAATGCACGACCCCGCGCAGACCCTGGGGTACTTCGGCGCGCAGGACCTCTACGAAATCCGCGAAGGCATCGCGTTCGTGAAAAACGGATGGGAAGCCGCGCTCGCGCGCGTAACGGATCCCCTCTGCGAGGACGTGGCGCTGGAGCTCGCGCGGGCTGTGGTCGTAATAGTAGTCGAGGCCCATTTCGCCGATCGCGCTCGGCGGCTTTGGTGAGGCTGCGATGAACGCATCGAACGCGACGGCCAGATCGGCTGGTGCATCCTTGGCTTCATGCGGGTGAATGCCGATAGCATAATCGAGGCCGTAGCGAACCGCGATCTCGCGGGCGTCACGGCTGGTGGCGAGGTCCGTTCCGATCGTGAGGATTCGCTCGACCCCGGCCTCGCGGGCGCGCGTGAGCACCGCCTCCCGATCGATGTCGAAGGCCTTGTCGTGGACGTGCGCGTGCGTGTCGAACATACGAATGGAATGGTAGCATGATGACGATCTCCCAAGCGCCGCGGAACGGCGACTGGGTTTTCCGGGCCGCTCTGATCGCCTCGCTGCTCGTCCACCTGGCGATCTTTCTGCTCGGCATGATCTCCTACGATGCCATCCATACGGTGTTCGACCCGTCGGCTCGGCGCGGCTCGACGAAGAGCGCCCAAAACGAGATCGTCGAGATTACGAGCGTGCTGCGTATCGAGCGGCGCGCGCACGCGCAACGGCGGATCGCGATGCCGCCGCGCTTCGGGTTCGCGCCTTCGAAATCCGCACCGCGGCCGCAGACGGCTTCCCAGCGCGCCTTTGACGAGGCGCTGAAGCGGCACTTCAACAAGAGCGACGAAACGCACGATCCTTCGCGCGTGCCCCAGAGAATGCAGTTTGCGATGAGCGGCCTGCGCGCCAAAATGGTTCGCGGCCAGGGCATCTATTTTCCGACGCGCGGGTGGCGCCAGGACGGCGAGGATTACTACGACGCATCCTACGAGTTCGTGTACCCCGATGGAACGGACGAAAAGGGGGTCGTCCCGTGGCCGATCCACTTCGATCCCTCCGCCGATCCGTTTTTTTCCTCCGATCCCAAAGCCCTCAGTAAGACGCCGCTGCCGGGGCCGCCGCCGGGCTACGTGCCGCCGGGCGATCTCGGCAAAGCCTTGCGGGCCTATTTTCCAAACCTGCGCTTCGAAGATCAAGATTAGCCGGGCAGCTCTCCCGATCCGGAATGCTAGGGAGCGACGGCGTCCAAACGCGGGAAGAGTGCGATATCGCTCGGTTGCGTGACGGCGCCGCCCGCGAGACGTCCCCACACGAGTTCTTCCGCCCACGGTCCACGCGGTTCGCCGTCGAATCCGAGTTGCGACCAAATGCCCCGCGCTGTCGCCGGCATGAAGGGTGCCGTGAGGTGTGCGAGCCAGCGCAACCCCTCGCAGAGTTCGTAGAGCGTCGCGTCGAGTTCCGCGTCCGCGCCCCGCTTGTGCAGATCCCAGGGGCGCTTTTCATCGATCGCGCGATTGAGGGCCGTGACGAGTTCCCATGTCGTTTCGAGCGCCTCCCGGAAAGCGAGTGCTTCCACCTGGGTGCCGACGCGAGCGCCGAGATCGGCGAAGCGCTTCCCGATGTCCGAGGGGACGCCCGCCGGAACGTGCCCGTCGCGATAGCGCGTCAGCATCGCGAGCGTTCGCTTCACGAGATTGCCGAGATCGTTGCCGAGATCGCCGTTGCGCCGCAGCCGGACCTTCTCTTCGCTGAACGAGAAGTCGCTGCCGAACGGCGCTTCGCGTAAGAGAAAATACCGGATCGTATCGGAGCCGAAACGATCCGCGATCTCGAAGGGATCGATCACGTTGCCGAGGCTCTTGGACATCTTCTGGCCTTCGAGCGTAATCCAACCATGCGCGAAGACGAGTTCGGGCGAAGGTAAGCCGAGAGCCCACAGGACCGCGGGCCAAATGATCGTGTGGAAGCGCGCGATTTCCTTGCCGATCAGCTGTACGCTTGCCGGCCAGAACGTGCGAAAGCGCACGCTGTCGCTTGCGAAGTCAAGCGCGGTGATGTAGTTGAGCAGGGCGTCGAGCCACACATACATCACGCCGCCGCCCGGCAGCGGAACGCCCCACTCGAGGTTGACGCGCGAGATGCATAAGTCTTCGAGGCCGCCCTCGAGCGTGGCCAGCATCTCGTTATACGCGCGCTCCGGGCGCAGCCACTGCGGGTGCTCGCGATAGTACGTTACCAAACGATCGCGGTATTTCGAAAGCGCGAAAAACCAATTATCCTCGGAGAGCCATTGCACTTCGCGTCCGCACTCCGGGTTGGGGCAGCGGCCGTCCACGAGCTTGGTTTCGAGCCAGAACGTCTCATCGTTCGTGCAATACCAACCCTCGTACGTGCCGAGGTACACGTCGCCGGAGGCCTTGAGCCGCTCGAACACCTCGACGCACTGGCGTTTATGGCGCTCCTCCGAGGTGCGGATGAAGTCGTCGAATTCCACGTCGTAACGGGCCAGCAGCGCCCGCCACTTCGGCACGAGGGCGTCGGTCCAAGCCTGCGGGTCGAGCCCTGCCTCGGCTGCGGCGGCGGCGACTTTTTGTCCGTGTTCGTCGGTGCCGGTAAGGAA
>Ga0302326_10034427_pt1 | contig 10035 bp, 9 predicted proteins | sample Palsa_T0_3_FD_202264 | JGI IMG/M metagenome (GOLD analysis project Ga0302326, IMG submission 202264) | Peat permafrost microbial communities from Stordalen Mire near Abisko, Sweden - Palsa_T0_3 | ecosystem: Environmental > Terrestrial > Soil > Palsa > Peat permafrost | place: Sweden: Abisko...
GAGCCACGCGCTCGGCGCGCTGCAGGCTGAGCGATTTTGGCACCAGTTCGCCAAGAACAACATGAAGCATGGTGAGCAGGGCGAACGCGAGCGCGAGCGAAATCGCGTGGAGCACAACGACGGCGGGCCGGCCGGGCAGCCAGTCAATGATGGGGCGAAGCATCGCGGCGAGAGTGAGTTCGCCGAGGGCGCCGAGGCCGAGGCTGGTGAGCGTGATGCCAACTTGCACGCCGGAGACCACGCGATCCAATTGGCCGGCGAGGCGCTGCACGACTTTGGCGCGCGTGCTGCCTTTTTCGACAAGCTGGCGCACGCGCGACATGCGCACGGTGACCAGCGAAAATTCCGCGGCGGCGAAGAAGCCGTTGACGAGGACGAGCGCGAAGATGCCGAGGAGGCGTAGGCCGATCATCGAAGGCGGGGCTCGGTGAGTGGAGTCATGAACCCGTGGAGACGATTCTAGTACTGATCGGCGATATTCGAGAGGCGATCTGAGTAGGGCTCGCCAAATTAAATGTCCAAAACCGGAATTAAATGGCCGGAATACCGGAATTAAATAGCCGCGCGAGGGGCGGAAAAGCGAAGGTAAGGCGAACGCGGTTTAGGGAGGCGAGCGGCGAGCGGAAAAGCGAAGAATAGGCGAAGGCCAAAAAGCGAAGATAGGGCGAATTGGCTTTTGGCCGCGAAACGGGCAAAAAACAAGGGGCGGCGACGTGATGCGGGCCACCCCCTCTACTCGTGACGGCCGAAGTCCGCCGATCCAGACGGCGCTGGTGCGAGGGACGACCAAGCCTCCAGAGCGATCGCCACGAAGTCTCAGTGCTCGACTACTCCCCGAGCGGAGCAAGGGTCGAATCCTTCGCGGCGGCGCGGGGTAGCTCGATCTGCCGGGCGAGTCGCGAGGATACAAACCCGCGCCCGCGACGCCACCGCGAAGTCGGTTGACCAATCACTCGGCGACCGGAAGCAATAGCGGGCCGCGAGAGCGCGAACGCAAAACCCTCGCGGAAGCCGGAAGAGCACGCCAGGCCCAGCGTCTCGGGCAGAGCGCGGAGCGCCAGGATCGTGCCCTTCAGACTGCCGCGAAGCTCATTGCTCGGCTACCATCCGAGCGAAACCATTACTTCGCGGCGGAAAGGAGGGCGCGCCGCCGATCAAAGAGCGCGGGGCGCGAGGCGTGGACCAAGCCCTCGCACCCAGCAACCGCCGCGAAGTCTCGTTGCTCGACCGCTATGCGGCCGAGAGCATTCCTTTTCGAATTCCGCGCCTCACGGATTTGATCACGTCGGCGTCGGTCATTTCCGTTCCCTGGTGATTGATGGTGACCACGGGACGAACGTGATAGGTGTTGTGCGTCGTCGAGCTGCTCGACGATCCGCCGGCGCTGCCCGCGATCATCCGCCGCAAGCCGTTGCCGAGATCGGGCGGCAGAATCGTTTCGTTTTTCTCGAACGTCGCGATCCCGCCGCTTTCGAAGAAATGCCCCTGCGCCGCGGCCGCGATCCCGATAACTTCACCATGCACCGTGGCGGCCATCGCCGGCGCCGCGATCAAATTCGCCGGGAACGGAATGCTCTCGATCGCTTGCAGGAACACGTCCGCCGAAGCGGCCGCCGCGTCCGACTCCACGTCGGCCGCGTTCGACGCGATATTCTGGTTCTGCTTCGAATTCCCGCTCTGGCTCGACCCAAACAACACCGACGCCGCCTTCATGATCACCTGCTCGACCAGCCATCTCTCCGCGATTTTCAGGATCGCGTTGATCGCGTCGGTTTCGATCTGCTTCCAGATCTGCGCCATGCCCTGCTTGAACGTTTCCTCCTGGAGCGCCATCTTGGTGATCGTGCCGTTGAATTGCCCCAGCTCCTGCTGCAACGCCTTCTCTTGGTCCTTCTGGGCTTGCTGCACGATCTGCCTGTGCCGCTCGGCATATTCCTGGTCGAGCTGCTCTTTTTTCCGCACCGCGTCCTGATACTGCGCGGTGTCCTCCGCGTAATTCTGCCGCGCGAATCCCAGCGCCGCGTTCACCGCGCTCTCTTGTTGCGCCCTCCACACATCCAGCGCCGCTTCCTCGTCGCTCGTCCACTTGCGCAGCGATTCCTCGTGCCCCTCCAGCTTTTCGTCGTCGATGCGGTGCGCGGCTTCGAGCTGTTTGTTCGCCGATGTCGTCGCCGCTTCGGCCACGCGATCGTACGAACCCATCTGCTCTTCGGTATTTTTCCGCGCGGCCTCCGCCGCGTCCGCCGCCTCTTTTTGCCTAACCGCGGCTTCCTTCTGCGCTCCCTCCGCCGCGATCGCCACCAGATCGCCGGCCAGCTTGGTCTTCTCCGCCGCGATCTGCGCGTCGAGCACGGTCGTTTGCGCGAGCGTCTCGCCCGGCAGCTTCTCTTCGCCCTGCATCTTCGTGACGCGGCCGCCCGATTCCTCCGTCGCCGCGTCCAGCTTGGCCTGCGTCTCCGCGCGAATCGCCGCAACCTTGTCGGTGATCGCCGAAGCGGCCGCTAGAGCCGTTTTCTCCTCCGCGTCGGCCTGCGCCTCGCTCGTGATCCCCGCCGCGTCCAGCTTCGCCGACGCCAGTTGCCGCAGCGCTTCCGCGTCCTTCCTCGCAGCGTCCGCCGCTTTCCGTCCCGCCTCGTCCGATTTTTTGAGCGCGTCGGCGTGCGCCTTCAGTTTGTCCGCCGCGTCCTGCGCGGCCGCCGCCTGCGCTTCGAGCGATGCGTTCTGCGCGCCCGCGTCGCTCATCGTTCCCATTTCTTGCAACACGTCGCGATACTTCAGCGCGACCGTAAGCGTAGCGCTGAATCTCTTCTCAATTTCCTCTGGCGATTGGCCAGGCTGGAAATAAATGCCGCCCTCGCCGCCCGCCATCGTGCCCTTCGAGGCCGCTTCCATCTGCTGGTGGACCGCATCAACCTGCGCCTCGGCCACGCTGAGCGCGAGCTTTCTTTTTTCCTCCGCGTTCTCGCGCGCCCGCTCGATATCCGTCTTGTCCGCGCCATCTTTGAAATCGGCCAGGTCTGCCAGCGCCTGGTGATAATCCTGGAGGGGCTTCTCCATCGCATCCGTGACCTCATTGGTGCTTACGGTCCCGGAGAACAGCGCGCTCCACAGCCCGACCGTCCCGTCTTCGGCCAGCTTCTGCATTTTGTCGACGTCGTTTTCGAGCGACGTTTGCAGCTCGTCGGCATTTGTCTTGGCTCGAAGCAGCTCGATCGCCAGCTTATTCGGCTCGGGATGCCCTTCCAGCTTCGCGATGGTGTCTTCGAGATTGAGGTTTTCAATTTGCAGAGAGCCCGACTGCTTTATGATCGACGCGTCGAAATCGTCCCACTTGGTCCGCGCCACGCTCGAAGCTTCCTGCGCTCGATCGAGCCAATCCACCATTCCGCTGATGGCCTCGATCGCGCCGACCGCCAGAAATGCCGGGAACGCAGCCTGAAGGATCGGCCCGAGTGTGGACGATTGAAGCGCCAGGCGCGCCATGCCGCCCGCGAGCGCGGTGCTCTCATTCGTCATCGCGCCCTGGATCAAGCGCGCCTCGGACATGCTCGCGCTCATCCCGCGCATCGCATTGCTCGCCGCCGCGGCTGCCGGCGCGGTCGCCGCGATCGCGTCGCTCGCCGGCGCCCCGGCCGCAGCCATGTATTTGAAGCTCGACGCGAGCTTGTCCGCCGAGGTCGACGTCGCGACCATCTCCCGATTCACCGCGGCCAGCGGCGAAACGTCCGCGCTAATCGTTACGGTGATCTGTGCGCCGTCAAGCCCCATTTACTCTCCTGCCGCTTCCTTGATTGCCCCGTCCACAACCCCCTGCGCGATCTTGGTTCCCTCGGTCTCGACGAACTCCGGTGAAGGCAAATACGGCCGCGCCGGAATCCTCATGTGCCGCGTGTGCTCGGCGATCTTATCCTCACGCTCGCCGCGCTTGACGATCCGCCGCGTCATCTTTCCAAGCTGCGGGTTCAGGACCATGCCCCAGATGTTGTCGCCCGTCCGTATGCGCCGGACGAACGCCCTCACGCTCTCATCGCCCTCGAAACCAAACTGGTGCGCGGCTGCGTAAGGCAGCGTCGATCCCGCCGTGATTGTGTTTCCGTTGATGAACGGCCCGCGGTTTACTTGTTCGAAGAGCGCGCCTGACTCGCGCAGAATTCCCGGACCCCTTTTCCGCTTCGCATACTTCAGCGAAAGCGGCTCCCACGGCACACCCTCCGCTGTCTCCTTGTCCTGAAACGACGTGCGGATCACCAGGTGCAGCCAGTCCGCGACACCCCTCATCACGCTGTCGTGGATTTTCTCCACTGCGATCCCTATCCGGCGCGAGAGATCGTCAAACCCTCCGGTCCCCACTTTCGCTTCGAGCATCGCCATCAGTTTTCCCGCGCCCACATTTCAGGCAAAGTCCTCGACCGATGTCTCGCGGCGCGCCTCGGCGAGCACGATCTTGGCGCCGCTAGGCATCTCCAAACCCAGAAAGCAAACCCATCCGCGCTCCGCGTAACGCGCCAATTCTTCGTGCTGACTGAATTGCCGGTGGTCGCCGTACGAATACGAAGTGCCGGCCAGATTCCCGCGAATAAAAGGAAATCCATCGGAGAGCTTCGTAAGGATCACCGCTGCGCCGCCCTTGAAAATAAGCCTGCTCACCTGCACCCAGAAGGGGCGGAAATTTTGCACTCGCGCATCGACGCACCAGAGCTGCAAGATTGCGGCCCGCTCGCGCCATTCGTTTAGAATCAGAAACGCGTCGTCGGGCGTAATCGGCTCCAGGGACGCGGTCTGCTCCCACGGCTCGGATTGCGCCCCTTGCCCGCTTCGGTTTGCGTCGGTGGTCATCGCTTTTATCTATTCGCCCTCGGCCGCTTCCCTGCGGGCGATCTTCAGCGCGTCGCCGTAGCGGCCGCTGGGCCAGCCATTTTCCGACAAGATCGAATCCGCTCGCCTTGCCAGAACGGTCGATAGTGGGTCGACGGGGAGTCTCCCGCCTTCGCTGAACCGAACTTCTCCGAATCGCAGCACGCGTTTCTTCGCCGTCTCCGTCTTTTGGGCCGCCTTTTGCGCCGCCTCCGCGCGCGCCTGCTTCAAGGCTTCGACCTCGGTGATCCTGCCGTGGGCGGCGTTAAAAATTTCGAGAGCCCGCCGGTGAATTGTTTCCTCCCGCGCCTTCTCCAACCCCCGGGCGTAGGTCGTTTTCCCCGTCCAGTCCGTCGAAGCGATCTTGTGCGCGCGCCCGTGGATCGCCATTTCGTCCGCGTCGATATATTTTCCGTCGTCGGGACCCCCGACGATCGTGCCCCCTCCGTCGCCGTGCGTCGGAACGGCGCCCCTTAGCTGACCTCTTGCCGCGACCGCCATGGCTTACCCTTTTCTGGCGGCACGGCCGCCCGATGCCGCTAGCTCGCGGTCGCCCCGGCGACTGCGCTTTCGCCAGAGGCGGATTGTTCGGCGGGAGCTCCGGGCTCCAGAAGGCTCAGAAGAAAACTATGTATCTGCGGCGCGGAAGCGGCGAACCGGTCGAGGGGCTCGGCGCCGCGTACTCCGCGGTTCAGGCGCACCGGTTCGCTCTGATTGTTGGACAAAATCGTCCGCGCGCGGCCCCAGCTCTCCGCGTCGAGCCAGTGGAACGCCTCCACGATCTCTGCGTTGCTGGCGGCCAGCGCTTCCAGTTCGTTTTCCAACTCAATCACCATTTTCCTGATTCGCTGTTCGCGCCCATCGGCCGCCCTCTTTTCAACGAGATTCCGCGCGTGCTGGCGCCTCCCGTCCTTCTCGACCGCGGCCAGCTCCGCATTGAGCCGCACGATCGCGGCTTGGACCTGCGCGATCGCTGACGCCGCGTCCTGGGTGGCCCTGCTCGCGCCGTCGACTAACGCCGTTGCACGGTCGAGCTTTTTCTGCGCCTCGCCGTCGCCCGTCAGCGCGTCGACGAGGTACGCGCCGCGCTCTGTTTCTGCGCGTCCTGCGCGCTCCCTGGCGGCGGTTGCCACCCCCGACAGGCTCTTCACCTTCTCACGCTGTGCGGCCAAATCTTTTTCGATTGCGCCCCTGCTCCTCATCCGGCCCTCCCTCGAATTTTCTGTGCGGACGATCCTCGGCCTGCGAAATCTGCCGAGGTGACTCCCGTTACTTCTCTGCGGTCGTCGCACCTACTCAGCGAACTGCGCCTCGCGGCGCGCCAATTGCAGCGCGAGCCCGAAGTTGCAGCCGCGTTCGCGCGCGATTTCTTGCGCCCGCTCGTTCATGAGGACCGAAGCGGCGGAGACCGGAAATCGGCCTGCGTTGAGATTTGGGTCCCTGGCGACGATCTTCGCCGCCTCGCCAAACAGCACGCCGCCGTTCTGCGCGGCCGCGGCCATCAAGACATCTCGAGTTTTCATTTGCGTTTGCTCCTCGCTGAATTCGATGTCGACAAAATCGGCATCGCTAAAGTTGATCGGTTCCAAACCCTTGACCTCGGGCGGCGTCGCGCCCAGGAATCCCACATGCCTAAGCGCCGGCCCGTTGCCCTTCGGATTGACGTAGAACGCAGCGCTGCGGTTCGGGAAACGCCCGTTCTTCACGCTCGATTCCAGTTCCTCGGAAACCTGCGTGAATCGCGCGCGCAGCGTATCGCCGACACGCTCAAGCGCGCAGACCCAACCCTGCGCCGGATCATCTTCCTTCGGATGGCCGAACACCGCCGGGGGGGTCCACACGCCCGCCGCAAAATTCGCCACCACCTCGTCCAGGTCCTCGACGGTCCACTTGCCCTTGTCGCCGTAATCTCCGGCGCGGAAAACTTCCACCCACTGATTGCCGAAATCGCTCATCTTCCCTCTGGCTGCGCGATTTTCATTTAAAATTACTTCGCTCGCCTGCCCCTTTTGATCGGAGGTTTCGCAGCTAGCGCGCGGATCACGAGTCCCTCCGTGGCATCGCTCTTGCCCGTGAGGCTAAGCAATATTTTTTCGCTCTCGTGTTTTTCCGACCTCAGCCAGTAGTCGATTGCCGACTGGAGATCAACTATGTATGACCCCTTCGGGTGGACGCGCCTCGCTTTGATCTTTCCGGACTCGATTAGCGACACGACGCCAGCGGCGCTGCGCCTGAGAATCTGCGCCGCGGCAGGAAGCGACGTTTCCTTCTTCCATTCGAGGTCGGGCAGCGCCGCGATGAGCTCGGGCGGCACATTGCTCTCGCCGCGTGAGAGACTCACAGGGAGCCTCGCGGCGATCCTCGCTCCGAACGCGGCATCGATTCTGGAAGGATCGACGCCAGCTACCTGCCAAAAGTAGATCGCGTGTTCACCATGCGCCAAGTTACCGAGCAGGTTGAGCGATCTTGCCGAGGGCTCGTACCGCCCCCGCTCCCAGTCGGAGACGACCGGCTGACTGACCGAGAGGATTGCTCCCAATTCCTTCTGATCGATTCCCAACCTTGCACGCAGGCGGACAATTTCGCGCGGCAAATCTCGGCGCTGGGGTTGCGCAGGCGGAACGGGCCTTCCAATTGCCTTGCCGGGGGCCGGGGCCTTTTTAGTAGTTGACCTTTTCATTGTATAGGTGTAGTTATACCAGAAGTAGGATGCTCCTATGCCCACAAGTATGAAGCTAAATTCTGTAAACCCGGATCGCGCGGCAAAGGACCTCGACGCCGCCTTGCGCGCGCTCCTGCGCAGGATTATCCGAAACTGCCCGAAAAAACGCGAGCAAATTGCCGAAGAACTGCGTGCCCGCGGCTTCGCCGTTACGTCTCACACGTTGAATGACTACACGGCCGAGGGCAGAGAGGGCAAAGGATTCGGCGCGTTTCCCCTGAAGCTGATTCAGGCATTCTGCGAAGTCGTCGGCGACGATCGGTTGCAGCGGTACGCGGCGGGGCCGCGCCTCGCCAGGGCGGCAAAGATCGGAGAAGACGTTGCGGAAGTGCTGAGCGAACGCAAGAGGAAGTCGCGGAGGAAATAACAGTGCGCGTCGGAAAAACCAAACGGCTCCGCACTTCCGCCCTCCGTTCGGCGCGCGCGCGCTTTCGCGCGATCGAGCCGCTTCTAAAATTCCGCTGGGGGATGGTGCGAGAAAATCTCATCTTGCTCAATCAATCCGGAACCGAGATCGTGACGAAGACCGAGCTTCTATTGTCCCGCGCCGCCGAGGTCGGAATATCTTCCGCTACGCTGGCGCGCTGGCTGTCGCGCTTTTGCGATTTCGGATTCGCCGGACTTCGGGCCTCTCGGAGAAGCGATCGAGGGCTGCCTCGTGCGCTCCGTGGAAATTTCGCTGCGCTCGTCCTCCTCAACTGTGAGGCCGCCGCAGGCAAGCCTTCGAGCGAAATTCATCGCACGCTGACGCTTGAATGGCCCCGGATCGGCGACGGCAAGCGCCCGCCTAGCTACCGCACCGTGTGCCGTTTCGTGGCACAAAGGCGCGCCTGGCTGAGCGGCTCGGAGACGCTCTCGTGAGCGAAACCTGGGTCTCCCCCGAGCAAGTCGCACGCCTCTTGGGCGTGAGCCGCCGCTCGATATTTGAGCGGCTCCGTGCCGGGGAATTCGAGACACGCGCCGCAGCCACGAGCCGAAACGGCAGACCGCGCCGCGAAATTCTTCTCTCTTCCCTTCCGGCGTCGGCCCAATTCGAGTACGCCGCGCAGTGGATGGGGAGCGCAGCGACTGCCGAGACGCCGCGCCCAGACCGCGAACGCGGCATCGTTCCCGAGCACCTCAAGGCGAAGGTCGAAGAGCGTCTGCGCGCCATCGAAGAGGGTCCGGTAAAGAGCGGGGTTCCCGATCGGACGTTGAGAGAGTGGAAGCGTCGCTCTGCGCGTGGCGAAGCGGCTTTGGCCCCGAAACTGCGCGAAGACGAAGGCGTCTCGCGGCGCTTCCGCGACAACCCGAGAGCGGCAGCATTTATCCAGGCGAAATATCTTGGCGAGAAATTGAGCGCGCAACTCGCGCACGATGCGCTCTCACGCGAATGGGAAACGGTCGGCGATCGGGGCGGCGTGCCCTCCTACGAAACGGTGCGAGAATTCCTGCGCAGAATCCCGAAGATCACGGAGACGCTGGCGCGCGTGGGCAAGCGCGCGGCGATCGCGCAGTGCGGGCCGTACGTGATCCGCGGGCGCTGCGCGGCGATGGACTGCTGGGTCGCGGACCATCGCGTGCATGACGTTTTTGTCTACAACACTCTCTTCCCCGAGGTGCCGCCCGGGAAAGCCTACCGCATGTGGATGACGGCGATTGTCGACATGGGCACGCAGAAGATGGTCGGCTGCGTCTGGGCCCCGACTCCGTCGTCGCGCACGATCTGTTCCGCGATCCGCATGGGCGTGGCGCAATTCGGCTTCCCCAAAAGCTTCTATTGCGACAACGGCAAAGACTTCCAATCGGTGGCCCGCTTCCTGGAAGCGAATAGCATCGCGGTCACCTCGGCGCTGCCGTTCAACCCGCGATCGAAACCCATCGAAGCCTTTTTTACGCGCTTCTCGAAGCGCTTCGACAGGATGTGGGGCGCGGGCTACTGCGGTGGTCAACCGGCGTTACGCTCTGAAGCGTGCGGCGAAGCGCAGAAGCAGCACGAGCGGTATTGTGCGGGCAAAGAGGAAAAGACGCTGTTTTACCCCGACGTGCTTTTCATCGACGGCGCGCTGCAATTCATCGAGGAATACAACGCGGCCCCGCAGGAGCGCCTCGATCGCAAATCCCCGAACCAAATCTTCGACCAGCAGTGGCCGCCGACAAACCGACACGCCGTGGACCGCAGGCAGCTCGACCAGCTTTTCTGGCAGCGGGACGAGCGCACGATCCTTCAGGGCGGCTGCGTCGAGCTGAACAAGGTGCGCTACGAGCCCACTGACGAGGGTTTCATGCGCCTCTCTCTGATTCAGGGCAAGCACGCGATGATCGCACGCGATCCCTACAACCTGGCTGCGGCCGTCGCGTTCGATCTTGAGACGGGCGAATTCCTCGGCGAGCTGCAAGTGCAGGAGCTGGTAGCCCAGACGCCGCACGGCCGATTTTCGGTGGACGGAATCAGGGCGCAGGCGCGCAGGAAATCTAAG
>Ga0302326_10034428_pt1 | contig 10035 bp, 5 predicted proteins | sample Palsa_T0_3_FD_202264 | JGI IMG/M metagenome (GOLD analysis project Ga0302326, IMG submission 202264) | Peat permafrost microbial communities from Stordalen Mire near Abisko, Sweden - Palsa_T0_3 | ecosystem: Environmental > Terrestrial > Soil > Palsa > Peat permafrost | place: Sweden: Abisko...
CGATGGTCACCTTATCGCGGAAGCGGCGTTGCACCCGCGTGCTGACAGTGCGCAGAAACCAGGTCGCCGCGGTCGAGACTCCGAGACCAATGGCGGCGCCCTGCATTAATCCTGTGCGGTGCTCGAGGAAGCCTTTGCCCAGCAGCATGAGCCACAAGGCCAGCAACGCATCGGGCAATGCCGCCAGCTGCGATAAGACAAACGAGACCACCATCAGCCGTGGCTCGTGGCGGTACCCCAGCTTGCACAGCCGCCACATCGATGACAGCGCAGGCGGCAACGGGGCGAGCGTGGTTTCGTTTTCGGTCGTCATTGGCTGAACCGCGAATCTTGGGTGGATCTGTAGTCAGGACAGATTCTGGACCGCAATTCGCGATGCTTCCGAGGACCTCTTTCCTTCTCAGGTGAGCGATTCATAAGTTGCTCCCTCCTCTTCCGGCAAGTGGAAACGCTGGGCCTGCAGATCGAACATGGTGCGATAGCGGCCGCCCAACGCCATCAACTCATCGTGCGTGCCCAGCTCGATGACGTGGCCATGCTCGAGCACGCAGATCCGATCGGCATGGCGCACGGTCGAGAAGCGATGCGAAATCAATATGGTGGTGCAATGCCGGGTGGCGGCCAGCAAGCGATCGAAGATTTCCATTTCGCCGCGCACATCGAGTTGCGCCGTAGGTTCATCGAGCAACACCACGCCGGCGCCGAGGCGCACCGCCGCCAAGGCGCGGGCCAGCGCAACCCGCTGCCATTGGCCGCCTGACAGATCCGTCCCGCCGCTGTATCCCCGCGCCAGCACGGTGTCGAGGGCCGCGAGGTTGTCCGCTCCCGCCGCCTCGAGGGCAGCGAGTACCACCGCGTCCGGCGCACCTGCCGGAACTACGTTGTCGCGCAGCGGCAGCTCGAGCCGGAGGAAGTCCTGAAACACCGCGGTCACCCGCGAACGCCACGAGGCAATATCGAACTCGCGCAGATCCGTGCCGTCGATGAGAATCGCTCCCGACTGGGGATCGTACAACCGGCACAACAGCTTGGCGATCGTCGTCTTCCCCGCTCCGTTTTGTCCCACGATAGCAAGCGAAGAGCCCGCGGGAATGGTGAGATCGAAGTGCGCGAGCACCGGCGCACCTGCTTGCCCGGCACCCGTTGGGTAGGCGAAGGTGACATCGCGCAGATGAATCTCGGGCGCGGGCGTTGGCTGCGCGAGGCGCGTGCCGGACGGCAACGCTCCCGCCGGACGCATGGCCGGCTCCAGGCGCAACACCGCGGCCACCGGGGCCGCCGCCCCGTCGAGCGCCCAACTGAATCCGCCGAAGGCGATCATCGAAACACCCACCGCGCTCTGCACGTACACGACTGCTTCTCCGAGCGAGATGTGCCCATGGGCCACCGCGCTGGCCAGCACCCAGAACACCACCACATTCGCCGTAACCACCAGCAGCAAGCTCCAGATGACCGGGCGTTCGCGCATCCGCGTGGCCGCGTACTGCAGTTCGTGCAGGCGGGTGCGCCGGGCGACAAAACGGTCGATGGTCCAGCCGGCAAGACCGAAGAGCCGCAGCTCTTTGCTCGCCGGCGGGTCTACGGCCAGCCGGTAGGCGTAGTCGGCATCGCGCTGTGCGGCGCGCACTTCCGGATTATTGCGGTCCCGCCAGATCGCGCTCTCGCGCAACAGCCAGTGGGTTGCCAGCCAGGCGCCCGCAAGCACAATCGGCGCCCACCACGCATAGCGCGCGAGGATCAGAGCAGAGGCCACTCCGCCAATCATCTCAACCAGGCCGGTGGCAATGAAATCCATGGAGATGGAGAGAGGCGGCCCGGTCATCCCCAGATCGAAGTCGCGGGCCACCGTGAGGTCACTGGTCAGCGTTGGATCTTCCAGGTGTCCGATTCCCGGCGGCCGCACACAGGCCTCGGTAAGCCGGTCGTAAAGCCATGCCGCGGTGCGGTCCCCCAGGTTCGCGCTGACTGCCTGGTGAATCGGGCTGAGCACCTGGAGCAGCACAAAGATCGTGCCCGCAAACGCCAGCGGTCCCGCGAGGTGATGACCATGTTGCACCGCCGCCACCAACACGCCCATGGCAATCGCAAAACCAGCGGGCAGGATCCCGCGCAGCAACAACACCGTCCACCAGGTCGCGGCCAGACCAGGATCCGCTTTGGGCAGGATGGCGAAGAATTTCCATTCCTTGCGCGCCGTGAGTGATTGCAGCATGACCGCACCGTCGGGATACACAGGTTGAGAAAGGCGGGCCGAAACACTCACCCTATAATACGGAATCGCGCAGGGCCCATGAGAGACAGACTGGAGCGACAAATCGATCAGGCCATGGGCCGTCTACCGGCGGACCTGGTAGTGCGCAACCTGCGCATCCTGAACCTGGTCACGGGCGAGCTGGAGTCCGGTGACATCGCGGTGTGCGGCAACACCATCGTCGGCACCTTCGACAGCTACCGCGGCGTCGAGGAGATCGACGGCGAAGGCCGTTTCGCTGTCCCCGGCTTCATCGACAGCCACGTGCACTGCGAGAGCACCCTGGTCACTCCGGGAGAATTCGATCGCTGTGTGCTTCCCCATGGCGTCACCACGGCCATCTGCGATCCGCATGAAATCTGCAATGTTCTGGGCCTCGAAGGATTGCAGTATTTTCTCGATTGCGCCCAGCTCACCGCGCTCGATCTACGGGTACAGCTTTCTTCCTGCGTGCCCGCGACCAATCTCGAAACCTCCGGCGCCCGGCTCACCGCCGCGGACCTGGTACCGCACCGCTACCACCCCAAAGTGATCGGACTGGCCGAATTCATGAACGTGCCCGGGGTGTTGCACAAAGATCCCGAGTGCATGGAGAAGCTGGCGGCCTTCCAGGGTCAGCATATCGACGGCCATGCGCCCCTGCTTTCCGGCTATGGCCTGAACGCCTATCTCTCCTGCGGCATTCGTAACTGTCACGAGACCACAAACGTGGCCGAGGGCAGAGAAAAGCTGGCCAAGGGAATGCAGGTGCTTATCCGCGAGGGATCGGTCTCCAAAGACCTGTCTGCGCTGGCCCCGCTCATCAGCGATTTCTGCTCGCCGTTTACCGGCTTCTGCACCGACGACCGCAATCCGCTGGACATTCACGAAGAAGGCCACCTGGACTATCTTGTGCGCCGCGCCATCGCGCTGGGGGCGCCGCTGGCGGCGGTGTATCGTACCGCGAGCTGGTCGGCGGCACGAGGCTTTGGGCTCAACGACCGGGGGCTCATCGCACCCGGATATCTGGCCGACTTTCTGCTGCTCGATGATTTAGAGAGCTGCGCGGTTCAAACCGTTTTCCGTGGCGGGCGCAGGGTGACCCCGGACACATTCGCCAGCCGGGTGCAGCCGCAGCCACCGGGTGGCAACACCGTGCATCTCCAACCGGTTACGGCAGAGACCTTTCACGCGCCCGCCGCAGGCCCGGCAACGCCGGTGATCGGCATCATTCCAGGCAAGATCCTGACCGAGCGTATCGATGCCAATCTGCCTTACCGCGACGGCAAGCGGCACGCCGATCCGGAACACGATCTGCTCAAAGTCTGCGTGCTCGAGCGCCACGGCCGCAACGGCAATATCGGCCGGGGCTTCGTCAAAGGTTTTGGGTTTCGCCAGGGGGCTCTGGCCTCTTCGGTCGGTCATGACAGCCACAACCTGTGCGTGGTGGGCGCGAGCGACGAAGACATGGCAGTGGCCATCAATCGCCTGATTGCCCTGGGAGGCGGGTTTGTCGCCGTACAGGCGGGGCGCATCCTCGCCGAGCTCGCCCTGCCCTTCGCCGGGCTCATGAGCCTTGAGCCCTTCGACACTGTGCGTCAGGACCTCTACGCCCTCCGCGCGGCGACCCAAGCCATGGGGTGCCGGCTCTCCGAGCCTTTTCTGCAGCTTGCGTTTCTTCCTCTTCCCGTCATACCCCACCTCAAGATCACCGACTTCGGCCTGGTGGATGTGGATCGGTTTGCGCTCCTTCCCTCGTAGCTTCGCAAACTGCCGCCGGTCTGGCTCCATATCCGGATGGCGACTACGGCGATCCAGCCGATAGGCGGGAACAACGTGACTGCCTGCGCAGTAACCGCCTCCTCGGTACTTTCCGGGTGTTAACTATCTGGTTAGCATCCGAGAAACCCCTCCTTTTTGCTCTCATGCACCGGCAAACACGATTCGGCTACCCGGAACGTGCTATGGGCCATCCCCTTTTGCCCACTGGTAAGGCGCTTTCGTAAGGGTCCCGGCACGATGTTTCCTTGCCAGATGCCATGCCCCACTGCCATCCTTTGGTTGCTACTCAAAGAAGCCCGCATGTGGGAAGGGCTCGTGCGTCGCAGGAACACTTTGTTCGCCCTATTTGGGGGGGCCAGTATGAAATTCTGCCAGGTCGCTCTGCTTATCACGCTCGGCATGACCGCGGAACTGTCGCTGGGGGCGCAAGCGCTACCCGCGAACACCGTACTGGTCGCCAGCGAAAGCATGCCCGACGCTGGGCTATTCTTGCCGGAATTGCTGGCTGGCAGTCATTCAGCTTTGACGCAGGGCCTCTCCATGAGCCCAGCTATCAGCGAGGGTCTCCGAAGCGAGCCGGCAAAGCCAGATCCGACGCCAGCACCGCTTACCGGGAAGGACCGGCTGATTCTTTTCTGGAACGAATCCTATGCCTCGCCGGGAATGTTCGTCGGCGTGGGTGCCGGTGCCCTGATGGATCAGATGCGGCGTACACCCACCAAGTGGGACGGCGACGGAAGCGGTTATACCCGCCGTTTCGGCAGCGAATATGGCCAGCTAGCCGCACGCAACGCCATTCACGACGGCCTGGCCGGGCTCACCGGGCTCGACCCCCGCTACGTTGCCTGCAAGTGTCAAGGCACGATGCGGCGCAGTGCGCATGCCCTGAAGATGAGCTTCACAACCTACACAAAAGACGGCCGCCTGACGCTCGACGTGCCGCAGATCGCCGGCGCGTACGGCTCGGGAATCGTTTCTACGTATTGGTACCCTCACCATCAGTTCAGCCCCACGGTCCAGGGAGTGCAGTTCGGCCATGAACAGATGGGCGAGGTCCTGATCGGCAACCTCGTCCAGGAATTCGGCCCGGACATCGAACGGCGGTTGCATCTCCATTCCTTCACCGCGCGCAGAATCGCGAAGCCGGACGACGACGACTAAGTTTGGGCTCGCGCTTGCCGCGGATCGCCTGCCTCAAGAAGATCAACAATCACGGTTTCCTTCCCTACAACAAAACTGCAGAAGTGCTCTAATGGCATGAACAGTGCGGGGGAGGTCCCATGCGACTAAGACATCTATTCGCAGCTGTCTGGCTGTTTACCTGGATGGCCGCTGCCCACACCGTGGCCGCGCAAAACCCCTTCGCCGGTGTCTGGAAACTGAATCAGGACAAGAGCCAGATGACCGGCGACACCATGAAGTTTGGGCCGGCCGCAGGCGACGCGATCGAGCTGACCGCGGGCGGATTGACCTACTCTTTCCGCACCGACGGCAAGACCTATGCGTTGCCGTCGGGCAACGCGGCCATATGGCGGCAGAACAGCCCCGATACCTGGACCACCGAGTACCGCAAACTGGACAACAAGCTGTTGAGCATCGACACCTGGAAGCTCTCCAGTGACGGTACGAGCCTCACCGTCACCACCAGCGGCACCAAGGCCAACGGCGACTTGTATACGGATACGGAGGAATACACCCGCACCGCCGGCACCAGCGGGCTGATGGGTTCGTGGAAAAGCACTGCGGTCAAACTCAGCTCGCCCAATGAACTCAGCATCCAGGAATCTGGCCTGGACCGGCTGATCTTCAAAGTCGCCGCCTTGAAGGCCAGCTGCGAGCTCAATTTCGACGGCAAAGATGCGGCTGTCGACGGCCCCGACCTCCCATCCGGACTCAGGCTTTCCCTCACCCGGACCGGACCCTACAGTTTTCGGCTGGTGCAGAAACTGAACGGCACCACGGTCTCTTCCTCGGTCTACACCGTCTCCGCCGATGATCCCAAGACCATGACCGAGGTTGGTGGGGCGCCTGGTGACCCGCCGGCGACTATCATTTGGGAAAAACAAGCCCCGGCACCCACACCGACGCCCGCAAGCGCGCCCGGCGCCCCGACGATCGGCGCCCCCGTACGCCCCTAATCTCGTTTTTTGGGAATTCTCCTTGCCACGAACTCGGGTTCCCCATATCCCCGGATTTCCTGTACTCAGCGCCAGCCAGTGCCGCGTATGCGACTTTCATCAAGGAAAGTCGCATGGAGTAATTTGCCCCGGCCCCGGCCACCCTTCACAGGAAATCCGGGGGTATGGGGCACCCGGGTTCGTGGCAGGGAGAATTTCTGAAATCTGATTCTCACGCGGACTCTTCAGGCGATTGTCTGTCCGGATCGTTATCTGTACGGCTGAACATGCCGGTCTGGGTCGTTTGGCCAAGGTTTACCTTCCGGCGTCCTTCCGCGGGCGTACACTGAGAACAGTGCACTTTTGTTCTTTTCTCGCCTGGAGCGCAGGTTTTCTTACTGGCGAGCCCACTTTCTGCAAGTCACAGAACACCATGGAGCCAATATGAGTCTTATTAAAGCAGTCGACGTACCGAAGCACATGGCCGACCGGCTAAGGTCTCGTCGTCTTGCTGCGCGGCTCTCCCCGGGTATCACCAAGCAGCCGATTTCGGAAAAGAAGCCAATCGCGGTCGCAACCGCGCTTCCCGGTTCCCCCGCCGTCCTCTAGGAATTTCCCTCCGCTTGCCTCTTAAGGGACGCTCTGCCCGCTGCGGCGCTGCCCATCGAAAGTATGAGCGAAAATCCGTACCCTGGGTCCATGACACGACCCGGGCCGCGCAACTATGGTGGTGGAGTTAGGTAACGACACACCATTCTCCACGCGCCCTGACTCAGGGCGCTTTTTTTTGCTCTCAGGCGGATTTCCTCTGGGTCCATACTGAAGCCACTCGAGGGTGACTTGCCCTGGATGCAACACGAGGAAGATCGAAACGCATGTCGAGCAGGGGAACGATCCGGGGCGGCTGGCGCCGGCGTGGTATGTGCATTTTGCTGCTGGTCCTGAGTCAGGTAGCGATGAGCCAGGTAGCGATGGCACTGGATCCCCATCGGTCACTCGACCACTATGGCCACCAGGTTTGGCGCACCGATTCCGGGTTGCCGCAGAACACGGTCCACGCGGTGATGCAAAGCCGGGACGGGTATCTATGGCTGGGAACCGACGGAGGACTGGTCCGGTTCGACGGCATGGATATGGTCACGTTCGATGCCGAAAATACTCCGCAATTCAAGAGCGATACCGTCTACGCGTTGCGCGAAGACGGTTTGGGCCGTTTGTGGATCAGCACCGCGGCAGGCCTGGTGAGTTATAGCAGCGGCTCCTTTACCGCCTATACCACCGCGCAGGGCTTGCCTGCAGACACCGTTTGGTTCAGTTACGAAGACCACCGCCACCGGGTTTGGGCGATCACTGCGGCTGGGCCGGCCTGGTTCGATGGCAAAGTCTTTGCCCCGGTCGCGGGAGCCCAGTCCGCCTCCCCAATCAACCGCCAGGCTTTAGCGGAGGACGCCGAGGGAAGGCTATGGCTGGGCGGCGGCAGCGGTCTCTTCGCCCTGGACATAGCATCCGCCGCGCCACGGCTGATATTTCACCGGCTGAGTGGCAGCGTGGTGGACGCAGTCGCGGTCGACCGCCAGGGAAACGTCTGGATCGGCAGCAACGAAGGGGTGGAACGCTATGCCGGGCTCGTCCCCGTCCCCCTGCATTTTCCCGGTCTCCCCGGCAAGACCGAGGTGACGGCGCTGCACCCCGACGGTGCCGGGGGGATGTGGGCCGGCACCGCAACCGGCTTGCTTCACATAGACAATGACGGCACCACCCTGAGGGCGAAGGGACCAGACCAGGAGCTTAGCCGCAAACGGGTGGACAGCCTCTTTCAGGATCGCCAGGGGACGCTTTGGATGGCCGGGGAACGGGGAGTCCTCCGGCTCCTGGGAAACCAGATTCAATCCTTCGCTCCCGGGTCCGATTTGGCCGCCAACCGGGTGCTCGCGATGTATGAGGACCGCGAAGGCGATCTGTGGCTGGGCACCGATTCCGGCGGCCTCCACCTGCTCCGCGACCAGAAATTCACGACCTACACTACGCGCGACGGGCTGTCCGGGAACCTGGTGCGCTGTGTCTTCCAGAGCAACAACGGCGAGCTGTGGATCGGCACCGACGGGGCGGGGCTGAATCGCCGCACGAGTACCGGTTTCGTCCACTTCACCATCGAGGACGGCCTATCCAGCAACGTGATTCTTTCGCTGGCCAGTGGAACCGGCGAGGATCTGTGGATCGGCACACCCGATGGACTGAACCTGCTCCATTCGGGACCGGTCGACCGCAACGGCAGAGAAAAGGTCAAGGTGCAGCGATTCACTTCGGCTGACGGGCTGCCCGACGATTTTATTCGCTCGCTGTACACGGACCGCGACGGAAGCCTGTGGATTGGGACACGGCACGGGCTCTCGCACCTGGCGAAAGGCAAGTTCACCAGCTTCTCCAGCCTGGACGGTCTGGGCAGTGACTTCATCGGCGTCATTTTCCGGGCCAACCTGCCTTCTGCCGTGCCGGCCGGCTCCTCAGTCCCGGGAAAGTCTTCTCTTCCCGGCAGGGATGTGGGCAACGGCGACCTCTTCGTAGGAACTTCTGGTGGCCTGAGCCGTCTGCACGAGGGGGTCTTTACCAACTTCAACCTGCAACAGGGATCGTCGAACAACAGCGTCACTGCGATCGAGCAAGACCGCGGGCAGACCGCCTTGGAGGGCGCCCTGTGGCTGGGCACCAACGGAGGCGGTCTCAACCGGTTTGACAGGGCCGTGATTCCCGCCTTTCCCAACAGCGCAAAAGCGCTGCCCAGCACGATCTACGGCATACTTGAAGACGCAACCGGGTACCTCTGGCTCAGCTCGCGCACGGGCATCTATCGGGTCTCGGTAGCCGAGCTCAACGCCCATTCGGCGGGATCGGCTCCGGCCGCGGCGGTGGCCGCCTATGGAACCGCGGACGGTATGAACATTCGCGAATGCAGCGGTGGCGGCCACCCGGCGGCATGCAAGCTAGCCGACGGAACCCTGTGGTTCGCGACCCTCGACGGCGTTAGTTTCATCGACCCTCTGCACACCCGCGAAAACGACGTGCCACCCCCGGTGGTGATCGAGAGGGTCCTGGTTGACGACCTTCCGCGCTCTTTGGATCAGGACCTTATCATCCGGCCGGGCGCCAACCGGCTGGAATTCCAGTATGCGGGGCTGAGCTTTGTCGCTCCGCAGAAGGTGCAGTACCGATATCAGCTACACGGCTTTGATCACGGGTGGATTGAGGCCGGAAGCCGGCGGGCCGCCTTTTACACCAATCTGCCCCCCGGCCGGTACCGTTTCGAGGTGCTTGCCGCCAATAACGACGGGGTCTGGAATGACACCGGCGCCTCCTTCGACCTGCGCCTGTTGCCGCACTTCTACCAGACCTACTGGTTTTATGCCGCGCTTGGGCTGGCCTTGCTGGTGTTGGCCTATCTTGTCTATCGCTGGCGCGTGCTGCAGGTGGAAGCGCAGTTTGGCGCCGTGCTGGCGGAACGGGGGCGCCTTGCCCGGGAGATTCACGACACCCTGGCGCAGGGCTTTGTCGCCATTTCCGTGCAGCTGGAACTGGTCGGCCGTCTGCTCGCCGGCTCCCGCGAGCCGGCCCCCAAGCCGGTTCCGGATCCCGTTTTCCAGCATCTCGATCAGGCGCGTGCGCTGGTCCGCGATAGTCTGGCCGAGGCGCGCTCGTCGATCTGGGATCTGCGCTCCGAAGCTGCCGGGGCAGAGGACCTGCCCACGCGCCTCACCCGGAGCTGCAACCGCATCACCAGTGGCTCCGCCGCCAAGGTGTACCTTCAGGTAAAAGGAACCTATCGCCCGGTGGCCCGCAAGACAGAAGAGGAGTTGTTGCGCATTGGGCAGGAGGCGGTTACGAACGCCGTGCGCCACGCAGGCGCCGCCC
>Ga0302326_10034429_pt1 | contig 10035 bp, 9 predicted proteins | sample Palsa_T0_3_FD_202264 | JGI IMG/M metagenome (GOLD analysis project Ga0302326, IMG submission 202264) | Peat permafrost microbial communities from Stordalen Mire near Abisko, Sweden - Palsa_T0_3 | ecosystem: Environmental > Terrestrial > Soil > Palsa > Peat permafrost | place: Sweden: Abisko...
GATTTCAAGACGATAGCGATTCTTGAGGAAAAGCGGCAGCGCGGCTAATGTTGGTCGTCTCAGATACGACACCCCTTAACCACCTGATTCTCATTGACGCCATCAAGGTCCTTCCCTCCCTCTACCACTCCGTTCTGGTTCCGAAGCAAGTTATCGAGGAGCTTCTTCACGAGGACTCTCCGGACCCAGTCCAAGCGTGGGCGACGTCACCCCCGGTCTGGGTCCAGGTCAGGGACGGGGATGCGTCCCTTTTTCTCCCCTCGATCCAGGCGAAGCCGCCGCGATTGCCCTTGCCCTCGAAGTGCACGCTGATGCCCTGCTTGCTGATGACGGCGAAGCCCGTTCCGTGGCTAAAGCCGTCGGCTTGGTCGCTATCGGGACACTGGGCGTCCTTGCCGAAGCACACAACGCTTCCCTCCTTGATTTCGAGCTCGCGGTTCAATCGCTCAAGTCAACGACCTTTCACATGCACGAGGAAATCGTCGCGACAGTGAGAAAGCGCCTGCGTCCCTCACCACCCGGCGGAGGGGAGCTGCCGCTCTGGATGCGCCGGCCAATTGAGGTCAGAAGCTCATGCGCGCTCACCTTCCTAGACTCGCCCGAACACACCCCCGGGATCGACCCGAGCCTGCCTGGGTCGAGGAGAGCGCCCGCCCGCGTCTCATCTTGGTCGACCCGGCTCTATGCGATGAGATCATTATTCCAGTTCGCGGCCCGAATCAGCGAATCCAAGGCCCTGAAAGCCTTGGCCAGGTCGTCCGCCTCACGCCGAAGCTCGCCGATGTTGACCTAGCGGTTCACGGACTTCGTTTGGCGTGGTTACCACGAGATCGCCGGGACGGCGATTTTACTTTGGCGTCGCGCTCCGCGTTAGGCCGACTAGCTGGTCGACGCTGTCCCGGTACTCCCCGATGAGAACTAAAGGGTCTTCCGCCGGAACGTCCCCCTCCTGGATCCGCGCGTTTTCCACAATCCTCGCCTGAAGCTGAGCGAGACGTTTTTGGAGATCAGAACCCTTGATTAACACCTCCGCAAGCTTCATCAAGCCGGAGTCTACCGATGGGGCCTTTGGAAAATTGCCAGCTATTTGGTAAACACGACAACCAAACGCGCGTTTGAACAATAGCTGGCATAAACTTCCGAGAACTCGAATGCCCTTCCGCGCCTTCCCCATGAGAAAAGCTGCGGCGCTTGGCCTATCATTGGCGGCGCTTGGCGCTGCGTGTCTGGAGACCGCGTCCTCGGCCTCTACAGTGATCCGGCAGAAAAGTCCCACCGTCTCCTTCGTTTCGGATGTCAAGCCAATGCTCGCCAAATACTGCGCGGGCTGCCACAGCGGCAAAGATGCGACGGCGGGCCTCGACGTCACCAAGTTGTCGGCGGCCGACCTAATGGACGAGTCGGACATTTGGAACCGCGTCGTCGATCGCCTGTCCAAGGACGAGATGCCTCCCAAGGGCATGCCTCAACCGGTCGCGATGGCCAAGACTCGGGCTTTGACCTGGATCAAGAACGCGCTCGACAAGGAATGCAGGATCGCCGATCCAGGCCGGGTTACGATTCGCCGGCTGAACCGTGAGGAGTACAACAACACAGTCAGGGACCTGATGGGCGTGAACTTCCATCCGGCCGACGACTTTCCCTCGGACGACGTTGGTTACGGGTTTGACAACATCGGCGACGTGCTGTCGGTTTCCCCGCTCCTGATGGAAAAGTACCTCTCGGCGGCCGAGAAGATCGCCCACAAGGTCATTCAGGTGCCGGGCGTAAAGACGCTGCATATTGAATCCGGTGACATGTCGGGCGGCGCCAACAGCAGCCAGCGAGACGACGGCTGGCGCGCGTTCTACAGCGAGGGGGCGATGGAAAAGGCGGTCGACTTCCCTGCCGGAGGCCACTATCGCCTGCGGATCCGTGCGGCCGGCGATCTAGCGGGCCCAGAGCTTCCGAAGATGGAGGTGAAGGTCGATGGAAAGGTGTTCCAGGTCTTTGAGGTCGGGGTCAAGTTCCCGAACGCCACGGTCGTCGAAGCGCCGATCGACCTCGACTCCGGCACCCACAAAATCTCGGTTGCCTTTACCAACGACTACTACAACACGAAGGATCCTCCTGGCAAGCAGGACCGGAATCTCTATGTGAACTTTGTGGAGTTTGTTGGGCCGACGGGTGCGCAGGCGCCAATGTCTCCCGCCTACCTGCACATCATTCCAACCCAACCAACGCCCGACACGGTCCAACCCGACGCCCGCAGAGACATCAAGAATTTCGCGACGCGCGCGTTCCGAAGGCCTGTCACGACCCAGGAGTTGGATCGTTTGATGACCGTATTCAACGTCGGACTCAAGGACGGGAGCTTCTCGTCCGGCATGCAGATTGCGGTCGAGGCAGTGTTGGCCAGCCCCAACTTCCTGTTCCGGGCAGAGCTTGATCCCAAGGGCAGCAAGGCGGGGGTTCGGACGTTGGACGACTACGAACTTGCGACGCGCCTGAGCTACTTCCTTTGGAGTTCGATGCCGGACGACGAACTGTTCCAACTGGCGGCGGAGGGCAAGCTCCACAAGGACGCGGTTCTCAAGCAGCAGGTGGAGCGGATGCTCGCCGATTCCAAGGCAAACGCATTGGCGAAGAACTTTGCGGGCCAGTGGCTTCAGCTTCGAAAGCTATCGATTATCTTCCCGGATCCTCAGCGATTCCCGGGAGTGGACGACGCCATGAAGAAAAACATGGCGACCGAAACGGAGACCTACTTTATGTACGTGCTCCAGAACAACCGCCCGATCACCGACTTCATCGACTCCAACTACACGTTTGTGAATCAGAAGCTCGCCGAGTTCTATGGCATGCAGGGCGTCACGGGCGACCAGTTCCAGAAGGTTCCGGTGGAAGAACCGCGCGGCGGCGTGCTGACCCAGGCCAGCGTGCTTACGGTGACCAGCAACCCAACCCGAACGAGTCCCACGAAGCGCGGTAAGTGGGTGCTTGAGCAGATTCTGAATGCGCCTCCCCCACCTCCGCCGCCCGGAGTGGGAACCATTGCCGACGAGCCGAAGAAGCTCAGCGCAACGTCGCTGAGGCAACTCATGGAGGAGCACCGAAAGAACCCGATGTGCGCGGCATGCCACGCCAAGATGGACCCGATCGGGTTCGGAATGGAGAATTTCGACGCGGTCGGCAAGTGGCGCACCAAGGACGGACAGTTCACTTTGGACACCACCGGCGTGCTCCCCGATGGTCGCTCGTTCTCCGGGCCGATGGAACTCAAGCAAATCCTTCTAAAAGACAAAGCCAAATTCGCAAGGGCGATGGCCGAGAAGCTGCTAACCTATGGCCTCGGGCGCGGCGTGGAAGGAGCCGATAAATGTTCCGTCGACGCCATCGTCCAGTCGTCTGCCACAAGCGGATATCGATTTGAAGATCTCGTCACCCAGGTCGTGGAAAGCGACCCCTTCCGCAAGACTCGCCTCAGTACAGCCCAATGAACACCATCGATCGAAGAACGCTGCTTAAGGGAATCGGGACCGCCATGGCCCTTCCCATGCTGGAGCGCATGCTGCCCCTCACCGCGCTGGCATCAACTCCCAAGGTGAAGGTCGTGCGCAACGCCTACCTCTTCGTGGTGAACGGCGTAGAGATCACCCACTGGACTCCCGCGGCGGATGGCGCGCTCGTCCTGCCCAATATTTTGGAGCCGCTGGCAGACGTGAAGAACAACCTTAACGTGCTCACCGGGCTCACTCAGCACTACGCGTTTGCCAACGGAGACGGGCCGGGCGACCATGCTCGCTCCTGCGCCTGCTGGCTGACCGGCGTGCAGGCGAGAAAAACGAGCGGCGCCGATATCCATAACGGAGTCAGCGTCGACCAGATCGCGGCCCAGCACATCGGAAAGTACACCAAGTTTCCGAGCCTGGAGATCGGCTGCGAGCGAAGCGGGCTCGCGGGCGACTGCGACAGCGGCTATTCCTGCGCCTACTCGTCCAACATCTCGTGGAAGGATGATCACACCCCGAACGCCAAAGAGATCAACCCGCGCCTCGTTTTCGAGCGGCTGTTCGGGAACGGCGACGAGGAAGAGCAGGGCGAGAGCTTGGCCCGGCGCCAGATCCTTAAGCAGAGCATCCTAGACTTCGTCTCGGAGGACGCGTCCAGGCTCAAGTCGCAGCTCGGCCGCAAGGACCTGATGAAGATGGACGAGTACTTCACAGCGGTCCGCGAGATCGAGGATCGGTTGGTTCGGTTTGAGAATTCGCCAACTTATGCGGCATCGCAGGCGCAGAAGCCGATGGGGATTCCGGGCGATTACGGCGAGCATATCCGCCTGATGGCGGACATGATGATCCTGGCTTTCCAGGCCGACCTGACCCGGACCTGCACGTTCATGTTCGCAAACGACGGCAGTAACCGCACTTTTGCCCAGATCGGAGTTCCGGAGGGCCACCACGACATGAGCCACCACGGTGGGGATCCAGCCAAGCTTGCCAAGAAGCGGGCGATCGACCGGTACCACATCGAGCAGCTTGCCTACACTCTGAAGAAGATGCAGAGCATCGAGGAAGCGCAGGGCGGCACGCTGCTGGACAACACCTTCCTCATGTACGGCGCAGGCATCAGCGACGGCAACGCCCACAACCACGACAACCTCCCGATCCTGCTTGCGGGCAAGGGTGGCACCAACCTTCAGACGGGTCGCCACATCCGCTACAACGACGGGACCCCGCTGGACAACCTCTACTTGGACATCCTGGACAAGATGGGGGTCCCGACGGACCACATGGGCGACAGCACCGGAAAGCTCCAGGGCATTCTCTAAGAGTCCTTGGAGCCGACATCGGCAGCCTCTCACTAAGTGGAAGATAGGGGTGGCACTGGATAGGTCCGACCATCTTGTGGTCGGGCCGTATCCAGCGTTGAGTGCCATTCAGAACAGCGACCAACGTCAAGGGCGGTGCGACTCAAACTTAACCTAGGATCAGCGAGGCCGTGAATCCCACTGGATACGGCCCGACCTAGCGGGTTGGGCCTATCCAGTGCCACCCATTCTGCGCTACCTGTGAGTTGATGCGGAGGGGTATGATAAATCCGTTTATTAACCTATGTTGGCGATTTTTACAGCGACGTTGCTGGCGGCTGTGCAGCTACCGGCCATACACACCCACGGCCTGGCCTTGGAGGACTCCACCGGGAAAACGATCCAACTGAAGGGGGTCAATCTCGGCGGCTGGTTGGTCGAAGAGCCGTGGATGACCCCGTTCGTCTCCAAAGCCGCAGAACAGGAAGCTTCAAACCACACCGCGATCTGGAGTTTGGTGGAGAAGCGCTTCGGGCGGCCCGGAATGCTTCGGGTGAGGGATGCTTGGCGCGATAACTGGATCACCAAGACCGACTTCGACGAGATCAAGGCGGCTGGTTTCAACCATGTTCGGATTCCGTTCCTCGTGTCGATCTTGGATGAGCCGAACGGCCTTGCACGCCTTCACTGGGCGGTTGATACGGCGGCTGCGGACGGGCTCTATACGGTGCTCGATATGCATGGCGCCCCGGGTGGTCAGAGCGACGAGGGACACAACGGGTTGGGCAAGAGCAACCGCTTGTGGTACGACGTCCAGAACATCACGTTGATGGAGAACGCCTGGGTTCGGCTGGCCAAGGAGTTTAAGACAAGCAACGCGGCGATGTTCGACCTCATGAACGAGCCGATGGGCGCACCGAACCCCGCGATGCTCGCCCTGGTTTACGATCGGGTCATCCGGGCCATTCGGACGGTCGACCCGGACAAGGTCCTGCTGGTGGAGGACGGTTACAAGGGATTTGACACGACCGTGCATCCGAATCTTGCCAATTGGACCAACGTCTGTTACAGCTTGCACTTCTACAATTTCGACGCCAAGAAGGTATCGGACCATGTCACCCGGCTTGACGCCGACTTGCCGAAGCTGAAGGACTTGCAGGGTTACCGTCAGACCCCAATGTACATCGGCGAGTTCAACCTGGAGCCTTTTGCGGGGCCGGAGGTGACTCACCAGTTCGTGGATCGGCTGAACTCGGCCGGCTGGTCGTGGGCGATCTGGACATGGAAGGCCTGCCCGGTATCTGGAACTCTGGGGCAGTGGGGACTTCTCCGGCGAACCTCACCCGCACCTGCGCTCAACCCGTTCTTGGACACGGAGAGCGATATGGTAGAGAAGGCGAAGGCATTCAAGACGGAGAACTTCGAGGCGATTCCCGGCCTGTTGGACGCACTTACCAAAGGGTCAGGCTAAACTGGTCGGATGATGCCTCGGCTAGTCTTTGCACCTCTCCTGTTCGGTCTTGGACTGCTCCAATTGGCTTCGGCCACAACTCGCCACGGAGACGTGAAGTCAACCCTGGCCGCGAAATATGCCTCGGTCACGGTGGCACTGAGGCATCAGGATCTGGGGACGGTGGGTGCGATCCTGGCCCCGGACTATAAGGCTTACGGGCCGAAGGGTGATTCGATCTCGCGAGACCAGGTGCTGTCCGACTTCAAGCGCCAGGCGATGTCGCTCACCAACATTTCTTGGACACGGCAGTTGTCGAGCCTCGTGGCGAGTGGCCGCTCGGTGAGCGTTACCGTATCCGGCCATTTCTCCGGAACGACCTTGGGGAAAGAACGTCACCAACTCGATCTTTACGCAACGACGTTTGACACGTGGGCTCGCTTCGGCGCTGACTGGAAACTCACCAGCTCCCGCCTCAAGCAATCCCGAATGATGCTCGACGGCAAGCCGTTTAAGCCTGGCCATTAAGCGCTCTTACTTCGAAATGTGAAGGACTTCGCCGATCCGCTTGAAGCCGCATCGTTGGTAGATCCGCGCCTCACGACTTGTGGCTGCCATTAAGAAGCAGATGTTTGCGCCCGCTTTGAACGCAGCCTCGGCCAGTTTTCCGGTCAAGTAGCCGCCGACTCCCTTTCCTCGCGACTCGGTGGATACTCCGATGCCCACGATTTCGGTGAGGCCACCCACGATGTCGGTGCAGGAACCACCGCCCAGAATTCTCTTCGATCCGGATTCGAAGGCCTGCCGAACGATGATGCCCTTCTGGATTCGACGCTCAAGTTTCAGGACGTCGCTTGTCTCTGGCGGGGGAGAGCCAAACGCTTCGTTGACAATGAGCATGAGGTGCCGCAAGTCTCGCTCAGAGGTTGGAATGCCGACCTCGACGCCAGCCGGCTCCCGTGGGATCTCGAGGTCGATCTTGCGACATGTCATGAGCGGAGTTCGGGATTCCACCGAAAAGCCGGCCGCCAAGAGAGCCGGTTCAACGTCTGGCGCCCATTCCGGGATGTACTCCAACCTCGGGTGCCTGGCCTTCGCCTCAAAGAACTGGATCAACTCCGCAACTTCGGCCTCGGTAGGTTGCGCACCCTCGGCCGGGACCGCATAGTTGCAGTACGGATCGTCGTTGGAGGCGGTAATTCCCACCGAAAACGGTCCGCTCTCCAGATATTCCTCGCGCTTCCTGAGCTGGCGCTTGAGATAGGCTTGGATCTGCTGGGTCATGGTTTTAGTGTATCAATCGGCATTCGGCAAAAGATTATAAGTCCGGGCTAGGCTGAACCCGATGCTCGCCCTTCCTGCCGTTCTGCGCAGCGACCAGCTCACCACATTTGATCGCGTCACTCGGAACAAGACGGTGTTTGTTCGGCGCGGTTCACTGGTAAGCCTGCCGGAAGTGGCAGGAACCGGCTTTATCGCGAGGCTCTGGATAACCTTCCCCGGGTGGTTTTGGCAGCACTGGGCGCCGGAACAGCCGGTCAACCAGTCGATTCTGAAGACTCTGATTCTAAGAATATACTTCGATGGCAGTGCCGAGCCGCAGGTGGCGGCGCCGGTTGGAGATTTCTTCGGAATCGGGCTTTGCGAAGTCTCCAGCTTCGTTTCTCACTATTTGGGGATGTCGTCGGGTGGTTTTTACTGTACATTTCCGATGCCCTACCGCACTTCGTTTCGGATCGAATTCGACAACAGAGACTCAGAAATCGACACCTCGGTGTTCTGCAACGTGCTCTACCAGTCGGTCAGGGAGTTCGACTCCGGCGTCCCGTGCTTCCACGCCTTCTTCGAAAGCGGTTCCAATTCAGGGAGCGAACCCCTCGTGATTGCCGATGTGGCGGGTCGAGGGAAGTTTGTCGGGTGCACGCTTTCCTGCCAGGGGGAGCCGCTGAGCTACCTTTCGTTCCTCGAGGCGCCGGAACACGTCTATGTGGACGGCGAATCCGAACCGCGAATCACAGGGACGGGGATGGAGGATTATTTCTTGGGCGGCTGGTACTTCCGGGAGGGGCCGTTCGCGGGCCCCCATCACGGCGTCCCGGTCAAGGACGCGCTCCAATCTTCGGTGGCGATGTACCGGATCCATGAATTGGACGCGATTCATTTCGAGCGCTCGCTTCGGTTCACGTTTGAGAACCCATGGGACCCGACTCGGCTTCGGGCTTTCCGTCATTCATCGGTCGCCTTCCTCTATCTCGACCGGCCAACTCCGGCGCCAGCCGTTCCGGACGCCGACCGGCTGCTGCATTGGTATCGGGTCCGGAACTGCGACCACCAGTCGATCCCGTGATTTTTCGCTCCTTATTAACGGTTAGACCCCGTTTCCGTTAATAAGGAGTGCGATCAGGGGTCGTTATTAACGGCTGGCGGCTATTAAGGCGATTCGCGGACTAGCGTCTCCTCCACCAAGTCTGAGGCCACGTCCTGCGCTTCGACCTCAGAGTCATCGAACATTCGGAAGTATCTGTCATGCAGAAATACACGGTTCCGAGCCTTCCCAGAGACCTGCTTCAGAATTTCGAGCTGGACCATCTGCTTGACAAGCCGGCTGGCGGCTGGGAACTCCTTCCCCGTCATTTGCTGCACGAGGGTGATCGTAACGAACGGGTGCTGGAAGAGTTGCTCGTGAAGCTGTAGCGCGTCGGGCGTAGTGCGTCCGAAGCTCGTTCTAATCTGTTCCCGCTGCTCTTCCCTCAGAGCTACGATTCGTCGTGCTGTCGTTGCCGCCTCGTCGGCCACAGTTGCCACCCCTCGTAGGAAGAACTTCAGCCAACCTTCCCAATCGCCCTTTTCTCTCACCGCCTGAAGGCGATCGTAGTATTCAAGCCGATTCAGCTTGAAATAGTGGGAAAGGTAGAGAAGCGGCCGAATGAGGACATTACGTTCACAGAGCAGAAACGTAACCAGCAGCCGTCCGACGCGCCCATTGCCATCCAGGAACGGGTGAATCGTCTCGAATTGAGCATGCGCCAGTCCAACCTTGAGCATGATCGGCATCGGCCGTTCGTCATGAAGAAAGTTCTCCCACTCCCCGAGCGCCGCCTTCATATCGTCTGGTGCGGGAGGGATGAACCGAGCGGTGTTCAGGTTACAACCGGCTGGTCCAATCCAGTTCTGGCTCCGCCGAAAGTCACCGGGATTGCGTTCTTGCCCTCGGGTGCCCTCCATTAGGCGAGCGTGAATCTCCGAGACCAGCCTTAAAGATAGGGGGAGGGTCTTGACTCGCTCGATCCCGTAGTTGAGAGCATTGACGTAGTTCACGACTTCGGCGACGTCAGCCGGGATGCTCGGGTCGAGCACCTTGGCCTCGAGTTCCAGGACATCGGCAAGTGAAGCCTGAGTCCCTTCGATTTGAGAGCTGAGGACGGCTTCCTTTCGGACATACATCATGACAAAGAGGTCCGGATTGGGGAGAGCTTCGGTGGAACCGTCGAGTCTCCCCAACGCGCGATCTGCCCGGGACAGCAGTTCCAGCAGTTCGTCGTCAAGCGCTACCGCCGGGCTGGGTGGAAGAGGCTTGGGGACGAACGCGCTGTACCCGGTGGGCCGGCGCACATAAACCCCCGCTCGGTTCGATTCTTGTTTCATCCAGCCGTCAATTATGGGCTTCTTGCGGGCTCGTTATTAACGGTTAGACCCCTTTTCCGTTAATAAGGAGCGCGATCGGGGGCCGTTATTAACGGCTGGCGACTATAACGGGCCTTGGCGGCTGGTATAGACTCTCGTTATAGACGACCCG
>Ga0302326_10034431_pt1 | contig 10034 bp, 9 predicted proteins | sample Palsa_T0_3_FD_202264 | JGI IMG/M metagenome (GOLD analysis project Ga0302326, IMG submission 202264) | Peat permafrost microbial communities from Stordalen Mire near Abisko, Sweden - Palsa_T0_3 | ecosystem: Environmental > Terrestrial > Soil > Palsa > Peat permafrost | place: Sweden: Abisko...
CTGGTTTGTGTCGCTGGTATCGTTCGAAGACGGCACTTGAGCGAAAGCCGCCCCTGCAAGCGCGAGCGCGCCGATCAAACCTAAAGTGCATCTATAGAGAGTGTTCATGGCGTATTTGCACCCCTAATGTCGTTTTGACTTAATCTTTTCTTGCCGTTCTTTCGCGGCAAGGTCTGTGGCGCATCGATGGCCGATAGCAGTTGCGGCAGCTATCGCACCAATTAAAATTTGTTGTTGTACGCCGTTGCGAGTCCGAGTCAACTGCAATCTCCCGGAGTAGCACAAGTGCTGCGCCGCAAGATCAACGGGCGCGGGTCATCCATCCGCGCGTATGCGCGCTGGGGCTTGTCATGCGGTAGACCCGCAGCGCTACAGCGGTCATCGACGCACGCGAAATCGGCGGAAACCGGCTGGTGCCGGGGCCAACAGCAGCCGCTGACGCGGCAACTTCACTTTTCCCAATAGCGGCCACTGCGGCAAAGAACGGTATTTCACCGCATCGACGCCTCAGGCCGGCGGTGACGTGTTTTGCCGCTTGAGCAGAGCTCGGTTCCGGCCCAATGTGCGATGAGACATTGCATTGCGGAACGGAGCCCGTGTGTCCCATCGAAAACTGGTATCCGGTCCTCTGCTTACATTAATTCTGGCAACCTGCGGCGGCGAAGATGGTGGTCAGCGAACTCACAAATGTCTGGTATGGCCTTTGGGCCGTGTCTTAGAGGAGGCGAGATGCTAGGCATTTCTAGTCTCGCAGAAACGACGAGTGGCACACAAATGGGAAACGGACATTAGCGGGCCGCTGCATGAAGCAGGGCTACTCCCGCGATCTATTGTGAACCTGCGAACGACTCCAAGGGGGCACCGTAATGAATGCCGAGCGGGTTCGTATTCTGGTTCTATCCTGGTAACAACCAGCGCCGGAACCGAGACATAGTCGCCGAACAATGGATTCGTTCAGCAATTATTACGTCGACCCGCCGGCGACTCCGGGAGACATCGTGGGCATCTATAAAGAAGGGCTACTCACGCCTTGATTATCTCCAGATCTTCAATCCTTGGGGGAGGTTTCTATGAACTCAAGAACGTTCGCAATAACCTTGTTCACAGCGATGACGGTTCAAGTCCCGGCGCACGCCGGTGAAATTCAGTTCACGCCTCTAACCGTCCCGAATCAGGTCCAGGACGGGGGCAGTGCCATCAACGACCTTGGTGTGGCCGTGGGAATCTACGAGGGCGCGAACGGGGTGCGTTACGGCTTCGTGAGCACTCCGCCTTACTCGAACGAAAGCTTCACTACCGTCGCGGCTGCGGGCATTCCTCACACCAACCTTTGGGGCATCACCCTGGAAGGCACCGTCACCGGAAACTCTATCGACGTGAGCGGCGTGTATCACGGCTCCGTGAGCCAGCCTCCTTATAGCACCGTCACATTGTTTGACGCTCCGGATGCCTGCTCCTCGGGCACGTGCTTAGGCACCACAGTAGGGAGCATCAATCTGAAAGGTCTCATTGCCGGATACTACAGTGATGCGAACGGTGTCAATCACGGCTACGTGACCCATCCCCCGTACACCGAAAGCACCTTCACGACGATTAATGCTCCGGGTGCCTGCTCCTCCGGCATGCGCTGCTCGGGGTTAGGAACCGAAATAAATACCTTCGCGCTGAATGACTTGGGCGCTGTCACGGGATACTACCTTGATAAGGACGGTGTAGCTCACGGCTTCGTGAGTTATCCCCCTTACACCAAAACCACCTTAACGACGTTTGACGCTCCGGGTGCCTGCTCGTCGGATCGCAACTCGCTCTGCCCCGGTGAGGGGACATACCCGGAAAGCATCAACCTTTTTGGAGTGATCACGGGAACTTATTATGATGCGGAGGGCGTGGGGCACGGCTTCGTGAGCTATCCCCCTTACACCAGAACTACCTTCACGTCGTTTGACGCCGCTGGCTCCATCGACACACTTCCTAGCAGCATTAACTTAGAGGGCGTCGTCGTTGGATACTTCTCTGACGCGAGCGGCGTCAATCACGGCTTCGTGAGCCACCCTCCTTACACCACCGTCACACCGTTTGACGCTCCGCATGCCTGCTCCTCGGATAGCAACCCGGCCTGCTCTGGGAATGGCACTGTAGCCTATGGCATAAATGTAGAGGGCATGTTTACGGGATACGCGGCTGACGCGACTGGTCATCGTCACGGTTTCGTGGCGCAACAGTATGGTCACCCAAAGTCTCTCGGTTGGACCGCGCAACCGTGAACCGCTCAAAACTGAAAGCCATACACGGCAACCCCCGGATGCTCGCACGCGCATCCGGAGGGTTCGCGTCGATTATCGTTGCCTCAGAGCTGACGATGGCGTCCGGGCATTTTGGCGAACAGGGGCGGAATGCGGGCAACTTAGTGGGCAAGTGACGTCATCATTTCTCGCGTACTAATAGCAAATTTGTCCTCACATTCTGGCCCCAGCTGTCCAAGCCTGGGTAAGGATTGCGATGTACCGTGACAGAATAGGAATACGTGCCCTTAGTAACCGCCGCCGGCTACGCCTTCTCTCCCACCTGTAACTCCGCAGATTCAAAGGGCACTCCGCAGCCGTTTCAACGCTCGCTCCAACCAATGAGTCCGGAAGCTTGTAGCCGTGCACAGTGATGCCGCGAGAAGAAATCATGCTCGCCATAAGGTCTGCTCTGGAGCGCCCATACTATTGCCGTGTCACCCCGGTACGGCGGCCAGCCGATCCTGTCGCGACCGTTAGGGTCTCCCGTACGCGCGAATGCGGTCCAATATCCGCGTATCAGTGCGGACAAGTGCGCCGCTCGTCCCGTGAGCGCCGCATGCTCTTGATTGCCGTTGAACACATACGCCTCCTCGGACGTATGGTAGGGAGCGTTCGGCAGCTCCGTGACCGCCGGCAGCGGTTCCTCCTGCACGGGATCAGGCTCGGTGAACTCGTAGCCGTAGACGATGGTGTACTTGCTCATGGCACGGCGGGCAAGTTCCGCGTCGCAGGCAAACACGACGTCAGTCACCAGCTGGCTTTCCGCCGCAGCTGGATTGGTGAAGTGTGCGGGCGGATACTGAGACAGGGCCGCAGCTGCATCGATGTGCAGCCATGGCAGGCCGGCGAGCTGCTCGACGTCGGCGCGATAATCCTCCTCGGTCATCCGCCGGTCCCGCAAGCTCTCGAACAATGCCGCGTGGAAATGTCCCTCCTCGGCGTTGGAGCCGATCATGACCGGCACTTGTATGAAAGCGCCTGTCGCAAATGCGGCCAGGGGATCCATTGGTAGCGAGGAATAATCTAGCACGTAAGAGAATCCGAACGGCTCCTTCAGGAGAGCTGCGACGGGTGCCGCGCGCAAGCAGGCCGCCAAATCGGCGGTATGAACGCAACCGAGGTTCGAGACCACTTTCTCGGTGGTCTGCTGTTCTGCGCTTGCGCGCGTGACGGGATGAACGATCACGGGACTCTCGGCGATTGCGCGCTGAAAGAGGCCCTTCGATGCCGGAGACGCAAGCAGCGCCAACACGGCCGCACCGCCCGCTGACTCACCAAATATAGTTACCGCAGCCGGGTCGCCGCCGAAGGCCGTGGCGTTACGCTGCACCCAGCGCAGGGCTTCCTGTTGATCGCGCAGGTGATAGTTCCCCGAGCGCTCGTTGTCGTCTCCTCCATCCAGCGACGAGGACACCAGAGAACCCAATAGCCCCAGTCGGTAGTTGATGGTCACCAGAACGACGTGATTGTCGCGAACCAGACGTTGCCCATCGAAGAACGGCGAGCCGCCGTAACCCTTATCTCCGCTGCCGTGTATCCAGACCATCACGGGCCACTTTCCACCTGCATGCGCAGGCGGGGCCCATACGTTGAGGAACAGGCAGTCCTCTTGGTCACTTGTCTTACCGATCGCCGATCCCGGTGTCTGCGGACAGGCCGGCGCCTCGTGTGTTGCCTCAAGGATTTCAGTCCAGGGAGCATGCGGCTGCGGTGGCCGAAACCGCAGGGCCCCAAGCGGCGGTGCGGCGTAGGGAATGCCTGTGAAAACACGCACGCCGTTCTGCTCGTGACCCCGCACCGGGCCTTCCGCTGTCTGCACGAGCGGCGCTGCAGCGACCGTGCTCAGCAGCGCACATGTGGCGGCCATCCCTGAGACCTTGGTTATGCCTCTTGTTGTCAGCGCGTGCACCACTGGACAGTCTAACGCCTGCCGCCATCGGCCTACGAATTCACTGCGCGCGTGTTTGGGCAATAGCCCGCTGCCATCTGCTTAAGGTGCCGAGCTGGCCGCACCGACACCCTCGAAAGAATAATGGCGGTCCTTCCCCGCGGACTATCCTGAGCCCGAAACACCGGTACGTTTCCGGTAAACTTCAGCGCCGAAATCAGCTCGCGTTTTCCTGCAGAAATCCGCTGGGTCTCGAATCCTCCCGCTCGTAACTCTCTGGCTTCCCGAAGGAAACAGGGTCACTCCAGCCTCTACGCCTTCTCACCCACCTGTAACTCCGCGGATTCAAAGGGCACCCCGCATCCGCCGAGCCCGTAGCTGGGATTGACCAAGTGCTCAGCACGCGCGACGTGGAGCGAATCACCGGACCTCACCGCTGCACCATCTATCGCTGGGTGTGTGCGGGTACGTTCCCAGAAAAGCGCGCCGGTAGTGGCCGGGGCTGGCTTCGATCGGACGTAGAGCGCTGGTTGCACGGAGCCCGGCAGAGCGCTGCTCTTCCGGACCGCGCGGCCGGTGGACGACGCCCCGATCCGCAGTGTCCATGAGGGTGTCCACACGATCTTTTTACGAAGTTCTAAAAGCCTGGTCGGAACGCCGAGATTTGAACTCGGGACCCCTTGCACCCCATGCAAGTGCGCTACCAGACTGCGCCACGTTCCGACCGTGGCAGAATGATATCACCGCCTCGAAGGTGGTGACGCTGATCGTAGGTCGCGAATCACCCCAAAAATCCGGCGAAGGAGGGAAAAGATCAAGAAGCCACGCGTGGCCCACCTGAACGGGTGCGCGCGGCGGAGCATTGCGAATCCCAGGCCGCCCGCACTCAAAAGGAGCGATGGTGATGCGACTCTGCGCACGATGGCAAAGATGTGGTCAACCCCTCCAAGGCGCGTTTCGAATTGGCCGAAGGCGCTCGCCAGATCCGCGCGCAGTCGCTCGCTGCGCATTACCAGCATCTGACGCCGCGCCTCAAGCTCGCCTCGGCTCTCGCTCATCGCTTGCGTTCCAGAAACGCGCGGTCACGCTTGAGCTCTTCGATGCTGGCCGCCAGGAAGCGCGGCTTGATGCGCACGCGTGACTGCGTGAAAAACCCCAGAACGGCGGTAATTGCCACGAATACGACCGTGATGAGCGCGGCCACCAGGACCCGGTGATCATCCCAGAAAATGACGAGCAAGGTGACGGCCAGCATAAGCACCGACAGAGCGCCGAAGAACAGCGCAAGTATCGCCAACACGAGGATGACGACGCCGCGTTGCAGCTCCTCCTCGACCTCCGTGACAATGAGCTCAATGCGCGTATAGATCAGCGCGACGATGGTCGCGCCAAAATGACGAATTAACGCGAGCAGCCCCAGCGGGCGTCCGGCTCCCGACCGGGGCTCCTCAGGACCCATCGCGCTTATCGGCGGCCGGCTAGGAGCCCGACGAGGAAGGCGATGCCGGCGGCGACCCCAATCGACTGCCACGGGTTTTCGCGCACGTACTCATCTGCGTCGTCGAGAGCTTCGCGGGCACGGCGCGTCACCTCGTCCTGCGCCGATGCCAGCCGATCGCGCACTGCGCGAACCGTTTCTTCAGCGCGGGTGCGCACCTGCTGAATGCGCTCGCCGGCCTGTCCGGTCGTTGCACTCAACAGCGCTTCCGCGTCTTCCAGAACCGTTTGCAGGTCATCCATCAGCTGGTCCGCGGATGCCTGGGTCAATTCCGCGGCGGTCACTTTGCGTTTCCTAGCCATATCAACTCCTGGTGTTTCGTCCTTAACGCCTCAGAACCTTGAGAAGTTCCTCAAGTTCCAGCCGAAGCTGCTTCACGATCTGCTGACTTTGGCTGACGTCGCTGCGGGCTTCCTCACCCGTGAGCTTGTTGCGCGCGCCGCCGATGGTGAAGCCCTGATCATACAGGAGACTGCGAATCTGGCGGATAACGATTACATCCTGACGCTGATAATAGCGGCGATTGCCGCGCCGTTTGACAGGCTTGAGCTGTGGAAACTCCTGCTCCCAATAGCGCAGCACGTGCGGTTTGACCCCGCACAAGTCACTCACCTCACCGATCGTGAAGTAGCGCTTGCCGGGAATCGGCGGCAACTGATTGTTATTCTTTGGCTCCAACATATGCTTCAACTCGTGCCTTGAGCTTCTGGCCCGGTCGGAAGGTCACGACACGGCGCGCGCTGATCGGAATCTCTTCGCCGGTCTTGGGATTGCGCCCAGGGCGCTGATTTTTGTCGCGCAGATCAAAATTGCCAAAGCCTGATAATTTCACCTGCTCGCCATTTGATAGTGCTGCGCGCACCTCTTCAAAGAAGAGATCGACGAGCTCGCGGGCTTCGCGCTTATTCAAACCGAGTTGGTTGAAAAGGGCCTCTGCCATTTCTGCCTTAGTGAGAGCCATGCCCTATTCTCTTATTTTTGCGTTCAAGCTCACGCGCAAGCCGGCGACGATTGATGCGACATTCCGGTCGACATCCTCGTCAGTAAGAGTGCGGGAAAAATCCTGAAATATCAAGCCTAAAGCAATGCTTTTTGTACCTGTTTCTAACCCGGGGCCGCGATACACGTCAAAAACACGGCACTGGCGCAGAAGGCTGGATGACGACAAGGTTACACGCTCGCGCAGGGCACTTAAAGACACGTTGTCATCGACGACGACGGCAAGGTCCCGACGCACCATCGGGAAGCGGGAAACCTCGGCATAGGCCCCCGGAGCTACCCGCAGTGCGTCATAAAATGCGAGCTCGAAGAGAATGGGAGGATATGTAAAGTCGAGCTCACGGGCGATCTCCGGGTGCAGCTCACCCAGCCACCCGACTGGACGTGCCTGGCGCAGCAGACGCGCCGCCCTGCCCGGGTGCAGACACGACAGCTGCGCCGCCTCGAAGGTGAACGCATCCTCTGCGCCGGTGGCCGCCAGCAGGATTTCCAGATCGGCCTTGACGTCGAAGAAATCAACCTGCGCGCGCTCGGGACGCGGCACGCCCCATTGCTCCGGCAGGCGCTCGCCACTGGCGATGCCCGCAAGCATGTCGATCTCGAGTGCAGCGCCGTCGGCAGGGGCAAAGCACACGCCGTGCTCGATGAGGCGCGCCCGCTCCTGCTGACGCCGTTGGTTCTCGGCGGCGGCGCGCAGCAAACCCGGCCACAGCGACAGGCGCATGACTGACAGATCGCTTGCGATCGGATTGGCAAGGGCGAGGGCCGAGCGCTCGGGGAACAGTCGTTGCTGCAGTTGCGGATCTACAAAGGCATAGGTAATGGCCTCGTGATAGCCGCGCGCGCTCATGGCTTCGAGAACCGCAGCTTCCGGAGGGCACTCGCGCGGCAGCGGCGGAAAATGCTGCACGCCCGCGCCCTCGCGCTCAGCAATGGCGTCGAAGCCAACCATGCGCGCGACCTCCTCAATCAGATCCGCTTCAATCGTGATGTCAAAGCGATGCGCCGGCGGCGTCACCTCCCATCCCGAAGGAACTTCCCGCACACTCATCTGCAAGGCGATGAGCGCGGCCGTGACTGCCGCGGGTTCGATGGACGTGCCCAGAAGCCGCGTGAGCTGTGTGCTACGCAGGCGAACCGCGCCGCGCTTGGGCTGGTGCGCGCCCGAGTGCACCCGCGTGACGGGGCCTGCCCTGCCCCCCGCGATCTCAATCAGTAGCGAGCTTGCTCGTTCCAGTGCCTGCTGCTGCAGAGTGGGATCGACGCCGCGCTCGTAGTGCTGGCTTGCCTCCGTGTGCAGGCCGAGACGCCGCGCGCGGCCCTGGACGGCCGGCGGCGCAAAAAATGCCGCTTCGAGGAACACATCGCGGGTCGCCGTGGCGACAGCCGTGCGCGCGCCGCCCATGATGCCGGCGAGCCCTACGGCTCCATTGCAGTCGGCAATGACGAGCATGTCATCGCTGAGAGTCACGGTACGCGCATCGAGGAGCTGCAACCGCTCCGCGGGGTGCGCGTAGCGCGCGCGGATCTCCCCGTTCAGCGTCGACAGGTCGTAGGCATGCATCGGCTGGCCGAGCTCGAGCAGCACGTAATTGGTGACGTCCACCGTCGGATTCACGCTGCGCACGTCCGCGCTTTGCAGGCGCGCCGTCAGCCACGCGGGCGATGGCGCCTGATTGTTGACGCCGCGAATCACTCGGCCGCAAAACGTCGGACAGGCAGCCGGCTCGTCAACAAGTATGGGGAATGCGTCCGGCAGCTCGGCCGCCACCGGCCGCCACGCGGGACCCGTCAACGTTTTGCCACCTAAGGCCGCCACCTCCCGCGCGAGCCCCAGCACCGACATGGCGTCGCCGCGGTTGGGAGTGATGTTCAGTTCGAGGATGGAATCGGCGGCATTGGTCACGATGCCTTCGAGCTCAAAGCCCGCCATGGTCAACCGCGAGCCGAGCTCATTCGCGTCCCAAGACACATCGACCCACTCTTGGAGCCAGGCGTAGGAGAGTTTCATGGGATCAGAAGGCTCGGAACTGGCGCAGGAAGCGCAGATCGTTCTCGAAGAAGAGCCGCAGATCACTCACGCCATAGCGCAGCATCGCGAGGCGGTCGATGCCAGCGCCGAAGGCATAGCCTGTATAGCGCTCGGCGTCGACGCCGCTCGCGCGCAGCACGTTCGGATGCACCATGCCGCAGCCGGCAATCTCAAGCCAACCGGTCCATTTGCAGGTGCGACAGCCTGCGCCTGCGCAAAATACGCATGAAATGTCGACCTCCGCCGAGGGCTCGGTGAAGGGGAAATAGGAAGGCCGCAAGCGCATCGCCAGATCACGCTCGAAAAACGCCCCGAGAAACCCATGCAAGGCGGCCTTCAGGTTCGCGAAGCTCACGTTCTCCCCGACCACCAAGCCTTCCAACTGGTGAAACATCGGTGAGTGCGTAAGGTCGTGGTCGCAGCGGTAGACGCGCCCGGGCGCTATGACTGCAAGCGGCGCGCCGCGCGCCAGCATGGCGCGTATCTGCACCGGAGAGGTGTGCGTGCGCAGCAGCCGCCCATCGGGAAAATAGAACGTGTCGTGCAGGGCGCGCGCCGGGTGATTCGCCGGAATGTTGAGCGCCTCGAAGTTGTGAAAGTCATCCTCGATCTCGGGGCCCACCGCCAGATCAAAACCGGCGCGTGCAAAGAGAGCCTCAATCCGCAGTCGCGCCTGGGTCACCGGGTGCAACGCGCCGCGTTCCTCCCCGCGCCCGGGCAGCGTCACATCGATGCGGCCGGCAATGAGCTCCTGCTCTACCTGCCGGCGCTCAAGCTCGCCGCGGCGCGCATCGAGCGCGTTCTGCACCTGAACTTTTGCGGCGTTGATGGCCTGGCCGGCGGCACGCCGCTCGGCCTCGGGCAGCGTCCCCAGCGATTTCAACGCGGCCGTCAGCTCGCCCTTCTTGCCCAGCCAGTGCACGCGCACCGCATCGAGGGTTGCAAGATCGGCACTCGATGCAATCGCGCCCAGCGCGCGAGCAGCAAGATCCGCAGCATCATTCACGGCGGCGCCGCCCGGTCAGGTGATGCCGAGCGCCGTCTTCGCCTGTTGCGCGATGGCGCCGAAGGCTGCCGTGTCGGCCACGGCGAGTTCGGCGAGGATCTTGCGGTCGATCGACAGCCCGGCCTTGTCGAGGCCATTGATCAGGCGGGAATAGGACAGCCCGTAGCTGCGTGCCGCAGCGTTGATCCGTGCGATCCAGACGGCGCGGAACTCGCGCTTCTTTGCGCGCCGATCGCGGTAGGCGTACTGCCCGGCCTTGATGACGGCCTGCTTGGCCGCGCGATAGATCTTGCGCCGGGCGTTGTAGTAGCCCTTCGCCTTACCTA
>Ga0302326_10034436_pt1 | contig 10034 bp, 5 predicted proteins | sample Palsa_T0_3_FD_202264 | JGI IMG/M metagenome (GOLD analysis project Ga0302326, IMG submission 202264) | Peat permafrost microbial communities from Stordalen Mire near Abisko, Sweden - Palsa_T0_3 | ecosystem: Environmental > Terrestrial > Soil > Palsa > Peat permafrost | place: Sweden: Abisko...
CCGGAGGATATTCACCGCAAAACCAGTCAGCGAGAGCCCGTCCGGGAGGGTGCCGCTATTAACGATGCCGGACACAAAGCTCGCCGCCGCCAGCGGAACCACCGTCTGCGCGGTACCCCGCGCTCCATAAGCGCCGAGAATGCCATCCTGCATCATAACGAGCAGCCCATACGGATTTTTCGGCGACAATCGCAGGCTTTCGGCGGCGGCATCTTGAGCCAGGGCCGCGCCGATCGCGGCATCCGCCGAGAGCAGCGTCGTTGGCGAAAGTGTGGATGTGGCCGCGGATGCGGCGTCGGAGATTGTGGAAAGCGCGGTTTGGACAACAAGCGCCTTGCCGCCCAGTGAAAGATTCTGGGCCGCGTTCGCGCCGTTCACCTCGACCATCGCATCCGTGATCGCCGCCACGTCGGTTGCGAAGGGGATGGCGCCAGAGGATACAAGGCTGCTCGTGCCGTTGGTGACCAAGGCGTTAATGGCCGCCGCGACGACTGCGGGCGCCGTGGTATTACGATCCTTGCGGACGACTTCGTAGGTTATGGGCCCGCTGCGGGTAGCTACCTGGACTGGAACTGGCTCAATAGCGGCTGTCGCGAAGTCCGCGGGCGTCAGCGCGGGGTCAGTATCGCTTAAAATTGCATTGGCTACAGCTTGCGCCAAAAAACTCGCCGCCGTGTTCAGGATGGTCCTGCCATGGATCGAGGTCCCGTTTTCAAGGGTGAGCAGCGCCGCATTGATGTCCGCCTGGGCTTCAGCCTGAGCCCAAAGCGACCCGGCGGATACCGTGAGGAGTGTGAGGCTGACAAGAGCGGTCCGCACCGCTGTGAAACTGCGTTTAAGGGAATGAGAAGGCATGCAGATTGATCGGGATATCAGTTGTTTTACTTACTACAGGGCAGGTTAATGGTACGCTGGTACGCGCGCGGGGGCGCGCTGTCTGTATGTGGAATCAATATCCATCCACCCGACAAACCTTCAAGCGATTTTCCTGCCACCTAGCAGAAAATTTGTTGATTCAAGAGTTTATTTTATTATCTGAGTAGCTGGCTATCACCAGCATGGTCCGCGTCGATCGCCGCCGGCGCCGCGTCCCATTTTTGCGCGAGGGCGTCCGCCTCCGCCTTCCGCCCCTCTGCTGTCAGGTGCGCCTCATAGTACGTGTGCAGCGCATCCAGCCTTGGATCCAGGCCCAGAACCTTCTGATAAACTGTTTCCGCCTGATCGAATTGCCCCAGCCCGTCCAGCGTCTGCCCGTACCGCACCAGCATGTTCTCATCCTGGGGGAAAACCTTCAGGCCGGCTTGGAAGGCATCCGCTGCCCGCCCGTAATACATCCTTTGAATGTAAGGGTTCCTCAGGTGGTCTCCCATCATCCGGTTTGCCTCCCCCATGTAAAAGTAGAGGTTCGGGTTTTTCGGATTTCCCCCGGTTTTGCTCAGGCATTGGCCCAGAAAGTCCTGCGGCTCCGGCGCCGGGCTCGAAGCAGCGCTGGGTGGTGGAGTCATGCCCAACTTCGCAAATTGGATCGACACAATTGGATTGCGATCCCTCAGCGCCGTCCGGGCCCGCTCCGCGCAATACTCGGAGGGCAGCAACGGCAGCCCGCGCCAGAGCATGAATACGCCCAACGCCGGCAATAGGATTTTTGCGCCCGGTGTCAGCCAGCGATCCGCAAATACAAATCTTCGCTCCGTGCCCGGATTTGCCAGCACTCCAAACACAAAGGCAAAGACCATCGCATTGCCCGGGATGTGCATGTCAAAATCCACGATCGAATGAATCGCCAGCCCGGCCACCGCGCAGAGCGCGCCCAGCTGCATCGCGAACCCGTTGCTCCGGTGCAAGCCGGAAGGGATGATGCGCCGGCGCAGGATTTCAGAATAAGAGAGCAGGCCCCGCCGGACGTGGGCGGTCAAAAAAATCGCCATGCAGACCGCGCCGACCGCGCCATACTCCGCCACCAGCTCCAGGTAGTCGCTGTGGGCATGCACGGGGTCCGACTGGATTTGCGGCCGCCGGAAGAGCCGTCCATAGATCAAATGCGTGCCCGCGCCGGTCCCGATCCACGGGGAAACCCGGATGTGGTCGAGCGCCGCCTCCCAGTTATAAATGCGCACATCCTTTTGCATCATCATTTGCATCCGCTTCGTCAGCAGGTCGCTGTGCGACATGAGGAATGCCGCCAGCGTCAGGAAGCCCACAAGTCCCACCAATGAGCCGATGGCCACCGCAAGAAACTTCCGCGGATCCGCCGCCCGGATCGCATAAACGCACCCGATGGCGAAGGCGAGCAAGCCGCCGATGGCGTCGAAATATCCTCCGCGGCTCCCGCTAAGCGCAGCGGCAAACAGAGAAAATGCCGCCACATAGAGTGCGAGGATTTTCGCCCAGGCCCGCCACCGCGACCAGATGCCGATGCTCAATGAAATCAACGCCACGGCGACCAGGTAACCGGCGAAGTTATTCGCGCTGATGTACATCCCGCTGGGCCGGGCGCCGATCGGCCGCATTAAACCGAACAGCATGAATCCCGGGTCCTTGAGAAACTGGACCATCCCCACCCAGGCCTCGATTGCCGCGATGATCCAAAGCACCGCGACCAGCACCGTCTGCTCGAGCACGCCGGTGAGGTAAAACGCCGTGAGCAAATAGGTCATGAGGCAGGCGATCATCATGAAAAAATCCGGCAGCGCGAGATACTCGATGGGGGAGTGCGACGAGCGGTACAGGATCCACCCACCCAGCAGCAGCGTGGAGCCAATGCACAAGGCATCCGGAGGCACGCGCCTCGAGCGGACGCTCGCGAGCGTCAAGACGGCGCCGATGGACAGCAACCCATACGCCGGCAGGCTGAAAAGCAGCCGGGTGCCCCCGATGAAACATTCGATCCCGACCAGGGCGAGAGCCAGAAAGGCCAAGTATACGAAATTCAATGAGAAGCCTAACGAAATATTGAGAGGTATCGCGTTGCGCCGATTTTGGGGAATCCGCAAGGCGGGGGCGGGGAGCATAGCCATAAGGGGGTATTGCCTGGGAGCAACTTAGCACAATCGCGAAAAGCAGCGCAACCCTTCGGGCGAAGCGCGCGATATTTCAATTGTTCGTCCGGCTGGAGGATGCGGGCCATAAACGAAGCAGCCCTTGCACCGGGATGCAAGGGCTGCCGCCAAGGAGGGGTTTTCGGCCTGACGGGCTAGAGGTTTGTTACAGGCGTTTCGTCGGCTGTAATGTAAGTGCCATCCCCGCCGGCGAAGGTTGTGGTGATCGTATTACCCGCGCCGTTGCTGGAGCTAAGCCAGACACTGCTCAGCGCGGCGCTGATGGCCGTGGATTGGGCTGAGTCAGCGGCCGTCGCGGCGGTATTCACGTCTGACTCGAGGCCATCGAGGAATGTCTGGAGCACTGACACGTTATCGGTTAATTTACCCCAAGTGGTTGACCCCGTCGCAGCCTCGATGACCGCTTCAGCGGCGTAACCGAAGATGTCGGCCGAAGCCGCGGGCTGCGCGGTCACAACGGCCTCGACGATGCTATCGATGTACTTCGCGGTGGTTGCGCTATAGGTGGAGCTTACGATCGCGTTGACCAAGTCATAGGCGATCGCGGCGGCCGCCTGGTTCTGCGCGGAGCCGGAGACCGCGGTACCCGCGTCCAACAGGTCGTTCGCCAGCGAGTTGGCAATGTTGCCCGTATAAGTGGCCGGCCCGAGGCCGCCGAAATCCTTGACCAGCGACGCATTGTGACCCGCGGTGCCGAACAGGAAGGCAACCTCATCATAGGAGTAGTTGTTATTGGCGTCGGTTTGATTCTCGGAGCCAAAGATCGGCACGGTGTATTTCGTGGCAGCGGTAGCCACCGCAGCGGCAACCGAGCCCGTCACCGCAGGGCTGGTGACAACCGAAGCGAGCAAGGCGACATCAACGCCTATCGAGCCAGAGGTAAGCACCGAACCGTTGCTGCCGGAGGTCCCGGTGCTGGCTGCGGCGGTGTAAGCGATTTCAACAACCGCCGGCAGGTTCGTCTTTTGGAAGCCGGCGGCGAAGGTGGTGCCGGTGAGGACCGCGCCGCTGTTGGGCTCGCCGAGCGCGATTTGCTCGACCGAGGTGGCTGTCTCCACCGCGGAAGCGCTGACGGCGCCGGCCACATCCTGGGCGATCAAGAGGTCATCGGTCTCAAAGGTGGCGTCCGCCCCGTTGGTTGCGGCAACGGCATCGGCGATGGCGCTCGCAGTCGAGCTATACGCCGCCACCGAGGCCACTGTCTTTGCCAGCGTCGCCTTATCCTTGGCGAGTGTAGCGCTCGTCGCGGCCGCATCCGTGGCGGCTACGCTGCCCGAGACGGCGGCTGCATACGTGAGACCCGAGCTGCTGGAGGTTTGCAACGTCGAGAGAACTCCGGTGGCAACGGCCAGGCGATTGGCATCCGTGAGCGCCGTCGTCGGGGTCGCCCCGGTTACAGCGCCGGCAATGGCGGCAGCCTGGCTCGGGTAGAGCAACGCAAGCGTCTCGGCGATATTGACCGTCTGCTTGGAGCCGGTGCCGTTGGCCAGATCCCCGCCAACCTCTTCCGGGGTGAATGTCTGATAGCCCGCAAGCCCGGTGGCAACGTCGGCGATGTAAGAACCACTGGTGGTCAGGTAACCGGCCACGGATGTGATGAACTTGTCCGCGGTGAGGTAATCGCTAAAGCTCGTGAGGGTGCTATCGGTAGCGGCGCCCTGGATGATGTATCCCGCCAGCGTCTTGTTCGCACCGACTCCGTTGATTAATCCCGCCACAATCGCGGCCGGGTTGGTGCCGCTGGTGGCGGCCGTGCCATCCAGACCCAGCGCAGAGGAGATCCCCTGGATCGTCGCAACCGTGTTGGACCCCGTCGCACCGGTTTCCGTCGAGCTGACGGCGTAGAAATAGTTCAGGGTCGGAGCAATCACCGCGTCGATGATTTTCGGCTTCTGCGTGATTTCCGTAAATCCGGCCGCGGCCGCTACTGCCGGGATCGTCGAATAAGCGGACGTGCTGCTGGTGCTGGCCGCTTGAGTCAAAGCCAAAAGGACGGTGCCCCGCAGCGTATCGCTCGGGCTCCACGCTATGGTCGAATTCGGACTGTCAACACCGCTGACGTAGTTGGTCAGGATTGTGGTCAGATCGGCCGCGTTCAGGCTGGCATCAGTAAGAATCTGCTGCGCCACCGCCGTAACGATCTGGGGCGCATACTGCGTGAGTTTGGAGACGCTAATCACCCCCTCGGTGACGGCCTCCTTGAGCGCCAGCTCTGTCGAATCGCTGCCCGTCAACGCAACGCCATCCCCGGTTCCGGTGAGCACAAAATCGTCCGCGGCGCCCTGGGCAACCGTGCCGGCTTCGGCGCCTGTCGAGATAATGGTGGTAGACGCCGTGGCTACGCCCTTGGCATAAATATCCGCGTCCTGCGCACTCGGATCCGCCAGATCAAGCGCACCGCCCGCCGCGACATAATAGGCTGAGCCAATGCCGAGCTGGGCGATAATGTCCGCAGCCAGCGTCGCCTGGAGCCCATCGACTTTGGTTTGAATCGGAGCCCCAAGAGCCGCCAGCCCCGCAACATAACCGGAATCGACCCCCTGTGCCACATCCTGGATGATCGTATCTACATTCGTGCCGCTGGTGGTGGTGGTGCCCGAGGTATAGAGCCCAACCGCGATATTTGTCCGGATCGCGGCGCTCAACGCGGACGGCGCGCCGGCAACTATCTCCGAGCCACTGGTCAGCAGGGCACCCGGGCTCTCGCCGGCAGTGAACCCCTCGACCATCCCCTCCTGATCAGTTGCCACTTTATCCTTCTGGAAGTAATCCTGCAGGAACAGCCCACCGTTGCCGATCGTCGCGCCATCAGTCGCCACAAGTGCCGCACCCAAGGCGCTAAATGACGGGATCGCCGTCTTGGTGCCGGCTGTATAAACCAGCGTCGCCTGCGCGGTGGCGGAGGAAGAGTCCGAAACCAAAAGCGTCTGACTCACATCATTGTTATACTCCGTCGCATTCGTCCCGGCGACAGCAAGGGCTGCTTCGAGCGCCGCAAGCTCGGTAGCGTCCGCTTTGGTCGGCACAGCCGCGTAAAGGGTATTGGTCGCCCCCGCAGCCGCAATCTGGCCGAATATGGCCGAGGTGCCGCCGGTGCCCAGCGATGACGCGGTGAAATCAGCCTCAACAGCCCCCGTCAACGGTCCCGCAGCCGCGGTAACGAGTGTCTTTGGCGTGCCCGCGTCTGTCGCAAGAAGCTGAAGGATGTTCGTCAGGTCGACAGCCGCGCCCGCGGCGTCCGGCAGATTCACGGTAGTGCCGCTAATGGAAACGACTGTGCTCGAAATCGAGATAATGTTGGACATGACCGTCTCCAACTGAGCCGCGGTCAATCCATCGATGCCTTTGGCGACATAATATGTCCCGCTGACCTTGAGCGCCGCCAGGACGTCATTATTGGGCGATACCGCCAGTGCGTTGGAGGACAGGCAGGCCAATGCGACACCCACAACGAGAAGGATGCGCTGGGCCAGGGGGAATTTGCCGGGAAGTTTCATAAGGGTTAATTTCTTGGGACGGTTGAACTGGGGACAGGGGGGTACTGGTAAAACTAAATTGCTGCGTAGGGGTACTTTTCCAGAAGATACCCCTAGAAGTCAATAAATATTTGATCGAATTAGCTAAACTCTTCAAATCGTTACATTGCTGTCACATCTTCCTGTTCGTTAGCCCCCTATCCGCATGGCAAACCCCCTTCCCGATCCCAAATTCTCCCCCCGTGAGCCTCCGCAGGCGGCTCGGCCAGCCGGATTTCTGCGCCGATTGGTTATTTTTGCCAATTTTAGCTACGACGTCAGCCTGACTTTACTCTTCCTGGCTATGGAATTGATCGGGGAACGCTGCTGGCCCATTGCGATCCTCCTTTATCTTCCCCAATGGCTTTTCTTGCTACCGCTGATCGTCCTGATCCCCGCCGCGCTGCTGGCGGAAGTTTCGCTGGGAACCTATGCGCTGCTGGCGGGCGTGGTGATAATTTTCTTCTGGCACGTCCCCTTTTATCCCGGTATGGGCGGCAGTTCGCAACCGCTCAAAATAAAGGTGATGACAAATAATTATGGGCAAAATCACGGATTATCGATCCTCCCATTCATCGCGGCGGAGGACCCGGACTTTGTCGCGCTGGAGGATGCCACGGGCCAGGCCCGGATGCTCCAGCGCGCCTATCCGGACCGGACGGTGAAGGCAGAGGGGCAATTCGTGTTTATGAGCAAAGCGCCGGTGACAAGCGCAGCGCCGCTGGAGTGGCCGCGGTGGCGGGGGGGGCCGGTGGCAGCGGTATTCGACGTGCAGTGGCAGGGGGAGGACCTGGCCGTTTACGTGGTCCACCTGCCGACGCCCCGCACGGATTTCGCAAAACTGACCGGCTTGGGCCTGCTCAAGGAGCTGGCGGGGCGCAATCGCCGCCGCTCTGACAATATGTCCTTCGGCGAAGCGATGACGGCGCGCGTGCAACTGGGCCGCGACCTGGCGGGCGTCTTCGCCCGGGAGCAGCGGCCCTTTATAGCGATGGGCGATTTCAATATGCCGCCGGCTGGTTATGTGCACCGGGTCGTCAGTTGGGGGCTGTTGGATTGCTTCGAACAGGCCGGGCGGGGGTTTGGCTTCACCTTCCCCTGCGATACCTTCAACCCGCTGACGATGGGCGCCCCGTGGCTGCGCATCGATTACGTTCTTGCCGGCCCGGGCTGGCATGCGAACGATTGCCGTGTGGAACCGGGCCGGCGCTCCCAGCACCGGGCGGTAGTGGCTACGCTGAGCCGGAATTGACGCCGGTTATGCTACAACCGGATTCCAACCCCCGTACCTCGCCGCCCCTGCCGGAATTGGCGGCGCTGTGCGTGCTCATCATCGCTCTGGGATTGATTTTTCACATCGCAAGCGGGTCCAGCCGGAGTGAGCTCGGGTCGCACCCGGACGAGGCGGCGCACTTTGTGACCGGGCTCATGGTGCGGGATTACCTGGCCAGCGGCTTCCACGAATCGCCCCTGCGCTACGCGGATGAGTATTACCGCCATTATCCCAAGATCGGGCTTGGGAACTGGCCCCCGGTCTTTTATATAGTGGAGGCGCTATGGACGCTGGTCTTCCCGGGCGGGCCGGGGTCGGTGCTGCGGCTGATGGCGGTGCTTGGCATGGTGCTGGCGATCAAGACAGCGTGGTGGCTGTGGCGGGACCTCGGGTGGGTGGAGGCCGTATTGGGTGCCGTGCTGCTGACGGCGCTGCCGCTGGTGCAGGAGTATTCAAATATGGTGATGGCGGAGCTGCTGAGCGCGTTGCTGATGTTTGGCGCCGCTGGTTGCTTTGCCTTTTACCTCGAGAATGCTGAATGGCGCTGGGCCGCGGCGTTCGGCCTCTTCGCGGGCCTCGCGATCATGACGAAGGGGACGGGGCTGGCGCTGGCGCTGCTGCCACCGCTCGCAATTGTCTTCACCGGCCGGTACGAGCTGCTGAAGCGTCCGGCGCTCTGGGGCGCGGCGCTGCTGGCGGCGGGCATCGCCGGGCCGTGGACGTGGCACTTCAGGAATATCGGACGCGGCGGCTGGGAGGAGGCAAGCCCGTCACTGCATTTCACGCAGATGGCGATTTTCTATTATGGGCGACAGATTTGCGTCGCGCTGGGCTGGTTGCTGGCGGCACTGGCGGCGGCAGGGGCGGTGTCGCTCTTCCTGCCAGGGACCCGCAAGCCGGCGATAGCGGTCTGCTCGCTCGCGCTGGTGCTGGGGGTGTGGATTTTTCAATCGCTGACCCCGGTCGGCCTTGAGGCGCGGCATCTCGCCCCGGCGATGCCGGCGCTCATCGTGCTGGCGATGGCCGGCTTCCATGCAGCCTCGGCAGGCTGCGCCCGCTTCCGCGCCGCAATCGCGGCCAGCCTGCTGGCGGTGTTTTTTGCATGGCAATCGATCTTCCACCCCCCAACTCCTGCGCCCGGCTATGGCTCGCTCGGCAACTACGCGGCGCTCTCGCCGTTCCGTATCCCGCAAAAGCAATGGAGCGGCTTCGAGTCAATCGCGGACGAGGTGCTGGCAGCGGGCCCGGGGAAAACCGTGCTCGTGGCCTCCGATGCCCGCGGAGAAGGGATGCTCATTGCCGAGGTGGCCGCGCGCGACCCGCACAGGCCCAGCTTTACCATCGAGCGCGCCAGCAAGCTGCTGGCCTCCAGCACCTGGAGCGGCAGCGGCTACCAATCCTATTACCAGACCCCGGATCAGGTCCGCGACGCGCTCGCGAAGGCCGGCATCGCTCTGGTCGTGACAGATTCCTCCCCGGACCGGCTCCCAGCCCATGAGAAGCTGCTGGTGGAAGCCATGGCCGCCGGCGCCCCGCTCGCACTCTGCCCGGCGGTCAGGGATGGGAAAGCATCGCCCGGCGCGATCGCATTATACAGCGCCCCTAAAACAGCGAGTAAATGAACGGGGCCGCCGAGGAGGCCCCCAGGATGATGAGGAGCCCGAAAAACAGGAGCACGAGCACGACGGGGATCAACCAGTATTTCTTGTTCTGCTTGAGCATCGCAAAAAACTCGCCCAACAGGGTCGCATTTTTTTGCGCTCCAGCCTCTTCAAACGCGGGCTTAACTTCGTCGCTCATGGCTTGATAAAAATTTCTTGCGGAAGCTCTACGCCGGGGCGATGAGACTGTCAAGAGCACCGGCGCCTCCGGCTTTCCCACCCACAGCCCTCGATTTCCACCCTCCCCCGCCCTGAGAGTGCCCGTATGCAGATCGCCCGCCCGAAATTCGCCCATTTCATAGCGGCCTTATTTTTCTTCTCCGGCTTTTCGGCGTTGATCTACCAGGTCATTTGGGCCCGGCATCTTTCGCTTTTCTTCGGCAGTGACGTCTACTCGACGGCGATCACGCTGAGCGCGTTCATGGCCGGATTGTCGCTGGGGAGTTATATCGCCGAAAACGTCGTCGACCGGCTCAATGGGCACTTGATTTATTACGGACTCATCGAGTTGTTCATTGGCGGTTAC
>Ga0302326_10034437_pt1 | contig 10034 bp, 7 predicted proteins | sample Palsa_T0_3_FD_202264 | JGI IMG/M metagenome (GOLD analysis project Ga0302326, IMG submission 202264) | Peat permafrost microbial communities from Stordalen Mire near Abisko, Sweden - Palsa_T0_3 | ecosystem: Environmental > Terrestrial > Soil > Palsa > Peat permafrost | place: Sweden: Abisko...
GGACCGGGATGGGCCGAAAAACTCCCTCCAAAATGGAGCGCCATCTTTCACCATGCCGGCCCTGACAAGCAAAAATCAAAAAGAAAACCAAGCCATAGATGGGAAGCAGCATGCCCAGCACGGTCAGAACAAATTGCGTCATATCCCCTGTCTTGAAGTACTCCGTAAACGGAAAGACCACGATGGCCACATGTAACGTAAAGGCAGGATAAAGCAGGTCGGAAATGGTTTGTTTAACCATGCGCGCCCGTTCCTCATAATGCATGGCCAACAATTTGAAGCAGGCGTCGAGGCGGCCGCTCATTTCTCCGGCCTCAATCAAAGCCAGATCGAAGGAAGGCATCCAATCGCCCATGCGGCGAACCGATTCCGTCACGGTTAAACCTTCGCGCAGATGGTCCAGCCATTCGACGATTTTTTGGCGCAGGCCACGATCAGGAGGGTTGTTTCTGAGCTGTTCGAGTCCCTGATTGATGGTCAAACCCGCGGACAAGAAGATTCCAAGCTGATGGTACAGCTCGCCGCGGCGCTGCAACTGGCGGGGGGTGATAATGAGCGGCATGATCACCCGGTCCACCGGGTCTTAATCCAGCTTACAAAAGCCGGTCAATATTCGCCTTCAAATCCCGCTTGGAGCACATGCCTACGATCTGCCCCGCGACTTCGCCGGATTTGAAAAAAAGCAGGGTCGGAATGGCGCGCACGCCGTATTCGGAGGCCAAGCCCTGCTCCTCATCAATATTCACTTTGCCGATGCGAACGCGGCCGTCGTATTCGCCCGATAGTTCGTCCAATAGAGGTGCGATCATTTTGCACGGGCCACACCATTCGGCCCAGAAATCAACCACCACAGGACCAGGGACGCCAAGCACCTGCTCGGCGAAATTGGCCTGAGTTAATTTTAGAACATTCTGCGTAGTCATAATCAGGTGAGAGGTTATTCTAAAACATTACAAGGGCACCGAGGGATCTTTGAGAACAAAAGCGATATAAATGACGCAGCCCAAGGCAGCCAGACTGGCCACCATCGCGGCAATGGCCAGGCCTTTATCCAATCCCGTCAAACCGGAGAATACCGGAGCGGCGACTGGCCGGGGAGCCGGAGCAGGAGCAGCTTTAGCCGTGGTAGCCGGTCCACCGGTCTTGGCTGGAGCAGCCGCAACAGCGGCCGCTGCAGGCGCAGCAGATGCGGGTCTTGGGGCCGCCGGCGCGGCAGCCACAGCAACAGCCACTGGAGCCGCAGCGCTCGAAGGTGGCGGAGCGCCGGGAGCCAACGTCGGCAATTTGATAGTCGGTGCGGAAGTCGGTTTGGGCGGCAAATTGATGCGGACCGTTTCCTTCTTCGGCTGGACCTTTGAGGCCTCAGCCGGCTTTGGCGGCAGCGCGCCACCGGGCGTGGGAATATTATCAGCCATATCTTTTCTCTTGTGCCTTCAACCTAAAGTTCCCGTTCACCGCTGTCAAACCCGAATTTCAATTTCTAATCAACCCTGGGCGCATCTCTTTGGGCTCGCCCTCATCCTAACCTTCTCCCCCAGGAGAAGGAACAGCCATCGCCTGCTTCTTATTTAGCGGAAACCCATTCAGGCGATCCAGAGATAACCAAATTCCAGAAACCTGACCACCGTTCTCCCTCTCCTTCGAGGAGAGGGCCGGGGTGAGGTCGAGCCTTGACATGTTTCATAAGCACCTTGCCACCGCGTAAAAAATGAGATGCGCCCATGAACCCTCATTTCATCGTGAACGTGCCCGATTTGAAAGTCCAATTCCCGGGGTTGATCGGGTCCGACTCGGTCCTGACATAGCTGCCCGAGCTCAACGAGGTGAAATAAAGCTGCAAGTATTGGATTTCGCCGTTGGTGGCGGTAATCGTGACCAGCGCCATCACCGGCGTGTAAGGCGCGTAGGTGTAAGTGCCGCTTAGCCCGGCATCGGCACCCCCGCCGGTTATGTTTTTGTAAACGAAGGAGAATTCGCTCGAATTCTTGCCCGCCGGCAACGTGATGGTATGCCCGGAAAGAGTCGGCGGAACGTTGGTGGGCGACTTCCTAAAACTCATTTCGGCCGTGTTCCCGGAAACGACATTGGAAGCGAGGACACTGGTGGCCGTTTTCCAGGTCATATCGACCGTGCCCTCGTCCTCGGCCAGTGCTAACGGGGAGGTCAGCGCCAAAAGGGTCGAATTCCCGGTATTGGCGGTGATGTGGTCATTGCCCAGAATAAAACCGACATCGGTTGGCTCGGTGTTAGTTGGGGAAATGGAAGCGTAGGTGCCTTTCCCGAAAGAGCGCGTGAAAGTGGGAGAATGAGGAGCCGCAGGCGTCACTTGGGCTTGCCAAGCCTCCAACGTAGCCGGGCCTTTGAATACAGACGTGACTTTTTGCGTGGCGGTAGTGAACCTGCCGGTGTCCAGGCTAATCAGGCCGGCGGAATCTCTGATTTCCGAAGAATAATATCCCGAGGCGGGAGAAGCATATTCCGTGAACGTCAAAATGATGTAATTCGTCGACCCAAGAATGCTGACCGGATTGGTATAAGTCTCCACCAGCAGAGCGTCCAGTTGCGTGAAGGGGGTGAAGGTGTAGGTCCCGCCGGAGTCGCCTTGCAGATTGTCCGCGCTGGCAAAGCTGGCGCTGGTAAAGGAATTGGTGGACCGGAACGTTCCGAAAAAATTTGTCAAAGTGACCACAAAACCATCGAGATCAGCCGGCACCGTCTGCACTGAATCGCCTATGTAAATCGTGCCGTTGCTTCCGGACGAGTTCGTAAAGTTCACGTTGTAAGCATCGGTGAAAGTCCATTCCATGACGGCGTTATTACTGGCCGCCTCCTGCGTTGGCAAAACAGGGTGCAGGACTACTTCGGCCGTATCGGGGCCGGTGGGGGTATAGGTGTAGGTGCCAACTTCGCTCTGATTGTTCGTGTAGGAATACCAATTGACGTAGCCGACAGAATCAAGACTTAGAAAGGACGTGTTGATGGGATTGGTTCCCATCGACATCACGGCCAATTGATCCACGATGGACACCGGCGCCAAGCCGGACGCTGTGCAAATGAAGTTGACCGTCCTGGGAATCGAAACGTTGCCGGCGGCGTCCACCGAAACGCTGGTCAGGCTGTTGGTTCGGTTAGGAACGAGAGTCGCGTATTGAAACCAAATGTTGAACTCGGCGAAATACGACGCCGCCTGCCAGCCGGCCCCGTTCAAATTGTTGGACACGGCCACGACGCCGACGTTGTCCGAAGCCGACTCTTCGAGAATGTACGCGGCGGCTGGGATATGCTCGTTAGGGCCGGGCGCGGTGATTCTGACCAGCGGCGCCTGGATATCCTTGAAGTGCGCGAAGAAAGTGTCGTTGGTGGTCACGGTAAATTTGTAAGGATTATTTGTGATCGTGAGTCCCTCGCTGGAAGTCCAATTCTCAAAGACGAAGCCGGTTTTGTGGATAGCCATCAAAGTCGCCGTCGAATCGCAAGCCTTCTTCCCCGTGCCCGCGACCAGTCCACCAATGGAAGGGGCGCTGCTGGCGGCGATGGTGTATTCCAGGGTCGCAAAGTTAGCGGTGACAGTTTCGCTTTTTGTCACCGGGAAGGTGTATGGATTTTCCGTGATGATTTTGCCGCCGACCGACCAACTCTCGAAAACGTCACAACTATTGCTGCTGGATGCGGTCACGGTCGCGCTGGAGCCATTGAGATATGCACCGCCACCCTCAACCACGCCACCAGAATTGGCCGGAGAAACTATAAGCGTGATTTCGCTGGTGCTGGCAGCCTGAAGCGAGCCAGCCCATACGAGCAAAGACAAAACTATCAACCGGCCAACGGTTGAATGGGTATCCATAACGCGAACAATTGGTTTTTATTTTAGCGCCCAAAGATGGCTTGAAAGGCCGTGTAATGCAAGTATTTAAGGGCATTTATGCGGAGTTAAAGAGTCCTGCAAGCTGTTGCGGGTGCCGGAACTCCTTGGGTCGAAATGACAGTGACTTTAAAGGTAGCGCGACCGTCCCGGTCGTTCTGGCTAGCGTCTCGCCGGCCAGTCTTCTCCGAATGTTTTCGGCGAGACGCCGAAAACGGCGGGCGGGAAGCCAGAACAACACAAGAACTGCCCGCTTTGCGGGCTGCCCGCGCTCCCCCAAACCCACGGCAGCTCGCTCAGGTTCTAATGAACTCGCGTGGAATGGTATTGCATCCAGAAGACGTCCGGGCTGTTGGGATCAGTGACTTCGGGAAAACCATTGGCCGGATGAATGATGTGCTGGTCTTTCCATTGGTGAATTTCGGAATGGCCGTCACCAAAGGAAAAGCCCGCCGCGTTATTGTGATAAGGGGCTGGATAATCGACAATTTTTTCCTGGCTATTGGGTGAGCCGGTCCAACCATCCATTTCCACGACAAAGTAACCGTCGTTGATGGTATTTTGATTTTCGTCAAGCAGAACGAAGGTGTTAGCCGGCCCCGGCTGCGTCATGTCGGAGAGCTTGCGAAAAACCTGAAAATTTGCGTCCAAACCCCAGCCGCCTCTATATTGGTTACCGGGGTCATCCCCGTTGCCTCCAACCCAGTTGCTCATGGAATAACTGCGTGGACGCGACGCGTGCACACCTTGAGGACTGACTCCAAAGGACGTATCGGCCGGACAATGCCAAATCCCGGCGGACTTCAAACAATATGGCCACATGAGGCTCTGTGCGATCCCGTCCGTAACATCCCAGTTGCCTTTATCAGTCGGCGTAAGGTCCTCGTCCAAATCGTCGCCCGGTCCATTGGGACCAGACCAGACCAAATTAGGGTAGGCGCTATCCGAGTAGCCAAACAAAAGCACGTCTTTATTGTCCTCGGTGTACATGCGCCAGGCCAGGGTGAGCTGCTTGGAATTATTCATGCAACCGATGCCCTGAGACTGGGCTTTGGCCCTGGAGAGAGCGGGAAGCAGCATGGCTGCCAGGATGGCAATAATGGCGATCACCACCAACAGTTCAATCAAAGTGAACCCTTGGTTGCCGGTACGCTTAAGAGAGTTTTTTCTCATGATTTTGTTTGTAACATTTTTTATTACATTGCGTCAAGAGCGTAATTGAAACAATCGCACCTCATGGCCGCAAGCAAACACGGGGCGCAGCGGGGCAAATCAGCTTTTGGTAGGGTCGCCTCGCCGAGGCGACCGCGGACGGCTCGGCGAGCCGTCCCTACCTTCGAGTTGGCGATCATCTTCAAAACCTGATTTGCGCCTGACCTCAGCGAAAATGAGTCATTGTCCTTGTTTTTCGGACGCGGGCGGCAAACATTCAGAAAGCGCACGAATGGCCCGTTTACATCAAACACGGGCGGTAGATTAAACCCTCGATCGCGTAAAGTCAATGCCTGATGCCAAAGCCGTGAATGTTTTAGGAGTGGCGGTGAGTCCCATCAACATGGCTCTCGCCTTGGAGCACATCACGCAAGCCGTCCAGACCAGGAAAAAGGGCTACATTTGCGTGACGGGCGTGCATGGCGTTTCCGAGGCGCAATCAGATCCCGAATTTCGCCAGATTCTTAACCATGCCTTTCTCTGCACCCCCGATGGCATGCCGCTGGTCTGGGTGGGGCGTTGGCTGGGGCAAAAACAAATGGACCGTGTTTACGGCCCTGATCTTATGCTGGCGGTCATGGAATTATCCGAGCAGACCGGCTGGCGTCATTTCTTTTATGGCGGGGCCAATGGGACAGCGCAGGCGCTAAAAGTCAAGCTTCTGGAACGATTTCCCAAACTGCAAATTGTCGGCACTTACGAACCGCCTTTCCGTCCTTTGCAGCCGAACGAATTGCAAGAATTGCAGGAAGATCTGCGTCGGAGCAGTCCTGATTTTATGTGGGTTGGTTTGAGTACGCCCAAACAGGAACGGTTCATGGCTCAACACCTCGACAAACTGGAAGTGACATTGATGTGCGGCGTCGGCGCGGCCTTCGATTTCCACGCCGGCAAGGTTCGGCAGGCGCCTCGATGGATGCAACGCTCCGGGCTGGAATGGTTGTTCAGGCTAGGCTGCGAACCACGCCGATTGTGGAAACGCTATTTTAAGAACAATCCGCTGTTCGTGCTTCGCATTTTTTGCCAATTCACCGGCTTGCGCAAATTCCCGTTGGAGTTTTGAGAAGATTTTCCACCACGAAGCTCACGAAGAGCGCGAAGAAAACCCCAACTTGAATTTAAGTCTTTCAAAACTTCGTGTCCTTCGCGCAGAGAAAGGCACTGGCAGAGGAATGAAGCCGAAGTTTAGCTGTCTATATAATTCTCTCATTCCCCTGCCAACCATTCCCCTGCCATATAATGCCTTTTTTGGTAGTGGGCTACTTTGAATTTGAGCCTGGACGCTTCTCAGCGAAGAGATGCCCCGCAGAGGGCGCAGAGAAAGGCACTGGCAGGGGAATGAAAGGCAGAGGAATGAAGCCGAAGTTTAGCTGTCTATATAATTCTCTAATTCCCCTGCCATATAATGCCTTTTTTTCTGTGCTTTGACAATTAAAACGGCCCGGTGACTATCCCGCGCAAATTGAGCCTGGATGCTTTTCAGCGAAGAGTTGTCGCGCAGTGGGCGCAGAGAAAGGCAGCTTGCCGCTGCATCCTCGCCGTCTCTGCCCGAGATTGTTCATTTTCGTTTTGAAACGACAAACTCCTCTGATTCTCTGCGTCTTGGCGCCTCCGCGCCTTTGCGTTGAAATCTTATCCCGGACGCTTTTTATTGGAGTTTGAAGACTTTTAACCACGAAGCTCACGAAGGGCACGAAGAAAACCCAACTGAATTTCCATCTTTCAAAAACTTCGTGTCTTTCGTGTTCTTCGTGGCGAATTAAAGCGCGGCTTTGTATTTATCCAGCTTTCTTCGCATGGACTCGACGAAATCCGCAGGGGCGTGGGAATCCTTTTCCGCGGCGGCCACGGCTTTTTCCTGGGATTTTGCGGCGCCCGATTTATCGCCCATGTTCGCGCAAAAGTCGGCGTTCATGGCCAGGAAGAGATAGGTCATGTCATTTTTTTCCAGCGCTTCGGCCATGATCTTTTGCCCATATTTGCAGGCCTCTGGCGGCAGGTCAGGCTGCGTCGCGAAGATGGACGCCATCATCCGATACGCCCCAATCTCATGATTGGATTCCGCCAGAATCTTATCCGACAGCGCGATGCCGCCCGGCACATCGATGTGGTAAAGCGCGATGAGCCGGTTGTAGGTGTGGGCCGGGGCGGTGCTCGGCTGTTGCGCGACGATGTCATCAATAAGTTCCAGCGTGCGCTTGTAATCCTTTTTCGCCAGCGCTTCGTCCAGCGGGCGAACCAATTTCAAATCCGTGTCCCGACGGCTCTTTTCCGCCGCGACATCGAATTTGTCGGCCAGCACGTCGTCGAGCGCCTGGCCAAGTTTGGCAGGATAACCGATCCAGGCAATGCGTCCGTCTTTGCCGACGATAAACGAGGCCGGAATGCCTTTTTCGCCCGCAGCCGTCATCCAGGCTGTGGCGATTTCGCCTTGCGGCCCATCGACGGCGACGTTGTAATCCATTTTGTCTCCTTCGGATTGGACAAATTTTTCCACTTTACTGATGTAACTTGAATCCGTGGGATCGCTGGATTCCCAAATGCTGACGCCGGTAATGCTGACTCTGTCTTTGTATTGGTGGGCCAATTCGGTCAGATGCGGGATGTTGGCCTTGCATGGGCCGCACCACGTCGCCCAAAATTCGACCACATAAACTTTGCCCTTTTCAAATCCGTTGACAGGGCTCCCTTTGAGCCATTTGGCGGGATGCAGAGCCGGGGCGGGATCACCGGGATCGAGCGGCGCGGCCGTTGACGCCGTCACGGGGAGAATTGCCGCGACACAAAAAATTGCCAAGCTGCGAAATCGACGGATATTCATGCGCCCGAAAACTGCCACACCGGCATGGCTGAGGCGAGTCATTTCACTTTCATATTAGCAAACGCCGCCACGTATTCATGCACAGAACCGTAGAAGCTTTCCTCGCCGATTTCCCCGGCCAACCCAGTGCGCTGCAGCAACTCGCGCAAGGGGCGATTGGCGTGAGCGATCTTGAAAGCGATGCCGCGTTCGTCCAATTCCTTGTGCAGCGCATGCAACATCTCGACGGCCGTCACATCGATGTCCGAAATGGCCTGGGCATCGAGCAAAAAACTGCGCACCGGCGTGGAAGAAGCGGCGGAAAGAAGAGCGTGGACGCGCTCGGAGAAATAGCCCGCATTGGAAAAGAGCAGCGGCGCGTAAAATCGGTAAATGATCAAGCCCGGCAAGCTCTGCCCTGACCTGTCTCCCAGGTCATGGAAACCTTGTCCGGGCAATTCGCGCAACACCGCATCGGGCGGATGCGAAATCCGATCAATCAACGTCACCAGCGAAAGAACCACTCCGAGAAGAATTCCCGCGACGACTCCCGCCGCCAGCACGCCCAACGTCGTCAATGCCGCGATGCCCGCCGCCACCGGATAATGCCGGTAAATCCGCTTCATGGCGTCGAACTCCACCAACCTGAAGCCGCCGTAAATGAGGATGGCCGCCAGCGTCACTTCCGGCAGGCGCGCCAGCAGCGGCGTCAAGAATAAAAGAAAAATCGCCACACACGCGGCCATGACCAGGCTGGCCATTTGCGTCTTGCCGCCGGCCTGATCATTGACGGTCGTGCGCGACTGGCTGCCGGTCACGGGAAAGCCGAGAAAGAAACCGTTGCCCAGGTTGGCTGCGCCCAACGCGGCCAATTCCTGGTTCGCCCCGACCTCGTAACCGTTCTTGGCCGCAAAGGCGCGCGCCAGCAGAATCCCCTCCGTGTAGGTGAGAAAGGCGATGCCAATGGCGGCTGGAATCAAATTGCGGATCTCCGCCCAATGTGCGCTCGGCAAATTCCAACTCGGCAAACCCCCGCGAAAGGTGCCAACAACGGCGATGCCATGCGCTTCCAAATGGAAGGCCGCCGAAACCACCAATGCCGTGACGCAAGCGACAATCGCGGCGGGCACCTTTGGGGCAAATCGGCGCAGGCACGCCATCAACGCCAGCAGGCCCAATCCGAACAGCAAAGTCGGCAGATGCGCCTCGTGCCAACGCCTGATGGCCTCGAGCAGACGCTGGAAAAAGTCTGTCTTGACCATCGGCAGGCGCAAGAGAGCGCTCAATTGCGAGACGGAGAGGATTAAAGCCGCGCCCGTCATGTAACCGACCAGCACGGGCTTGGAAAGAAAGTCGGCCGCTTTCCCTAATTTAAACCGGCTGCCCAAAAGCAACAGCACCCCGCTGATGAGCGAAAGTATGGCCGCCAGCGCCGCAGCATGATGCGCATCGCCTCCGGCCAAGGGGGCGATGGCATTCGCCATTAAGAGGCAAATCGCAATGTCCGGCCCGACAATGACTTGCGGTGAGCTGGTTAAGAAAGGATAAATGAGCAAAGGAACCAAGGCGGCGTAAAGTCCGCTTTCCGGCGGCAAACCCGTCAACTTGGCATAAGCAATGACCGAAGGAATCATCACCAGGCACCCACTGATCCCGGCCAGCACGTCCCCCGCCAGCCATTCGCGCCGGTACCCGCGAAAGAACGCGCCGCCCGTCGCTGGGTTTGGCGTCCTTGTCAGATTGGGCGTGTCCATCCAAAAGGTTTTAACGCAAAGGCACAAGGAGGCAAAGGCGCAATGATGAGAAGCCAGGGAAATTCCGCTTTCCGATGAACAATGAGATTGCAAAAGCGCGGGTTCTCTGTCATCCACTAGCGATGGGAACGCTGGATGAACCTTTGATCGAACCTTCTCCTATGCGACCGTTTCATTTACCTAAACCGGACGGTCGAGTTCCCGCGACACCCAAATACGTTGCAAAGTCGGAGGGGCGAGCTCCTGCGAGACCCAAATATTTCCGCCTCTTTGGAGCACTTGTTATTCTTCTGTTAGCCTCTCGCGATGCGAATGCTCAAGTCCAGCAAGCCTGGGTCGCCCGATACAATAACGGCATTACCAATGGAACAAGCCAAGCCGTCAAACTGGCGTTGGACCCTGCCGG
>Ga0302326_10034440_pt1 | contig 10033 bp, 11 predicted proteins | sample Palsa_T0_3_FD_202264 | JGI IMG/M metagenome (GOLD analysis project Ga0302326, IMG submission 202264) | Peat permafrost microbial communities from Stordalen Mire near Abisko, Sweden - Palsa_T0_3 | ecosystem: Environmental > Terrestrial > Soil > Palsa > Peat permafrost | place: Sweden: Abisko...
CCAGGGGCGCTTGAACGGATGCGGAAATGCCTTTGAGCGCCTTCTCGAACTTCGGGTCGGTTTCATCGAACGGCGCGGGCGATTCCGGCCACGCTACCAGGTCTGGACGAGTTGGATAAGGCGGACAAACGATTTCGCCATTGGATGCGCCAGCCTGCGGGATTCCTGCAATGTACGTCTTGCACTGTTCGCCGGCGAGTTGCGTGAACTGGGCAATGTGCTTGTCCCACTCGCCCGGCGCCGACCAGCGGTTGTCGCCGGAAACGTCCAGGTTCGGCTGAATCAGGACGGCGGTTGCCGTAGGCGCGGGGTTGCGCGGCGGCAGGTCGAATCCCAGGCTCAGGCCCATCATGAGAAGCGCGCCTGCAATCCCCCAGGGCTTCCGTCCCTGCCAGAACGGCTTGGGCGGGCATCGCTCGATGATCAAGCCGCCGGCGATCAGCGCACTCACGGCGACAATCACAAAGCTGATTCCGTAGACGCCGGTCCAGGGAGCAAGCGGATTCACCAGCGCGTTGTCGACCTGCGAGTAGCCCAGTTGGTCCCACGGGACCGAGGTAATGCGCGAAGCGGCGAGTTCGATGCCGGCCCAGAAGATGGGCGCGGCGGCCAGAGCCAGCTTCGTGCTTCCGCTGGCCTGGCGGACCAGGGCGACCCCGAGGGTAAAGAGTCCGAAATAAAGGCCCAGAACCAGGCTGAATCCCACCAGCAGCAGCACGGGAACAATGGCGGGCAAATCGCCATATTTCGACATCGTGTCGCGAATCCAGTAGCAGTTTCCCATGTACCAGAGGAATCCGCAGAGATAGCCGAGCAGAAAACCGTGCCGCAGCGGGCGCGGCCCTTTCGCGCACTTCGCCGAAAGGATCGCGGCCAGCAGCGGCGCCAGCCCGAACCACGCGAACACGGCTCGCCAGGGCGGCAGCGGGCCGGCGAGTGGAAACGGGAGCTCCAGCAGCCCAGCGGAAAGCACCGCCGCAGCCCATAGCTTCCAAGGTTCAAAGACGCGCTGCATACAGGGGCGAGTGTAAAGCATCGGGCTCGACAAGGATCCTGACCGCATGAACAAGGCGTGCCTGCATTTCGGGAAATTCGCGGCGAAAACCGAATTCGCGGTACAATCAGCCTCATGGCGATTGCGGTTCTGGCAATGCGGGTGCTCGAGGTCATGTTCTTCGTTGGCCTGGTCGGCTCGTCCGTAGTGGTGATCATCAGCTTCGTTGAGGATGGCAAGGAACTGTTCGGCAAGGACGAGTAGCCTGCCTTTATCGGTTTACATGGGCCATCCTTATTTCCGGTTGACTCTGCCTCGTTTCAGACTTACACTCACCGAAGGGCCGCGGATGATTGCGCTCTAGACGGCCGGACGTTGCGCCGGCATACACGCCATGGCATCCACCCGAACGACCGTAGCCCCACCGTCTGACCGTGTCCGGCTCATTGTGGCATCCTCCGTGATGCTCACGTTCATCTCTTTCTGGCGTGCGGCCTCCATTGTTCTCTGCGATCTAGGATCGTCGGCTTTCTATGCCGGCGGCATTGCCGAAGAAGCTGTCGGCGCGGCCGCTCCCTGGTTCATTCTCGGCATCATGCTGTTCAGCTTCGCCGTTCGCGCGGTCTATGTGGAAAGCTGTTCCATGTTCACCCGCGGCGGCGTTTACCGCGTCGTGAAAGAGGCATTGGGCGGGACCTTTGCCAAGCTCAGCGTCTCGGCGCTGATGTTCGATTACATTCTTACCGGCCCCATCTCCGGCGTCTCCGCCGGGCAATATATTACCGGCTTGATGAACGAGATGATGAACGTGGCCAACACCAGCCACTGGCTGCCGCCGGCACTGATGACCGCCAATGGCACCCCGTTTCAGTTCGACATGAACCACACCTCGGCGGTGTTTGCCGCGGTGGTCACCATCTATTACTGGTGGCAGAACATCAAGGGCATTGAAGAATCCAGCGCCAAGGCCATGCAGGTGATGCAGATTACCACCATCATGGTCATCATCCTGCTAATCTGGGGCGTCTATTCGGTCTTTATCAAGGGCGCGCATCTCCCTCCCGCACCCATCGTTCAAAACCTCAAGTTCAGTGACGATGCGCTGGGATTCCTGAAGGGAACGCGGCTGGTGCCGGTGTTTGGGCTCTTCGGCATCCTCATGGCGTTCGGCCACTCGCTCTTGGCCATGAGCGGCGAGGAAAGCCTGGCGCAGGTCAATCGCGAGATCGAGCATCCCAAGCTCAAGAACCTGAAGCGGGCCGCGATTGTGATTGCGATCTACAGCCTGATCTTTACCGGCGGGGCAACGCTTCTGGCTTCCATGCTCATTCCCACCTGGGAACGGACGCACATCTACCAGGACAACCTGATTGCCGGCCTGGCCATGTTCATGGTCGGTCCCATGTTCTGGCGCATTGCCTTCCGCATCTTCGTGGTGCTGGTGGGATTCCTGATTCTTTCCGGGGCCATCAACACGTCCATGATCGGCTCGACCGGCGTGCTCATGCGCGTGGCCGAAGATGGCGTGCTGACCGACTGGTTCCGCAAGCCGCATCACAAGTTCGGCACCAGTTCCCGCATCGTCAACCTGGTGTTCATTCTGCAGATGGTCACCATCGTCGCCAGCCGCGGCGACGTGATCATCCTGGGCGAGGCTTACGCCTTCGGCGTCATCTGGTCATTCACCTTCAACAGCCTGGCCATGCTGGTGCTGCGCTGGAAATACCACGGCGAACGCGGCTGGAAGGTTCCGCCCAATATCACAATTGGCAAGACCGAGGTTCCCGTTGGATTGATCTGCGTGTTCCTGGTCCTGCTCTCCACGGCCATTGTCAATCTCTTCACGAAGTCCATCGCCACGGTGAGCGGCATCGTGTTTGCCGCGGCCTTCTTCATCATCTTCTCTATTTCTGAGCGGCAGAACCTGCGCAAGCATGCCATCACCTCGCGGCAGATGAAGGACCACTTCCAGCTTGAGCACCAGGACACCATCAGCCGCGAGTCTGTCGCCATTCGCCCCGGCGGCATCATGGTCACCATGCGCGACCCCTCCAATCCATTCGCCCTCAAGTGGACCCTCTCGCGCACCAGCACAGAGGACCAGGATGTTGTGGTCATCAGCGTGCGCATGATGGGTGTGGGCGGGCCGGAGTTTCTGAGCGCCGAGGAGACAAGTTTCAGCGAGCACGAGCAGATGGTCTTTACCAAGGCTGTCTCTGTCGCCGAGAGCTTCGGGAAAAAAGTTTCTCTGCTGGTTGTGCCGGCGGGCGATGTCTTTGCCGCGCTGGTGCAAGGCGCGAACTCGCTGGAAGTTGAGTCGGTGGTCTCCAGCGTCTCGTCGAAGATGACCGCCGAAGACCAGGCCTTCCACATGGGGCAGGCGTGGGAAGCTCTGCCCGAGCCCAAGCGCCAATTCAATTTCTATGTGATCGATCCCGGCGCCAGCGTGAAGGTTTTCTACATTGGGCCGCACGCGCCCAACCTCAGTCCCGACGACGTTCAACTGGTGCACAGGCTGTGGCTGAACATGCGCCGCGACCCTTCCATGCCGGACCTCCACCATAGCGACATCATCACCTATGCCCTTACCCGCATGGCCGGTCAATATGCTCGCGAGAAGCAGGAGATCCTGCGCGATCTGCGGAACTATCGCGCCGCCGAAGCCCCGGCCAAATTGCAAGGGGGCGCGCAAGAGGTTTCCGCAGCTCCGCTAGGCGGCAAGCAACCGGCGATTCCTCCCAAGCCTCCGCCGGGTCCCTGAGCCAACGTGCCGTTTACCCGCTCGAATTGACTGTCATGAAAAAATGCGCAGCATGCCCGCTTCTTACCCTCTGTCCCTGCAGAAACAACACAAGGCTCAATCCTTCATTCAGTTCACAGAACTGATCGTTTCCCGTGATTTTTCACATTTTTTGTTTGTAAAAGAGTCTACGGTTGGGTATTGTGTTTCAAAGGATGAGTGGTTAGACCCCGCAGAGGTTTTTGGCATTAGGCAGAACGGGAAGTGGGCCACTTACAAAGACCTAACAGGAGGAACTGTGGGAGTTTCAGAAATCTTGTCGCAGATCGACCGAGAGATCGCTCAGTTGCAACATGCGCGCGCACTCATTGCGGGCAAAGCGGTTGGGGCGACGAAGAAAACCAAGGCTGCGCCGGCTGCCATCAAGCCTGCCAAGAAGAAAAAACGGAATCTTTCCCCGGAAGGGCGCAAGCGCATTGCTGAAGCGGTAAAGAAGCGCTGGGCTGAACAAAAGAAAGCAGCGTCCGCAAGCTGATTTTGAATACCCGCAAGGTGAAGGGCTGGCTCTCGAGCCAGCCCTCCTTGTTTGTGATCAATAGCGAGAACGACATTCTCTATTCATAGGAATCTCCCGGCGACCAGCGCACAACCTCGACGCTCGCATCCACCCGCGCGGCTAACTCCGCGGGTGTTCCCGTGAGCGGCGGAAATGTGCCGAAATGCAAGGGCAGCACCGTCTTGGGCGCAAGATAACGCACGGCCAGCGCAGCTTGTGTTGGTCCCATGGTGTAGTGCCCGCCAATGGGTAGCATCGCCACCTGGGGCTGGTATAACTCGCGGATGAGTTGCATGTCTCCGAAGACAGCGGTGTCTCCGGCATGGTAAAGAACGGGGCCGTCGGCGACGCTCAATACGTACCCTGCGGCAACGCCCACATAGTGCGTCCCGGCCTCATCCTGCGCGCCCGAAGAGTGTTTGGCCTCGACCATCGTCACTGCCACATCGTCGAGTTGCACGGTGCCTCCCAGGTTCATCCCGATGGTCTTGGCCACTCCCTTGCCTTCGACGTAAGCCGCCAGTTCATAGATCGCCACCACGGTCGATCCGTGTTTCTTCGCCACCGGAACTGCGTCCGAGATATGGTCGCCGTGGCCGTGGGTCAGCAGGATGAAGTGAATCGTCGATGGCAGCTCAAAGCTCTTGGGATACTTTGGATTCCCGGCGATGAAAGGATCGATCAGGATGGTTGTGCCTTTGGCGGTGGTCACCAGCACGGTGGAGTGACCCAGCCAGGTAATCCGTGTTCCTTGCAATGGACTCAAGATTGCATTCCTCCAATCTGTCTAGGGAACCTCTGAATAAATCGATGTTTTGAAAGGGCACGACTTTAGTCGTGCCGTAAGTGTCGCAAAATGAACCTGGGCTTTAGCCCCTGAGGGAATGCCGATAGCTTAATCAGAGCTTCCCTAGCGCGTCATGATGACTTCTGAGACGCTGTCTTTGGCCAAAAACTGCCGGTGGCCTGACCAGCCGGCAAACAGCTTTTCGATGCTGCGGTTGGTAAAGGCGCGCTGAATGGGAAACGGCTGCGCCAGTTGCACCTCTACATCGTCGCCCCTGGTCAGGTGGAAGCGGCAGAACACCGTCTCCTCGCCCTTGGTGCGTGTGTGGCAGAATGCCAGCACCTGGCCCGCCGGGTTCATGGACGCGTGCAGATGAGCAACCACCGGCGCTACCAGGCCCTCCGGCAGGTAGTCGAGAGCGGTCCACAGCAGCACAACATCGAAGGTGCGCCCGGAAAAATTCAGCGCCTGGTCCAGAAAGCCCTGCACGTTGTAAACGGGCTTGTCGTCCTCGTCAACCCCGGTCTTCCAGTCCGCGTTGCATGCGTCCGGAACCAGGTCTGCAAGAAAAACGCTGTGGCCCAGTTCCGTGAGGTAATTGATGTTTGTCGGCGACGTGTACCCGACATCGATGATGCGCAGGCCGGGCTCCGCCTCGAGGCGTTTGCGCACCGCTGACCAGCCACCTGAGTGGCGCGGTACGCGCGGCCCCGTAAGCCCTGGATTCTGAGCGGGGGCAGCGCTATCCTGCTTCTTCTCGAACCAACGGCTCAGCAACTTGAATTCCCCTTGCAGTCATTTCTGTGCCCGGAACGCGGGCATCTGTCAGGCAGCCCCGCCGGTTGCCACAGCCTCCGGCGCCTTGGCTGCGCCGGGCGTCAGGTCCACTCTGCCGCGGAATACGGCGTTATCCTCCACCGCCAGCCGCAACGCGCGAATGTCGCCTTCCATTACGCAGCCGGCGCGCAACTCCACCCGGCCGCTGGCCACCACGTTGCCCTGCACATGGCCCAGAATCAGCACGTCCTTGGCGGTGAGATCGGCGGCCACATTGGCGCTCGCGCCTACGGTCAAACGGCTCTCGGAGAGGTTGACGGTCCCCTCCACGCGCCCATCCACAATCAAGTCTTCACTGCCTTTTACTTCACCGCAAATCACCACGCTCTTGCCGATGCGTGCTGGAGTGTTCTCCCCTGCCATGGTTGTATCCTTCCGGGGACCAAAAAATGCCCCTGCCCGAACTATAGCAACTGGGACTCGCGCCTTCAAACCGCACGCTGGCTGCGGGATCTGCTTTGCGGCTGCGGCGTCTAAACATTCATGAACCGCAAACAGTGGGCACAGGCAAGCAATGACCGTTAAACTAAACCCAGTGCGCAGCCTCTTGCCTCTTATCAGCCTGGTCGTGTTCGCCAGTCTCGCGTCGCAAGCCCAGACCGCGCCGCCCGCCCTGACGCCCGCACAGGCCCAGGCGCTGGTGGAGCGCGCTCTCGCCACGGAGTCGCGCGCCGCCCAGGATTTGAGCCACACGGCCCATCCCATGCGCTACCGGCTGCGCAAGACCAGCCCGCGGCTCACTTCGATCAAGGAGATTGTTGAAACACGCGACGGCGATGTGGCGCGTTTGCTCTCCATCGACGACGAGCCCCTCAGTGCGCCCGACGAGCAAAAGGAGCAGGCGCGCCTGCAGTCTTTGATCGACAATCCCAGCCTCCAGGAGCATCGCAAACACAGCGAAGACAGCGATGCGGCGCGCGCCATGAAGGTGTTGCGCGTACTGCCCAATGCATTCCTCTATCAATTCGCGGGAACCGCCGCGACCGCCGCCGGGACGGTGGAGAAGTTCTCCTTCAAGCCCAACCCCCAATTCGACCCGCCGGACCTGGAGACGGGCGTGCTGACGGCGATGGCCGGCGAGATATGGATCGATCCCGTCGAGGAGCGTGTAGTGCGCCTTGCGGGCAGCCTGCAGCAGGACAAAGAGATCGGCCTTGGCATCATCGGCGAGTTGGACAAAGGCGGCTGGATCGAGATCGACCAGGCCAATGTGGGCGAGCATCAATTTCGCATCGTCCATTTGAAGCTGGTCATGAACGGGCGCGTGCTGTTCAAGGCCAAGAACTCCAACTCGGTGCAGGAGTATTCCGAGTTTCAATCCCTGCCGCCGGAGCTGAGCTACAAGCAAGCCATTCAGATGCTACGCGCCAACTCCCTGCCTGCCGCGCCTGCCGGCCATTGAGCGCGCACACGCAAAACGGCCCCACCCGTATGGGCGAGGCCGTAATGTTGAATCGGAAATTCGCCTTACTTGATCTTGATGAAGATCATGGCGAAGGTAAACAGGGTGAGGGACTCGATGAACGCCAGGCCAAGGATCAGGAGCAATTGAATGCTGGCCGTTGCGCCGGGGTTGCGGGCCACAGATTCCGTAGCCGAGGCAATGGCCTTGCCCTGGCCGATTCCGCACAGGCCGGCAGCCAATGCGATGCCGATGCCAATGCCAATGGGGTTGAGATTGACGGGTGCGGAGCCGCCGTCGGCAAATGCCGGAACGGCGAAACACAGCAGAGACAGGACGAACAGAACCTTTTGCAGTTTGCGCATATTTCTCCAGCTTCCCTGAATTTGGCCGCCAGTGGGTGGTTGAGGCTCACCGTGCTGGCCCCCTCACGCTTGCGGCCTTCCATTGACCCGGAGCGGAAGCGCTCTCCGGCGGAATCCTTTTCGCCCTCGGGCGAGCACCTTGAAACTTCCGTTTGTTACATCGCCATTTCGTGTTCGCCCTCGTGGGCAACCGCCTGGCCCAGGTAGATCATGGTTAGCAGCGTGAAAACAATGGCCTGGATCACTGAAACAAACAGGTGCAGCCCGAGGAACACCGCTGGAATTGCCAAGGGGACGAGAGAAAATGCCACCAGCGTAACCAAATCGCCGGCGAACATGTTGGCCCAAAGACGAATGGAGAGCGACATCATGCGCGCCAGGTGCGAGATGATCTCGATGGGAAACAACAGCCACGCGATCCACCAGATGGGCCCGGCAAAATGCTTGAGGTAGCCGATGAACCCCTGCGCGCGGATGCCGTGGAAGTTGTAAAAGAGAAACACCGCCACAGCCACGCCAAGAGGAACAACCCCTGATTGTGTAGGCGCCTTGACGCCGGGAATCAATCCGAGCAAATTGCAGGTAAGGATAAACAGAAAGACACAGGTCACGAAGGCCTGGAAGCGGCCAAAGCCGTGACCGATGATGGCCTCAGCCTGTTCGCCAATCTGCTCATGGATCAGTTCGACAATTTGTTGGAGGGTCCCGGGCGTCTCCACCGAGAGGCTCATGCGCACCACGGCGAAAAAGGCGATGAAACCGAGAACTACCAGCAACTCCAACGCGAAAGCATCGTTGATGGGCGCGGCAGGATTGGCGGGATGAAAGCCCACCAACTGCAGCAGCGCGTCCACGGGTCCGGCAAGAAAATGATTCAGGAATTGGGTAACGGCCAATTGTCCATGCATGAAGGCAAGATTCTTTCCGATTCCGGAGGGCCCCCGACCGATGAAAGCTCAATCAGCCCCGCAGCATGCGGAGACCTTCCCACGTCAAGGTTGCGGCGGAGAGGCTCAGGCCGCAAACCAGCGCAATGGGCGAACCCTGGAAACATCTCAGACTACCATAGATGACCACCACGAAAAAAAACAGGCGCAGCAGGAAAAAGCCAATCACCAGGATGGCCCCGCGCTGCGCCTTTTCCTTCTTCGCCCAAGCGTTGACCAGGCGAACCAGGCGCTGCCACTCCAGAATGCTGGCCGCGGAAATCAAGGCTCCGGTCATCAGCATGGCGCCGTTGCGCCAGCCGGAGGAAATCGTGAGCACCAGCGAAACAATCAGCCCCAGAATCAGCGTGTTGCGCAAGGCTCGCATGAGCAGAGCCTGCAAGGCCTCGTCGGTGAGCAGAGTTATGGGATGGGGCTGTTCGTTGATGGGGGGCTGTTCGTTCATGGCTTGAGCGCGGAGTTTCCGGGTCCGGACTTGGCCTGTGGGCTTTGCTTGACGGAGACGACCAGCCGCACCACGTAAACCAGCCCGGAGATGCCGCCGAGCAGGATCCCGGCGAGGCTGATCCACGATTGGTGCAGGGTTTTGTCCAGCCAGGCGCCCATGAGCCAACCAACAAAGGCCGACGAAGGCAACAGAACAGCAATCTGCATCATCTTCTCGGCTTCCACCAGGCTGGCCAGGCCGCTGGAATATCGCGACCGCGGCTTACTGTCCGGAATGGGGCGGTTGAAGGGCATGCGCGTCAGTTTCCAGCATACAAGGCCTTGCAGGATGGATGAAGAGCCATGCCGGAAGCGCGCTGCGTCAGGCAGGCAGCGGGTATACTTCCCTTTTGGGCTTTCGCCCACTCATCGGAAGGAATCACCCGTGTTCGATTCGGAATTTGAGCGCAGCTTGTTCGATTTGCGCAAAACCAAAATTGAGGAAATCGAGAAGCTGGGCCAGGCGGCCTATCCCAACCAGTTCCCTGCTTCGCACACGGTTCCCGAAGTGCGTGCGACTTGGGGCGAGAAAACCGCGGAAGAGCTTGAGGCCAACCGCATTACCGTAACTGTCGCCGGGCGCATCATGGCCATCCGCGCGCAGGGCAAGGCCGGTTTTGCAACGCTACAGCAGGGCGGCGAGCGGCTGCAAATCTACGTTCGGCTCGATGCGGTGGGAGAGCAGGGCTTCGCGCTTTACAAATTGCTCGATCTGGGCGACCACATCGGCGTCTCCGGCTATTTGTTCCGCACTCGCACGGGAGAGTTGACCGTCCATGTGGAGCGGTTGACGTTTCTATCGAAGGCCATGCTGGCGCTGCCGGAAAAATTCCATGGGCTAGCCGATGTGGAGCTGCGTTACCGCCAGCGCTACGTTGACTTGTTCGTCAATCTTGAGAGCCGCGAAGTCTTCGTCAAG
>Ga0302326_10034441_pt1 | contig 10033 bp, 9 predicted proteins | sample Palsa_T0_3_FD_202264 | JGI IMG/M metagenome (GOLD analysis project Ga0302326, IMG submission 202264) | Peat permafrost microbial communities from Stordalen Mire near Abisko, Sweden - Palsa_T0_3 | ecosystem: Environmental > Terrestrial > Soil > Palsa > Peat permafrost | place: Sweden: Abisko...
CGACGATCCACGGCATCTTCTCGGGCAGCGGCGCCTCGCCCTCGTCGGAGTCCTTCTCCGCGGGGATCGCATCCTGGAAGCCATTGTGGTCCTTGGAGAAGACGACCTTGGCGTTCGGGTTCTTGATCTCCCCGCGCGCGACACGCCAGGCCCAGTTGTTGTACGTCGCGATGTTCTTGGTCCCCGCGTCGGCGAACATCTGGTAGCGGCGCTCCATCTCGTCGACGGCCCACTTGAGGGCGGTGGCCGCCTGCTTCATGTCGGTGACGACGGGCAGCAGCATGTGGGGGATGCGATCGAAGGGCGCCAGCTCGACGACCTTGGGGTCGATCATCAGCAGGCGCAGCTCGTCGGGTGACCGCCGGTACAGCAACGAAAGGAGCATCACGTTGAGCCCGACGCTCTTGCCGGCGCCCGTTGCGCCCGCGACGATCACGTGCGGCATGCTCGCGAGGTCCGCATAAACCGGGTTGCCCAGGATGTCGCGGCCCATCACGATCGGCAGCGGTACGTCGAGCGTCTGGAAGCGCCGGTCCTCGACCAGATCGCGCAGCACGACCTTCACGCGTCGATCGTTCGGCAGCTCGAAGCCGATCCGGTTCTTGCCCGGGATCGGCGCGACGATGCGGACCTTGCGGGCCAGCGCGAGGGCCAGATCGTCGGCGAGGCCGGCCACCTTGGACACCTTGGTCCCGGCCGCAGGCGACACTTCGTACGTGGTCACCGTGGGCCCCGGCAGGATGTCCTCGACCTTGCCCTGCACGCCGTAGTGCGCCAGCGTCTCGACGAGCGTCTGCGCGTTCGCGAGTAGCTTCTCGCGATCCATCGAGAGCGTCGGCTCCACTTTCTCGGCGACGAGCAGATCGACGCTCGGGAGCTCGAAGCGCGATCGCGCCGACCGGCTGGGCTTGGGCAGATCGTCCGCGTCGGCGCGCTCTTTCTCGAGGGCCGCCGACGTGTCCACGATGGTGGGCGCCTTGCGCGTGCGCTTCGGCCGGTTCGCCGGTGGGTCTTCGAGGTTCAAGGCCGGCTCGTCGGAGGATGCGATCGCGACCGGCCCTTCGTCGGCGTCGTCGGGCGCCCGCGTCGGCGCTGGCTCGTCGGCGTCGACGGCGGCGGGCACCGTGGCTTCGCCCAGTGACTTCTCGGTCGCCGTCGCCGAGGGCTCCGCGGCGTTCTTTTTCGCGCGGGGCTTGCGGCGCGTCGGCTCGGGGAGGGGCTCCTCGGCGGCGAGAGCGTCGATCACCCCTTCGTCCAGATCGAGGGGCAGCGCCGCGACCAGGGCCGTATCGCGCGGCGACGTGTCGATGCGCGGCTCGCTCGCGGCTCGCGCGTCGGCTCGCGCCCGCTCGCGTCGCTCGTGCTCGAGCGCGCGTGCTTGCTGCCACGCTTCGCGGAGCGCTCGCGACGCTTCCGCGATCCACAGCGCGGCGCGAGCGCCAAAGCGCGCGACGAGGCGAGCGAGCGCGATGAACGAGAACGCGGCGCGCCCGATGAGCAAGAGGCCCAGGCAGGCGAAGCCGACGAGAAACGATCCGGCGGTCGAAAAGAGGGAGCGCGCGAGCTCGCCGAAGAGCTCACCGACCACGCCCCCCGCGGGATGCGTGCCGAAGGCCACGCGCGTCGGGCTGCCGACCTGGATCAATGCGGCCGTCACGACGGCGAGCAGCAGATCGCTCGCGATGCGCCCCGCCGTCGCCGGGCTGGTCCGACCGCGAAGGAGCGGGACCCCGAGGAGCGCGATCTCGAGCGGCACCCCCCATGCCACGGCGCCGACGAGCGACACGAGCGTCCGTGCGCACAAGCTGCCGACGGGGCCCACCCAGTCGGGACCCGGCAGCGTGGGAGGCGACAGGGGGCTCCCGGCCGGGTCGCCCTGGTACGAGCCGAGCGCCAGCGCGAGAAAGATCGCCAGCGTCCAGAGCACGAGCGCAGCCACCTCGTGCTTGGGGCCGTACGCCGTAGCCCCGCGTCCGAGCACGGTCGGAGCACGTGTGTTCGAGGGCAAATTCATCGCCTACGTTGTCCCACACGACAAGCTACGACGCGCCGTCGAAGAGGGTCAACTTCCCGAAACAATTCCGCTCCGCCGCCGAGGGGCGTAGCATCCGGTGAGCTTGGCGGCGTCTCGCACGCATCCGCGTGCGGGCCATGCTCCACCGCCTTCAGGAGATGAGAGCACGATGAGGCAGCGGCTCGTAGTCAAGGATGGGGCGCTCGGGCGAGCGTGGGCAAAGGGTCTTTCGGCTGCGGCCATCGGCGCGAGCGCGTGGCTTGCGGTGGGCACGGGCGTCTCGGGATGTGCGGTGAGCGAATCCGACGCGCACCGCTGGGAGACGACCGAGAACGGGCCCGAGAAGCTTTACATGGTGGTCACGCACGACAAATACGCGTGGCCGCTCCGCGAAGAGGCGGCGCTGTCGCTCGTGCGCATGAAGCCGCGCAACGGCAAGCGCGTCGGCCTGGAGTACCTGCTCGTCGGCTTCGACACGCCCCTCGGACGCGTGCAAGGTGCACTCGCCGTCCTGGGCGACGACGCGCGCCGCCGCATCGTCGACGGGATCACGCCCAAGCTGCTGGAGAAGATGCGGCAGCCGCCTCCGCCCAAGCCCGCCGAGGGGCAGCCGATCGTGCCGGACGAGAGCGTCCCCTACAAGGACGCGGCGTTCGCGATCATCTCGCATGAGCCGCCGCTCGCGAGCAACGAGGCGACCAAGTCCGAGATCTCGACCGAGCTGGCCAAGTGGGTGCAGACGGACTTCGAGGCTCGCATCGACAACGCGACGCAGCAGTTCGGTGTCGAGCAGATCATGCGCTTCTTGGGCCCGCAGAGCGTCAAGTCGCTACCGAGCCAGATCAACGACGACTCATCCAAGGTCGACGCCGCCTGCCGCCTCCTCGCCGACCTCGGCGACGACGAGACGAAGAAGCGCGGCAGCGATGCGCTCGTCGTCCTCGCCAAGCACTACGACTCGCAGTCGTGGGTCGACAAGCAGCGCGGCCTCGCGGCGGAGGCCAACAAGCGCGCCAACGTGAAGGTGACCGAGGCGCAGGTCAACGCGCAGCTCGCCGCCTACCAGGAGCAGGAGCTCGAGAAGGTCTTCGTCGACATGAAGCGGCTCGGCGGGCGCCCGGTCGTCGACTTTCTCATCGGCTTCGCCGCCGACGGCAAGAAGAGCGAGAAGAGCCGCATGACCGCGCTCGCCGCCCTCGAGAACCGCATGGACAAGAACGTCCCGACGGACGTGGCGCGCATCATGGAGATCGTGAAGGACGACGCGTCGCCCGACGGCGTGCGCGCGCTCGCGATGGCGCGCCTCGGCGAGCTGCCCAAGGAGATGATCGTCTCCAAGCTCTACACGCTGTTCGACAAGAAGTGGCAGGTCCGGATGGAAGCCGGGAAGATGATCCTGCACACGATCTCCACCAAGGAGCTGGGCGAGTTTTTCGCGCACCTGCCCACGAACGACAAGTCCAAGATGGGCCTGAGCGAGCCCATCACGTACGGCAACGTCATCCTGCAGATGGACGAAAAGAGCGTTCCCAAGCCCCGCGAAGCGCTCACGCCGTTCCTGCAGTCGCCCATGCTGGGCGCGAAGCTGACGGCGATCGGGTCGTACTACGGCGGCAAGAAGTCCGAGATGTCCGCGCTGAAGGGCCTGGAAGAGGACAAGCAGCCCGTGCCCAAGTGCGAGGAGAAGGACGGTTGCGGTTGGTCGTGCGACGTCCCCAAGGCTCCCGGATCGCAGGACAAAGAGCCGAAGACCGTCGCCACGGTGGGTGAGTTCATCCGCTACTGCATCGAACCGTCGGGCGTTTGAGTTGAGACGCTTTGATTTGAGACGCGAAGGTGCAGACTGGGCAAAGTCAGCGACCGGCGGTAGTTTTGGTCAAGGGTGACTCGAGCAGAGGGTGTAACCCCCTCGCTTCCTCGGCAAGGTGATGAGCGCGGATCCGAACAAGAAGAGCGCCCGTACGTTTCAGTGTCGTGACGTCCTGTGGGAGACGTTCGAGCAGATGGCGCGCGAGCTCGAATGCAGTGTGGACTACCTCGTCAACGAGGCGATGAAGCAGTACGCCCGGCAGCGTAGCTACGGCGGCTCCCGTACATCGCAGACGGACTCGCAGTCCGGACGCGCCCCGGTGCCGCCGCCCGCCGAAGTGCCGGCCCCGCTGCCGTCGTCCGGCCGCGCCATCGCAGGCGGCGCTGCCCTGCCGCCCCCAGGTCGCTTGCCGCCCCCGCCCGGTCGGCCGGCGCATGTCGCGACGCTCCCGACGCCCGCCGCGGCGGCGCGAAGCGCGCTCCCGCTGCCCCCACCTCCCGGGCATCGTGCCTCGGCGTCGTCGTCCTTTCCGGCGCCCGCGCCCGCCCCGGCCCAGCGTTCCGCCCCGCCTCCGCCGATGCCGGCCACGCGGAGCGTTCCGCCGCCGCTGCCGCGATCGACGGGTGCGCGCGCCCCGGCGTCCGCGCCGCAAAACGGCGCACACGGCGCGTCGTTGTCGCTGGTCTACAACGGCGAGCGGCACACGATCACGAAGGACCGCTACGTCATCGGGCGCGGCAAGCAGTCCAGCGACCTCACACTCAAGGATCCGAACGTGTCGCGGCAGCACGCGATGGTCGAGTTCCAGAACGGCGTCTACTTCATGGTCGACATGGGTTCGACCAACGGCGTCGCGATCAACGGCCAGCGCATCGCGCGCAAGCAGATCGCCGAGGGCGACGTCTTCCGCATCTGCGACCACGATCTTCAGTTCACGTACCGCTGACCGAGCCGGCCATGCCCCGTTCATGGCAGCGGCCGATGCGTGCGCTGCCGATGCGCGGGGCCTCGTGAGCCATCCGGCTCCTGCTCCCAGCCCCCGCTCGACGATCGCGCGCCGCGTCTTCGTCTCCTTCGGCATCACGGTGCTGGCGTTCGCCGTGACGCTCGGCTGGGGGATCGCGGCCCAGCGTCGCGCGGCCGACGACAGCGTCGAGCTCGCGCGCGGCTACGTGCCGGTCGCCCTGCGCCTCGCGCAGCTCCGGGCCGCGCAAACCACGCTCTCCACTCTCGTCGAGGGCATCCCCGACGAGCGCGAGCCCGGCTCGACGCGGGTCTTGCTCGAGACGCTCACGAGCGCGCGCCGCGCCATGTTCGTCGAGGCGCGGTCGGCCATCACCCAAACGCTCCCCGCGGTCGGCGGCGAGCGGACGCGGGTCCTCGTCCCGCAGCTCTCCAACGATCTCGACGCGACCGAGGCCGTACTCGAGAGCGATCGCTCGCTCTTCGAGCACCTGTTCGCCGCCATCGGGAGCGCCGACCGCGACGAGATCAACCACACGATCGTGACTCTCGGCGCCATCGAGCACGACGCCGACAGGCGCCTGCGCCTCCTCGCGTCGCGGGTCGGCAGCTCCATCGACGAGCTGTCGTCCGCCGCACGCGACCGGGAGATCCGGTCCATCTGGGCGCTCGCGGTGCTCGCGGCTCTCACCCTGGCCGTGGGCCTCGTGGTCTCGTTCCACGTGCGGCGTCTGCTTGCGCCGCTGGCGCGCGTGACGGAACGGGCGCAGGCCGTCGCGCGGGGCGATCTCACCGTGCGCCCGGTCGAGCCGGGCGAGGACGAAATCGCTCAGCTGGAAGAGGCATTCGAAAAGATGGTGTCCGGCCTGTCGCGCGCGCAGCAGCTGGCACTCTCGAACGAGCGGCTCGCCGCCATCGGGAAGATGGCGGCCCACGTGACCCACGAGATCCGAAACCCGCTGTCGGCGATGGGGCTCAACGTGGAGATGCTCGAGGAGGAGCTCACCCGCGATCCTGCAGCGATGGGATCGCGCTCCGCGGAGGTCAAGAGCCTGCTCGCGGCGATCGCGCGCGAAGTGCAACGCCTCGAATCGCTGAGCGAGGAGTACCTGCGCGTGGCCCGCTTGCCGCAGCCCCGCATGGAAGCCGACGACGTGGCCGCCGTGGTGCGCGACGTGGTCGAGTTTGCGCGCCGCGACGTGGAGCGCGCGGGCTGCACCATCGAGATCGAGGTGCAACCGCGCCTGCCGCCGGCGCTCTTCGACGACGCGCAGCTGCGGCAGGCGTTGCTCAACTTGCTGCGGAACGCGCGCGAGGCGATGCCCCAGGGCGGCCCGATCGACGTCCGCGTCGCGGCCGAAGGCATGAGCGTCGTCATCGACGTCAACGACCGCGGCGGTGGCGTGCCCGAGGCCATCCGTGCCCGCGTCTTCACCCCGTTCTTCTCCACCAAGGGCGAAGGCACCGGCCTCGGGCTCGCCATCACGCGCCACATCGTCGAAGCGCACGGCGGCTCGGTCACCTGCGAGCCGCGGGGCGGCGGCGGCACGCGCTTTCGCATCGCGTTGCCCATCGCGCCTGCCAAGAGCGTGTGGGTGCCCGCGACCGCCGACGCTCAGCCGAGGTAGTCCTCGTGCTACAAGAAGTATTTGCCCATGGCACGCCCTGATGGCCGCGCGCTCGACGCGCTTCGTCCCGTCGAGATGATCGCCCGCTTCCACCGCCCGTCCGAAGGGTCGGTCCTTTACCGCTGCGGCGGCACCGTCGTCCTCTGCACGGCGTCGGTCGACGACAAGGTGCCCCCCTTTCTCGAGGGCAAGGGCCAGGGGTGGCTCACCGCCGAATACCAGATGCACCCGCGCGCGAACGCGCGGCGCCAGGACCGCGACGGCCGCGGCCGAGCGCCGAGCGGGCGCACGCAGGAGATCCAGCGGCTCATCGGCCGGTCGCTGCGCGCGGCGATCGATCTGAAGAAGTTCGGTCCGCGCACGATCGCGATCGACTGCGACGTGCTCGAGGCCGACGGCGGCACCCGCACCGCGTCCATCACGGGCGGCTTCGTGGCGATGGTCCTGGCGCTTGCGAAGCTGAACGTGCGCGCGCTGCGCGAGCCTCTCGCCGCGACGAGCGTGGGGTACCTGGATGGCACCGGCCTCGCTCTCGATCTCTGCTACGTCGAAGACTCCAAAGCTCGCGTGGACCTCAACGTCGCGGCCACCGCCAGCGGCAAGATCGTCGAAGTCCAGGCCACCGCCGAGGGCACGCCGATCGAGAGGCGCGACATGGACTCGATGATCGATCTCGCGCTCGTGGGGATCGGGCGCCTGGCCCTGGTCCAGCGCGAGACGCTGCTTCAGGCTGGCGTCGACCCGGCTGCGCTCGTGGCATGAGAGCGATGCCATGAAGGCCGAATACCGGGACACCCTCGTCGTCGCCACGACCAACCGGGGCAAGCTGCTCGAGCTCGAGGCGCTCGTCGCGGGGATGCCCCTTGCGGTCAAGTCGCTGTCCCAGCTCGTGTCCGAGCCGTCCAAAGTGGTCGAGGACGGGCTCACCTTCGCGGAGAACGCCGTGAAGAAAGCGCGCGCCGCGGCGCGGGCCACGATGATGCTCACGCTGGCCGACGACTCGGGGCTCGAGGTCGACGCGCTCGATGGGCGCCCGGGCGTCAAGAGCGCCCGCTTCGCGCACGATCGCGCGACCGACGCCGAGAACAACGCGGCCCTCATCGCCGCCCTCGGCGGCCTGCACGAGCCCGCCGTCGGGCCCTTCCCGGCCCGCTTTCGCTGCGTGCTCGCGCTCATCGATCCGTTCACGCACGGCGGCGAGCCGCGTACGGTCGAGGCGGCTTGCGAGGGGGGGATCATCCGCACGCCGCGGGGGTCCGGCGGCTTCGGCTACGATCCGCTCTTCGTCGTGGCGGGTGCCGACAAGACGATGGCGGAGCTCGACGACGCGGAGAAGAACCGCGTGAGCCACAGGGCGCGCGCTTTCGCGGCCCTGCGCCCGCTGCTCGAGGACATCATCCGGCAGCGCCACGAGCAGCTCGTTCGCCTCGCCCTCCCTGCGTGAGCGGCGGCGCGAGGTCTGCGATGTCCAAGCCCTGGGTAGCCATCGGCCGGTACGGCAGCGTCGGGATCGAGTTCGTGCTCACGATCCTCATTCTGGGTGCCCTCGGGCAGTGGCTCGACACGCGCTACGCGGGGGGGCACGGGTGGGTGGCCGGCGTCGGCTTCTTGCTCGCCGTCGCGCTTGCCTTTCGCAATCTGATCCGCACGGCCAACGGCATGCAGCGCGACATCGAGCGGGACGAGGCGCGGGACCCGGCGGCGTCGCGCTGGACGGTCGACGAGACCTGGCTCCACAAGGAGCCCACGGACGACGGCGGCACCGCCGAGGCGGGCGGCGACGACGCCCGGGGCGATGGCGATGGGCCACCCAAGGCACCCCGTGGCTGACGGCAGCGCTGACGGCGGCGCCAGGTCCCCGATCGACCGGCGAATGCGGACGTCGATTGTTGCGGTCGCTGCTTGCGCCGCCGCCTTCACCGCGGGCGCGCTCGCCTTCGCGAGCACCCGTGCCGCCATCGCCGTCGCCCTCGGCGGCGCGCTCGCGGCGGGAAACCTCTGGCTGCTCGCTCGGGTGGTCGCCGCCCTGCTGCCGGACAGCCGGTCTGCCGCCGAGGCGCAGAGCCGCGGCGCCTGGGGCCTCGTCGCCGCCCTCAAGATGGTGGGTCTCGTCGCCGTCGCCTGGCTGCTCATGCGTCGAGGTATCGCAGCGCCCTTGCCCATGCTGATTGGCTTCGGCGCCCTTCCGATCGGCATTGCCATCGGCTCGCTCGTGAGCGATAGAAGCGGGCAGACCGAGGATCTCTGATCCCGCCATGCCCGAGCACACCTCCTTTTTCAGCTACCTCCTCGCTCAGTTCCCGGCGCTGCGGCAGAACATGGCCGTCTTCGGGAAGACGTTTCTTGGCCACCAGCCGGTGACCGTTCACGGCGCCGAGCCGCTGGCGGCCAGCTTCGCGGTGATGCTGCTCATCGTCACGCTGGTCCTGCTGGTGCGGCCCGCGCTGGTTGGAACAAAAGGCGAGCCCGCGTCGCACGCCGTCCTCCCCGAGACGACGCTGACGCTCCGCACGTTCTTCGAGGTGTGGGTCGGCTACTGGTACGGGATCATGAAGGACATGATGGGGCCCCGGCGCGCGAAAAGGTATTTCCCGCTCGTCGGCTCGCTCTCGCTCTTCATCCTGTTCAGCAACCTCCTCGGTCTCATCCCGGGCTTCTCGCCGCCCACGTCCAACTGGAACATCACGCTCGGCTGCGCGGCCGTGGTCTTCGTGATGTTCAACTATTACGGCTTCAAAGAGGGCGGTCTCGGCTACGTCAAGCACCTGTTCGGGCCCTGGCTCGGCTGGGCCTACGTGCCGGTGAACCTGCTGCTCTTCGTCGTCGAGACGTTCTCGCTCTTCATCCGGCCGATGACCTTGAGCATCCGTCTGATGCTCAACATGGCGGTCGACCACCTGCTCGTCACGATCATGCTCGGGATGGTCGCTCTGTTCCTTCCCATCCCGGTCCTGGTCCTCGGCACCCTGGTGTGCATCGTCCAGGTGATGGTCTTCTGCATCCTCACGTCGATTTACATCACGCTCGCCACCGAGCACGACGACCACGCCGCCGACGAGCACGCGCCTGGCCATGATCACGGTCACGCCGAGGGCGTCATTCACGCCGCCGGAGGGGCGGCCTGATCGCCAGCCGCCAGTCCCGTTGCGCGCGCAGCATTTGCGCGCCGACACAACGTGCCTCGAGCCCCCTAGCAACCCGAACCAAAAGCTACTAAGAGGGCGCGGGATCCCGTTCGCCTGTTTCGCCCCGCCAACGCACAAGGAGCCAGTGACGATGTCGACCCTGAAGAAGCTCGCCCTCGCGGCGCTCACGTTTTCCGCCGCCTTCCTCGTTCCGCTCGCAGCTTTCGCGCAGGACGACCGGGCCGGCTCCAACAAGTTCGACGTGGAGGCCTACGCGGCCATCGGCGCCGGCATCGCCATCGGGCTCGCGGTTCTCGGCGGTGCGCTCGGTCAGGGCCGCGCCGCGGCGGCTGCGCTCGAGGGCATTTCGCGCAATCCGGGCGCCTCGGCCCGCATCCAGACGCCGATGATCCTCGGCCTGGCGCTCATCGAGTCGCTCGTCCTCATCGCGTTCGTCATCGCGTTCTGGCTCAAGGGCGTCGCGTCTCCCTGA
>Ga0302326_10034442_pt1 | contig 10033 bp, 8 predicted proteins | sample Palsa_T0_3_FD_202264 | JGI IMG/M metagenome (GOLD analysis project Ga0302326, IMG submission 202264) | Peat permafrost microbial communities from Stordalen Mire near Abisko, Sweden - Palsa_T0_3 | ecosystem: Environmental > Terrestrial > Soil > Palsa > Peat permafrost | place: Sweden: Abisko...
GCGGCCGCCCTGAGGACGGCAGCGCGGTTCGAATGGGACATCGCGCAGAGGGGCAGGCGGACCTCGTCGCTCGCGATGATCCCGGCGGCGGCGAGCGCGGCCTTCAGCGGCACCGGGCTCGGCTCGATGAAGAGCGCCTTGAAGAGCGGGTAGAGCTTGTGGTGGAGCCTCGCCGCCGCCGCGAGGTCGCCCTTCTGGGAGAGGCGCACGAGGCGCACGACCTCCCTCGGGATGAGGTTCGACGCCACGCTGATGACGCCCTCGGCGCCGGACGCCATGAAGGCCAGCGTCAGGGAATCGTCGCCGGAGAGGACCGTGATGGCGTCGCCCATCGCGCGCTTGAGCTGGTCGACGCGGTCGACGGACCCGCCCGCCTCCTTGATCCAGCGCACGTGCGAATACTTGGACCTCAGGCGCTCGGCGAGGGGCACGCCGATCTCGATGCCGCAGCGCGACGGGATGGAATAGAGTATGATCGGCAGGTCGGTCGCCTCGGCGATCGCGCTGTAGTGGCGGAAGAGGCCCTCCTGGCTGGGCTTGTTGTAGTAGGGGGTCACGACAAGCAGCGCGTCGGCCCCGGCCTCGTCGGCCAGGCGCGTGAGCTTCAGGGCCTCGGCCGTGGAATTGGAGCCCGTGCCCGCGACGACGGGTACCCGGCCCCGGGCGAACTCGACCGCCGCGCGGATGACGTCCATGTGCTCCTCGTGTGAGAGGGTGGGGGATTCGCCGGTCGTGCCCACGGGGACGATCCCGTCGACCCCTCCCTTGATCTGGCGCTCCACCAACTTCTTCAGGTCCGCAAACGACACCTCGTTTCCGCAAAATGGCGTGGCTAGGGCGGTTATCGCGCCAGTGAGGGTGCGTGGATTCATGAGGGGAGGGCTGTCGACCTTGGCAAAGATGCCTTGCCGCGTGGAGCAGGCCAAGCTACAAAATCCGGAGCAATGATATTCCGCCCATGAGCGAGGTTACCGCCCACACAGAGGTCTTCAACGACCTGCTCAAGCTCGCCGTCGAGAGCGGCGCGAGCGACATCGTCATCAAGTCGAACAAGCCCGGATACGTGCGCATCTCGAACAGGCTCAAGCCCGTGGACATGGACCCCATCTCGAGCCCGGAGGCGCAGGCCTTCGTCGACGAGCATGTGCCTGAGATCTTCAGGAAGCGCTGGGACGAGCTGGGCCAGATCGACTTCGCCTACGCGTCCGACGGCGTCGGCCGCTTCCGCGTGAACGCGTTCCACCAGCGGGGCCTCGTGAGCATCGTCTTCCGGCACATCAAGAGCCGCGTCCCGAACTTCGAGGACCTGGGGCTCAACGCCGATCCCCTCCTCAAGCTCGCGACCGCCAAGGACGGGATCCTCCTGGTCTGCGGCGCGACCGGCTCGGGCAAGAGCTCCACGATGGCCGCCATGCTCAACTGGATCAACCAGAACGCGGACAAGCACATCGTCACGATCGAGGACCCGATCGAGTACACCTTCCAGGACGACAAGTCGGTCTTCCAGCAGCGCGAGATCGGGCTCGACGTGCCCACGTTCGAATTGGCGATCAAGTCGGTGCTCCGGCAGAACCCGGACATCATCCTCATCGGCGAGATGCGCGACAGGGAGACCTTCGAGACCGCCATCTCCGCGGCGGAGACGGGCCACCTCGTCTTCTCGACGATGCACGCCGCCACGGTCGCGCAGTCCCTGACCCGGCTCTTCGAGTTCTTCCCTCCCGACCAGATGGCCCAGGCCCGCCGGCAGATCGCCGGGTCCATCCGGGGCTTCATCTGCCAGAAGCTGATCCCGAGCCTCGAGGGCGGCGGCCGGGTCCCGGCCAACGAGGTCCTGAACACGGACGCCACGATCAGGAACCTGATCCTCGAGGGGCAGTTCGACAAGATCAGCGCGCTTCTCGAGAGCGGGGTCGACGCCAGCAGCTACTCCTTCAACAAGGACATCTACCGCCTCATCAAGGCGGGGCGAATCAGCAAGGCGGACGGCGTCCGCTTCTCGCCGAACCCGCAGCAGCTCGAGATGAACCTGAAGGGCATCTTCATCAAGAGCTAGGGGCGGGCGACGGACCGATGCGCGCCGCCGCCGTCATCCTTCTCCTTGCGGTCGCGAGCGCGCGCGCCGGCGACCCGCCGGCGCAGGGCGCCGACTCCATCACGGCGGCGAAGAAGGACTTCGCGGCGATCAAGGTGTCGACCCTGGCCCCGGACGCGGCCTCGGCCCTCCCGACCCTCGACATGAGGGACATGGGCCCGGCGCCGGGCGCCCCGGCCGCGCCCACGCCCCTTCCCATCGACAAAGATCCCTCGCTCGACCCCGCGAAAAAGGCCCCGGGTACGGGGACGGGCAACTGGCTCGTGGACGCCATGGACAAGGACAGGAATGCCGAGCGCACGCACCCGTCGAGGCCGGGCGACGAGAGGCTGAAGTCCGACTTCGACCTCGAGACGGATCCCGAGAAGACGGACGCCGGCGGCGCCAGGGACGCGGCCTCGGGCGCGGAGGCGAGGGAAGGGGCGTCGCGGAAGGAGGCGGCCGAGCCGGCCGAGCCGGCCGGCCGGGCCTACAATCCCCTGGATTCCTTCATGGGCAGCTGGATCTCGGCGCGCGACCACGACCTCCTGGTGCCCGCATCAAAGGGCGAGACCCCCGGGGCGACCGAGCCGGCGCCGCATTCCGACGTGCCCGGAGGCCCCGACCTGGTCCCCTCCGGCTCGCTCGTTGACATGCTCCTTCCCGCTCCCGACGCGGCCTCGTGGACGGACTCCAAGCCCGATGCCAATCCCTTCGTGGCCCCGTCCGATTCCGAGCCCGCGCCCGCCGTCAGGTTCTTCAGCGGCGCCGACTCGGGCGGACCGTCGCCCTTCGGCCTCTCCGACCCCGTCCCGGTCGCGGGTTCGCCGGGCCCGGCGACGCAGGCAGGCGACAGCCGGACCTTCCTGCCGGATTTCGCGCAGCCGTCGGACGACGACAAGTACTTCAGGCAGATGAAGCGCTTCTGAGCGCGCCCGCTGCGCCAGGGAAACGGCGTCAAAGGCCGTCGTGGAAATGCCCCTTTCCCCATGAACCCCACAAAATCCCCGAACCGCGCTCTCCTCACCGCCCTCGTCGCCCTTGCCGCGCCGCACGCCGGCGCGGGCCAGGCGGACCACCGTCTCGACATCTACTGGACCGACGTGGAGGGCGGGGGCGCCACGCTGATCGTGACGCCGGCCGGCGAGTCGATCCTCATCGACTCCGGCAACCCGGGCGATCGCGACGCGGGGCGGATCCACCATACGGCGTCGGAGATCGCCGGCCTGACGAAGATCGACTTCTACATCACGACCCATTTCCACAACGACCATTACGGCGGGGCCGCGGAGCTCTCGACCCTGATCCCCATCGGCCAGGTCTACGACAGGGGCGTCCCGGAGCTCGACCCCGACCACAGGCCCAACGCGGACGGTCTCTGGCTCAAGGCGATCGCGCCCTACCGCGCGTTCGCGGCGGAGGGGCGCAATTTTGTCACGCCCGGCTTGGTGCTGCCCCTGAGGCAGGCGGCGGGTTCCCCGCGCCTCCTCATGCACTGCGTCGCGAGCGGAGGGGCGCTCATCGACGCCCCGGCGGGCGCCCCGCCCAACCCGCTCTCCGGTGGGAACGTGCACCATGACCTTGCACCCACGGACAACGACCTGAGCAGCGCCTGGATCCTCGAATTCGGGCCGTTCCGATTCTGGGACGGCGGGGACATCACCTGGAACATGGAGGGGCGGCTCGTGACTCCGGTCAACCGCGTCGGGCAGGTCGACGTCTACCAGACCGACCACCACGGCCTGGACTGGAGCAACAACCCGGTCTTCATCCACAGCATCGCCCCGACCGTATCGGTCATGAACAACGGTCCGGTCAAGGGCACGGCCGCCTCCACGATCGCGGGGCTCGCATCCTCGCCCGGGATCCAGGCCATGTACCAGGTCCACAAGAACCTCCGGCCTGGGGAGGCCCAGAACAATACGGCCGACGAGTTCATTGCCAACTTCGCGGGCGATCCGAACCACAAGGATGCGAATATCATCGAGCTCTCCGTCGACCCTTCGGGAACCTCCTACACCGTTTCCATCCCGTCCAAGGGCTACAGCCGGACGTTCCAGACGCGCCTCGGCAAGCCGTAGGCCGAAACGGCCCGGCGCCGGTGATTAGGCTTGGTTTCGCGGGCTCCGGGGGATTGTTTAGACGGTTCCACCATGGCATTGGCACTCCTATTCGCAGGGCAGGGCTCCCAAAAGGTCGGGATGGGCAGGTCCCTCTACGGATCCTCCGCGGCGGCCAGGGCCCTCTACGACGAGGCCGGGCGCGTGCTCGGCTGGGACTTGGCCAGGGTCAGCTTCGAGGGCCCGGAGGCCGAGCTGACCGAGACGCGCGTCTGCCAGCCCGCGCTCTTCGTCCACGGCCTTGCGCTCGTGGCCGCCCTGCGCGAGAAGGGAGCCCTCCCGGGGGTCGGGATGGCGCTGGGCCTCAGCCTCGGCGAACTGACCGCGTGCGCGGCGGCGGGCGTCTTCGACTTCCCGGCCGGCCTTCGGCTCGTGGCCGAGAGGGGCCGCCTGATGCAGGATGCCTGCGAGAGGAGCTCCGGCGCCATGGCGGCCGTGATCGGCGAGACGCCCGAGGCCGTCCTCGGGCTCTGCCGCGAGTTTGACGTCGAGGCGGCGAACTTCAACGCGCCCGGCCAGGTCATCATCTCCGGCGAGAAGCCGAGGATAGAGGCGGCCGTCGCCGCCGCAAAGGGCCGCGGAAAGGGAAAGGCGATCGCGCTCAACGTGGCGGGCGCCTACCACAGCCGCCTGATGGAGCCCGCGAGGGCCGCGTTCGAGGCCGTCGTGAGGGACGCCCCCTTTGCGCCGCCGCGCTTCCCCGTTGTGACCAACACGACGGGGAGCGCCCTCACGGACCCCGGCGAGATCAGGGCCGCCCTCGTTCGCCAGATCGTCTCGCCCGTCCTCTGGGAGGCGTGCATGCGCACGGCGGCCGGCTCCGGGGCGACCGAGTTCTGGGAGCTGGGGCCGGGCGGGGTCCTCGCGGGCCTCGCGCGCAGGACCGACAAGGCCTGGAGGGTCCGCAGCCTCTGCGAGTTCGCGGACCTCGCTGCCTAGGGCGGGCGCCGCACGCCGACGATGGACGCCCCCCTCACACGAAACTTCTGCATCATCGCGCACGTCGACCACGGCAAGACGACGCTCTCCGACCGGCTGCTCCAGGAGACCCACACGGTCTCCGACCGGATGCTGACGGCGCAGCACCTGGACTCGATGGACCTGGAGCGGGAGCGCGGGATAACGATCAAGTCCCACCCGGTCACCATGAGCTACCGGGCCCTGGACGGCGTGACGTACAAGCTGAACCTCATGGACACCCCCGGCCACGTCGACTTCTCCTACGAGGTCTCGAGGTGCCTGGCGGCGTGCGAGGGGGCCCTCCTCCTCATTGACGCCTCGCAGGGCGTCGAGGCGCAGACGGTCGCCAACGCCCACCTGGCGTTCGCCCAGAAGCTGAGGATCATCCCGGTCATCAACAAGATCGACCTGCCGAGCGCGAACCTCGACCTGTGCCTGAGCCAGCTCGAGGACATCCTGACGATCCCGGCCGAGGAGGCGATCCTCGCGAGCGGCAAGTCGGGGATCGGAATCGTCGAGATCCTCGAGGCGATCGTCAAGCGGGTGCCCCCGCCGCGGTGGACGGACTACCCGCAGATGAGGACCCTCATCTTCGACTCGATCTACGACTCCTACCGGGGCGTGATCGCCTACTCCCGGGTCTTCTCGGGCAGCGTCAGGGCGGGGGAGATGATGATGCTGATGAGCACGGGCCAGAAGTCGGAGATCAAGGAGGTGGGGGTCTTCACGCCCAAGATGGAGAAGCGCGCGGTCCTCTCCCAGGGCGACGTGGGCTACATCGTCTCCAACATCAAGGACCCTTCCGAGATGAAGACGGGCGACACCCTGACCCTCGCGGCCAAGCCGGCGCAGGAGATGCTGCCCGGCTACAAGGAGGTCCGCCCGATGGTCTTCTGCGGCCTCTATCCCATCGAGAGCTCCGACTACGAGAAGCTCAAGGCGGCGCTCGGGCGCCTGCGCCTGAACGACTCCGCGTTCGTGTACGCCCAGGAGAGCTCCGTCGCCCTCGGGTTCGGCTTCCGGTGCGGCTTCCTCGGGCTCCTCCACATGGAGATCATCCAGGAGAGGATCAGGCGCGAGCACGACGTGGAGATCATCTCCACCTACCCGAGCGTCATCTACCGGGTCGTGAAGCAGGGGGGCGAGACGATCGAGGTGGACAACCCCGTCAACCTGCCCGACCCGGGGACGATCCTCGAGATCCTGGAGCCGACGCTCAAGGCGTCGATCCACATCCCCAACGACTCGATGGGCGACATGCTCGCCCTCATCATGGAGAAGCGCGGGGTCGTCGAGCACACGCACACGCTCGACGCGACGCGCGTCATGATCAGCTGCGTCCTGCCGCTCAACGAGATCCTCGTCGACTTCAACGACCGCCTGAAGGGCGTGACCCACGGCTACGGGTCGATGGACTACGAGCTCGGCGACTACCGGCCGGCGGACCTCGTGAAGATGGAGATCCTCGTCAACGGCGACCCCGTGGACGCGTTCGCGAGCATCACCCACAGGGACAAGGCGGAGGCCCGCGGGCGCGATCTCTGCAAGAGGCTCTCGGAGATCATCCCGCCGCAGATGTTCAGGATAGCGCTCCAGGCGGCCATCGGGGGCAAGATCATCGCCCGCGAGAGCGTGCGCGAGATGCGCAAGGACGTGACCGCCAAGTGCTACGGGGGCGACATCTCGCGCAAGCGCAAGCTCCTTGATAAGCAGAAGGAAGGGAAGCAGAAGATGAAATTGATCGGAAAGGTCTCCATCCCCCCCGACACTTTCATAAAGGTTCTGCGGAACAACTGACCCGCCTGCGGCTGTCCCCCCAATCCCATGTTCGGACTCTTTGAATCCCCGGAGAAGAAGATGCGCGACAACGCGGCGAACTGGCTGGAGCTCGCCTCGAAGGTGTGGAGCTACCGCAGGGACGAGCTTGGGGAGAGGGATTCGGGCGAGCTGCGGGAGCGCACGGCTGAGCTAAAGCGCCTCGTCCGGGACCGCGCCGGCGCGGAGAGGCTCCGGGGCGCGATCGAGTCCCTCGAGGGCGTCCTCGGCAGGACGGGGGGCGCCGTCTACCCGAAGACGTCTCTGGCCGAGAACGTGGAGTTCTTCCTCGTGGCCGCGATCGTGATCCTCGGGATCCGCACGTACTTCGTGCAGCCGTTCAAGATCCCGACGAATTCGATGTGGCCGACCTACTACGGGATCACGGCGGAGAACCTCCCGCCGGCGGGACCAGCGCCGAACCTCGCCGGCCAGCTCTTCCGGTTCGTGGCCTACGGCGCCCGGCGCCACACGCTCGTGGCTCCCCGGGACGGCCCGGTATCGGTCGCGCTCTTCACGAGCGGCGACCTGGTGAGCGTGGCCTACACGCTCAGGGCGGGCCGCTCGTGGCTCATCTTTCCGGCCCGGTTCCGGGAGTACACCTTCTATGTCGGGGGCGAGCCCGTGTCGGTCCGGGTCCCCGACGACTTCAGCAAGTTTGACGACATCTTCTTCGACACGTTCTTCCCCGACAGGGCGGCGCTCAGGGCGCAGATCCAGCGGGCCAGGGACGCCGGCGAGGCCGAGCAGATGCTGGTCAAGCTGGACGAGGCGAAGGACGACCTCTACCGGGCCGAGCGGATCCCGCTCGGCAGGGACGCCCGGGCGGGCGAGACCCTCCTGCGCTTCGACATCCTCGCGGGAGACCAGCTGTTCGTCGACCGGTTCAGCTTCCACTTCATGCGCCCGACGGTCGGGCAGGGCTTCGTCTTCCGCACCGACAACATTCCCGACATCACGCGCACGTTCGGGGCGCAGTACTTCATCAAGCGCCTGATCGGGGCCCCGGGCGACTCGATCGAGATCCGCGAGCCCGTGATCTACAGGAACGGCGCCCCCATCACGGGATCGGTGGCCTTCGACCTGAACGCCCGGCGGGTGAGCCCCTACCGTGGCTACCCGAACGCGGGCCCGGAAATCCCGGGCGCCAGGCTCCTCTTCAAGGGCGACTCGATCACGGTTCCCGGCGACGGGTATTTTGCGATGGGCGACAATTCCTACGACAGCTTCGACGGTCGCTTCTGGGGATTTGTGCCCAGCAAGGACGTGGTCGGCCGGCCCCTCTTCATCTACTACCCGTTCACGAGGCGCTGGGGCTCGGCAAAATGAAGGCGGTCAGGGCCTCAGGAGCGCGGGCAGCATCCCGGTCTTGCGCGACGGCTCGAAGACGCTCTCCGGCGACTTGACCGGGATCTTCGGGGACCATTTGAGCCATTCCGGCTGGGGCTCGGATGACAGGCCGAACTGGGTTCCGGCCGTGGCGGCCGGCGCGAGGGGCGGGGCGTCCGGGGTCGCGAAGGCGACGCCCCCGGAGATCAGAGACTCGAGCGAGGTGTCCTTGAGCTCGGCCCCGAAGAGGTTCACCTTGAATGAGAATCCCCCCGTGTTCCAGAACTTGGTGCTGGTCCGCACCAGGTCGACATACGGGGCGTCCAGGTGGATTCGGACAAGGACCGAGGTCGAGTCGTCGGAAAGCCTGCTCGCCTCCACGGAGCCCACCTTCAGCTCCCGGTAGAACACGGGGGCGCCGGTCGTCAGCGAGCCAAGCCTGTCGCATTGCAGGATGAACGCGCGGCCCTCGTCGACGACGTCGGGGGCCGGGGCCTTTTCGAGGCCGGTGAACTGCTTCGCGGGCGGGCCCGTCCCGGCGGTGACATTCAGGCGAACGCCGGTCACGAGGGTGTCGAGCCCCTTGACGCCGGAGAAGCCGATCTCGGGGTGGACGATCCAGAACTTCGAGCCCTCGCTGGCGAGGGACTTGGCGGCCTTCTCAAGGCGCAGGTGCACCGTCACCCCCGTGAGTCCCGGCTTGAGGGCCACCGACTTCACGGTCCCCGCGGTGACCCCCAGGTAGAGGAGGGTGGTCTTGCCGGCCTCGACGCCCGAGCCGTCCGCGAAATCGATCGAGATCTCGGGGCCGCGGTTCAGCTCGTCCTTCATGAGCATCCAGGCCCCGATCGCGAGCGCAAGCATCGGGACAACCCAGATCAGAGGGAACCGGGGCGCACGGGAAACTTTCGGTAGGGGCGGGGGGCTCATGGCGGGGCGTCGGCCGGAGTGCCCCCGGCGGGCTTCTCCCAGATGGCCCGGGGGTCGAATGCCTGGGTTGCCAGGACCGTGAGGACCACCACGGCCGCGAAGGCGACGATGCCGCTGCGGGCCACGACGGTCGAGAACTCGCCGAACTTGATGAGTCCGGTCAGGAACGCGGCAAGGAAGACGTCGAGCATCGACCACCTCCCGATGAAGTCGATGGCGGCGTATATCCGGGTCAGCCTGTCCGGGTTGGCCGGGCGCGCCCGCCGCGTGCCGAGGAGCAGCCAGGCCAGACCGGCAAGCTTGAGGACCGGAATCGCGATGCTGGCCGTGAAGACGATGATCGCGATCGCCCAGAGCCCGTTGTGCCACAGCGCGACGGCGCCCGAGAAGATGGTGTCGCTGCGGTTGTTTCCCGAGGTCTGCGTGTCGAGCACGGGCAGGAGGTTGGCCGGGACCAGCAGCACGGCTGCCGCCAGGCCAAGGGCGGCCGCGTTTGAATTGCTCCTGAACTTGAAGCTCCGGCTCATCGGGATTCCGGCGCTGCGGTGCCCGCGGACGCGGCGGGTGACTCAAGAGTGAAGCTCTGCTGCGCGAGGATGAGCGAGAGCGCCATCGCGCAGTAGAACCAGAAGGCGGGCCCGATCGTCACCTCCACGACGCTTCCCAGCTTCATGAGGGCCACGAGCACGGCCAGGACCTGCACCTCGGGGATGCACCAGTGCTCGAGGATGCCGACCGACCGGGCGAGTTCGCCGGACGCGTCCGCCCGCCACCCGAACCGCGCGGGGATCTGGGCAAATGCGAG
>Ga0302326_10034443_pt1 | contig 10033 bp, 9 predicted proteins | sample Palsa_T0_3_FD_202264 | JGI IMG/M metagenome (GOLD analysis project Ga0302326, IMG submission 202264) | Peat permafrost microbial communities from Stordalen Mire near Abisko, Sweden - Palsa_T0_3 | ecosystem: Environmental > Terrestrial > Soil > Palsa > Peat permafrost | place: Sweden: Abisko...
ATAGGTGATGGATATCGCGTTGGAGCACCCCGCATTTACATAGAAGAAAGCTGCCGATTCCCCGGTATTGGTGTTGTTGAGGGTGGCCGTTGGGCGAGCCGAGCGCGTGGCTGGATATGCCGTTGCGGGGCCTGTAATTGAGAGTGCGCCGCCCGTCGGGCATGGGACATTGAACGCCGTTCCTCCCGAAGTCGAAGCCACGCTGTATGTGCCTGCCGCAAAGGTAACTGTGTTCGATCCGCTGGCGACTGCGGCGTTGTTGATCGTGGTCTGGATGGTGCTCTGGCTTGCCCCTGCGGAGATGGGGTAATTGGTAGCATGGGCCGCAGTCGCAACCAGCACAAGCAAGCACGCCAATCCTTTAATAGCCTCGCGCATATTAAGGGATAGCTTCATTTGCCCACCCACGCGCTCGACTGGCACACATACAGCGTGTTAGGCGACCCGCCCGAGTTCGTCCACAAACTCCCCGACACACAGCTCCCCGAAGGAGCACTGGAAGAAAACGTAATCGTGGCGGTTCCCAAGGCAATCGTGGGGGTGCCACTCCCGGTAACGGAGATATGCGGGTTCGACCCATTAGAAGCCGGAGGAGTACCCGCAGTAGCGGTTCCACCGAAATCGCTGGTCGCGAACCCTGGGCCAACCCCGGAAGCAATCAGCCCCTGCGTCGAACCCCCAACCGTGCGGTAAATCTGGTAGGTATTCACCCCGGCAGCCCAGGGGCACTGCACGGTAATACCCTGCGGATACGACCAGCTCGCCGCGACGCCGGTGACCGAAGCGGTCGTGCCGGGAATCAAATTCCCGTCATAGTCCGTGCCGGAACAAACCCAGCTTGCGGTGCTGGATCCCGAAGGCAGCCCGCCCCCGAGTATGGGCGCGCCAATATTCGGCGTGGTGATTACGTTCAAGCTACCCGCGTGGCCGCCGCCCAGGCTCATCGGAGAATACGCATTGTTGGGGCCGCTGGTCTGCAGCAGATAACCCGTCTGGCTTATGCTGGGCTGCGACGGAAGCGCGGACCCCACCTGCATCGCTCCGTTAAATACGCTGGTGGCGCCCCCATTCAACTGGTGAATTGCGCCTGCCGTATCGACCCAGGTCTCATTGGCGCCATTGTTGATCGACAGCACACTCGACCCGCCATGATTGAACGGGGTGGGATTATTCAACGCCAGGATCGGCGGTTCGCTCCCGCCATACGCGATCACGTCCCCCGGAGCCTGCTGGATGCTGCCCAGCACCAGGTTCAAACTCACCACCGGCGCCCCGCTGTTATGGCTGGTGGCGGTGGTGGTGTAGGTTCCCCGCGTCAAACCAGTCAGCGTGTTACTGGAGATCCCGCTGTAGCACTCATATTCCAAGTCGACGAAGAAGCACCCTCCCGACGAAAGCCCGGCCGTCGAAGCCAACGAAATCGTGGTGTCGGTCGCCGCCTGGTTCGCGGCCAATGAGGTGGACCAGCCCTTGGTGGGGCAAGTGTATCCGCCATTGATACCAGTCACCGGCGACTGCGCGCACCCCGTCGGTCCGCCGCCCGTCGAGCCCCCGGGCAGGTTGATGGTGGTCGTGGTAATGGTCTGGGCAACGAGATTCTCGGCCACCGGGGAAAAATCCGCATATCCCACCTGGATCTGGTCCGCCGTAGTCGCGCCCAGGAACCTGAAGCCGATAGCGCATCCCGGTCCCCCCGCTCCCGTCAGGTCGATCTCCGTGCTGAACACCTGCGCCGCCGTGGCCGGCCACGCATTCGTAATCGGTACCGTGTAGGTATTGCTCACGCCGCCACAGGTCGAGTACACGACCATGGTCTCGGTGTTTATCGCCGTCGCGGCATCTTTCATGCTCACGTAGAGCATGTACTTGCCGCCCACCAGCCGCTGCCCTGGCCCAATCGAGATTTGTTCCTGGTTGAACTGGCCCGTGGCGCAATACACCGTCGTGGAGCTGTTCCCCACGTTGCACGCTACGTAGGAGTTAGTAACGGGCGAGGTCGAGTCGTACGTCCAACCCTGCGACATGGCCTGCGATTCGAAGGCAAAATCCGCATTGAATTCTTCCGGCGTAATGAACCCACCGGCCGAGCTCGAGTAGGGCGCCGTCAGGTTGCCGGTATTGAACGTCTCATTCGTCTGCGTGGGGATCGGCTCCCGGCTGTTGCCTGCCTGCAAAGCTCCATACGGTCCATTGGGGCTGCCAAAGCGCTGCGACGTTGTCCCGGAGAACCGGGTCCAGGGTGCAAAGTTGAGTAGCGAATTCGTACCGTTGATATTCCCCTTGGGCTCGCTGCCCAGGTTGGTAATAAAATCCCCGGTGTTCCCGGTCCCCCAATTGATCGTCGGCGTAGTAATGGAGTTATTGAAATTGCCGCCCAGCCAATGCTGCTGGCCGCCCCCGATGTAGACCTCGCCCCCGCCGCCCATGTGCTGGTCTTGCATTTCGGAGTTGTATGTGTCCCACTCCCACTCCGGCATCTGCAGCGCATGCGCTCCGCTTTCCGGCTCGCAGTACATGTTTTTGAAATGGTCGAGCGACAACACCTGGAACGCGCTCCCCGTCTGGTCGTCCCACAACGAGGTGAAGTACATGCAGGTATCGGCCCCCAGCGACACATTCGCGGTAGACCCTTCCTGCGAATACACGTTGAAATTCGCGAAGCTGTTCTGGTTACCCAGCGGAATATTCACCGGGTTGGCGGCATAGATTGTGATTCCGTCCCAGTGGGATCCATCGGCGGTCGGCTGCGCGGTGGCGTAGTTGCCGTTCTCGATCGACGGCGGCCCGATGGCGATGCCATAGAAAAGGTAAAGACTGTAGAGGTTGGCGAAGGTGGTCGCATACGACGGCGACACCATGTAAATCATCGCCGTGTGATTCACCTCGCCCCAGTTCTCGCCGTTGATCTCGTTCGGCCACGCATAGAACGACAGGTTCTCGATCTTGGCGTTGGCGCTCCAAGACCCGGTCGTTCCTGACCCCGCGCTAAGACCGCTGGCGACGGGGAAGGCGAACGCGGCATTGCCCACGTTCCAGCCGGGGAAAAACCCCGCGGTTCCCGCCGGAGTTGTGTCACCGCTATTGAGCGTAGGGGTGACCGGCCACGGATAGCTGGGCTTGTATTGGTTCAGCGGCGCCACCGTCGCCCCCGCCCCGTGGGCCGCGCGCGCCGTTCCGTTCTGTGCGCACTGCACCCCATAGAGCGTGTTGGCCGGCGTGGGATTCGAGGCGGTCGATTTGCCGAAGTAACTGAACTGCTCGCCGTCGATTTGCACCAACCCAAACGGGGCCACGTTCGACTCGTAGCCCGGTGCCGGGTTGATGGAGTTGGCCAGCGTGATGGTCGCCGGGCAAGTCCCGGAACTGATAGCGGTCGCCAGGTTTTGCGGGCTGGTGCCTGCAAACCATTCCGCCTGGGCATTGGTCGATCCACCAGGCAGCGCCGCCGAAAGCGTTCTCGCCGTCGCGCCGCCGGAACAGGAGCCGGCGGTGGACGACACGCTCGCCGTGAACACGCTGGCCAGGTAGGGAAACACCACCTTCTGTCCCACCTTCGGCGCGGTCTCTGCGCTGGGCACGCACATCACCGCCGACGCGGCGCTAATCGAGGCCACGCCGTTGATGGCTCCGCTCAAGTTGGGTCCGGGCCCCTGAAACCATCCCGGCGCCAGGGGATTCGACGACACCCCGCTCTTTTGCGCAATGGGCCGATACAGCGCGGCTTTGACCGTAGTGCCGCTATCGTTGATCGCCTGCCAAGGCAGAGTCGCGTCAATCCGGGAATCAACCGCAAACGTCAGATCGTGGATATGGGCTGCGCCCTGGTTCACTCCTTGCGCCTGGCTGGGGTCGGGGCCTGCGAAAATGTCTTCCCCGGGAAATCCAACGATGGCCGAGTTCACGCCCAGACCAATGGGGCTTTGCCCCTTCAAGGTTTGCGTATGGGTCATGCAATTGCCCGCCGGGAACACCAGCGTGCCCCCGCCCCCGACGGCCGTCATGCCTTGGGCAATGGCGGCCGTGTCGTCGTGGCCCAGGGTCATCTCGTGCGCCGTGCTCTGGCTGAACGGTGCGGCGGTGGTCAGCACTCCATTGAGCGAATTGGTAACCGATACTACTACCGAATCGAACTGCGTGGGCACCCCGCTCACCGTACCCACCGCCACCAGCGTTCTCCCGATGTCGGCCGAAGTGAGCGCTCCGCCCTGGATGGTGAAGGTCGTCGATCCGGCGGTAAGCGTTCCGTAAACCTCCCGTGCATCGCACACCGCACCGAACTCGGTCACTCCGCGCGCCGTCGCGGGAACGTCGGCCCGTGCATCCAGCACGCGCACATTGCCGCCATTGGTGAACGGCGTCCGGCCGGCGCCGGGCTGGATGATGACCGAACCGTTGTTGCTCGTGGCCGCGTTGACGGCGGCTTGCGGGCTATAGGTCACCGGTCCGGTCGCGACGAAGTCATACAGGTCCTGGGCTCCGCTATTGGTGGGGTTATTCGACACCAGGTCGTTGACCAGGGTATTGAGATCTGCGCCCGCGCCTCCGTTACCCACCCGCACATATTGGGTTCCGTTCCACTGGTAGAAGACGGTGGGTACCTGGGTCACGTCCACCAGCCCCAGGGAGTAGCTTCCTTGGGCCGCGGCGATGATGGTGGCGACATTGCCGGCGCCCCCCACCGCCTGGTAGAACGCATTGTCCAGGATCACGGTATTGGACTGCGGGCTGCTGAGGTTGGCGTTGAGTGCTTCCTGCAGTCCGCCGGTAGCCGAAGTTATGTTGAAGGGAAGCTGATGGTCATTGACCGGAGCGATCGTGACCGCGCAAGCAACGTTGCTGTTGACGGTAGCGGTAGGGGTCACCGTCTCGCTCAGAGACGGGGTAGCGTCCATGATCCTGATGGGTGTGCCGGTGTTGAACGCGAAGAAGAAGCTGGCGCCCCCTTGCACCCGGCAAGAATCCGGAGCAAAGTTGCTAAAAGTATTCGCCGCGTATCCGGGAACTTTCCATCGTCCATACTGGGACGCAACAATCTGTCCCTCAATATTCTGGGCCCGGACGGCAGACCAGCCCACCAACATCACCAAAACCACCAAAATTCTTTTCATAGAGAGAACCAAGGAAGTAGGGGGAGTCTTCTTTTTGTCGGGGTAACAAATAGGGGGTGCGAACTTAATCGAAAACAATCAGCTTAGGGATGAATACCCATACAATTAAGCCGGCTGATCGTAGTCGCCTGGGCGCCGGAAGCCGACCCATTCTGCAGTGTCACCTGGAACGTGGTCGCGGTAAGGTTACTCACGAACAGTCCCGTAAGCGCCCCGCCGGGTACGGCCCCCGGGGTGCACGTCAAAGCATAGTTCCCATCCGCAAACGCGGTGGGCCAAGTAATCGTAAACGAGCATTGCGCGTAAGCGCCGGTCCCGGTAGTGCAGAACCCGCTGGTAATAACCAGCGGCTCGATTGTAGGAATCGCCGGCCCGTTATTCGCCGCGTGCACCCGGCCATACGCATCGACGGTAATATCCGCGTTTGTATAACTACCCGCCGAAACCCCGGTAGGAGCCAGATCAACCTCGGTGCGCTGCGCCGGCGCATTATCGCTCGCCGAAAAATTCCCACTAAAATTCAAATACGGCTCTTGCGCCAGGAACGACCCCACCGACTGCATCCGCTGGTAATAAAGAGTCGGATTCGACCCGCAACTCCCCGGAATAAACGCCGTTCCATTCGAAACCAGGCAATTCCCGAAGCTCCCCGCGCCCCCATTGAACAGATACCCATTGGAAGTGTTGATAAAACCATTCTCCACATCCAACGCCCACGAGGGAGTACTCGTCCCCACCCCCACCGCGCCCGCATTCAACAGGTCGTACCCGGTCATATTCAGCAACCCGGAAATGCTTTGTGGCCCATGGTTCAGTGGTTGTGACAGAATCGGCTGCGGATAAACCACCGTGCCATTCCAAAGCGGCGCGCCGTTCGAAATATTCATCGTCCCGGCAAGCCCGCCATTCAGCTGCCAGGCCTGAGGCCACCCGGGATACGCATTCCCGCTCGACGAAGTCAGCGACACGTTATAACCCGTGTAGGGAATGATCGTGTCATTAAAAGCGATGCTGCACGTACTGTTGTTCGCCGTGACCGGAGCAACGCCACTCGCTAAAGGCGTGGTCTGCGTGTAAGCCGCGGTTCCGGTGGTCTGCCCCTGGGCCAGCTCCCCACCGGAGCTGCTCCCGGCATACACAATCATCCCGGTAACACCGGCAGGCAAACCCGAAGCCGGCGGCTGAACAATCAGCGAACCCACGCCGGTGAGCTGGACCTTCAATTCGGGGGAGGGAAGCGTCGCCGTCCCGTTGACGTACCAGGCGTATTGAACGTAATAGATCCCGCCGGCCAGAGAGCCCGAGCCATAGCTGATCGAAGTGCTGGGCAAGGTAAGGGGATTCGGCAAGCCAACGACTGATCCATCGTTCGACGTGTAGCATGACGCCGTGACCGGCACCACGCTGCCACTGCCCACCATCAGCCCAGCCTGTTGGAGTGTGAAGCTGAGCGTCCCGTTCTTGATGGGCAGGCCTGAGGGCCCGAGCAGGGTGCCAGTCACGGTCCCGGCGTACGCCGAGGCCGAAGCAATCATCAATAAAACCAGAGCTTTAATCTTCGACATATTAGAAACCGCCGCCGCCGCGCACCAGTTGCATCCCGCAGCTGATCACTTCGCCGTACTGGTTACGCACGTAAGTCTTGACCCACGACCGGGCGTTCCGGAAGGTAGCAATCTTCTTATGTTTCCCCAGCCACATCAGTTCGCCCGCTTTCACCAACGCCTCCGCTTTGCATTTGGAGTAGTGATGGTGCCGCCGGCTGGAGCACTTATGCGCGATCCCGCCATAGGTGAGTGAACGCGCGTCATCTTCATTGAGGATGCAGACCTTGGGAGTCATACGTCTCCATCTCGTCGCTTAGTCCCAAGGTCTACGCGCTGGGAGCGCCATAAGAAGCAAGCGGACGAGAGCTTGTCTTCTGATCTGTCTAGGCTGTGTACTGGTATAGACTCAACTTAGGGACAAAAAGCATCACTTACTTTTACTAACTACCCGTATGTATCGTTTTGCGTGGTTGATCTTGCTCTTCACGGAAAACAGCGTTGTATTGAGTGCGTCAGCGATCTCCTGGTTAGGCATATCGTCCAGGTAGGCCATTTCGAGCACCTGTCGCAGGCTTGGCCGCACTCGTCGCAGCAATTTGTGCACGTCCATCCGTGCCGCCACGCCTTCGAGTTGGGCATCTTTGCAAGCCAGCAAATCCGTTTCCCCGGCATCCATCTGGTCCATCCGGGACTTACGTAAACTAACCAGGCACTGGTTAACGCAGATGCGGGTAAGCCATGTACGGAACTGCGAATTACCCTCAAAGCTATGCAGCCGGGTAAATGCCAGCAGAAACGTATCCTGGCACAAATCCTCGACATCGTCGCTATGCACGATAGAGCGGGCCACGCGCCGCACATACCCCACATACAATCGATGCAGTTCGGCAAAAGCATCCTGATCCCCCATCCGGGCCGCGGCAATCAACTCACTCTCCGTCATCCTGTAGCCTCATCGGTCGAAGAAATAGGGTGGGAACTCGATAACCCACCGTCCACGAGGTAAAAACGCATCAATCCATGTCCTGCTCATACAACTCCCGCCGCAAATGCTCCGCTGCGGCGACTCGGACAAACTCGATCATCCCCAGCGTATCGGCCGCGATCTGGCCGCAGCTGTCATAACTGATCTCCCCCTCTTCCGTACGGGTAACAATCAGTACTTGGACAACATCATCCATGCCTTCCATCTTCGAGATAAGAAACTCACTCGGGCTAGGTTCATCCGCCATATACATTCCTCCTTTAACCGTTACAACGCCTTGGCGACCCACTCCGCCCGGGTGCCGATAATCTCTAATGCATCCACATAGTCCTGGTAATACGACCGCCGAACCTCCAGCGAACCCTCCACCACCGCCGTCATCAGCAAATGTTCATAACTATGCCGCAGCACCGCCAGCCCGCGTACGGCCCGCCGGGCGCGCCGATTGAACATCAATCCGAGTAACTCCATGGCCCCTCCTGGTTACCGACGTCGCTGTTCATCCCACTGACTCTTAACCCGGTCCAGCGCTTCCCGAAGCCACCCCGGGTTCAATCCTTCGGCCAGCGAAACCACCCACTCGAAGTGGTCCTGCCGGGCCGCCGTCCGGGGAAAAAGAAACTGTTTCGCATCGTCATGCATTTCTTCATCCAAGCTGCGGTAGTCCTCGATCGCTGCCAGCAAAATCGCGCTGCCTAAGTCGCGCTTCTGTGGTGTCGCCGGCCGGTACATGGACCCCGTCGAATAAAGTTCCGTCTTGGCAATCTGCATCATCACGAAATCCTCCGTCGGGACTTTCTCCCCGTGTGTAGCGAACAGCGAATCCATTGCGCTTCGATCCTCTCCGCGGTCCGCGAGGCCGCATCGCCGTTGAAGTTCTCCCACCCTTTCACCACCGGGTGCTGGCTCACATAAAGCAACCCCTGCTTCACTGCGCCGCTGCCCAGGGCAGCCAAGGTGGCGCGAATGTCTTCCGCTATCTCCGGAGCCTTCACCAGCACCTCCGATCCCAGCAGCACTCTGCGTCCGGTCTCGTCTTCGCCAAACCGCACTCCACCACCGCGTGGCCGCCCATCGACGCCATGGTTAGCGAGATAAGTGAAAACCCACTGCAACGCCTCCCGGCTCCGGCTCTCTTCCGACCAACCCGCGAGCTCGCGTATCTGCCCCGGAGTTGGCCAATAAGTGCACGTCCTCTCCGCCAGCGCAAACGCCGTAGCCAGGGCCTGCGGATCGATATCCGCCAGGTTCCGCACATGAGCTGCGGTCACTGCCCGGTTATCTTCCTTCTCCAACGCCTCGCGCAGAGTCCGAACCGCGCGGGCAATCGCCTGCCGCACGTCCACACCGGTAAAAATCTCCTCGTAAATCTCGCTCATCGCAGGTCTACCGTCCTCCCTCCAGTTCGAGTAACTCCGCCTGCAGGCGCAGCTGCCGCACAGTAGGGAAGCGGTCCATCTGTTCCGGCTTCCCCATCCGCAGCGTGCCCCGTCGCCATCCGATAATCGCGAGTTGCAGGTATCGCCAGGGCACGTCCATCAGGTCCTGAGCCATCAGCAAGAGCGCTTCCGGTGTTAGCGAAAGCTGCCGGCTCAAGGCCAGTTTCCCCAGCTCGAGCAGCATGTTCTCGAGACAATGCAACTGCTCGGTCAACGGCGTTGAGCACGCTGTCGCGATTGATCTCCGCCCTGCTTGCATGTCCGCCTCCTGCCGATGCCGGCTTGTTATAAACCGTGATTTCTTCCTGGAACCGCGTCAGGTTCCCGATCCACAGGTAAACCCGGTCGCCGTGCGCCACAGCGGACTTGGCCCGGTTGGCTAACATCGCCCGGAACTGGCTTTCGCTTAAGTTGGGACTGGCGTCCAGAAAATCACTCAGCGCCTTCGCATCGCGCCCTTGCCACGGCATTTCCGGGCAGGCATGGTTTTTACTCCGCCAGTACTCAGCCAGGAGGTTGCGAAAAACCCCATGCCGCGAAGCGGATGGCTCGGTAACCGAGTCATCGGGAAATAGTGTTCTTAATAACTCTGGTTCTGGTTGTGGTTCTGGTTTGGCATCGTGGGGCAATGCTTGAGCAATGCTTGGAGCATTCCGCCAACGCTTGCCGGCAGCGGATTTAGCCTTCTTGGAATTGGTTTCCTGTTTGGCCGCGACCCGGAGCCGTTCGCGTTCCACCCGGCCGTGTCGCCACTGACCGTCCTGGATCTTGAAGAACTCCGCCAGCACCGGCCGGGCGTTGACCCACGAGCTCGTCGCGAGCCCGGTAATCTTGCCCAGCACGGTGTCGTCGTCGGGGAGTGTTCCCCGTCGCCATAAGTGGAAGATAAGTAGGAGATAGGCGCCATGCTGTTCCGTGGTAAGGTGCATGGTGTCCGCGAGGTAGTCGCCGATA
>Ga0302326_10034444_pt1 | contig 10033 bp, 7 predicted proteins | sample Palsa_T0_3_FD_202264 | JGI IMG/M metagenome (GOLD analysis project Ga0302326, IMG submission 202264) | Peat permafrost microbial communities from Stordalen Mire near Abisko, Sweden - Palsa_T0_3 | ecosystem: Environmental > Terrestrial > Soil > Palsa > Peat permafrost | place: Sweden: Abisko...
CACCAGAGAGTCCGCCGAAAGAGCGGATCGCTTCGCTTCGGCCCGTCAGGCACAGGGCACCCGGGAGGAAGATCCCGATAATTCGTCCGCAATCTTTCCGCTTGCGATCGCCAATTTGCAACTCGACTCCTCGTCGCCGCTGCCCATCCACGAGCAGATCTGTCAGGGCGTGAGATCCGCAATCTCTTCGCAGGAACTGCCGCCCGGAACGATTCTGCCGCCCAGCCGCGAGCTCGCGCAGCACCTTGGTGTCGCCCGCAACACCGTTGTTTTTGCCTATTCGAGACTTGTCGGCGAGGGATTATGCGTGTCGAACACGCGACGCGGCACACGCGTTGCCGCCGATTTTCCGGCGCGTGCGAACTTTGCGAAAAGCAGCGTCAACGAACCGGTTCCTGCTGCCGCGTCGTTGCGCACGGCGTACCTGATGCGCAATGCGCTCGAGGTCGCCATCGATCGAAGCGCAAGCGGCACGCCCTTCACCCTGAGCGCATCCGATCCCTCGCTTTATCCGCGAACGAAACTGGGCCGTCGTATCGCCGGAAAATTTCTCGGCGCACCGGCAATCGGCGCTGCAGGTCCGGCAGGCGCGGGTGAGTCGGGCCGATTCCAGACGAGCATGGCGGGCTATCTGCGGAGCGCGCGGGGCGTCGTTTGCGTGCCATCGCAGATCATCGCGGTTGCAGGCCTGGAAAGCGCCCTCAGTCTGACCGCTCGCGTTCTCCTGGACCCGGACGATTGCGTGCAAGTGCAGGATCCAGCGATGGATATCGTTCGGAGCGCCTTTTCTGCGGCGCGCGCAAATATCCTTCCGATACCGAGCGATTCGCACGGCGCAGACGCGTCGCGGATGGAGGGACCACCGGCCCGCCTGATGTTCGTGTCGCCCTCGGTGAGCTTTCCGTATGGCGTTCAGATGCCCGCCGATCGGCGCCAGGCTTTGCTGAGCGCCGCGCATGCGCAAAACGCCATCGTTTTCGAGAACGACACCTATTGTGAGTTGCGCTATAGCGGAGCGCGCCTGAACAGCATCCAGGGAATGGATGCGGACGGTCGGGTCATCTACTGCAGCGGGTTCGTTGAGACGCTCGGCAACTCCGTCAACGTCGGCTATCTGGTCGTCCCGCTTTCGCTTGCCGAAGTGTTCACCGAGGTCAGCCGGCGAAACTCGAATGCGCCGCCGCTCCAGCTTCTGGACGCCGTCGCCGAATTCGTCGAGGAACACGAATATGCGGTACATGCGCGAAACGTTCGCAGCTTTTTTGCGAAGCGCATGGAGACGGCGAAGCAGGCTTGCAAGGCCTATTTGCCGCAATTCGCCATATCGGAACCGCATGGCGGATTGTTTCTCGCGATCCACTGCGATGATCGATTCGACGTCGCAGCGGTTTGCGCCGACGCGGCGGCCGAAGGCGTGCCGGTGAGGCCGTTGTCGCGCTACTATCTCTCGACAGCGCCGAGGCACGGCGTGGTCTTTGGCTTCGGCGCCATTCCCGAGCGCTCCGTGCGTCCGGCGATCCAGCAGCTTGCGGCGATTTTTGCCCGACATCAGCAGCGTGTCGCGGGACGTATTTCTGCATAGCGGGACGCCGTTTGACGTCGCGGAGTGGTCAAACGGCCGAGATATGCGCCGATACCGTGGCGCGCATATCGCATTTTTATCACATGTTCGTGGCTTCCAATTGGCTCCCCCCCATTATCGTGGATTGGCCCAACCGGCGGCACTTAGTTTTGCCCAAAGCCGAATTCGTAGATGGGCACGCGAGCGCTCGTCTTTCGCATTAGCCGTTACGACAACCAAGGGGGTTCTCAGTGTATCAGACCAATCTCGACAAGCGCAGCCTGCGTTCGGTGTTGCTCCTTGGAGCGGCTTCGGCGGCAGCGATCAGCCTTTCCGCGCCGGCTGCGGCGCAGGACACATCGCAGGAAACCGTGGTGGTCACGGGCTCCCGCATTCCCCAGCAGGGCCTCTATGCCCCCAGCCCGATAACGGCGGTCGGCCAGCAGGAACTGAAGTTCGAAGGCACGACCGGTGTCGAAACCCTCCTGAACAATCTGCCGTCCGTGTTCGCCGATCAGACGCAGGGCGTTTCGAACGGCTCGACCGGTACGGCGACCGTCAACCTTCGCGACCTTGGCGCCAAGCGTAACCTGGTGCTGGTCGACGGCACGCGCCTGATGCCGGGCGATCCGACGGCACCTGTTGCCGACTTGAACCAGATCCCCGCGGCGCTCGTCGACCACATCGAAGTGCTCACCGGCGGCGCCTCGGCCGTGTACGGTTCGGACGCCATGGCCGGCGTCATCAACTTCGTGATGCGCAAGGACTTCGAAGGCATCGAGTTCGACGGCCAATACGGCATCGACCAGGCCGACAACACCAACAGCTTCTATCGCGGGATCGTGGCCAATTCGAACTTCGTCCAGGCGAAGGAAAACATCTGGGACGGCGCCACCACGACCGGCACCGTGCTCATGGGCACCAACGCGGCCAACGGCAAAGCCAACATCACGGGCTATGTCACCTACACCAACAACGAAGCGGTGTGGGCCGGCGCGCGCGACTTCTCGGCGTGCACCATCGGCGGCACGTCGAGCCACCACTGCGCGGGTTCGAGCAACTACAATCGCTGGATTTCGATCGACAACGCGTCCGGCGGTGCACCCTTCGACTTCTTCGAGACGGGCACCGGCAAGCAGGGCACGGGCACGTTCGTTCCCTACACGGGCGCCAACAACCAGCACTTCAACTACGGCGCGCTCAACTACCTGCAGCGTCCCGACACGCGCTATGCCGGCGGCTTCTTCGCCCATTACGACGTGAACAAGGAACTCGAAGTCTATACGAACTTCATGTTCACGGACGACAACACGGTCAGCCAGATCGCCTCGCGCGGTCTGTTCCTCGGCGACGGCGTTGTCAGCGGCGCGTTCGATCAGGTGAACTGCGCCAACCCGCTCCTGCAAGGCAACGAAAATCAAGCCCTTTGCGGCCTGCTTCCCGGCGACTCGCTCGTCACCAGTGGCGGCCGCACCTATTACGGCGGTCAGGCAAACTTCACGGCGGGTCAAGCCCTGCTCGAAGTCGGCCGGCGCATGGTCGAAAACGGCAACCTCGACGACGGTCTGCGGCACACCTCCTACCGCATGCAGATCGGCGCCAAGGGCGATCTGGGCGATGGCTGGAACTACGACGTCTATGCCCAATACGGCACGTCGATCTTCCAGGACACGCAGACCGGCTGGGTTTCGGAAAGGCTGATCCAGAACGCGTTGGAGGTCACCGGCACCGCGGCGGCTCCCGTTTGTATCTCGGGCAGCCCTTGCGTTCCGCTGAACATCTTCGACGGCATCGGCGGCGTTACGCCTGCCATGTTGAAGTATATCGGCGTTCCGACGCTCTCCACCGGTTACACCGAAGAGCAGATCGTCAGCGGCTCGCTGACGGGTGACCTCGGCGCGTATGGCATCCAGTCGCCGCTCGCCAAGAGCCCGGTTGCGGTGTCGGTCGGCTCGGAATACCGGGCGGAATATCTGGCCTTCAATCCGGACGAAGAAAGCCTTTCCGACGATCTCGACGGCGCCGGCGGTCCTGGGTCGACCCAGCCGCGTGCGGGCTTCAACGTCAAGGAAGCTTTCGGCGAACTGAAGGTGCCGCTGATCCAGGAGAAGCCGTTCGCGGAAGACCTCTCGGCCAACTTGGGCTATCGCTATTCGTCCTATAGCTCCGCCGGTGCGGTCTCCGCCTACAAATACGGTCTCGAATACCAGCCGATCGACGACTTCCGGGTCCGCGCCAGCTACGAACGCGCCGTCCGCGCTCCGAACGTCCTCGAATCCTTCTCGCCCGACAGCTTCGGTCTCTATTCGGGCACCGACCCGTGCGGTGCGGGCGGTCCGGGCGTCAATGGCGCGGAATGTAAAACGCTCGGCGCAAAGGACGGTTCGCCGCTGCTGAACTGCCCGGCCAGCCAGTGCAACGACGTGGCCGGCGGCAATGTCAATCTGCGCCCGGAAATCAGCGACACGCGGACGGCCGGTTTCGTCTTCACGCCGACCTTCTTCGACGGCTTCACGGCGACGGCCGACTGGTTCGACATCGACGTGTCGAACGCCATCGGAACGGTAGGGGCGAACGAGGCGGTGAGCCTGTGCTACAACCAGCAGCTGGCCTCATATTGCTCGCTCGTGCACCGCAACGCACTCGGCCAGATCTATGGTAACGGCTACGTCTCGAACCTGAACCAGAACACCGGCTACGTGAAGACCACCGGTGCGGACTTCGAGTTGAACTATAATGCCAACCTCGACGACTGGCACATGACCTCGGGCTACGGCTCGTTGCAGTTCCAGTTCGTGGGCACCTATCTCGACACATTCACGGTCGAGTCGCTCCCCGGGCTGTCACTCCCGTTGCCGAACAATCCCGCGCAATCCACCAGTACTTACGATTGCGCCGGTCTCTATGGTCTGACCTGCGGCACGCCCCTGCCGAAGTGGCGTCATCGCCTGCGCACGACGTGGAATACGCCGTGGGATGTCGACTTCTCGGTCAACTGGCGCTACATCGCCTCCACGAAGTTCGACGGCAACCAGCTCAACAATCCGTTCATCTCGAACGGCTATATCGACTATGCCGACAACACGATCAACAGCTTCTACTACATCGACCTCGCGGCGGACTGGAACGTGCGCACCGGCGTCGACCTGCACTTCGGCGTCAACAACGTCTTTGACCGCCTGCCGCCGACGCTCACGACGAATGCGTTGCCGGTCGGTGTGGGCAACGACAACACCTTCCCGGGCACCTACGACTCGCTCGGCCGTACATTCTTCATCGGCGCCACCATCAAGTACTGAGCGCCCAATCATCACGCCTACCAGCGGCGGCCTTCGGGCCGCCGCTTTTTTTTGGCTTGAGAGGCCCCCCCCTTCCGTCACGCGGAGTTTATCCTCACTTCGCGCGGACCAGGGGGCTCGGCATCTTCCCCCGCAAGGCAGGAGGGGAGGAATCGGTGCGGTGTCGTTTCGTTATCGCGTTCGTTTCTTTGCCTTCCCCCCTTGTGGGGGAAGGCGGCGCGCGGCACGCGCGACGGAAGGGGGGCTGCCGCACAGACGAAAAGGGCCGGAGTTTCCTCCGGCCCTTCCGCATTCTGAGACTGGTTCGACCGATCCGCCTTCGCCAAGGCTACGGCGGATGATCCTCGAGGGCTTGCGCCCCCTTCGGGTCAGAAGTCCATGTCGCCCATGCCGCCGCCGCCCGGCATTGCGGGTGCGCCCGAGTCCTTCTTCGGACGATCGGCAACCATCGCTTCCGTCGTGATCAGAAGTGCGGCCACGCTCGCCGCATCCTGCAACGCGATGCGCACGACCTTGGTCGGGTCGACGATGCCGGCCTCGACGAGATCGACATATTTCTCGCTCTGCGCATCGAAGCCGAAGGTGTTCGACTTCTGCTCGAGGAGCTTGCCGACGACGATGGAGGCCTCGACGCCGGAGTTCTCGACGATCTGGCGAATCGGCGTCTGGATCGCCTTGCGCACGATCGCGATACCCGCGTTCTGGTCTTCATTCTCGCCCACGAGGCCCGCGAGCGCCTTCGTCGCGTAGAGAAGCGCAGCACCACCGCCGGGGAGGATGCCTTCCTCGACCGCTGCTTTCGTAGCGTTGAGCGCGTCGTCGACGCGATCCTTCTTCTCCTTCACTTCGACTTCCGTCGCGCCGCCGATACGGATGACCGCAACGCCGCCCGCGAGCTTCGCGAGACGTTCCTGCAGCTTCTCCTTGTCGTAGTCCGACGTGGTTTCCTCGATCTGCGCCTTGATCTGGCTGACGCGAGACTGGATGTCGGCCTTTTTGCCGGCTCCGTCGATGATGGTCGTGTCGTCCTTCGTGATGCGCACCTTCTTGGCGGTGCCCAGCACGTTGAGCTTCACGTTCTCGAGCTTGATGCCGAGATCCTCGCTGATGACCTGGCCGCCGGTGACAATAGCGATGTCTTCCAGCATGGCCTTGCGGCGGTCGCCGAAGCCCGGAGCTTTCACGGCCGCAACCTTGAGGCCGCCGCGCAGCGTGTTGACCACGAGCGTCGCCAGAGCCTCGCCTTCGACCTCTTCGGCGATGATCAGGAGCGGACGGCCGCCCTGCACGACCGCTTCGAGGATCGGCAGCATCGGCTGCAGCGAGGAGAGCTTCTTCTCGTGGATGAGGATGTAGGGCTCGTCGAGCTCCGCCACCATCTTGTCGGCATTGGTGATGAAGTAGGGCGAGATGTAGCCGCGGTCGAACTGCATGCCTTCGACGACATCGAGCTCGGTGTCGAGGCTCTTCGCCTCTTCCACCGTGATCACGCCTTCATTGCCGACTTTCTGCATGGCTTCGGCGATCATCCTGCCGACCGTGGTGTCGCCGTTCGCAGAGATCGTGCCGACTTGCGCGATCTCGTCGTTCGACTTGATCTTCTTGGAGCGCTTCTTGAGGTCGGCGACGACGGCTTCCACCGCCTTCTCGACGCCGCGCTTCAGATCCATCGGGTTCATGCCGGCGGCCACGTATTTCGAGCCTTCGCGCACGATCGCCTGCGCCAGGACCGTCGCCGTCGTCGTGCCGTCGCCGGCCGCGTCGTTGGTCTTGGAAGCGACTTCGCGCACCATCTGTGCGCCCATGTTTTCGAACTTGTCGGCGAGTTCGATCTCCTTCGCCACCGTCACGCCGTCTTTGGTCGTGCGCGGGGCGCCGAAGCTCTTCTCGATCACGACGTTGCGGCCCTTGGGACCCAACGTCACCTTCACTGCATCGGCGAGGATGTCGACGCCGCGGAGCATTCTCTCGCGGGCATCGGCGCCGAATTTGACGTCTTTTGCTGCCATTTTCTTCTCCTGAATACGGAATACGGAAAACAGGGATCAGAAAATCCGATACCTGTGTTCTGTCGTCTGATTTCTGTTACGCGGCTTTTTTCTTGCCTGCGGTGCGGCCTTCGAGAATGCCCATGATGTCGGACTCCTTCATGATCAGGAGTTCCTGGCCATCGACCTTCACTTCGGTGCCGGACCATTTGCCGAACAGCACGAAGTCGCCGGGCTTCACTTCGGGGACGACCCGCTTGCCATGCTCGTCGAGGGCGCCGGGACCGACGGCGATCACTTCGCCTTCTTGCGGCTTCTCTTGAGCGGTGTCGGGAATGATGATGCCGCCGGGGGTTTTTTGATCCTCCTGGACGCGGCGGACGACTACGCGGTCGCCGAGCGGACGGAATTTCATGAAGAAGCCTCCTCAGAAAAGTTCAATATTTACAAGCGCTTGAACATCGTGCCCGGAAGGGCACTCCTGTGGCAGCACTCCGTATCGGCGAGTGCCAGCCATCGCGCGGGTACTTAGGCGCGGGGCCGCGGAAGGTCAAGTCCGAGCGACATAAAATTTCGATAGCGAATAGCGAATAGCGAGTGGAGTGCAGATTGCCAAACCGAGGGCATCCGTTCGCCACTCGCCATTCGCCTCTTCCCTTGTGCCGCCTCCCGGCCGCCGCTAGAGGCTCTCCTGAACGCTATTCGAGGCCCTACAATGACCACCGATATCCCCGAGGGCTTCGCGCCCTTCAAATTCGCCATGGGCTTCATTGCCGCCAGTGGGCCATTATACGGGAAATGGGATGGAGAGCGTCTCCTCCTCGGTTTCCGGGTCGAGCCGCGCCATTGCAACCCCGGACAGGTGTGCCACGGCGGCATGCTCGCGACCTTCGCCGATATGTGCCTGCCCATCGCCTCGCGTTTTCAGTCCAAGATCGATCTCGGCATGATGCCGACGGTCAATCTGACCTGCGACTACCTCGCGCCGGCGCCGCTGGGCGCCTGGGTCGAGGGTCGCGCGGAAGCCATCAAGGTCACCAAGAACCTCCTCTTCGCGCAAGGCCTGGCGACCGCAGACGGCAATCCCGTGCTCCGTGCCAACGGCATTTTCAAGGTCACCTCGACGACATCGACCAAGAGCGGCGATTTCACTCTACAATCCCTCTTCGATTTCAAACCTTCGGGGGGAACAGGGACATGATTCGAACGATAGCGGCGGCCGTCATCGCGGCCGGATTTGTAGCGGCACCGATTGAGGCGAATGCCGATCCATCTCTCGCACAGGTGAGCCAGGACTGGGCGCGCGAATGGCAGGCGAAACACCTCGACGCCGTGTTCGCGCTCTACACACAAGATGCCGTCTTCATGGATGCCACCGGTTCGCGGGTTTCGGGCCTGCCCGCCCTCAAACGCTTCTTCACAACCGTGCTCTCGCAATATAGTGCGAAGCCTCTAATGCATAGTGTCGCCAATTACGCCTCGGGCGATCTCGCCTACGATTGGGGCGATTACAGCGAAGTCGTAACGCCCACGTCAAAATCCGGCGCCGTGATCGAGACTCGCGGCACCTATCTCGTGATTCTGCGGCGCGTTCGGGGAAAATGGCTGATCGCCGAACAGATGTGGACGGGAAATGTGCCCGTTCCCGTCAAACAATAGGGAGAGTCGCGATGCCGGCGGCCTTCGAAGGCTTTCCGAATGACTTCTTCGCCTTCTTCCGCGAGTTGAAGGCGAACAACGACCGCACATGGTTCGAAACGAACAAGCAGCGCTTCCGCGATTCCGTGCAGGCGCCGATGAGCGACTTCATCGCCGCAATGGCGCCGAGGCTGAAAAAGATCTCGAAGCACTTCGTCGCCGATCCCAGGCCGAACGGCGGGTCGATGTTCCGGATCTATCGCGACATCCGCTTTTCGAAGGACAAGCGTCCCTACAAGGAACATGCCTCCTGTCAGTTCCGGCATGCCCTGGGAAAGGATGTTCACGCGCCGGGCTTTTACGTGCACCTGGCGCCTTCCGAGGTGATGTTCGGCGGCGGATTGTGGATGCCGCCCCCCGACGTGCTCTCAAAGGTTCGAACCGCGATCGCCGAAAAGCCGCAGGCCTGGAAGAAGGTTCTGGCGGACAAAACCTTTGCGCGGCATTTCGACGGCGTCGACGGCGAGGCGCTTTCGCGCCCGCCGCGCGGCTTCGATCCCGCGCACACCTTCATCGAAGACATCAGGAAAAAATCCTTCTTCGCCACGCACGAAAGCAATGCCAAACGTGCCTCGTCACCGCAATTGGTGGACGAAGTCGCGGAAACATTCGCTGCGGCGAGCTCTTTGCTCAGGTTTCTTTGCGGTGCGGTGGATGTGCCGTTCTAGAAGCCACGCGGCGCGTGCCGGCCGGCAGATTGACAGTGTGCGCGTCGCACGGCGGGGAGCGCCATGCTGCTTTGGCTAGGCCTCATGTTGCTGGTTGCGGGAGGCGCCTGCTTCCTCGTCGACCGGCGGGCGGCGCATTTCTTCCACGACACGATAGAGCAGCGCTGGGCCGCCATGATTCATCGCACCACCGATTGGGCCAAAGGTGCGCATTGGCTTCAAATTACCTGTGTGGCGCTCGCGGGCGCCTGGGTGATTCAGCGCTTCTGGGGCAGCAGCGACACCCTCGTGCAATTGCAGCAGACCTCGCTCGCGTTTCTCGCGAGCCTCGCGATATCGAGCGTCATCCTGCATGGGACGAAACTCGTTCTGGGGCGGCGGCGCCCGCGCGACGAACTCGAGCTGGGGCTTTACGGCTGGCGGCCGTTCCATTTCGATCTGCAATACGATTCGTTCCCCTCCGGCCATGCGCTGACGATCTTTTGCGTGGCCGCGATCCTGTCCGGCGCCGTGCCGCAGCTTGCACTCCTGTGGTGCGTGATCGCCGTCTATCTCGCGCTCACGCGTGCCTTTCTCAATTCGCATTATCTGAGCGACGTCTGCGTCGGCGCAGGGCTCGGCCTCATCGTCACCCGCGAGACCGTGCTGTTATGGTTTCCCGCCGTGGCGCAGGGATGGTTCTGAGCATGAATGAGAATGCGTTGCCTTCGCTGGCGGGATTTGCGAAAAACATTCATTCCCAATACGGCGAAGACGGGATCATCGCGGAAATCCTGAGGCGTATTGCAGCCTATACGAAAACGGATGGCTGGTGCGTCG
>Ga0302326_10034445_pt1 | contig 10033 bp, 11 predicted proteins | sample Palsa_T0_3_FD_202264 | JGI IMG/M metagenome (GOLD analysis project Ga0302326, IMG submission 202264) | Peat permafrost microbial communities from Stordalen Mire near Abisko, Sweden - Palsa_T0_3 | ecosystem: Environmental > Terrestrial > Soil > Palsa > Peat permafrost | place: Sweden: Abisko...
AAGCCGTAACCGCGGCTCGGGACAGGATGTGATCGACATGATGCTGCATATGCAAGACATAATCAGCGATCAGAAATCCGAGGGTCACCGGTGCGCCGTATCCGATCTTACATTCGGCTTTCAGACGCTCGGCGGGAATGCCTTTCACAAGGCGCGAAAGCAGCAGATTGTACTGAAACCAGAGATCGACGATGTCGGCCCATGGCATCCCCGCATAGCCATGCAGACGAACCCAGTCGTCCTGAGCGTATAGAGGGCCTTCATAGCTTCCTTCGAGCGCGGCCTTTACGAATCGCACACGGTTGTTGGTCGCTGAGTCGATCAGGTGACCCAGTTCTTCTTTCTTCGACCACGCGTCGGCGCTTAAGGGCGCAGCTGAGGCCTCAGTCTCCGTAACGGCTCTCAGAAAAGGAAGCTCGGTGGCAATGGTTTGCGCCAGAAGGCGCGCAAGTTCATGCGGCATTCCTACCAGATGACCATCGACTCAGAAAAGATCCCTGCAAGTTGTTCCGCATTTGCGGGCCGTGGCGAAAGTTTCGTAACGCGATGCTGAGGCAGTGTGCCTTCGACCAGCGCCGGGATGTCGGCTGAAGAATATCCCAGCGCGGATAGGCCATTCGGCATTTTCAGATCGACCATGATCTGCACGATCTGGTCTGCCAGGATCTTGCCCGCATCTTCCGGACTGGCCCGGTCGACGTTCGCGCCCAACACTTCCGCCGCCTTCAAATGGCGCTCAGGAGAGGCGGAAGCGGTGTAGCGAAACACGGCAGGTGCGTTCAGGATCACCGACACGCCATGCGGAACCAGCGCGTGGTCTGCGTTATAGCCCGGAGCTTTGTAGTTGCGCACGAGACCCGAAACGGGATAGGACATCCCATGCGGCAGATGGACGCCTGCATTGCCGAAGCCAACACCCGCATAGGAAGCCGCCAGCAGCATCTGGGCCCGCGCTTCATCGTCCGAAGGATCGGCTACCGCCCGCCGGATATACTTCGCGGTCATGCGGAGCGCTTCAAGACTCCAGATGTCGCTGATCGGGTTTGAGCCCTGATAAGCGGGCCTTAGAATCGGACGCTCCGGCCGCGGACGCTGGCCAAACGGAATGGCGGTAAACGACTCGATCGCGTGGCTCAGCACATCGAGGCCGGATGACGCTGCGACCGCCGGGGGAAGACTGCGCGTGTTCTCCGGATCCACAATGCCAAGCGTCGGTTTCAGTCTGCGATGAGCGATGCCGGTCTTTGCACGCAGAGGCTTGTAGTCGAAGATTGCGACACCGGTAGTCTCGCTGCCAGTGCCCGCCGTCGTAGGGATCGCAATCAGAGGTTTCACCGGACCGGGCACAGGTTTGCCTTTGCCGATCGGGGGATTGACGTAGTCGAGGAAGTCCGCCGGATAGCAACTATAAAGATTAGCGGCTTTCGCCGTATCGATTGTAGATCCGCCGCCAACCGCGACAACGCCGTCGTAGTCCCCGGACGCCATCGCCTGAATGGCTTCCTGAATCGACTCGTCCGAAGGCTCAACGCGTACGCGGTCGAACACGGTATAACTGACGCCGTTGGCTTCCAGCGATTCCAACACAGCAAGCACGGGCTTCAAAGACCTCAACCCGGGATCGGTGAATACGATGACGTATCGCAGCCCCATATCGACCAGATCCGCGCCCACCTCGCGCGTCGCTCCGAATCCAAACCGGATACCCGAAGCCGCCATCTCGAATGCATATTCCCGAGCGTCAATCATGCCTCACCAGTTTGCACTATCAGGCGGCCGCATCAGCAACGCCTACTCTGGGATCAATTGATGCAATCGCGGCCGCAGACAACAATGGATGGTCACTAACGAGATTTATCGAGCCGATCGCCGATCGGGGACCTCTTGAAGAAGGTATCCTGCAAGATATGTTGAATCGCAGGCTTCTTTTGGGCGGCGCTGGAGCAGTTCTCGCTCAGGCTTTCCTCCAGCAGGCGCAAGCCCAAGCGAACCCACCCGTATTCGAACACGATCTGCCAGACGTCGACATGAAGAACTGGGCGGTGACGGTTCGTGAAGTAAACTACCAGCCCGGCGGCACTTCAGCGCCGCACCGCCATCCGGGCATCACCATCGTCTACGTTCTCGAAGGCGAGATACGGTCCAAAGTGGGCGACGGTCCGGAGAAGACCTACGGTCCCGGCCAGATGTTCATGGAAACACCGAACCAGCTGCATGCCGTATCGCGCAATTCCAGCGATACCAGACCTGCTAAATTTATCGCACTGCTTCTGGCAGAAAAAGGAAAGCCGCTGACGGCCCCGGCATAAGTCGCTTCACCAGATAAATTCCTTCGCCGCGTCGCGTTTGTCGTACCCGTCCAGCACATGCACCACGCGTATCTTCTTCATCGTGACCGGCGACAGCTGTCCGATCGGCAGATAAACAATCGTCCGCGCGAACCGCGCCGCAATATTCCGGAACGCCGACCGCGGCGGCTTCGAAGCCACATAAACCACATACTTCTGCACCGAATAATCAAGCCCTGCCAGCAGCAGCCGCTCCGCCTTCGTCTCCGCGAAATCGTAATCCGGATCCGCCCAGACGTCATACATGCGCCGCGCCGGCAGGCTCATCAGGAACCCGCCATACTCCGCGCGCCCGATTCCCGGCCCCACCAGATGCTCGAACGGATACGTCGAATAAAACGCCATATCCGATTCGTTCTGGTTTTCGCCGAGCCACGTGGTCATGTAGTCATAACGGCCATCGCGATCCTCATCGAAGATCACCACCACCGACCCGACCTCTCCATGAATCTTCTGCGTATTCCGAACAAAGATCTTTCCTTCATGCCAGTTCCGGATGGTCTCCCGCAGATCGATCCCGTCAAGCAGTGAAGCGGTAAAGGGCTCGACCGTCGTACGCTCTTCCGACAAAACGCTCTTTCCCTTCTTCTTCAGAAACCTTCCGAAATCCTCAACAACAATGTCCTCGGGAGGATAGGAACAAATACTCGCGCCATTCAGCGAAGTAGCCCACTCGCCCGGAAACTTCTCCTTCCGGCGGCGCCTCAACCCCAGGTTGCCCGCGCGCCGCTTCGTACTCGGCAGCCGCCGGCGCAAGCGTATGCGCCGCGTATTCACCCAAACCTCATCGCCCGAAATATTCACCGTTTCCAAATCGCTCGAAGGCTGCTGATGCGAATACCGCGACGCCGTCTCCCACACATCCCACGCAAAGTTTTCATCCACGATGGATCGCGCCGCAATGGTCAAATCGAACAGCGAAGCAGTCAGATCGTTTTGCGCCAGCGCCAGGTTCCGGCTGTACCTCCCCAACAGGCGCCGCTGCCACGCATGCATCCCCTCACCGGTATTCAGCGTGTATGCGTCTTCCGACTCGCGATATAAAGCCACCTGCGCGCGCCGCCGGTCGACAAGCGGAGAACCCTTCACCGTAAGGTCGTCGCCCATGCGAAAGTGCTCATACCGCTCCTGCAGGAACGGATACTCGATCATGATTTCGCCGAGGCACTCGGGATCCGCATTCACCAGCCGCAGATCCTCACGCCGCCGCGCTTTTGGTTCAGACTGCGGGCGCTCCATGGCATCCAGCACGGGATCGAGCAGATTCAGAGAAATGACAATAACCGCCCGCGCTCCCGGGTCGAGGCCCTGCAGTTTCCACGCAATCGCCTGCGCAAACTGTTCCGCCTCAGCCGTGCGCTCCTGCGGATAAACCCGGTAGGCCTCCACATAGTCCGCAAGCGCAATCGTGGTCAGCGCATATGAATCCGGATACGTGTCGGGCAGATGAGGGCGTTCGGTGGCATCGGGATCCGCGAACACAACCTGCGCCCCGACCTCCTGCGCGCTGCGAATCGCCTCGACAAAGGGATCTGTCAGCTCGACCGGCACATACACGGCCTGGTCCGACTCCTCGTCTCTGTTTTCGTTCCGGCTGTAAACACTCCCGGTATTGTCGTTGTAAAAGATAACCGAAATCTGAGGCAACCGCCGGACCGCTTCGAGATAAACTTCCTCAAGCGTCGCAGGTAACTCCACCGCAACAATTTGAGGCCGTTCCGCCACGATTCGCCGCCGCACTTCCGCCGCGAACTCAAGCCGCCCCGGCACAACGGGCAGATAACTCAGACGCCCGCGAGCCAGACTGGAAAAATCGTGGCTTAAGAAATCGTGTTCAGGAGGTAACGGGCCGGTTTCGCCGGACATACCGCAGCGCCTCCTCGCCCAGGATCTCGACAAGCGATGTCTCAAGCGCATCGGCTTCGTGCCCGGGTTCCGTTGCAAAGGTCCGCAGCTTGATCGCGTACCGGGCAAGGTTGATGCCATCGCGAACACTGTAGCGTTCATCCGCCGCATGCGCATGTTGCAGGAAGTCCGTCACATACTGCAGAATCTGGTCGTCGGCGAAGGGCAGATTCTCTTTCAGAATCTGATACTCTTCATCCTTTTCCGGAAAGTCGATCAGAATCTGCGGCTGCAGCCGCGAATGAATATACTCCGGCAACTCGAACGTAGAAGCGTCGTCGTTCATCGTGGTTACAAGCCGAAATCCCGGATGCGCTTTGATCTTCGCCCCCGCCACGATGCTCTCCACATAGCGCCGGTTATCCAGCAGCGGAGCAAGGCTGGCCCAGCTCTTTTCGCTCATGCGGTTGCCTTCGTCCAGAATCACCACGCCGCCCGTAATCATCGCGCTCACCAGCGCCGAAGCCACATAGCGCAACTTGCCCTCGCCCTCAATCACAGGCGTAACGAGAAGATCTTCCGGACGCGTATCCATCGTTGCCTGCATGATGTATACATCGCGCCCCATCCGCTTGGCCGCGGCATAGGCGAGCGTCGTTTTCCCGACACCCGGCTTGCCGATCAGCCGCGGATTCATCGGAATGTCCTGCTCGGACACCACCATCCATGCGGCAAGCAGTTGCCGCATCAGTTCCTCCTGCCCGACCCACCGGACGGAAAGCTCGTCGGGATGCGCGAGGTGAATAGTAACGCCGTCTATCTCGACTGTCATGTGGCTTGTATGAGCGGGCGACCTGTGCTCACTTCACCGATTTGAGATAAGCAACCACAGCCACCGCGTCCTCGTGGTTCAGATTGTAAGCGGGCATCGGCGGACCAGCCTTGTTCCCGCGCGGATTCAACCCCGTCTCAAGAAACTTAACCATCCCGTCGTCGTTCCACCGGGCCCACAGTGCGCTTGTCGAACTAATATCTGGAGTCTTCGAGTGCCAGTTCGGCGGCTGGTTAACCGAGACAAAATCGAGCGTCGCCCCCTTCAGCCACGCGGATTTGACGATCTCTCCGGTGACCATCAAATGAGGCGTATGGCAGTCCTGACACCGGGCAACCACTTCCACAATGTATTTCCCGTGCTCAACTTTATCGTCCTGGCCGAAAATCGTGAGACTCAGAATAGTCAGGCTGGCAACCAGTCCGGCAACCACCTTGAAAGACACGCTTCGCATGCGCTCATACTAACTGACCCCGTTCGGAAACGCAATTTACCGCGCTTCTGATAAAATCAGGCCACGGATGGATTTTGATCAGCTTCACACATTTCTCGAAATCGTCCGTCTGAAGAGCTTTTCGAAAGCCGCGCAGACGTGTTACCGTACACAGCCTGCAATCAGCGCGCAGATCCGCCAGCTGGAACACGAACTAAAAGCCGAGCTGTTTGAACGCTTTGGAAGCCGCATTTCTCTCACAACTGCCGGCGGAATTTTCGCCGAATTCGCCGAACGTTTGCTCGACATTCGCCGTCAGGCGCAGAACGCCCTGAACGAACTGGAAACGTCGCCGCGCGGCGAACTGGTGATTGCGGCAAACGAAGCCACGTGCATTTATGTACTGCCGTCCGTCTTCGCTGAATATAAGGAGCTTTTTCCCGGCGTGCAACTGCAAGTTAACCGCTCTTACGGGGCGCGCGTGGTTGAGGCCGTGATGGAAAATGTCGCCGATTTCGGGCTTACCCAGCTTCCGGTGCTCGAAAAGCGCGTCCAGATCGTCGAAATTCACCGCGATGAAATCCGCGCCATAGTTCCGGCCTCTCACCCGCTTGCGAGCCGCGAAAGCGTGACTTGCGACGATCTGACACCTTACCAGCTTCTGTTCCCGCAAACAGGAATGACCCGCACGCGTCTCAATGCTTGGTTCGACTCCGTGGAAGACGAACTGCAGATATCGATGGAGCTCGATTCCTCCGAGACCATGAAACGCTTTGTCATGGCAGGTCTCGGTATCAGCTTTCTTTCCGCTGCCAATTGCCGGCGGGAAGTCGAAACCGGAGAACTGAAAACGATTCCTTTGGCGCCGGAACCGATGATCCGCAAACTGGGCCTCATTTATCGCAAAGATAAAGCGCTGCCCAAATCGGCGCTGGGTTTCATCCAGGTCATTCTGGGTCAGTTCGGAGCACATAACGCTTACGGCATGGATGTTGGAGCTGCATGAAGCCGTGTGAGTGGCCTGAACAGGCTTGTTGACGAATGACCTGCCCGCGCTGTTTTTTTGAGTTCGATGGTTCGCCACGCAGTTGCCCTGAGTGCGGCGTGGGTTTGTTTCACAATCTTTCCGGCATCGTGAAGACATCCGCCGTCATGATATCGAGCGGTGACGAAAATGCCTTTTACGATTCCGTGCAGGAAGTTCCCGAGCGCCTGCGCAAGCAGTTGCTGGAAACCACCGCGAGCCGGAACTCCGGCACCATCGTAATCGCCGACCGCGCAGGCAAGGAACAGCTCACGCAGGTTCTCGCGCGCCGCCATGCGGGCGAACGAACCCGTGGTGAAAACGACAGCGAGGAAGCTGAGACCGGCGCCGGTGCTCAGCCCGCAGATCTGGCCAGACGCTTTTCATGGCTCGCATGGGTCGCCTTCGCGCTGGTCCTGATTCTCGCCGCGGGAATATCCGCGTTTTTCGGACTGCACTGGTAAAATCGGCCTTGGCAAAAAGAGCAATCGTACTGGGCGCCCACGGACAACTGGGCGTCGAATTGTGCGCCGAACTGGGTCGTCGCGGCTACGAGGTCAAGAGCTTCGGACGCGCCGCTCTCAATATTCTGGATCGCGAAAAAGTAGAACGCGCTTTCGCCGCCTTCGACCCGTTTGTTGTCTTCAACGCCGCTGCCTATAATCAGGTGGATGTGGCCGAGCGAGAACCGCTCGCCGCCTTTGAAGCCAACGCCCTCGGAGTCCGCAACATCGCCCTCGCCTGCAGGCAGAGCGACGCGCGTCTGGTCCACTTCTCAACCGACTATGTTTTCGACGGCATGCTCGGCAGGCCATACGTCGAGACCGATGCTACGCACCCGCTCGGCGCCTATGCGGTTTCAAAGCTCGCCGGTGAACTCTACGCGCAAGCCTATCTGGACCGGCCGCTGATCGTGAGAACTTCGGGAGTCTTCGGCCCCGTCGGCTTGAAAACGGCGCGCGGAAACTTCCCCGAACTCATGCTTCGCCTCGCAAGCCAGGGAAAACCGATACGCGTGGTCGAAGACCATGTTGCTTCACCCACATATTCTCCACTGCTTGCGAGCCGGGCCATCGACTTGCTGGAACGCGGCCTCGAGGGTGTGTTCCACATCGGCGGCGGCCAGCCGATCTCCTGGTTCGCCTATGCCAGACTCGTCTTTGAGAAAGCGGGCGTCTCAGCCAACCTGACGCCGACCGACGAAAGCGAGTACCGGACCGACGCGCGCAGGCCAAAATACTCCGCCCTTGCCAACGCCCGCCTCAACGAAAGCGGAGTAGGGCCCATGCCGCCTCTGTCCGAAGCGGTCGAAGCCTGGCTCACAGCCCGAAAACAGTATCTGTGACGCCCTACTGAATGGGCGGTAAAGCGTAGTAACCTTTGCGTACCTGAACCTTCAAGTCCTTGTTGGTCGAAGCCCGCAGATCGATCTTCCGGAAGGAACCGTCTTTAGTGCTGTTGGTAGGCGTGTAACCGATCGCATACTGAGTCCGCATCTCCTGCTGAATCTGATTGAAGACCGCATCCAGCGGGTTCTTCCGCTCGTCCACCTGAAACAACCTTCCGCCGGTTTCTTCGGCCATTCGCTTGAGGCTGCCTTCGCCGCTGTAGCCCCCGCCCATTCCGCGATAGAACTGGCGATCGACATACAGAATTCCATAAATGATCGCATCGGCCTTCTGCGCCGCTTCGATCGCCGACTTCTCACTCTCCCGGCTGCCTTCATCGTCGCCGTCCGTGATCAGAATGATCGCTTTGCGCCCCACCTCTTTTGCCAGCATGTCGTTCGCAGCCAGAAACACCGCGTCATACAAAACCGTTCCGCGGGCCTTGCTCATCGTGGGCACCGGACCCGAGTTGAGCCCGGCGAATCCGCCGTTCAGCTTCATGCGCCGGAGCGCTTCCTGCAGCAAATTTGCCGATCCCGTCAGATCCTGATCCAGATTTGCGTCGGCGCCAAAGCTGAGCAGAAACGCCACATCTTTCTTCTTCAGGACACTGGTAAAGAACGACGATGCCGCGCGCCGCTCGACCTCGATCAGATTGCGCTGACTGTTCGACACATCCACCAGCAAGCCGATCGTCAGCGGCAGATCGGTCTCCCGCGTAAAGTACTTGATCGTCTGTTTCGTGCCGTCCTCCGACAGATCGAAGTCGCCCTTCTCCATCGTGCTGATCAGAGAATTCTGCTTCGTGCGGACCGAACAATAAAGATTGACCACATCGACATCGACCTTGATGGCGTCGCCGTTATCGTCTTCGACCTTTTGCGGCGGCGGTCCCGAAGTTTGCTGAGCGTGCAAACCGATCAGAACAAACGATAAAACAAACAAACTTCCCAATGACAAACTAAGAGATGACAGGCTGAAGGTTTTCATAGAATGAATTACGCGCATGCGCTCTGCTATTAAGCATCTCAAAAAATCCGACCCCGTATTAGCGGCCATCATCCAGGACGTCGGGCCGTGCACTTTGGAGTACCGCGAGCCCTGCTTTGAGACCCTGGTCCGCTCGATCGTCTATCAGCAACTGAGCGGCAGGGTGGCCAGCGTAATTTTCGGACGCCTGGTCGAAGCCACTGGCGGCGAAAGAGTCACTCCTGCGGGAATCCTCAAACTGAGAACCGAACGGATGCGCAAACTCGGACTTTCGGGGCAGAAAACGCTCTACATCCGTGAACTGGCGAAACACACAAAGAAGGGCACGGTAGTCTTCGAAACCCTGCCGAACCACGACGACCTGGCCGTGATCGAACATCTGACAAAGGTCAAAGGCATCGGCGTCTGGACCGCGCAGATGTTCCTGATGTTCGCCCTGCGCCGGAACGATGTCTTGCCCGTAGCCGATCTCGGCATCCGCACCGCCATGAAAAAGGCCTGGAATCTCGAAGATCTTCCCAAACCGCCGGAGATGGAAAAGATCGCCGCCGCCTGGAAACCCTACACATCGATTGCCTGCTGGTATCTCTGGCGAAGCCTCGACGCGCGTGTTCACAAAACCGCGTAGGGCCAGATCTGGTGAAGCACTACAGCAATCGCCGCGCCGATCGAATCCTCCCGCACATCCCACCATTCGAAGGCGGGCAGCCGGTAGATCAGAAACTGACTGATCTCGATCGCAGTCGCAAGAGCAACTACAGCCGCCGTCGCATTGAATTCCTCCCTCCGGCCTCTCGCAAGCGCGAGAAAAAGCAATCCGGTCGCACCGAAGACCATGACATGGAGAATCTGATGCCGGAATGACCGTCCCCTGGCCGTCTCGATCCGTTCCGGCTGAAGCGACAGCACGACAAGCGCGATCACCCAGACCAGAATCACCCGCTTAAGCACACCGCGCGTCAACACATCGTTATATTAAGCGTCGGGACCCGTCATGGAACAATTGTGAGTTGAAGCCCACTCTTGTCACCGGGGCCTCCGGCTTCGTCGGCTGGCACGTCGCGAAGATGCTTCTCGCACAGGGGCATCGCGTCCGTGCGCTCGTACGTGCTTCCAGCAGCGTCTCCGAACGCGATATAGAACGCATCACCGGCGATCTCCGTGACCCCGTTT
>Ga0302326_10034448_pt1 | contig 10032 bp, 10 predicted proteins | sample Palsa_T0_3_FD_202264 | JGI IMG/M metagenome (GOLD analysis project Ga0302326, IMG submission 202264) | Peat permafrost microbial communities from Stordalen Mire near Abisko, Sweden - Palsa_T0_3 | ecosystem: Environmental > Terrestrial > Soil > Palsa > Peat permafrost | place: Sweden: Abisko...
TACGCTATGGCCCACCGCACCGCTCGTGCGGATGGAGGATTCGCCTAGTCCGGTCTATGGCGCCGCACTGCTAATGCGGTTAGGGTTAACGCCCTTCCGGGGTTCAAATCCCCGATCCTCCGCATCGCCCGCAGCAGTCCTGCCCGGATGCGGTTCCCGGGCCAGGCTGTTGCTTTGTCTACTAGCGCGGCGGCGGCATCGGCCCTGGCAATCGAGGCAGCGACAGAGAGGGAGGCCCGACCATGACGGGGCCCGAGCACTACCACGAGGCGCAGCAGCTTCTCGCCGACCCCAACTACGGCGAGCCGAAGGGGATCGGCCGCGGCGAGACCATCGCCGCCGCCCAGGTCCACGCGACCCTCGCGCTCGCCGCGGCCACCGCGCTCAGCGGAGACAGCCCCGATGACGTGCAAGCGTGGCGGGATGCCGCCGCGACCAAGCCGGCCGGCCCGCACGGGTCGTGACGGCCGGGCGACGGCGATATTGCTCCCTGCTAGGTCATTTCCATAGACTGAGCCAGGCTTAGCGGCCGGACGAGGAGGACGCATGCCAGTCGACTGGGTTGTGGTTGGCCTCGACAACGGCGGAACCATGAACAACGGAACGATCCTTGATTCCAGCGGCCGGTTCCTTCTTGACCAGCTGGCGGAGGCCCCCAGCGACGTCAGGGAGGGTCCGGACAAGGCCATCCAGTCGCTGGTCGACTCCGTGCAGCAGGTGCTCGAACTGACCGGCGTCCCCAGCACGTCGGTCCGGGCGGTGGGTCTGGACACGCCGGGCCCGGCCAGCCGGGACGGGGTCATCTCGTCCAAGGGCGCGACGAACTTCGGCCACGCGGGCTGGCGCGGTTTCGACATCCGGGGAGCGCTGGCCGACCGCCTCGGGCTCCCGGTGATCTACAACAACGACGGGAATTCGGCGGCGCTGTACGCCCACCACGTTCGGTTCGGCCCGGAGTCGGGCCAGCGAAGTTCGGTGGCCGCGATCGTGGGGACCGGGCTCGGGGGTGGGATCGTCGAGGGCGGGCAGGTGATCAAGGGCGCGGCCGGCATGGCCGGGGAACTGGGCCATGTCCCCATCCCGCTGGACGGCCTGCTCGGCCCGGCCCAGCCGATGCCGGCCTGTAACTGCGGTCTGTCGGGCGATGCGGAGAGCGTGGCCTCACTGACCGGCATCCAGAACAACCTGCTGCCCTACTGGCTCACCAAGTACCCAGGACACGAGCTGGCCGGCCTGCCGATCGGCAAGGCGGCCAAGCTGGTCCGCAAGTACGCCGAAGACGGCGACGAGATGGCGCTGGCGATCTTCCGGCAGCAGGCGATCGCGATCGGTCGGCTGTTCACCATCGCCGCGAACTTCCTCGATCCCGACGTCTATTTTCTCGGCGGCGGCGTGGTCGAGGCCGCGCCGCACTTCCGTGACTGGTTCTTCGCCGAGGTGCGGGCCGGCACGTTGCTGCGTGAGGAGCAGGCCCGGGCAGCCGAAATCACCCTGGTGCCCGACCTGGACATGGCGGGCGCGCGCGGCTCGGCCTTCGCCGCGCGCGACTGGTTCATCAGCGAGGGGCAGCGGGTCCTGCCCAGCGGCTTGTTATCCCCGCATTTGACCGGCTATTCGCCGCTTTCCGGCGGTTTGCCGCCCATGAACATCAGTCCGCATACCTCGAGATAGAGCTGCTCAGGGTAGGGAATGAACTTGATGTGGCGCATCCTGCCGTCCATCCCGGGCGCGAGGATCTCGAACTCGCCGAAGCCGAGGAACCGACCTGTCGTGGACCGCCGGAACTCTACGTCCGTCACCTTGGCGAGCGGAATCATGTTCACCCGCTTGTTGACCAGGCCGGTCGAAAGCATCAGCCGCTGCGACGTGACGGCGAAGTAGTGCACCGACCACTCGGCCAGCTTGCCCCCCAGCCACAGCAAGAGCACGCCCCACGCGATCCAGATGCCCACGATCACTGCGCTATCGCCATGCGCGGCCCAGTTGCTCAGCCAGCCCGCGATGGCCAGCCCGAGGAGAACAAAGAAGATGGGCGGGATCAGCACCGCGGGGTGCTCGCGAACGGATATGACATGGCGCTCGTTGGGCAGGAGGTACCGAGCGAGTGAGGCAGGCACCGTATCTTCGGTGTTCGGAACCAGCCTCATCCGGGCAACTCAGCCTTAAATGGACGAGAAGAAGCTGGACAGCCCGCTTGCCACCGTGGTCAGGAAGGTGCCGATGTTGTGCACGACGTGAGCCGCCGCGGCGGGCTCCTCAATTATCCACCAGACAATGAAGGCAACAGCCAGCCACCCAAGGACTGTTTTCAAACTCACGTTGCCTCCCAGGGGCGCACAGACTGCTCTGCTTGCCAGAGAACCTATGTTAGCCCTCGTCGATTTGGCCGCCAAGGCTAACGGGGTTGAAGCTACCGTGTCGGCACAAGTATGCCCCGGTGTCTCCCCCAGTATGCCTGATCGGTGCAAGCAATGCGTAACCGACCGTGTCGCATCCGCCGGCACTGGTCCCAGAATCCTTCGCTGGCGGCCCTGATCGCCGATTTAGCCGCCACGACCGGTGCCCATCTGACAGCATTCCACCGTGCAGAGCATGCTGGGGAAATGACGGTGCCAGACGTGGGTGAGACTGATTTCGCGATCATCGTCTACCGGGAAGAAGAGCAGTGGGAGGCCGACGCGCTGCCCACCGCGGTGACCGCCGATATGGAGGGCCTCTTGCAGGCCCTGCGGCGGCAGCCGAGCATCGGCGGGACCATCGGCTTCGCGGGCGTAGGCGACGATTTCTTCGTGGCGGTCCGGATCCTCGGTGAAGACGTGTCCCTGTTCCTGTCCGACCTCACCGCGGCCGTGGATTACCCGCTGGCCCGCCAGGTGCTCGACGCCCTGGACATCCCGGTGCCGTCAGATGACGAGCTCGATCAGGTGCTTCCCGCCGGGGATCTTTCCATCTTCGCGGACCTCGGCCTGGACGAGATGGAACTCGGTGCCATCTCAGCCGACCTGGACCTCTACCCGGAGGACGCCGTGGGCGGCATCGCCGAGCGGCTGCGTTTCGGGGACGCGGTGGAGCGGGCGCTCGATATCGCGCTCGGCTCGTGACCGGATATTCTGCCCGTTTCGAGCCCGCGATGCAGCTCGCGCTGGCGCAGGCGGTCGGGTCAGCCGACCCGGACGAGGTTCCGGTGGGCGCGGTCATCCTCGACGAGGCGGGCACGGTGATCGCGCCAGGCCGCAACCGCAGGGAACGGGACCACGATCCCACCGCGCACGCGGAAATCGTCGCGATCAGGCAGGCGGCGCGATCCCTCGGCAGCTGGCGGCTGACCGGCCTGACGCTGGTCGTGACGTTGGAGCCCTGCACGATGTGCGCGGGAGCGATCACGGCGGCCCGCCTCAGCAGGTGCGTCTACGGGGCGGCCGACCCCCGGGCGGGTGCGGTGGGATCGCTCTGGGACGTGCTCAGGGATACTCGGCTGAACCATCGCCCGGAAGTCATTGGCGGGGTTCTCGCCGAGGAGTGCGGCGCCGTGCTGCGGGACTTCTTCGCCGGCCGCAGACGGCATGGCGGGTAGTTCGTGCCGCAGGCTACGCGCCGATTCGGGTAAGCTCGCCAGCGGTGGAGTCGCCTAGTGGCCGAGGGCGCACGCCTCGAAAGCGTGTGAGGGGGCAACCCCTCCGTGGGTTCAAATCCCACCTCCACCGCTGACAGCGGGGCCGCCTCTACGCTGGCTATGGTCAGCGGGGAACTTAACCTGACGTCCCGGACGTTTCGCACATGTGCTCAGGTGGTAAAGCGGGGACCCGGCCTGCCGCCGACCAGGCCAACCACCTGCGACCAGGCTCCGGCAAGGAGAACGAGTTTGTTTGGACCCCAGGGAACCGGGTTCTTCCTGCTCCTTATCGTCCTATTCGCGGCATTGCTCGTCTGGGTGGCCCTAACTCAGTATGTCGTTTTCCGCGTGCTGGCCGCGTGTCTGGCCTTCCTGCCCGCCATGGCCTTCGGGATTGCCGCCGTCAATAAGTTCTACGACTACTACCAGACCTGGGGCGGGATGATCAACGATCTCACCGGCCAGGTCGCGAGCAGCATTCCCAAGTACGCGGCCGCCGGCCCGGGATCGAACAAGAATTTCGACAAGAATATCGGCAGGGTCACCAGCCAGGCGGAAGACGCCGAAGTCGGATATCTCTTCCAGACCTCGGTTACCGGCGCGCGCAGCCACATCACTCGTGATGTGTACGTCTATCTCCCGCCGCAGTACTTCCAGAAGCCCTATCAGCACACCAAGTTCCCGGTCATCGAGCTGCTGCATGGCTCGCCCGGCAACCCCGCGGCCTGGGTCGACGTCATGGGCGTGATCCCCACTTTCCTCAGCTTGCTGGAGACCCACCCCGGCGACGCCGCCGTGCTGGTGATGCCCGACACCGATGGCGGCATGCAGTACGGGTTGCAATGCCTTAACAATCCGGGCGGCATCCAGGACATGACCTTCGTCGGGGTCGATGTGCCCGATGCCATAGCGCGAATCGCTCGCGTGCAGCCACCGGGCCTGGCCTGGGGCCTGGCCGGTTACTCGGAAGGCGGCTACTGCACCGCCAACATCGCCCTGCAGGACCCGTCACGCTGGGGAGCCGCGGGCGTCATGTCGGGGTACTTCAGTCCCATCGATAGCCAGGTACCCGAAGGCAACAAGCCGGGTGCGAAGCCCGAGCAGGTCAACGTGTTCCGCGGCCACCCCGCGCTGCGGCTGCTTAATTCGCCGCAGGATTACATCACCAGCGTGCCGATCAACGACGTGCTTCCGGCGTTCTGGCTCGCGGCCGGAGCCGAGGACAAGTCCGATGTCCGTGCCGCGGAGAATTTCCGGCAGCTGCTGGAGACCCGGGTGGCGGACGTGCCGTTCGTGATCATCCCGGGGGGCGGCCACCAGGGCAGTGTCTGGCGCGCGGCGCTTGGCCCGATGCTGACCTGGATGACGCCGCAACTGGCCGAGAAGGCCGAGAAGGCCGATTTCGCCGCGGCCGCGGCGGCTGCGGCGGCAAAAGCCGCGGCCGAGCGCCGGGCGCACGCCGCCAAGTCGCGTCGCCCCTCTGGCCAGGCCAGCCCGGGGAAACACTGACGCGCGCCCCTTAGCCCGTCCACCTCGCCCGCACTACCTTCAGAGCGCGAATACGCATTGTTACCGCCGCCCGGCGTTATACGAAAGATATCTGCGTGGTAAAGCAGGGCATATGCGACTGATCCCTCTCCGTGCCGACGACAGAAATTGCCGGTCGAATCATGCCGAATGGGACCTCTCGGAGAGGGAAATCGTGGCTAACGCGGTTCGCCGGTCTCGCCATTTACCGATTCTGACCTGGGGTTATCAGTATCGCCGCACTATCGCGTGGCGTGTGCCGCGGCAGTGAAAGCACTCTGGGTAACCAGCCGAATATGGAGTAAACCGCCTTTCCTGCCATCGCGTCTCGTACATGTAAGGGCGGACAATGCTGCTGAAGTGATCCGCTTAGGGGGGCGATACCTGGCCGGGCCAGGACGATACCTGGCCGGGTCAGGTACCTGGGCGGGTCAGGTACCTGGGCGGGTCCCCCCGCATTCGGGGATGGTCTTGATGATCTTGATCGCTGAAGCTTTACTCCTTGAGCGGATCGCGTTGAGCCGATCGCCACCCGCAGCACACCGCATAGGGGCGGGGTCACCTCCTGGCCTGGCCGTGACCGGTAAAGCGGGCCTCGTCGTCCTGAACCACCGCGTGGCAGGCAGGCCAGCCGCCGACATCCAAAGACAGGACACCGCCATGACAGCACCACGCGACCGGTATTACCCGGGCGAAGACGGCCAGGGCCGGTACCCCGCGCTTGAGGCGATGGACCGGGATCTCGAGCGGCTCGGCGAACTTACCAGGGCTTACGTCACCGACGAGAAGGAAGACCTGGGCGTGGCCGCCGCCCGGATACCCGATAAAGACCTGCGGCGGGAAGCCGAAGAACTCCTCAGCCGCCTGAAGGACGCCATCGGACCCGACCCGGAGAGCCCGGACGCGATCAGCGAGACGCTCGCCGAACCCGGCACCGGCCCGCATCCGGCCTGAAGGCCCGCGTATCCGGCCTGAAGGCCCGCGTATCCGGCCTGAAAGGCCGCCCGGCGCGTCCCGGTTTGTTTCGTTGGCGTGTCGGGGGTAATAGTTGATCGACAGCTGCCCGAGTCTCCTCCGAGTCGGCCTCAGCAGGCACACGTGCACGGACCGGACCGGCACGGCAGCGCCACTGATGGACGCACGGAGAAAACAGATGAGCCTGCCCGCCCGCCAGCAAGCGGTCCTTGACCAGATCGAGCGGATTCTGGCGGCAGCGGATCCTCAGCTGAAATCGATGTTCGCGGCCTTCGCCCGGGTGGCGTCGCGAGAGGCCATGCCGGCCACCGAGGCGATCCCCGAACGGTCGCCGCGTCGGTGGACCTTGCTCATCTGCATCATGGTGATCAGCCTGCTGAGCATGGTCACGGTCTTCGTCGTCGCCACCAGCCGGGCCTGCCAGGGCCTCCCGTCGGATCAGGTGGTCGCCACCGCCACGGTGCGCTACGCCGGCTGCAGCAAGGAGACGGACGCCTGGAGCAAGGGCGGCCGCTGAGCGCGGCTTCTTTCCGTCATCTTAGGACGTTTGCGTAACCGTCCTGATACGCTCAGTTCCTGCCACGTGGAAGACGCCAGTTCACAGACCGCATGAATCCGCAGGGGACAAAATGGCGCAAGTCCAGGTATATAACTTCTCGCACGGCATACTGAACCCCGGCCTCGGCTACTTAATGTCCTGCCTGGGTTCTTTCCTCGGCCTCCGGTGCCTCACCCGGGCCCGCGCCTATACCGGCTGGTCGCGCGCCGCGTGGCTGCTGCTCGCGTCCGTGGCCGTCGGGGCCACCGGCATCTGGGTCATGCACTTCGTCGCCATGCTCGGTTTCTCCATCCCCGGGCAGCAGATCCTGTACAACGTGCCGATCACCATGTTCAGCCTGCTGGTCGCGGTCATCGTGGTCGCTGTCGGCCTGTTCATCGTCGGCTACGGCGGCGGCGGCCTGGTGCCGGTGCTGGTCGGCGGCGTGATCATCGGCGTCGGCGTCGCGGCCATGCACTACGTAGGGATGTCCGCGATGAGCATGCCCGACATCGTCCGGTACAACGTGGGCCTGGTCGCGGTATCGGTGCTGATCGCGATCGTGGCGGGCACGGCAGCGCTGCTGGCCGGGCTCCACGTCAGCGGCGTCTGGTCCAGTCTCGCGGTATCGCTGGTCATGGGTGTCGCCGTCAGCGGCATGCACTACACCGGGATGGCCGCGATGCACCTGTACGCGGAAGGACCCGGGATGACCATGACCGGGGCCTCCCCGGACAGCTTCCTGTTCCCGCTGCTACTCGGCGCGAGCGTCCTGACCTTCATGGTGGCGCTGATTATCGCCTTGTCGCCGAACGAGGAAGAGATCCGGGCCGACGCCCGGCTGAGCCAGCGCGTCTACGCCGACGTCTGACACCTCGCGCGCGGGTCCGGGTCCGGGCGCCGGAGCTTCACCGAGGCTCGTAGGCGAGGTTGGGCCGTAGCCAGCGTTCGGCTTCGGCCAGCTTGATGCCTCGCCTCCGGGCGTAGTCCGCGACTTGGTCCTGGCCGATGCGCCCGACGGTGAAATACCGCGAAGCGGGGTGGGCGAACAGTAGCCCGCTCACGCTGGATGCCGGGGTCATCGCCCAGGATTCGGTCAGGGTCATGCCGAGCTGCCCGGCATCCAGCAGGTCGAACAGCGCCCGTTTCAGGCTGTGATCCGGGCTCGCGGGATAGCCGAACGCGGGCCGGATGCCGCGGAACCGCTCAGCGTGCAGCTCCTCGATCGGCTGGTCGGCGTCTGGTTCGTACCAGTCGCGGCGGGCCGCCAGGTGGATGTACTCGGCGAAGGCCTCGGCGAGGCGGTCGGCCAGTGCCTTGACCATGATCGAGGAGTAGTCGTCGCCACGGTCGGCGTACCGGCCGGAAAGCTCCTCAGCACCGTGGATGGCCACGGCGAATCCGCCGAGGTGGTCCCCGGCCGGAGCGACGAAATCAGCGAGGCACCGGTTGGGTCGGCCCGCCGGCTTGGCGGTCTGCTGGCGCAGCATCGGCAGCCGGATGTCACCGTCGCCCGGGTTGACGCAGATGTCGTCGTCCTCGGAACGCGCGGGCCAGAAACCGTAGGCACCCCGGGCGTCGAGGTGGCGGTCATCGATGATCTGGTCGAGCAGGGTGTTGGCGTCGTCGAAGAGCTCGCGCGCGGCCGGCTGGCCGAGGATCGCCGGGTATTTGCCCTTGAGCTCCCAGGCGAGGAAGAAGAACTGCCAGTCGATCATCTCGCGCAGTGCCTTCAGCTCCGGCTGCACGGTGCGCAGCCCGGTAAATGCCGGCACGGGCAGGTCGCCGAACGGGACCAGGTCCCGGTTGGCCCGGGCCGCCGCCAGCGTCAGCAGGGGAAGCCGCTGCGACTTCTCGTGCTGCTCGCGCAGTCGCTCCTGTTCGGCCCGGTTGGTGTCGGCCAGGACCTGAACCCGGTCCTCGCTGAGCAGGTCCGAGACAACGCCGGCGACCCTCGAAGCGTCGAGCACATGAACGGTGTTGCCGTCATAGGCCGGGGCGATCCGGACCGCGGTGTGCTGGCGCGATGTGGTGGCGCCGCCGATGAGCAGCGGCAGTTTCAGCCCGCGGCGCTGCATCTCCGTGGCGACGTTGACCATCTCGTCAAGGGACGGGGTGATCAGTCCCGAAAGCCCGACCACATCGGCGCCTTCGGCGACCGCCGTGTCGAGGATGACCGCGGCGGGCACCATCACACCGAGGTCGATGACCTCGTAGTTGTTGCAGCCGAGGACGACGCCCACGATGTTCTTGCCGATGTCGTGCACGTCGCCCTTGACCGTCGCGAGCACGACCTTGCCCTGGCCGCGATCGGCCTGGCTGCGCCCCTGGCGCCGCGCCTGCTCCTTCTCCGCCTCCATGTAGGGCTCGAGGTAGGCGACCGCGCGCTTCATCACCCGCGCGCTCTTGACCACCTGCGGCAGGAACATCTTCCCGGCGCCGAACAGGTCGCCCACGACCTTCATGCCGTCCATCAGCGGTCCCTCGATCACCTCCAGGGGCCGCGTGGCCTGCTGCCGCGCCTCCTCGGTGTCGGCTTCGACGAAGTCGGTGATGCCGTGCACGAGCGCGTGCGCGAGGCGCTGCTCCACCGGCGCCTCGCGCCAGGAAAGGTCCACGGTGCGGGCGGTTCCGGGCCCGCTCACCGTCTCGGCGAACACGACGAGCCGGTCGGTGGCGTCGGGACGCCGGTCGAAGATCACGTCCTCGGCCAGCTCGAGCAGGTCGGCGGGGATGTCCTGGTAGACCGCGAGCTGGCCCGCGTTGACGATGCCCATGTCCAGCCCGGCGCGGATGGCGTGGAAGAGGAAGACGGAATGCATCGCTTCGCGGACGACATCATTGCCGCGGAAGGAGAACGACAGGTTGGAGATGCCGCCACTCGTCCTGGCCCCGGGGCAGCGCTGCCTGATCAGCGGCAGGGCGTCGATGAACGCCTTGGCGTAACCGTTGTGCTCGGAGATGCCGGTGGCGACGGCGAGCACGTTGGGGTCGAAGATGATGTCTTCGGCCGCGAAGCCGGCCTGCTGGGTGAGCAGGTCATAGGCGCGGCCGCAGATCGCCACCTTCCGCTCGGCGGTGTCGGCTTGCCCCTGCTCGTCGAAGGCCATCACGACCACGCCGGCGCCGTGGTCCCTGACGTACCGGGCCTGCTCGAGGAACGCGTCCTCGCCTTCCTTGAGGCTGATCGAGTTGACCACGCCTTTGCCCTGGATGCACGCGAGCCCGGCGCGCAGCACGCTCCACCGTGAGCTGTCGATCATGACCGGGATCCGGGCGACCTCGGGTTCGGTCGCGATCAGGTTCAGGAAGGTGGTCATGGCGCGCTCGCTGTCGAGCAGGTCGGCGTCCATGTTGACGTCGAGCAGGTTGGCCCCGC
>Ga0302326_10034451_pt1 | contig 10032 bp, 8 predicted proteins | sample Palsa_T0_3_FD_202264 | JGI IMG/M metagenome (GOLD analysis project Ga0302326, IMG submission 202264) | Peat permafrost microbial communities from Stordalen Mire near Abisko, Sweden - Palsa_T0_3 | ecosystem: Environmental > Terrestrial > Soil > Palsa > Peat permafrost | place: Sweden: Abisko...
GGCAGCGCCGCAGTCTTCGTCGCGAGCCTGCTTGCGGCAGCGACCTGGATGACGCTCGTTCTGCCACTGCTCGCGCCCATGCTCGAGCACTAAGTCCTTGCGCCGCGCGCGCGGCCCCAGAATACCGCGCATGCCCCAGCGCGAGCATCGGCGACGTGCGCAGATCAAGCCGCTGGCATTGCGAATATCGACGTAGATAGCCGCTCGCGGTCACGAGCGTGCCCTCGGGCTGCCGTCAGCGGCGAGGATCAGCCGGCGAGCGCGAGGTGCTCCAGGCTGTCGAATATGCCCGGCGCAGCGGCGACGACCATGCCGCCAGCGAGCAGCCCACCCGGACCCGGATAGGGGTGAACCCGGCCTCCCGCCTCTTCGACCAGGAGCAATCCCGCGCAGGCGTCCCAGGGGTGCATGTGCGGCTCGACGAACGCATCGAACCGGCCGGCGGCGACATGGGCGAGCATCAATGCGCCCGCACCCATGTCCTTCACTGCCACGCCGGCCTCGTGCAGATGGCGCTTCAAGCCCAAATGCTCCTCGAGCGAATGCCGTGGCACATACCCCGCACCGACGAGCGCATGGTCGAGTCGGTCGCGCGGCGCAACATGCAGCCGCGTGTCGTCGGACCATGCGCCACCGCCGCGCGTCGCCCAGAACAGTTCGTCCTGCGTCGGGTCATAAACGACGCCGACGCGACGCTCGCCACCGACCAGGAAGGCGATCGAGATACACCAGTAACGCACGCCGTGAATGAAGTTGATCGTGCCATCGATCGGATCGATGACCCAGAGGTTGCGTCCCGGTTCACCGCCTCCTTCCTCGCCCAAGATCGCATCGTTGGCAAAGGCACGCTGCAGGCGGTCGCGGAGCAGTGCCTCGACGGCGTGATCGGCGGTGCTGACAAAATCCTGCGGGCCTTTGGTCTGCGCTTCGAAATCGATCTCGTGCCGGAAATAGCGCATGGCCAGAAGACCGGCATCCCGCGCGATCTGGCGTGCGAATTCGGCGCGGCCGGCGATATCCGCGGCAATCATCCGTGCGCCGCGGTTGCCGCGCCAGCCGCCGCGCCGCGGCACACCGGGCGCAAGCAGACCCGCCCCGCAACCGGGGGCGCGAGCGCGCTACGCCGAGACATCGTTGGATCGTTGGCCATCATCCCATTCGCCGCCATCGCCATAGTCGACCCAACGCTTGTGGCGCGTCAACCGTCGCCCCAAGAAGCCATCATTCCGCCAACGACCGCGCCACCGCGTGGCGGACCTGCTCCGAGGCGCGGCGACCGGTCGCCTCCAGTACAATGCCGCGACGCGTGACACCATGGTTCGCATTGGCATCGACCTCGGCGGCACCAAGATCGAGATCATCGCGCTCGCGCCCGACGGCCGCGTGTTGCTGCGCCGGCGCAGCGCTACGCCGCGCGCGGATTACGACGGCATTCTCGATGCGGTGGCTGCACTCGTACACGACGCCGAAGCGGAGCTCGGTGTGACCGGCAGCGTGGGCATCGGGACACCCGGATCGATTTCGCGCGCCACGGGACTTCTGCGCGGCTCCAACTCGGTGTGCCTCAACGCGAAACCAATCCAGGCCGACTTGGAAGCGCGGCTCGGGCGCCAGGTCAGCATCACCAACGATGCCAACTGTTTCGCGCTGTCCGAAGCGACCGACGGCGCCGGCGCGGGGGCGGAGGTTGTCTTTGGCGTCATTCTTGGCACCGGCGTGGGCGGCGGCATCGTGGCGCGCGGCCATGTTCTTACCGGTCCCAACGCGATTGCCGGCGAGTGGGGCCACAATCCGTTGCCGTGGCCCAAGGACGACGAGCGCCCGGGCTTCCCCTGCTTTGCGGGCCACTCCGGCTGCATCGAAACCTTTCTCTCCGGCCCGGGCATCGAGCGCGATCATCTACGCGCCCACGGTGAAGCGCTCACCGCACATGAAATCTCCGCCCGTGCCGCGATCGGCGACGCCGCCTGCGCCACGACGCTCGCGCGCTACGAGGAGCGACTCGCGCGCGCCTTGGCGCACGTGATCAACATCGTCGATCCGGACGTGATTGTGCTCGGTGGCGGAATGTCGAACGTGGAGCGCCTCTACGTCAACATTCCGACCCTGTGGGGAACGTGGGTCTTCTCCGATCGCGTCGACACGCGCCTGCTGCGCCACGTGCATGGCGATTCGAGCGGAGTCCGGGGAGCGGCCTGGCTTGGTGCGGCGGTTTAGCGCCGGTGCGTTACATGCTGGAGTAGTTCGGTCCGCCGCCACCTTCCGGGGGCACCCAGTGGATGTTCTGCCGCGGATCCTTGATGTCGCAGGTCTTGCAATGCACGCAGTTCGCCGCATTGATCTGCAATCGCTGCGCCGCGCGGGCCGTCTCGTCGGCGACGAATTCGTACACACCGGCAGGGCAGTAGCGTTGCTCGGGTCCATCGTAGAGCTTGAGGTTGACGGTGACGGGAAGGTTCGGGTCGCGCAGCTGCAGATGCACCGGCTGGTTCTCATCGTGGCTCGTGTTGGACAGGAACACCGACGAGAGCTTGTCGAAGGTGAGCACGCCGTCGTACTTCGGATACGCGATCCGGGGCGTTGCCGCCGCCGGCTGGAGCGTTTCGTGATCGGCCTGGCGGTGGTGCAGGGTCCAGCCGACGAGCGCACCCAAGCCCAGGTTATTGAGCCACATGTGGATGCCGCCGTGCAGCATGCCGAGCCAGAGACCCCATTTCAGGCCGGGCTTGACGTTGCGCACCCGGTGCAGATCTTCGAACGCCCATGACTCGCGGAACGCCTCGGGATAGGCGGTCAACTCGTCGTGCGCACGCCCTTCTGCGAGTGCCGCGAACACGGCTTGCGCACCGAGCATGCCGGTCTTCATCGCATTGTGCGTGCCCTTGATGCGGGGCACGTTGAGAAAACCGCCGGCATCGCCGATCAACGCACCGCCCGGGAAGACGAGCTTCGGGATCGACTGCAGGCCGCCCTCGCTGATCGCGCGCGCGCCATATCCCAGACGCTTGCCGCCGTCGAAGGTTGCGCGGATCGCAGGATGGGTCTTGAAGCGCTGAAACTCGTCGTAGGGAGACAGATGCGGGTTCTTGTAATCAAGATGCACCACGAACCCGACCGCGACCAGATGGTCCTCGAGGTGATAGAGGAACGATCCGCCGCCGGTATGCGAGTCGAGCGGCCAGCCCTGCGTGTGCACGACCCGTCCTGGGCTGTGCCTTTCCGGCGCAACCTGCCAGAGCTCCTTGATGCCGATACCGTACTTCTGCCAATCGACACCTTCGCGCAGGCTGAACCGATGCATCAGGTCCTGCGACAGCGAGCCGCGACAACCCTCGGCGAACAGGGTGTAGCTGGCATGGAGCTCCATGCCCGGCTGATATTCGGGCTTGTGCGAACCATCCTTGGCCACGCCCATGTCGCCGGTTGCCACGCCGCGCACCGCGCCACGCTCGTCGTAGAGCACCTCGGCGGCGGCAAATCCGGCATAGATCTCCACCCCGAGTGCCTCGGCCTGCGTGGCGAGCCAGCGGCAGAGATTGCCCAGGCTCGCGATGTAGTTGCCGTGGTTGTTCATCAGCGGCGGGAGCATCCAGTTCGGGATGCGGTACGCCTTTTCCGACGTGAGCACGAGCAGGCGGTCCTCGCGCACCGGTGTGTTGAGCGGCGCGCCGCGCGCCTTCCAGTCGGGGAGCAATTCGTTCAATGCGCGCGGATCGATCACCGCGCCCGACAGGATGTGCGCGCCGACCTCGGAGCCTTTTTCGAGTACGCACACGCTGACCTCGCGGCCGGCTTGCGCCGCAAGCTGCTTGAGCCGAATCGCCGCCGACAGCCCGGCCGGGCCGCCGCCGACGACGACGACGTCGTACGCCATGGCTTCGCGTTGCACCAGCGTTTCCCCCGGGCTTTCTACCAGTGTAGCCATTATAATTAGCTTTCTCCTTTGCCACTGCCGATGAAACAGGAACGCACCGCGGGCGCCTGCACGCGCCGGAGCGCGCTGCCGGGGCGCCCATGACCGCGCCGTTGTGGCGGCCCTCGCCCGATCGCGTCGCCCAAGCCAACCTCACCGCGTTTGCCGCGCGCCTCGCCGCCCAACATGGCGTCGCGCTCCCGGACTTCACGGCACTCTACGGCTGGTCGGTTTCCGAACCCGAGGCGTTCTGGCGCGCGCTGTGGGACGACGCGGGCATCGTCGGTGAAGCCGGCGCGCGCACCCTGGTCGATGCGCAGGCGATGCCCGGCGCGCACTGGTTCCCCGACGCGCGACTGAACTTCGCAGAGAATCTGCTCGCGCATCGACCAACCGGGAACAGCGGCGACGCGTTGGTGTTCTGGGGGGAGGACAAGGTCAAGCGTCGCGTATCGGAGGCGGAACTGCTCGCCTCTGTGTCCCGCGTCGCACAGGGTTTGCGCGCGGTTGGGGTCGGGCGTGGCGACCGCGTCGCGGCGTACACACCCAACATGCCGGAAGCGATTATCGCGATGCTCGCCACGGCGAGCATCGGCGCGATCTGGTCGTCCGCGTCTCCGGATTTCGGCGTGCAAGGGGTGCTCGACCGCTTCGGCCAGATTGAGCCGGTAGTGCTGTTTACCGTCGATGGCTACTGGTACAACGGCAAGCCGCAGCCGGTGCTGGACAAGCTTGCGTCGATCGTCAAGCGACTGCCCGGCCTGCGCCGCGTGGTCGTCACGCCATACCTTCAGGAGCAGCTCAAGGCCACCGATCTCAAGGCCGTCGCCCAGGCAATGCGCTGGGAGGACTTTGTCGAGCCCTTCGCCGCGGCGCCGCTCGCATACGAGCGCCTGCCGTTCGATCATCCGCTGTACATCCTCTACTCGTCGGGGACCACCGGCGTGCCCAAGTGCATCATCCACGGTGCCGGAGGTACGCTGCTGCAGCACGCCAAGGAACACCGGCTGCACAGCGACATCAAGCCTCGCGACCGGCTGTTCTTCTTCACCACCTGCGGCTGGATGATGTGGAACTGGCTCGCGTCGGGGCTCGCTTCCGGCGCCACGCTGTTGCTCTACGATGGGTCACCGTTCGTCAACGAGGGCAGGATCCTATGGGACCTGGTCGACGCGGAGGCCATGACGCACCTCGGCACGTCGGCCAAGTACATCGACGCGCTCAAGAAGACCGGGATCGTGCCACGCGAGAAGTATGGCTTGTCGACGCTGCGCGCCGTGCTCTCGACGGGCAGTCCGCTCGCGCCCGAGGGCTTCGATTACGTCTACGCGTGCGTGAAGGAGGACCTCTGCCTGTCGTCTATCTCCGGCGGCACCGACATCATCTCCTGCTTCGCATTGGGTTGTCCCACGCGACCGGTCTGGCGCGGCGAGCTGCAATGCCGGGGCCTGGGCATGAAGGTCGATGTCTTCGACGAGAAGGGCAACGCGGTACGCGGGCAGAAAGGCGAACTCGTCTGCACCGCACCCTTCCCGTCAATGCCACTCGGCTTTTGGAACGACGCGGATGGAACGAAATACCGCGCGGCGTATTTCGAGCGTTTTCAGGGCATCTGGTGCCACGGCGACTGGGTCGAGCTGACCACGCACGACGGCATGATTATCTACGGCCGCTCCGATGCGACACTCAATCCGGGCGGCGTACGCATCGGCACGGCCGAAATCTATCGCCAGGTGGAGCAGCTCGACGAAGTCGTGGAGAGCATCGTCATCGGCCAGGATTGGCCGCCGGGAGAGATCGGCGACGTACGCGTGGTGCTGTTCGTACGACTGCGCGACGGGTTGACGCTCGACGCGGCGTTGATCGACCGCATCCGCCAGCAGATCCGCGCCAACACCACGCCGCGGCACGTGCCGGCGAAGATCGTCCAGGTCAACGATATCCCTCGCACCAAAAGCGGCAAGATCGTCGAAATGGCGGTGCGCCATGTCGTGCACGGCGAGCCGGTCAAGAATCTGGAGGCGCTTGCCAATCCCGAAGCGCTGGAGCAGTTCCGGGAACGTGCCGAATTGAAGGCCTGACGCGGTCGCGGGACGGGCGATGAATTTCCTGGCCGTCATGATGGCGCTCTCGCTGGAGCAATGGCGAACGTTTCGCTGGCGCGGCGGGCTGCAGCGCGCATTCGTCCGCTACGCCCGCGCGCTCGAGCAGCGCTTTAACGCCGGTTCGGCGCGCCATGGCGCCATCGCGGCGCTGCTGGCGTTGCTGCCCCCGGTGGCAATCGCGGCCGCTGCCTATTTCCTGCTCGACGCCGTGCATCCGTTACTCGGGCTGTTGTGCAACATCGCCGTGCTGTTCTTGCTGGTCGGATTTCGCCACTTCAGCCATGCTTACACGGCGATCAGCGAAGCGCTGAAAACCGGCGACGCGATCAGCGCGCGCAGGATACTTGTCGCCTGGCACGGTGTCGAGGCGAGCGGCGCGACGGCCGCAGAGGTCCCGAAACTCGCCATCGAGCGGGGACTCGAGGATTCTTACCGCAATGTCTTTGGCACCTTGTTCTGGTTCCTCGTGCTGCCCGGGCCCGCCGGTGCGGTGCTCTACCGGCTCAGCGTCCTGCTCGCCGAGCGCTGGTCGGTCGACGCTGCGGCGCCGCTCGGGCACGAGTTGGGCCAATTCGGCCGGCCGGTACAGCGGCTGCTATTCTGGCTCGACTGGATTCCCGCACGCCTGACCGCGGTGACCTTCGCCATCGTTGGCGATTTCGAGGACGCAATCTACTGCTGGCGCACGCAGGCCAAGACGTGGCCTTCGCAGCCAGCCGGCATCCTGCTCGCGAGTGGCGCCGGTGCGCTCGGGGTGCTACTCGGCGGCACGCTGACAGGGCCTACAGGCGAGCCCGAATTCCGGCCCGAACTGGGGCTGGGCGAAGGCGCCGACGCCGACGCCATGCCGAGTGCGGTGGGCCTGGTCTGGCGCGCGCTCCTGGTGTGGCTGGTGCTGCTGCTGCTGCTGACGCTGGCGTATTGGGCAAACTAGCGCGACCAGGATCGCGCCCGCGTTTCACTCTCTCCGAGCAAGCGCTGCAGGAGGGCCACGCGCCACGGTTTGACCTCGCCGCGCGCGACCGCGTCCTGCACCGCGCAGCCCGGTTCCGCACCGTGACGGCAGTCGCGAAAGCGACAGTGGCCGACGAACGGACGCAGGTCGACGAATCCCTGCGCGATCTCGGCCGTGGCAAGATGGGCCAGCCCAAACTCCTTCATGCCCGGCGAGTCGATAATCCAGCTGTCCGGGCCGAGCGCGTACAACGTCGTTTCGGATGTCGTGTGACGCCCGGCGCGTAGCGCTGCCGACACCTCGCCCACGCGGGCGCCGCTGCCGGGCAGCAGCGCGTTGATCAACGTTGACTTGCCCATCCCGGACTGGCCGACGAGAACGCTTCGCTGCCCTGCCACGAGCTCACGCACCGGCGCGAGGTCGGACGGCGTGCCCTTGGCGCACAGCGATAGGACCGGATAGCCCAGCGCGCGGCAGGCATCGAGTCGCGGGGCGAGCGCGGCGAATTCGGGCAGGTCACGCTTGTTGGCGATGAGCGCGAACCGGCAGCCGTTGCTTTCCGCGGCAATGACCCAGCGCTGGACGAGTTCATCGTCATACGGGGGCACGGGTGCGACCATCCCGAGCACTTGCGTGACGTTGGCGGCGAGCAGCTTTTGGCGGTGAGCATCGGAGCGAAACAGCAACGTGCCACGCGCCTCGATCGCCTCGATCGCGCCCTCGCCCGCGGTAGTCGGGGTGACCTGCACGCGGTCGCCGCAGGCGACGCCAAGGCTGCGACCGCGCAGCACGCAGCTGATAGTGTTGCCGTCATCGAGCCGGACAGCAAAGTGCCGCCTCCAGGCCCCGGTGACAAGTCCTGCCGTGGTCGCGCTCACGCGTTAAGCGCTTCGACCTTGGCCGCGCAGATGCAGTCGTTGAGCGTCACGCCGCTGGCATCGTGTGTCGAGTACGACACCACGACATGGTTGTAGCGGACCGCCAGATCCGGATGGTGATCCTGCCGGTGCGCGATATACGCCACGGCGTTGACGAACGCCAGGGTCTGGTAATAGTCGGCGAAACGGAAGCCCTTGGTGATCCGATTGTCCTCGTACTCCCATCCGGGCAGTGCGTTCAGGCGACGCGTGACCTCGGTCACCGACAGCAGTGGGGCGCCGGGACGGCAGTTCAGGGCGGATAGGGCGGAGAGCTCCGGAGTCATGCGCAGTCTTTGCGCGCCCGCGCTAGCGCAGCGCGAGCTCCAGGCGGGCGATACGCACCGGAGCTGGCGGATGCGAATCGAAGAACGCCGAATGCAACGGGTCGGGGGTAAGCGTGTTGGCGTTGTCCTCGTAGAGCTTGACCAGCGCCGCGATGAGCGCCGCAGCGGATGCGTTGTGCGCGGCATAGCGGTCGGCCTCGAATTCGTGCCGGCGCGAATACATGGCAGCGAGCGGCGAGGCAAGGAACGTGAACGCGGGCAGCGCGAGCATGAACAGCACCAGTGCCACGCCGTAGCGCGGCGCCGGTCCCGGCACGCCGAGGCCGGCATAGAACCACGGCTCGCCGACCAGCCAGCCGAGCAGCGCAAGTAGCGCCAGACTTGCCACGGCGGACCACGCCGCACGCTTGAGCACATGCTTGAGTTTGAAATGCCCGAGCTCGTGGGCGAGCACCGCCTCGATCTCGTCGGGCGCGAGGCGGGAGAGCAGGGTATCGAAGAAGACGATGCGGCGGGCGCCGCCGAAACCGGTGAAGTAGGCGTTGCCGTGCGCCGAGCGCTTCGATCCGTCCATCACGTACAGACCACGGGCGGTAAAACCGCAACGGGTGAGCAGTCTTTCGACGCGCTCCTTCACGCCAAGATCGGTCAGCGGCTTGAAGGTGTTGAACAACGGCGCGATGACGGTCGGATAGAGCGCGAGCATCAGAATCTGGAAACCAACCCACACCAGCCACGCATACAGCCACCACAGTGCGCCGGCACGTGCCATGAGCCACAACACCAGGCTCACCAGCGGAATGCCCAGCGCGGCCCCGACTAATGCACTCTTGAGGACATCGACGATCCAGATCTTTGCCGTCATGCGGTTGAAGCCGAAGCGCTCCTCGATCACGAAGGTGCGATACCACGCCAGCGGCAGCGCAAGGGCGCCCGCCAACAGCACCACGGCGATGATGAGCACGACATCCTGCGCCAGCGGAGCGACGGGAAGGGCTGCGACCCAGCCGGCGATAACCGCGAGGGCGCCGCCGAGCGTCAACCAGAGCAACACCGCCGTGTCGAGCAGCAGATCGATGACCTTGACCCGGGTTCGCGCCGCGGTGTAATCGGCGGCCTTCTGATGCGCGGCGAGCCCGATGCGATCGGCAAAATGCAATGGCACCGCGGCGCGATGCGCCCGCACGTGCTGCACTTGCCGGTACGCGAGCCAAAGCTGCAGCGCGAGCGAGACGGCGAGCGCCAGGGCAAACAGCAAGGTGAACAGGCCGGCGGTCATGAAACCGACGCGAGCAGGGGCTTGCGCAAGCGCAAAGCGAACAGGTTCAATGCAGTCAAGCGGAGGGGTATGCGAGAATACGATATCGCCACGACGCCGCTATTCTACGCTACCTCTCATGCCGCGGGACGCCAATCACCTGATCTGGATCGACATGGAGATGACCGGCCTTAAGCCGGAGTCGGACCGCATCATCGAAGTTGCCCTCGTCATTACCGATGGCGCGCTGGCCACGGTGGCCGAGGCGCCGGTGCTTGTCGTCCACCAGGACGACGTGACACTGGCCGGCATGGATTCGTGGAATCAGGCCACCCATGGCCGCTCGGGATTAATTGAGCGCGTCAAGACCTCGAGGCTCGACGAGGCGGAAGTCGAGCAGCGCATGCTCTCATTCCTGCGTGAATACGTACCGGCGCGCGCCTCGCCCATGTGCGGCAGCTCGATCTGTCAGGACCGGCGCTTCCTCGCCCGGTGGATGCCCGCGCTCGAGGATTTCTTCCATTACCGCAACCTCGACGTATCCACGCTCAAGGAACTGTGCCGGCGCTGGAAACCTGATGTCGCAAAAGCGTGGGT
>Ga0302326_10034455_pt1 | contig 10031 bp, 9 predicted proteins | sample Palsa_T0_3_FD_202264 | JGI IMG/M metagenome (GOLD analysis project Ga0302326, IMG submission 202264) | Peat permafrost microbial communities from Stordalen Mire near Abisko, Sweden - Palsa_T0_3 | ecosystem: Environmental > Terrestrial > Soil > Palsa > Peat permafrost | place: Sweden: Abisko...
CTGTATCGGGGCGCCCGCTAGGCTGTACTCAGTCATGAGTACAAATCGCACACGTCACGTGTACCTGGATCACGCGGCGACGACGCCGATGCGGCCCGCGGCGATCGAGGCGATGACCGAGGAACTTGCACACCTCGGCAACCCGTCGTCGCTGCATGCCGCGGGCAGGCGGGCGCGCCGGGTGGTCGAGGAGTCCCGGGAGCAGCTCGCCGAGGTGTTCGGCGCCCGGCCGAGTGAGATCATCTTCACGAGCGGCGGGACCGAGGCGGACAACCTCGCGGTCAAGGGCCTGTACTGGGCTCGTCAGGGTACGGCCCGCCAGGACGGGCCCCGCCAGGACGGAGCCCGCCAGGACGGAGCCCGCCAGGACGGAGCCCGCCAGGACGGAGCCCGCCGCGAGGGCGGCCGCCGGCGGGTGCTCACCACCTCGGTTGAGCATCACGCCGTGCTTGACTCGGTCCGCTGGCTCGAGGAAACCCAGGGCGCCGAGGCCGTCTGGCTCGGCGTCGACATCGACGGCACGGTCCGCCCCGACATGCTCCGCGCCGCCATCGAGCAGGCGCCCGAGCGGGTCGCCATGATCAGCGTAATGTGGGCCAACAACGAGGTCGGCACCGTGCATCCGGTCCGCGAGCTCGCCGCCGTGGCCCGCGAGTACGGCGTGCCGTTCCATACCGATGCGGTGCAGGCCGCCGCCCAGCTGCCGGTCGATTTCGCGGCCAGCGGCGCCGACGCGCTGACCGTCACCGCCCACAAGCTCGGCGGCCCGGTCGGCGTCGGGGCCCTGATCCTGGCCCGCGGGGTGGAGCCGGTACCGGTGCTGCACGGCGGCGGCCAGGAGCGTGACATCCGCTCCGGCACCCTGGATACTGCGGCGATCAGGGCGTTCGCGGTGGCCGCGGCCGAATGCGCCAAGCAGCTCGCCGACGAGGGCATCCGGCTGGCCGACCTGCGCGATGACCTGGTCCGCCAGGTGCTGACGGTCGTGCCAGACGCCGTCCTCAACGGCCCGCCGTCCGGTCCTGGCCGGCTGCCAGGCAACGCGCACTTTTCCTTCCCCGGTTGCGAGGGCGACGCCCTGCTCATGCTGCTCGACGCGAACGGGATCGCCTGCTCCACCGGCTCCGCCTGCACCGCGGGCGTAGCCGAGCCCAGCCACGTCCTGCTGGCCATGGGCGCCGACGACTCCCGCGCCCGCGGCTCGCTCCGCTTCTCCCTCGGCCACACCTCCACCCAGCAAGACGTCGACGCCCTGGCCGCCGTCATCGGCGAAGTAGTAGCCCGCGCCCGCCGCGCCGCCGCCCGCTGACGCCCCGTTCCGTCTCCCGCTGACGCCCCGTTCCGTCCGCGCCGCCCGCCCCTAGAGCCCCGTTCGTCCCGCTACGCCCACTGGCCCCCGCCCTGCCCCTGCCGCGAGCCGCTCCGGAGGCCCACGCCGCCGCCCCGGTAGCGTCCCTAAGGTGCCCTGTGGCGCCCAGAGTACGTAAGAGGGTACCCAGGGGCACACGGGCACCGGTCGCGGCACGCGTCGCAGGGAGCCTGTGGCGCCCAGAGTACGCAAGAGCGTACTCAAGGGCACACGGGGAACGCGCGCCTGGGCCCGACCCCGGCAGGTGGGTAACCCCCGGAACTCTTCATATCGTCACCATCGGCGCGTCACGGCGCCTGCGCAGCGTCCGGCTTTGCTGAAAGTGGCCGCGCAGGCCAGGCCCGGCACGCATCCGGCGACCGGGCGAGTGACGAAGGAGAGCAACAGATGAGTACCACCCAGCGGGCGCGCCGAGCGGGCCTGGCCGCCTTGGCAGCGATCGTGATCGGCGGCAGCGGTTTCGCAGTCGGCGCGGGCGCCACCGCGTCCAGCGCCTCCGGCGCCACACCGGCCGCCACGGCCACGGCCACCCCAGGCCCCGCAGCATCAGCCGGCTCCGCGGGCACAGCCAGCTACGCGGGCGTGGTGCGGCAGGTGCTGCCCTCGGTCGTGCTGATCCGGACCTCCGACGGGCTCGGCTCCGGAGTGGTCCTTGACCGGTCGGGAAACATCGTCACGAACGCCCACGTCGCGGGGAGCGCCACGAAGTTCCAGGTGCAGGTGGCGGGAGATACCGCCCCGCGCAGCGCGCATCTGGTGGGCACCTACCCGCCCGACGATCTCGCGGTGATCCGCGCCGACGACCCGTCTGGGCTGCAGCCCGCCAAGTTCGGCAACTCGGATCAGGCGCAGGCGGGCGACGTGGTGCTCGCTATCGGCAACCCGCTCGGCCTGTCCGGCAGCGTCACGCAGGGGATCGTCTCCGCGACCGGCCGCGCGGTCACCGAACCGGCCGCAGAGGGCTCGGCCGCGGCTACGCTGTCCGGCGCGATCCAGACCAGCGCACCCATCAACCCAGGTAACAGTGGCGGCGCCCTGGTCAGCAGCTCCGGCCAGCTGATCGGCATCCCGACGCTGGCCGCGGCCAGCCCGCAAGGCGGCTCCCAGGCGCAGGGCATCGGGTTCGCCATCCCGTCCAACCTGGCTCGCGATATCGCCAGCCAGATCATCGATTCCGGTCACGTCACCAACTCCCACCGGGCCGCTCTGGGGGCTGAGGTCGCGACCGTCCTCGGCGCGGACGGCTCAGCCGGCGGCGTTGGCGTGGTCACAGTCGCTGGTGGGGGCGCGGCCGACCACGCCGGGCTGCGGGCCGGCGACGTGATCACAGCGGCCGGCGACGCCCAGACCCAGGACACGACGGCGCTCTCCCAGGCGCTGGCCGCCGCCCGTCCTGGCGATAAGGTCACCATCACGTTCAGCCGAGCCGGCCAGCAGCGGACCGTCCAGCTGACGCTCGGTGAACTGCCCAGCAGTTGACCGCCGTGAAAGTGGGCCGCACGCAGCCAGCCCTGGTCCGGGAAGGCGCTAGCTGGACTCGTGGCGGGACGGCCTGGACGGACTGGTGGCGGGCGGCGCGTAGCCTTTGATGGCTATGAGTGGTCTTCGGGTGCTCGCGGCGATGTCAGGCGGAGTCGACTCCGCCACGGCCGCGGCTCGTGCGGTGGACGCGGGTCACGACGTGACCGGCGTCCACTTGGCGTTGTCCTCGAACCCGTCCTCGTACCGGGCCGGCGCCCGCGGCTGCTGCACGCTGGAAGACGCGCGGGATGCCCGCCGGGCCGCCGACGTGATCGGCATCCCGTTCTACGTCTGGGACATGGCCGAACGGTTCCACCGCGACGTAGTCGAGGATTTCGTCGCCGAGTACGCCGCGGGCCGCACCCCGAACCCCTGCCTTCGCTGCAACGAGAAGATCAAGTTCGCCGCGGTTCTGGACCGCGCGCTTGCCCTCGGCTTCGACGCGGTCTGCACCGGCCACTACGCGCGGATCTCCGACGGTGTCCTGCACCGGGCCGCTGACCCCGGCAAGGATCAGTCCTACGTGCTGGCCGTACTCACCTCGGACCAGCTCCGCCACGCCATGTTCCCGCTGGGCGATACACCCAAGGCTCAGGTTCGCGCCGAGGCCGCCGCGCGCGGACTGGCCGTCGCGGACAAGCCTGACAGCCACGACGTCTGCTTCATCGCCGACGGCGATACCAGTGGCTTCCTAGCCAAGCACCTCGGGCCAGCCCCTGGTCAGATCGTCGACGCTTCCGGCGCTGTCCTGGGCGAGCACCAGGGCGCGTACGGCTTCACCGTTGGCCAGCGCAAGGGTCTTCGTATCGGCACGCCCGCCGATGACGGCAAGCCGCGCTACGTGCTCGACATCGAGCCGGTGACCAGGACCGTGACCGTAGGGTCGGTCGAAGAACTCGACGTCACCGAGATCACCACGGAGCGTCCGGTTTGGACCGGCTGCACGTCGCCGGATGAGCCACTCGACGCCCTCGTTCAGCTCCGCGCACACGGCGAGGTCCACCCCTGCACGGCCTGGCTGGACGGCGATGCGCTGCGGATCCGGCTGCACCGTCCAGCCCGCGGCGTGGCCAAGGGCCAGGCCGCCGTGCTCTACTCCGGCGACGCCGTCCTGGGGAGCGCGACGATCAGCAGCACGTCCAGCGTGACCCCGCTGGCTGACGCGCGCTGACAGCTAGTCCTGGCCGAACAGGTGACGGTTCAGGCCCGACGGACGGGTCGATTCCGGACACGACCGGGTGTAGAAATTCATCACGGCGACCACGCGGTCATCGTCGTCCGACCACAGTTTGCGGGCGTAGTGCGGGTAGGTTTTCCCGTCGAAGAAGACCAACTGGCCTGCCTGCGGACGGATGACAGAGCCGTTCTCCTCCAGTGCCTCCACGCCGACGGCTTCCGGGTCGTTCGCGACGACGAGTTCGCCGCCGCCGTCCGGGTGATCGGTGCAGAACAGCAGGCCCGTGACGGGATTTGAATCGACGTGGCATTCGAACCGCATCGTGTTGCCTTGCTGCACGTTCAGCACGACGCCATAGCGATTGTCCCTGGCCGGGCTGATTGGTTCGCTCCAGGCCTGGTTCGCCAGGCTAAGGAACTCACCACGATAGAGCTGATAGAGCCACGGCAGGCCTTGCTGGACCGCGTCGGCACGCACCCGGCCGCGATAGATGTACTCAACGCCCGGTGCTTCGCGGGACAAGAAAGGCGTACGCGGATATTTATCGAAATGAGCCTCAGGTGTGACCTTTTTTATATCGGTCGCCCAGTCCTGAGGAAGCAGGTCGGTCACGTCGAATGCTGTCCAGCGGAAACGTTGCGCCATAGCAAGCCGTCCTAAATAGGAAAAGGAGCGCCCTGCTGGCCCAAGCGTGACGTAGTCGGTCATCCCGCGTCAGTGCCTGGCAACAGCAGATTGCTACCAAGTTATTTTAGGGCTGACGGCGACCTTAACCAAGGAACTACTACGCGTCTTGGCCCTCTTGTATTACCAGCAATTCAGCAGCCGTCGAACCCCGGACGTTCACCGGACGCTCGAAGAGCGCCTGGGACGGATAGCTGCCAAGCCCCTGCGGATCTCGGCAGCGGGTAAATTTTTGGCCTTTGTAATAGTCGTGCAGCTTCGTGTTGGTGGTCCACACGTCAATACGGATCAGTTCGGCCCCCCGGACTTTCGCCCGATCGGCCGCCCAGTTCAGTAGCGCGGCGCCCAGCTCGTGACGGGCGTAGCGCCTGCTTACGATGACCCGGCGGACGTACATCACTGGCCGCTGGATCTCGCTCGGCGGCCAGACGGGGCTCTCGTTCAGGTCTACGGGTTCATCATTGTCAACGGTGAGGGTCGCGGCGATGGTGTCGCCCTCTCGCACCAGCCATGTCTTTCCCTTGAGCAGGTCGTGCCGGATTCGCTCTAGCCGTCCGGCCCAGTCCGGCCAGGGCTTTTGCCACTGGTCGGTGCCAATGCGCCCGAGCCATTCCACCGCTTCGCGGTCGAGCCTGACGACGTGATCCAAATCCCCCGGCGCGGCAGGGTATAGGACAAACAGATACCTTCCCACCGGTACATAGTCACCCGTATCCGGCACGCATGGTAGCTCTGGAGACGCACATAGATCCCGGCTCGATCGCAGCCATGCTGTCGGTCGAGCTGCAGAGCTCCGTTGGCCTGGCTAAACGCCGGTCGGCGACAGCATCACACGATGCCAGAACTTTTGGGCGTGTCCGGGCCCCGGTCGGGTGAAATTCTCCCGGAGAAAGTAGCTAGATTGTCCCAGTGGCCTCCCATTTCCCTGTCTTTTCAGTGCTCACATGTATGAGCTAGCCTCACGGCCACCTCTGTGATCACGTTTGCGCTTTGCGCGACAGGTCAGGTTCGGGCGTAGCCGTCGGCGCCGGATATACCAGCAAATCGCCGACGGCTACCGCACTCGAAACCGATCCGGCTAAAAACGGGGGTCGTAGTGCTCGTATCGATACTGGTTCGAGGGACGCGCATGCAGCTTGGCCATTGCGCTCGCCTCCTTTCTTTGGTTCACCTCAGCCAGAGTGGCATTTGGTGTGTTTGCATAATTTACTTTTATAACCCGGCACGAAGGTTCGTCCACGTGCCCAGGGCTGAACGCCCCGTCCGGCCGACGCCTCACATGTCAGGCCTCGGTCGGAGCTTATTCGCGGCAATCATCCTGCTCGACCCGGATTGCTCCGGGGAACAGCAACCTGCCGTCCTTTTTGAGTTGCAACCGCAGCTATCAGTGTCTTAATAGCTCTAGCTAGAGCTTCTTCCGGCTCGAAGATGGCGTCGATGACAAGACAATATTAAACTTTAGTAGCCTGGCTAAGAACGTCGCCCACCTCGGGCGCCGGGACATCTCCGACGTTAACGATGAACTGATTGCGGTCGGTGGGATACACCGTCACGGTCAGTCTCATCGGCGTTCCCGTCTGGTCGAAAGCAGCCCGGAATACCTCGAAAACCCCGGTTCGGCCGTCCTGGGCCAAGCCGAAAAATGTGGTCTCGGTATCGTCTGCCGCCCGGACCGTGATCCAGTCACGGTATCCGATCTGCCGCAGGCCGAGGGTTTGCTCCAGGTATTTCATCGTGCCGACCGCGATATCGCCGGCTTGGATGAGCAGTTCGGCTCCCTTTACGATGAACCCCATGGGATAGAAAGATGTCTGCATTGACCAGGGCGTGCCGTCGATGAAACGCTTCTGGTGCCGGCTGATGATCTGCGAGCCTTCGGCGATCTGCAGTTGCTCGGCGATCTTGCCTGCCGCTTTCTGGATCTCGACCTGGGGATCGGTGCTGAGCAAGACGCGGGTGTTTCCCGTGGTCTCGCCAGCGGCGGAGTCGTCTACCTCCCCGTACAGGGTCGGTACCTTCGGACTGCCGGTAAGGGTCGTGATGTACGGCTCAATCTTCTGAACCACGAAGGTGCCCTGGCCTGGTTTCGTTTCCACCAGTCCCAGAGCGGTGAGCAACTTGATGGCGTCGCGGATCGTGTTCCGAGACGCTCCGTTATGATCCATGAGCTCGATCTCGGTCCGCAACTGCTGGCCGGGCGCCAAGTCGCCGGACTCGATCTGTGCGCGCAGATCGTCGGCGATCTGCCGGTACTTGCTTGCCATCGCCCCTCCTCCCTGGCGGAACGTTGTGCGGTTGGGCTGGTCCTGCTTGTCCCTACCGCCGGGACCATCTATCTGAACAGAATATTTGGTCTTGGTTGGTTTGTACCCAACTTGCGTGTGGTAACACCTTAGCAGATGTTCCAAAGGTTGGGATGGCTCAGATGGCAGGAAACATTGGCGTTATCCTAGCAGTCAGACTGCTTGGATGCACTAGAACCTGCCGGATGATTCTGGCGAGTCTTACGGTCAGGCTGAACCGGTCCAATCGGACAGTTGACGCAGATCGCGGTCATACGGGGACACCGGTGCCCGCGAGCGCCAGGCCGGCGGAAGTACCCCGTCCGACCGCGATCGCAGCAAGTTAGACCCGCGGAACAGACTCCGCGGGACGGAAGTACTGGAGGCCGTCGTGGCCGGTGTCGTTGTCGCAATCGCTATCCCCGTCTTCCTCGGCGGATTGGTCGTAGGAGTAATCGCGGTCATCGCGATTGCCGTCCGCCGCGAAGACCGTCGCTACTCACTTGCTGGCGATGCACCCGACCGGCTCTCCAGGAATACCCGCCGGCTGACCGGCGTCGGCCGCCGGGGCGTGGATGCGGAATTCCTCCGGCCTGCAAGCGAGCTGGTTCGCTAACTTCCCTGTTCAACTGCTTACGCGGAGTCCTTGCTGGTCGCCGCGGCACCGTTGCTGCTGCAGGCTGGCAAGCTTGTTTGCGATCTAGGGCGCGGCGGCGATCGTGGTGAACTCGGGGCCGGGCCAAACGGACCTCCGCACGAACACGCGGGCCTGCGTCGCGTTCGAGCGATTCGGCCGTCCGCATCCGGTCCGTCGAAGCAGGCGTCTGAGCGGACGCGACCATGCGCTGCGGGCCTTGGCCAGATCTCCGGTGTGATGGCGGCGAAGGCTTGCTTGCTCGACGCTGAGCGACAGCGGGGTGAAGTCCGGCCTGTTCCAAAGATCCCAACCAGTGGGCTGGCTGGGCTAAGAGGAATCGTCCTTGCTGTCAGAATCTAAGAGGTTCCGGGCGGTTTGGCTGCTTGTCGGCAAGGGTATCCAGTTCGCATGTACCAAACGTTGGGATGGCCGGTAATAGCCCAGCTGTTCCGCTGCTTGGTCACAGAAGAACATGTCATACCACCCCTACCGGACCAATGGTTCACATCAGTCCAGTGAAGTGGATGGTATGCCCCGCTAGTGGGCTTACCGCAGGTCATGAGCCCGCGAGCACCGAGGTCTTCAGAGTGGAGGACCGCTAGCAGCAAGACCCGGCGTCTGAAGCCGGCGAGCAGGATGTGTGGGGAGGCTGTCATGAACGGCAGCGCAGCAGCGGTAGCGTACCTGATCCTCGCGGTGTTTCTCGGAGGTGTCGCGATCGGCGTGGTCGCGATGGTGGCGGTGGCGGTGAGACGGGAGGATCGGCTTTACACCCTCTCGGTCGGCGCACCAAGTGCGGGCGCCGGCGGCGCCCGGTGGCTGACCGGCTTCGGCGGCGCGGGCTGGCACCAGCGGCCGCGCAGCTGGGGGCGGTAGCCATGATGCCCGTCATCATCATCGTGAGCCTGTTCTTCGTCTTCGGCATCACGGTCGGCGTTATCGCCGTCATGGCGATGTCTGCCCGGGGCCGGTACAAGTGGCACTGGCAGCCTGACTGGCCGGACCCGGCCGGTCAGGATCAGCGGGCACCTGATCTCGACGACGACAGCTCCGCGAGCGACGAGTACCAGTGGTGGAAGTCGCGCGACGGCGACTAGGTCCGTCCCGGCCGAGCTGCCGAGCTGACATCAGTCGAGGTTTGTCAGCAGGCAGTTCTAAGCTCAGGGTGTGCCAGATGACGAGAACAAGCCGCCCTATCCGTGGCCAGCTGGAAGCGCGACCGGGATCGGGTCGATGCCGGGGACTGATCCGGCCGAGGCGATGCGGATCGTCGCCGGTGAGCTGCCCGATTTCCCGTACCTTCCGGAGCTGCCGGACCGCGGGCCAGGCGCGGACCTGACCGGGCGGACCGCCGCCCTGCTTGTCGATATGCCGACCGAGGTCACGTTGCGCGGCTGGCGGCTGGCCGACCATGTGGGCCGCGACCTGACCCGGGCCAGGTCCATGCTGTCCTTCGACCTAGACGAGCTGGAGGAAGTGCTCGACGGCTTCCGCGGCCCGCTGAAGATCCAGCTCTGCGGGCCGTGGACGCTGGCCGCCACGCTGGAGCTGCCGCACACGATGAACATGGCGCTCGCCGATCCAGGCGCTGTCGCCGACCTGATCGCCTCGCTGGCCGAAGGGGCGGCCGCCCACGTCGCGGAGCTGACCAAGCGGGTGCCGGGGGCGCAGCTGGTGGTCCAGCTGGACGAGCCCGCGCTTCCGGCCGTGGCGCAAGGCGATGTGCCGACGGCGAGCGGGATGTCGCGGCTCGCTGCCGTCGAGGACGAAACGCTACGCGCGGGGCTGGCCGAGGTTATCGCGGCTATCCGGGGCTACACGGTGGTGCACTGCTGCGCGAGCTCAGTCCCGTTCGGCACTATCAGGACGGCCGGGGCGGATGCCGTCGCCTTCGACCTCAGCCTGCTACGGCGCGGGGAAGAACAAGGGGTCGGCGAGGCGGCGGAGGCGGGGATGGGGCTGCTGGTCGGCGCGATTCCCGCGGTGCCGGATGGGACGGAAGAAGACCGCAAGGCCAGCCGGGCGGGCGAGGGTGCCCGGGGTGGCGCGGCCATCCGGCCTGGTGCGGCGAGCGGGGCTCAGGAGACGGCCGAACGGGTGATCCGGCTGTATCAGCGGCTGGGGCTGCCGCTGGCTTCGTGCGCCGGGCAGGCGGTGATCACGCCGGCCTGCGGGCTGGCCGGCGCTTCTCCGGCGCAGGCGCGCGCCGCGTTGACGCGGTGCCGGGAGGCGGCGAGCATGCTGCCGGAGCTGATTGAGGAAACAGGGGGCGAGTAGTGACCGAGAACGAAACGAGCGGCCCGGGGGCAGCGCCGGAGCTGGAGGCCGCGCCGGCTGACGCGCGGCGGCGGCACGCCGACC
>Ga0302326_10034457_pt1 | contig 10031 bp, 5 predicted proteins | sample Palsa_T0_3_FD_202264 | JGI IMG/M metagenome (GOLD analysis project Ga0302326, IMG submission 202264) | Peat permafrost microbial communities from Stordalen Mire near Abisko, Sweden - Palsa_T0_3 | ecosystem: Environmental > Terrestrial > Soil > Palsa > Peat permafrost | place: Sweden: Abisko...
CCAAAGCCGGTGCCATCGCCTATGTCGTGAAGCCGGTGACGGAATCCGCGCTCCACGAAACGGTCAGGAAAGTTCTGAACTGGCTCGAACAGCCTAGAAGCGCATAGTCGCCGCCGGAACCATTCACGCCACGACGGTGGTAAACGGGAACATCTAATGACCACAACAGGATCTCAGCCTCATTTACCGATCCTTAACTTGATTATGAAAATGTAATCCGGCGGTAAGCTTCTGACAATGCCGGAGCGGCGAGAATGGACCTTATAGGCGGACCAGTTTAGGCTCTGTGTTCTCTGCGTCCGGGTTTCAGGGCTTAGGGCGATCATGCCGATCACGATCTACTTTTGCGGAAAGGAATGTACCATGAAGAACCTTTTTTTTGTCGCACTTCTCTGTGCATCCGCGGCGGCCATCGCCGTAGGCCCGACATCTGTGGCGACGGCTGCAGGTACGCCACCTGCCACCGCAACCGGGAACGGAGGTCAAGGAGGGGAAGGCGACCACGAGCAGAGATTCGAGGAACATAAGGCCGAACTTGAAAGACACATCGCCGAACATATTGCAACGATAAAGCAGCGTCTTACCGAGGCGGAGCAAAAACAGTCTTGCATTCAGGGCGCCTCTAATCGTGAGGCTCTGGAGGCCTGTATGCGAGATCGCGGCGAATAAGGCACGTTTTGAGGCCTGCTGGAAGGCAGCCTATTCCCGTGAATATACGGTCATTTTGGAAGTCCACCGAGAACCTTTCCGATGACGCCGAGGACGTAGACCCTTTTACGCTTCCCGCATGGGAAATAATTAATGTTCCGGTTAGAAACTACTTAACAAGACTCCGCTATCGTCTAACTCTGTTTCTTCGCATTGCTTTCCAATTCAAAGGAGGACTACCCATGAAAAAGACTTTCAGTATACTTTTAGCGGTGGCTGTTCTGGTGCCGGGCCTTGCCTTCGCACAGGCCACTACGCAGCAAACCGAAACACCGCCAAGCACTGTCCCGCCGAACCAGCAACAGATCAACCAAGATCGCGCCCAGATACATGGTGACCGCGCCCAGATACAGGGAGATCAGTCGCAGATCAATGGCGATCGTTCGCAAATTAACTCAGAGCGCGCGATCGAGCGGCAGGACTGGAAGAGCGGCAATAAGGCTGGCGCGGAAGCGGCCCAGCAGGAGATCAACCAGGACAGAAGCCAGATTCATCATGATGAGCACCAAATTCACCACGATGATCGCCAGATTCATCACGACCGGCAACAGATCCACCATGATCGCCGGGAAGACCATCATGAGCACTTCCACCATGACAGGCCGTAAGTCCACTCACGATCCGAATCACTAATCGACCGCGACGAAACAGAAGAAGGCTGCACGAGCAGCCTTCTTTATTTTTGAACTTTTCTGCAATGCGTCGCAAGAATTGACAGCGCGAAATCCGCGAGGAGCGGCTGCCCCCTTTCCGCCCTTGTCGAGCGTACGCGGCCCGTGCCCGTTCTTCAAGGGTCACGATGAACGCGCAAGCCCGGCGCGCCCTTGACGTCTGGCCCTGGCCGCTGAAGAAACCTCATCGTCCCGTGATCATCAGAAAGGGGGCTGCCGGAAAGGGCCAAGAAGCGCGGCCGGCTTACGCACCGATGGACGGTTGCGCTGTGCCGGTATTCGGCTAATACTCAGAAGCCCTCGTCTCGGACTGGAACCTCATCCCCAGTGCGCGCGGCTGCACGCCGCAAACGTGCGCTTTCCGTGATCATGAGGCCAGGTTCTCGGCCTTGCGCTATGCCGGTATTTGGCTAATATTCAGAAGGCCTTGCATGTTTAACGAAGGGTAATTATGGTGATGGGATCACCGAACGCCTCTTATTCTGTGGACGACTGGCAAGTCGATCTTCGACGCAAGCTTGCCAAACACAGGACGGGCTTGATTGTTTATCACAAGGGCTAAGAAACCCCCACGGCGAGACTCTGACCCCATTTAGAAAGAAAACTACAATGCCCGCAAAGCTCACGCCAGAACAAGCTGCCCTTCTAATTCTTGACATCTTCATCCACGAGTTTGAGGGTAGTCCGGATAAGGTCATTGGCTTCACGGCGTTCACGGGGATGTGGAGTAAGCGAGGTCTTCCTGATACGGCCTTTAGACGCGGAACGGAATTTGCTGCTCGGGCGGGTTGGGTCGAGCACCTGGACTCCCGAGCCTCCTATCGGCTTACGCGAGATGGCTACAACAAAGCCTTTCCTTCTGCGGTATTAAAAAAGAAATAACCACCTGTATTGAAAGGACCGCACATTATGAGATTTATAGCGATACTCCTCTCCATAGTTCTGCTACCTTCTGTGGCTCTTGCGCAGAATGACACGGCAAGTCCTGCGCCGGCCACGGCCGCGTCGGGAGACGATGCTTTCGACTCGCCCCTGAAATCGCCGCAGTCGCGGCAGCAACTCCGAGCCATCGGCAGGTATTACAAGCGTTTTGCCAAAGACTTAGGCTGCGATACATTTGCCTGGGGCACAATTTCTTTCGATGACACGCAGTTTGTACTCAAATACCTGCCGTCCGGAGACAAGATGGCCGATTGGACGAGAATGACGTTCATCACAGTCCATGGGCTGACAGGCGACAAAAAGAAGGACGGCGCCCTCATCATAAAGACCATTTCCGATATTGAAGGGGAGTACATCAAGAGCGGAAAGGTCAGTAGCGACGAGAACTACCTCAGTCCCGATAACGAGCACACAATGTTTCTTGAATATCAAATGGGTCCGATCCATGGCGCTTCCGTGTTCATGCGCACCGGCAAGGCCTCGGCCGCTCTCATCCAGCTACAGACGCGAGGCACTGCGATGGCACATGAAGACGCCCTCAAAGTACAGCGGCTTGTGAACCCGCAGGCCGAGATGCCTAATGCCGCGCCGGATCAAAAAGTACCCGTGCCCCCTGTCCCGGCCGCCGCCGCGCAGCCAGAAACCAAATGAGGCCCCTGTCCTAGCGACGTGAGCGTTGCTTGAAATCGCGCTTTTTCCTGCACTGTCTGCACAGGTTACCGCCGACCAGCATTTGAGCGAACTCAAGTCTCTGAGCGGTCGGGGCGTGGATCACCGCGCCTGGGTTGAGGCCGCGCACGGGCTGACCCGTCACCCGCACGAACTGGCAGCGCGAAATCCGCATGGTGGGAGCTACCGGAGCATCTGCGCTTCGTGAAAGTTCCCGGCAGGGCATTGTCGTAAGAAAGAGTTAAGGCAATAACGGACGGCTGCGCGCCGTCTTCAATGCCCTTTCAGGAGTCCCGGCATTCGGCTAGTATCCGGAAGACCGCATTGCTTGTTAAAGGATATTTAGGGTGTCCAGGTTCTCGAAGTTTTCGCAAGCCGCGCCGGGGCGGCAGTCCGCATGACGAGATGTGCGGGCGTTCAGGAAAACGAATTATTAAAGCAGGTTCTGGACCGGATCGGCAGCGAATTGACGCATGTCATCACTGACGCCGTGCTGAAGACGGTTAAAGCGATGTTTGGCCAGGGAATGTATGCGGTGCAGGGCCGCACCGGGCAGGACGTACCGCCCTGTTACGCCGCCAGCGTCGTTCTCGTGCAGGGAACCTCCTGCCTCCGGCTCCGTTTGGCCTTCGACGGCCCCCTGCTCAGAACGCTGATCGCAGCCGTATACCCGTTGGAAGCCGCAAACTTGGATGACGCACTGAGGGACGTAGCGTCGGAAATTTCCAATATCATCGCCGGGCACCTAAAGACCTTTGTCAATCAGAAGGGTTTCAACGTCTCGCGGGACTTGCCCGTGGTGGAAAACGTGGCAACCGGCGCCGACGCCGTGACCGGTTCCTTCAGCCTGAATTTTTCGATCTTCCGTAATAGCCTGTCCGTCAGAAATCTCCTGAACGTGTCACTGCTGTGAGTCGTCGTAGGATGGCTGGATCAGCAGCGCAGATCATCACATGGATATGGCCATCGAACGAGCCGCAGAAACAGACCGACCCACGGCTGTTCCGGCTTGCGCCGAGGCTTTCGATTTTCATTTGACAGAACCACATAATCACCTTAGAGTCGGCTGCAAAAAAGGACTTTAATAACACTCTACTCGCGGGCAGAAGATGGATGTCCGCAAAGTTGTCATAGCCATGAGGTTCCGCAAGTGCCGCTCGCCGATGAAATGAACATCACCCTGAAGGACTTTCTCCCAGAACACGGAGACATGTGTGTCATCACGCAAGGCGGGCGGACGTCCGCCATCGTGAGCCGCCATCTTTACCGCAAGCTGCGGGACTACGCCGATTCGCATAACATGACGGTCGCAGCCGCCCTCGCGCGGCTGCGCAATGAGGTTCATGGAGAGCTGGCAGGTTTGAAGGAAAGGGATGGACTCTCTGACGCCGCAAGACTGCGGAAAGAAGAACACCGAACTGAATAAACTTTCCCCTGCCCCTGAGAGGCAGTGCGGGCGGATCGATATATTCCAGAAGCAAAGCAGCCGGATGCGCCGCAAGAACTGGCGGCGCAAAATCCGCAAAGAAATTTAGTCCCCCCTTTCCGCCCTCTCCAATCTTATGCAACCGTCCGAGCCGTCAAGGGTAAAATGTACGCACACACCGCGCCCTTGACCGCTGCGGCCGTTCGCTGAACAAAACCCCTTGTCCCGTGATCATCGGAAAGGGGGGCGAATGCAAAGGCCCCGGCCGCCCGGCGCGCGCTAAGATCCCCAACTCCCAAGGCATCTTTACGTCCCGGCCTGCCCGTACAGTCGTTAAGCCGTTCTTAACCACCCCCGCCTTAAAATTGTCATAACTTAGGCGCTCGTTTACGAGTCGTTCACCCAGCAGCACCGGGAGTTATTTGGGGTCAATTTGTTATGGGGACGGTTGGTAGCTACATGTTTGTAGCCTACAGCAACCTGCGCATACTCGCAGTGAGGTTGCTTGTTGTTTTTTTAACCTGTTTTCTTTCCTCCGTTGCCGCCTTTGCCAATCCCCAAAGCGGGACGGTCAGTTCCGGCTCGGCTTCGATCGTGACCCTGCCGAATCTCGTGGATATCAACCAGACCAGCCAGCGGGCCGTCATCGACTGGCGCTCATTCAACATCGCGCCTAATGAGACGACGAACTTCAACCAGCCGAATTCAAGCGCGGTGACGCTGAACCGCATCAATAATTCGACCCCGTCGCAGATCCTCGGCAGTCTCAACGCGAACGGCAACGTGATTCTGATCAACCCGAACGGCGTGTTTTTCGGTCAGGGCTCGAAGGTGGATGTGAACGGGCTGGTGGCGACGACCGCCAATATTTCGAACAGCGCTTTCATGCAGGGAAGCACGACCTTTTCGCAACCGGGCAATCCTAATGCGACGGTGAGCAATGCCGGCACGATTACGGCAAGCCAGGCGGGGCTGATCGGGCTGGTGGCGCCGAATGTGGAAAACAGCGGGGTTCTCAACGCGAAGCTGGGCCGCGTCATGCTCGGATCGGGCGATACGTTCTCGGTGGACCTGTATGGAGACGGGCTGATCAACGTGGGCGTTTCCGGGGCCGTCAAACAGCAGGTGATCCAGAACAGCGGCACCATCAACGCCGCCGGAGGCACGATCCAGCTCACGGCCGCGGCCGGGCGCAACATGGTCAACAGTCTGATCAAGGTGCCGGGAAAACTGAACGCGCCTGCCGCAGGGATGCAGGACGGCGAGATCGTCATCTCGGCGGCGGGCTCGAACGGGACATCTACAACCGCCGCACGTGGCGCGGGCAAAACCGGCAGCAGCGCCGTCGTCGTCTCCGGCAACCTGAACGCTTCGGGCTACGGCGCCGGCCAGACCGGCGGGACCGTCAACGTCACCGGCGACAATGTGACGCTCGCTTCAGGCGCCGTCATCGATGCCTCAGGTGCCGCGGGCGGAGGCACGGTGAACATCGGCGGAAATTTGCACGGGCAAGGCCCTCTGGCTAATGCGGTCGGCACAAACATCGCCAGCGCCGCGCAAGTGAAAGCCAATGCCGTCACCAGCGGCAACGGCGGGCAGGTTACCGTCTGGTCCGACGACCAGACTGAATTTGACGGCACCATAGAAGCCAAGGGCGGCGTGGCGGGCGGCAATGGCGGGTTGGTCGAGACGTCAAGCCACGGCGTCTTAAGCGTGGGCGGCATCGCCGATACGTCTTCTCCCCACGGCTCCGGCGGGGAATGGCTGCTGGACCCGGCCAGCCTGACGATCTCGAACGGGTCGGATACCAACGTGGTCGGCAATCCTAATTTCGTGCCTGACGGCACGGTGGCGACTTCTAACCTGACCCCCGGCACCATCGATACGGCGCTGAACGCGGGCACCAACGTGACGGTCACTACCGGCGGCGACGCTTTCGCCAATGTTGGCGACATCACCGTCAACAACGCCATCCTGACGACGGGCACCGGCTCGCTGACGCTTTCTTCCTTCCGCAACATCATCCTCAATGCCGGCATAACGCTGGCGGGCGGGGCGCTGACGTTGCGGGCGGATAACGCCGCCAACGGTTCGGGCCATATCAATGTCACAGGCGCCATCAGCACAGCCGGCGGCAACATCACGATGGGCGGAGGAAACGGCGCCATCACCGCCGGCAGCGGCTATGCCGCCGGCAACGCGGGCCAGGTCGCAGGCGTCGTCGACAACGGCGTGGCCATCGATGCAGGTGGGGGCAACATCATCGTTAACGGCCGGGGGTTCAATGGTGCCGGCAACAACAACGACGGCGTCGTGGTCAATGGCGGCAGCATTTCCACCACCGGCGCGGCCACCATCAGCATCAGCGGCAGCGGCAGCGGCAACACGAACAGCGGCGCCGACTATGGCGTTTATGTGCTCGCCGGCGGGGTCGTGTCTTCGGTCAACGGCAATCTTGTCGTAACCAGCTCTTCGGGCGGCGGCGCCGGCACCGGCGGCGGCAACAACGGCGTCTATGTTACGGGTGCCGGCAGCACTGTCGAAACGACCGGCTCCGGGAGCGTCTCCATCACTGGCACCGGCGGAAACGGCGCAGGCAGCGGCGCGTCCAATGACGGCGTTTTTATTAACACCGCCGCCGCCATCCAGGCCACCGGCAGCGGTACGATCACCGTCTCTGGCACCGGCAGCAACAGTTCCGGAAACACCAATCACGGCGTTGTAGTTTCCGGCTTGATTGTAGGCAGCGGCGGCGCGATCTCGGTCACTGGCACCGGCGGCGCCGGCAGCGGCGCAAACAACATCGGCGTTCTTATCTCGACCGGCACCGGTGGCGTTTCCAATACCGGCGGCGGTACGGTGACGATCTCCGGCACCGGTGGCGGCACGGGAAATAGCGGAACGGATTACGGCGTCGCCGTCAACGGCACCGCGTCCGCCGTCAACGGCAACATCAATGTCAGCGGCACCGGCGGCGGCGCTGGGACGGGAGCAAACAATTACGGCGTCTACACTACCGGCGCCGGCAGCACGATTGAAACGACGGGCACGGGCAATGTCTCGGTCACCGGAACGGGCGGCAACGCCAGCGGCAGCGGTACCAGCAACTTCGGCGTCTCTGTGACCAACGCCAACGGCATTCAAACCACCGGCGCGGGCGGCATCACCGTGACGGGCACCGGCAGCGCCAGTAGCGGTGGCATCAACTTCGGAGTCTATGTTTCCGGCGGATCTATTACCGGCGCGGGCGGGGACAATGTCTCGGTCACCGGCACCGGCGGCAACAGCAGCGGGAACACTAATATCGGCGTCGAAAACCTAGGTACCATCAGCACCCTGGGTTCAGGTACGGTCACGGTAAGCGGCACCGGCGCAGGCACCGGCAACAGCTCCGTCGATTACGGGGTGGACGTTGAAGGTGCCGGCGTCATCTCCGCCGCCAACGGCAATCTCTCGGTTACGGGATTGGGCGGCGGCGGCGGCGCGGGCGGTGTCAACTACGGATTGTTTGTCATCGGCGCCGGCAGCACGATTGAGACGACTGGCACGGGCAATGTCAACGTTACCGGCACGGGCGGCAACGCGGCTGGGAGCGGTGGGAATAATTACGGAGTAGATGTTGGCAGTGCAAGCGGCATTCAGACCACCGGCACGGGCACTATCGCCGTCAACGGCACCGGCAGCGCCAGCAGCGGCGGAAACAATATCGGCGCGTATATTAGCGGCGGATCTATAACAGGCGCGGGCAACATCACCATCGACGGCATGGGTGGGAATGGAAGCGGAAGTGATAACTACGGCGTCTATGTTAACGGCAGTTCCGTCACCGCCGGCGGTTCCGGCACGGTGACGCTGAGCGGTACCGGCGCAGGCACCGGCAACAGCAACTTCGATTACGGGGTTGGTCTGGCTTCCGGCGCCGTCGTTTCCACGGTCAACGGCAATGCCACTGTCACCGGCACCGGCGGCGGCGCTGGCACCGGCGGTAACAACCACGGAATCGATGTCTCCGGCGCCGGCAGCACCGTCGAAACGACCGGCACCGGCAGCATTTCCATCACCGGCGCGGGCGGTAATGCCGCCGGGAGCGGGGCAGGTAACGGCGGGGTATATGTCAACACCGCCAACGGCATTCAGACCACCGGCACAGGCGCCATCACCGTCACGGGCGCCGGCAGCTTCAGCAGCGGCGGAAACAATGATGGCGTGTCGCTGGTCGGCGGATCTATTACAGGCGCGAGCGGGCAGAATATTCTCATCACCGGCACCAGCGGAAGCGGCAGCGGCACTTACGGGTTTTCCGCCGACGCGGCCAGCAGTGTGAATGCCACGGGCGCGGGCAACCTCACGATTGCCACCGATACCGATAACTTCGGTGCCGCCTCGACCCTGGCGACCGGCAGCGGCCGCTGGCTAGTCTATTCCGTCAACCCCGCGAATAACAACGACGCCGTGCTCGGCAACAATTTCGTGCGCTATAGCTGCACCTTTGGCGGCGCTTGCCCTGCTTTCCCCGTTGCCGGCGACGGCTTGCTATACAGCATCACCCCGACATTGACCATAACGCCGGCCGGAATAGCGTCCATCACCTATGGTGCGGCAGCACCCTCCCTAGCGGGATATGTGTATACGATTGCCGGGTATCGGGGCAGTGATGGCTCTGCGGATTCAGTCAGCGGCGCCCTGAACGGCAGTACGACCTATACGCCCACCTCGAACATCGGTACATACAACATAAATTACGCCAGCGGTTCCCTCACGTCGTCACTGGGTTACGGTTTTTCTTACGCCAATAATCCAGGCGCTTTCACGGTTACTCCGAAAGGGTTGACCGTCACCGCCAATAATCTCAGCAAGACGTACGGCACGACATACAGCTTCCTCGGCAGCGAATTCAGCGCGGCGGGGCTGATCAACGGCGACACCGTTTCCAGCGTCAGCCTCGCCAGCCCCGGCGCCGCTGCCGCAGCCAGCGTGGCCGGGGGCCCTTATGCCATTACGCCCTCGGCGGCCGTCGGAACGGGATTGGCAAACTATTCGATCAGTTACGTGAACGGTAACATGACCGTCACGCCCTATACGCTGACGGTCACGGCCAATGCACAGTCCAAAGTCTACGGCGCTGCCGATCCTGTCCTGACCTACACCAACGGCGCGCTGCAGGCCGGCGATACCTCCTCCGTCTTTACCGGCGGTCTCAGCAGGATTGCCGGCGAGACGGTCGCAGGCGGTCCCTATGCGATCAACCAGGGCACCTTGAGCGCGGGCGCGAATTACACGATCAGCTACACCGGGAACAACCTGACCATCACGCCTTACCTCCTCACCGTGACGGCCAACGCCCAGTCGAAGGTTTACGGCGCGGCCGATCCGGCCCTGACCTACACGAACGGCGCGCTGCAGAACGGGGATACCTCGGCGGTGTTCAGCGGCGGCCTGAACCGCGTGGCCGGTCAGAACGTCGGCGCCTATGCGATCAACCAGGGCACGCTCTCGGCGGGCGCGAATTACACGATCAGCTACACCGGGAACAACCTGACCATCACGCCCTACCTCCTCACCGTGACGGCGAATGCGCAGAGCAAGGTCTACGGCGCGGCCGATCCGGCCCTGAC
>Ga0302326_10034458_pt1 | contig 10031 bp, 9 predicted proteins | sample Palsa_T0_3_FD_202264 | JGI IMG/M metagenome (GOLD analysis project Ga0302326, IMG submission 202264) | Peat permafrost microbial communities from Stordalen Mire near Abisko, Sweden - Palsa_T0_3 | ecosystem: Environmental > Terrestrial > Soil > Palsa > Peat permafrost | place: Sweden: Abisko...
CTGATGCGGTTTCTCGAAAGCTCGCTCTGAAGTAGGACTGAAGGCGGCATGGCGCGCCAACACGTGCCACCGCATAACACAGGGAGGAAATGGTCATGTTGAAAACAATCGCGGTAACTGCCGCCGTCGCGCTCTCGGTCACGGCGTGGGTCTTGTTGCCGACGCGTAGCCACGAGGCGATGGCGGAATCCGGACAGCTTTTCATTGCCGCCGTCGAGTACGACATCGTGCCGGGCAAGGTCGACGACTTCTTGGCGGCGGTTAAGGAGAATGGCGCGGCGTCGGTGAAGGAGCCGGGCTGCCGCGAATTCGACATCGCCGTGTCGCAGACCGATCCGAACCACGTATTTATCCTCGAAGTCTACGACAACGAAGATGCGCTCAAGGCGCATGTGACGACCGATCATTTCAAGAAATATAAAGCCGCAACCGCCGGCATGACGACCAAGCGCCAGGAACAGCGGCTCTGGTCGGTGGCGATGAATATAAAGGGTATGTGATCGGCATGGCTGTGAAAAAGCGAGGCGCCGTCGGTGTTGTCGGTCTCGGCATCATGGGCGGCGCGTTCGCCGAGAATCTTCTCGCCGCCGGTTGGCGCGTCGTCGGCTACGACATTGCCGTGGCGCGCCGGCGTGCGCTGGCCCGCAAGGGCGTTGAGATCGCCGCAGACGCGGGTGAAGTGGCGCGCCAGGCGCCGACCATCATCTTGAGCCTGCCCAAGTCGGCCGCGCTCGCCGCGACCATAGTCGCCATCGTCAAGGCCAAAGTGCCGCGCCGCGTGGTGATCGAGGCTTCGACGTTCAAGCTCGAAGACAAGTTCGCCGCCGAAGCGATGCTGCGCAAGGCCGGCCACGTCCTGCTCGACTGTCCGGTCAGCGGCACCGGCATCCAGGCCAGGGTGAAGGACCTCGTAATCTACGCCTCGGGCGGCAGCACCGAGATCAAACGGCTGCGCCCGCTGTTCGCCGATTTTACCCGCGTGGTGCGGGATCTCGGCGCTTTCGGCAACGGCAGTCGCATGAAATACATCGCCAACCTTCTAGTCGCCATCCACAACGTGGCGAGCGCGGAGGCGCTAGTGTTGGGCATGAAGGCCGGGCTGCCGCCGGAACTGGTCTATGAGGAGGTCAAGGTCGGCGCCGGCAATTCGCGGGTGTTCGAGCTGCGTGCCCCGATGATGGTGAAGGGCCGCTATGACGAACCGACGATGAAGGTCTCGATCTGGCAGAAGGACATGGACGTCATCGGCAGCTTCGCGCAGGCGCTGGGCGCGCCCACGCCGTTGTTCTCGGCGACGCTGCCGATCTATGCCGCCGCCATGTCGACCGGCTATGCGATGCAGGACACCGCCTCGACCTGCGCCGTGCTCGAAGCCATGGCGGGGATCAAGCGCGGCAAGGCGAAAGCCAAGCGCGCGGGCCGGCGATCGCGATAGGAAGTCGAGAGCGAACGAACATGGTGCGACGGCGCATCTCCGGACAGCGGACCTCCAGGCTCGCCATCTGGGCGCGGCGCCTGGCGCTGTTTTCGCTCGCCGCGACGTTTATCGCGGTCGTCATCGTGCGCTCGGGCGCGCTCGACATCGTGCCGGCGCTCTCGACGCTGGCCGGCGCATTGGTGCTCGCACTGGTCGCGATCCTGCTCGCCTTTGCCGCCGGCGTAGTCATCTGGACCGAGGGTATTGGCGGGGTCCGTGAGGCGGTCACGGCGCTGCTCATCGGGCTCGTGCTCATCGCCTATCCGCTTTATCTCGGCGTCAAAGCCTATCGGCTGCCGGCGATCTACGACGTCACCACCGACCCGATCGATCCGCCGCGGTTCGAGGCGATCGCGCGGTTGCGGCCGCGTGACGCCAATCCGGTCGCCTATGCCGGCCTTCACATCGCCGAGTTGCAACGCAAGGCCTATTCCGACATCGAGCCCGATCTCACCACGGCGACGCCGCAAGAGGCCTACGACGCCGTGCTCAAGGTCATCGCCAAGCGCAAGTGGCACATCGTCGATGCGCGGCCGCCGCAAGGCGCCGCGCCGCGTGACGGCTTGATCGAGGCGATCGCGCGCACGGCGATCTTAAGCTTCCGCGACGACGTGGCGGTGAGGGTGCGCGCGACGGCGGACGGCGCTCGCATCGATGTGCGTTCGGCCTCGCGCTACGGCCGTCACGATCTCGGCGCCAACGCCGCGCGCGTGCGTGCGCTGATCGAAGACGTCGACGACGTCCTCTCCGCGCCGGCGCAGGAGAAGAAACTGCCGGCGGCGAAGCCCACTCAGGCGGCGGGCAAGGGAAATTCGGTCAAGCGGTAAGTGCCGCCGATCGACGGCGTGCCTTCGGTGGCGACGATTCCGCGCGCGACTAGGTCCTCGAGATGCGCCAGCACCGAGAGCGCGGCCGCGCCGACCAGCCGTGAGTCGATCCCGATATAGATCGCGCGCACCAAAGTTGGGATATCGGCGGCGCTTTTGCCGAGCCGCCGCAGGATCGACGCTTCGCGCGCCTGCCGATGGCGGATGTAGCTCTGCACGAAGCGCGGCGCCTCGCGCACCGGTCCGCCGTGGCCGGGCAGGTAGACCGGCTCGCTCCGCCGCGCCAGCTTTTCCAGCGAGGCCATGTAATCGCTCATGGCGCCGTCGGGTGGCGCCACGATCGAAGTCGACCACGCCATCACATGATCGCCGGAGAAGATCAGGTCCGCTTCCTTGAACGCATACGCCATGTGGTTCGCCGTATGCCCGGGCGTTGTCAGCGCCTCCACGGTCCAGCCGTCGCCGGTGACGACATCACCGTCGGCGAGCGCGATATCGGGGCGGAAATCCAGGTCGGCGCTGGCGTCGAGCCGATTCGTCTCGCCGATATGCAGCGGTCGTGCCGGGCGGTGCGGGCCTTCCGCGTAAACCGTGGCGCCGGTCGCCGTCTTGATCTTCGGTACCGCCGGCGAATGGTCGCGGTGGGTGTGGGTGACGAAAATGCCGGCGACGGTCTCGCCGCGCACGGCGTCGAGCAACGCCGCGATGTGGGCGTCGTCGTCGGGACCGGGATCGAGGATCGCGACCTTGCCGCGGCCGATGATGTAGCTCACCGTCCCCTTGAAGGTGAACGGACCGGGATTGTTGGCGACGACGGCGCGCACGCCCGGCGCCACCTCCGCGATCCGGCCGGGCACGAGAACAAACGTCTTGTCGTAGCGGATGTCGTCGTTCATGCGGCGAGCGTGGCCAAGGGCCGAACGCAAATGGCGGGCATAACGACGGCAGAAAAGGATGGAGCCCCGGTGCCGGGATCGCCGGGGCTCCAAGCAATCTCATTCAACACGAGTTGTGAGATCGAGATCGCAGCTAGGGTTATGCAAGCGGCGGGCCAAGTCTGGCCGATGCGGGCCACAATCCTTGCCGAGCCGCTATTCTCTGGCGAATCAGCACGTTGCGGCCGGCCCAGGCGGCCCGGCAAGCGGTGCATTGTCCGCGTTGCGGGCGGGCCGTGGCTATTTTGCGGGCAGTCGGTCGGCATGGCTAAAATGGCGTCCGGCTGCGGATCGCCGCCGCCAGCGTCCCCTCATCGAGATAATCGAGCTCGCCGCCGACCGGCACGCCGTGCGCAAGCCGCGTCACCTTGACCTTGGCGTCGTGCAGCAGGTCGGTAACGTAATGAGCGGTGCTCTGGCCGTCGACGGTGGCGTTGAGCGCGAGGATGATTTCGTGGACTGACGGATCGTGCGCGCGCTTGACTAGTGCGTCGATGGTGAGGTCATCGGGGCCGACGCCGTCGAGTGGCGAGAGCGTGCCGCCGAGCACGTGGTAGCGCGCGTTGATGGCATGCGCGCGTTCGAGCGCCCACAGATCGGCGACGTCGGCGACCACCACGATGATCGAGGGGTCGCGCCGCGTATCGGTGCAGACCGTGCAAGGATTCTGCGTGTCGATGTTGCCGCAGATCTTGCACACCTCGATCTTCTCGATCGCGGTCTGCAAGGCCGCGGCGAGCGGCGCCATGATGAGTTCGCGCTTCTTGATCAGGAACAAGGCCGCGCGCCGCGCCGAGCGCGGGCCCAGTCCCGGCAGACGGGCCAGGAGCTGGATCAGGCGTTCGATCTCGGGACCGGCGGCGACGGCGGGCATCGATCAAAATAATTTCAGGCCGGGCGGCAGCGGTAGCCCCCCAGTGAGCGCCTGCATGCGCTCGGCCAAGACGGCTTCGAGCTTGCGGCGGGCATCGGCGTGCGCGGCGACAATGAGGTCCTGGAGGATTTCCTTCTGGTCGGGCTCGAACAGCGAATCGTCGATCTGCGCGGCCTTGAGCTCGCCTTTGCCGGAGAGCTTCAACTTGAGCAGTCCGCCGCCGGCGGCACCCTCGACCTCGATCCGATCGAGTTCGGCCTGCATCGCCTCCATCTTTGATTTGAGCTCGGAAGCCTGCTTCATCAGGCCGAGGAAATCGACCATCGCGGCACCTGCATCTATGTTCCGTCACCCTGAGGCGCGAGCGAAGCGAGCCTCGAAGGGCGACGGCCCGAACGCCTCGGCCGTTCATCCTTCGAGGGCCGCTTCGCGGCCACCTCAGGATGAAGGTCGTGATAGATCACCATCTTATCGCTCCTCATCCGGCGGTTCGCTCAATGGCAACTCGTCCGGCGTGGCCGGCGTGCCGGCAGGCGTGCGCACGTCGACGATTTCGGCGCCGGGAAAGCGCGTCAGCACCGCTTGCACCAGTGGATCGCCGCGCACGTCGTCTTTCAGCTCGGCCTTACGCGTCTGCGCCTGCGCGTAGAGGCTCGGCATGCCCGGCTCGGCCGACACGATCACCATCCAGCGCCGGCCGGTCCACTCGGCGAGCTTTTTCGACAATTCGCCGGTGAACGTTTTCGGCGCGCTTCCTTCGAGACCGATTTCGAGCCGGCCGTCCTCGAAACGGATGAGCCGCACGTCGCGCTCGAGCGCGCTCTTCATCGCGAGGTCGCGTTTGTCAGAGGCAAGCGCCAGCAAATCTTCGAAGCTTTGCAGCGCGAGCGCCGTGACGCTCAATTCTTCACCGCGCGCGACCGGCGCGTCCCTCGGCAGTTCCGCCGGCGCGACCGCCAGCGCGACGCGCGTCGAGCCGCGCGGAATCTCCGCGCGCGGCGTTTCGGCACGCGCCGGCATGTCCGCGCGCGGCGCAGGTTGGCCGGGCGGAATCGGCGCACCGCCATTGCCGCGTGCGCCTTCGCCAAGGGAGCGGATCACCTCGTCGGGCGTCGGCAAATCGGCGGCGTAGGCGATACGCACCAGCACCATCTCGGCGGCGGCGAGCGGGCGGCCTGCCGCCGCCACTTCCTCGATGCCCTTGAGCAGCATCTGCCAGGTGCGCGCCAGCACGCGCATCGAAAGCTTGGCCGCAAAGGCGCGTCCACGCGTCCACTCCGCTTCGGTCAGCGACAGGTCGTCGGCCAAGGCCGGCACGACTTTGACCCGGGTAACGAAATGCGTGAACTCGGCGAGGTCGCCGAGCACCATGGCCGGATCGGCGCCGGCGTCATACTGGTCGCGCACTTCGGCGAGCGCGCATGGAAAGTCGGCGCGCATCAGCGCTTCGAACAGATCGATGATCTTCGTGCGATCGGCAAGCCCGAGCATCTGCCGTACGTCCTCGGCACGTACCGGCCCGGCAGCGTGCGCGATCGCCTGATCGAACAGCGACAGCGCATCGCGCACCGAACCCTCGGCGGCGCGAGCGATCAAGGCCAGGGCTTCAGCCTCGGCGGTGATCTCTTCTTTCCCGGCAATGCCTTGCAGATGCGCAACGAGAAGCGCCGCATCGACCCGGCGCAGGTCGAAACGCTGGCAACGCGACAGCACGGTGATCGGCACCTTGCGGATTTCCGTGGTCGCGAACACGAACTTGGCGTGCGCCGGCGGCTCTTCCAGCGTCTTCAGGAGGGCGTTGAACGCGGCGCCGGAAAGCATGTGCACTTCGTCGAGGATATAGACCTTGTAGCGGGCCGAGACCGGCGCGTAGCGGATGGCCTCGTTGATCGCCCGCACGTCCTCGACGCCGTTGTGAGAAGCCGCGTCCATCTCGATCACGTCGAGGTGCCGGCTTTCCATGATCGCCTGGCAGTGCACGCCGAGCACCGGCATGTGGATCGTGGGCGCGGTGATGGAGCCATCCGGAAGCTCGTAATTGAGCGCGCGGGCGAGAATCCGCGCCGTCGTGGTCTTGCCGACGCCGCGCACGCCGGTGAGGATCCAGGCCTGCGGGATGCGGCCGGTCTCGAAGGCGTTCGAGATCGTGCGCACCACGGCGTCCTGGCCGATCAGGTCGGCGAAGGTCGATGGCCGGTATTTGCGCGCCAGCACGCGGTAGGCTGCGGTCGGGGTCGTGGCGTCGTTCATTTGCACTTCTGGAATGTAGCCTGGGTTGAGCCAACCGGTCCGGCCCGAAGTGGCCGGCCCGATGACAAGCTCCGCGAAACCCGGGGAGCAGCGCCAGAGCCTCTCGATCGTTCCTGGATTTCGCTCCGCTCAATCCGGGCTACATTGGCGGGGCTAATTCGCCGGGAAAGGTGGGAGGCTGACGAGCGACCCGAACCGCGCTCGTTAGGGCTGCTTCCTTCCGGATCTGACCCGGTTGGCGAGTGGCTCGTCCACCGCCAACCTCCCGCGTCTATATTGGCCGCGGCGCAGGGGAAAGCAAGCATGCCCATACCCTCTCCCACAAGGGGATAGGGAAAGCTAGATTGCGTGCCGTCACCGACCTTTAGCTCCTACAATGAACATTCGCACGATCATCCTTGGCACCCTTATTGTCGTCATCGCCTTCGTCGGCGCGACGCTGCTCATGAACGTGCTCTGGCCGACCGGGCCGGCCCCGCTCCAGCAGGCGCGGCCGGCGCTGGCGGCGGTGCCGCCGCTACAACCGCTTACCGGCACATCGACGGTGCTGGCGCCTGCCGCCATCGCCATGGCGGCGATCCGCGATGCGCTCGACGCACAAGCCCCGCGCAACCTCTCGGGCAAGCCGCAAAATCCAGTTTCGCAACTGCTCTCCACCGCGCAACTCACCTTCACCGTCACCCGCGGGCCGCTGAACGTTTCGGGGCGGGCGGATGCGTTGGTCATTACGACGCCGCTCTCCGGCACGTTCGAGGCGCTCGGCACGCTGACCGGCGGCATTGGCGGCGCGGCCGGCGCCGTCGGCAACATCATCGGCGGAAGTGTAGGTCAGCAGGTGCAGTCGCTGGCCGGCAAGGCGTTCGACCAGCACGCCGATATCCGCGGCACCGTGACGGCGACGTCACGCCCGACCATCGCGCCGAACTGGCGGCTTTCCCCCAACCTGACGGCTCAGGTCAGCGTCGTCGACGTCGTGCTGCCGATCGGCGGCATCAAGCTCAGCGTCTCCAACGAGGTGAAGCCGGTGCTCGACAATCTGGTGCGCGAGCAGGCGAACGCGCTCGAGACGCGCGTGCGCAACGATCCGTTCATCGAGCTTGCGGCGAAGAGCGAATGGGTCAAGCTCTGCCGCGCCATTTCGCTCGGCGCGGCGGCCGCGGGCGCGCCCAACCTCTGGCTCGAAGTCCGCCCGACGCGCGCGATCGCGGCGCAGCCGAAGATCGACGCCAACGCGGTCACGCTGTTGGTCGGCGTGCAGGCGGAAACGCGCATCGTGTCGAGCGAGACCAAGCCCAATTGTCCATTTCCCCAGCAGCTCGACCTCGTGCCGCAGGCCAACGACGGCATTGTCGACATCGCCGTCCCGATCGACGTGCCGTTCACCGAAGTGAGCCGCCTCATCGAGGAGGAGTTCAAGGGTAAGACACTTCCCGAGGACGGTTCCGGCGCGTTCGCCACCACCATCCGCCACGCCGCAATTGCCGCCTCTGGCGATCGCCTGCTGATTTCGCTTGCCGTCAACGTCAAGAAGCGCGGCCTCTTCGCCGTCGGCGCCGACGTCACGGTGCATGTGTGGGGACGGCCGGTGCTCGAGCAAGACCGGCAGATTCTGCGTTTCACCGACGTCGGGCTCGACGTTCAATCCAAAGCGGCGTTCGGACTCCTGGGCGAAGCGGCGCAGGCGGCGCTACCCTATCTGCAAAGGACGCTCGCCGAGCAGGTGGTGATCGACTTAAAGCCGTTTGCGGCGGACGCGAAGAAACGCATCGGTGCGGCGGTCTCCGGCTTCGCCAGCCAAAGCGCCGGGCTTTCCGCGAGCGTCATTGTGAACGACCTACGCCTGACCGGCATCGCATACGACGACAGGACTTTGCGCATCATCGCCGACGCCAAGGGCAGCGTGAACGTCGCGATTTCCTCGCTGGCGGGGCAGTAGGTTACGGACCGACTGGCGTCACGCCGCATGTTAAGGCATAGAGCGTAGGCGGAGCTGTAAAACGCAATCTGCCGAGTTCTTTGATCATCGTGTCCAACCGTCCCGATCTCAATTCGCCGCCGCGCCAGGCCTATTCCGGAAGCCGCATCGAGCGCGCCGCCGTGCACCGCGGCGACCGGGCCGCGCTGGCGGCGCTGGCGGAGAACAATCGCGCCGGCTTTTACCTGATCGGCGGCGACGCCGTGGTGCTGAAAAAGCACGGCGAGCAACTCGATCCGCTGTTTTCGCCCGCGGAGGCGCGCGCGTTCGGCACTGCGCGCGAGACCGTGTTCCTCGGACTTCTGGACGAGGAGCCGCGTTTCGGCGCCGGTTTCGATCCGGCGTCGGTCGAGCCGCTGAAGGCCCGCGACGATCTCAAGCTTATCGATCTGCGGTCGATCGCGGTGCAAGGCGCCGTCGGCGCCGAGCATCTGCCGCCGCTCGCAGAGGCCAAAGCGATCCTTGGCTGGCACGCGCGTCATTGCTTCTGTCCCAATTGCGGCGCGGCGACGAATGTCGCGCAGGCCGGCTGGCGGCGCGACTGTCCGTCCTGCCTGACCGAGCATTTTCCCCGCACCGATCCGGTGGTCATCATGCTGGCGATCGCCGGCGAGCGCTGTGTGCTCGGCCGTTCGCCGCGCTTTCCGCAAACCATGTGGTCGTGCCTCGCCGGCTTCGCCGAACCCGGCGAGTCGATCGAGGAAGCGGTATGCCGCGAGGTGCAGGAGGAAGTCGGGCTTGCCTGCGGCCGCGTCGCCTACTTCGCCTCGCAGCCGTGGCCGTTCCCGTCGTCGCTGATGATCGGATGCCACGCCGAAGCGCTGACCGAAAACATCGTCATCGACAAGAGCGAGATCGAGGACGCGCGCTGGTTCGACCGCGCGGAGCTCAAGCTGATGCTGGCGCGCGAGCACCCGCAGGGCCTCACCACGCCGCCGCCGATCGCGATCGCGCATCACATCATCCGCGCTTTTGTCGAGCACGGCCGCGATGTGCTGGTGGGTTGATGTCAAGCAAGACTGAGGCGCCGCGCGTCCTGTGCACCGGCATCATCGTGCTCGACGAGGTTTTTCGCGTCGCGGAATTTCCGCAGCCCGATGCCAAGGTCGAGGCTAAGGGCTTTTTCGTCGTCAATGGCGGCTGCGCAGCGAATGCCGCCGTGGCCATCGCCCGTCTCGGCGGCAAGGCGAAGCTCGCCGGGCCGCTCGGCGGCCCCGCGGGCACGGACGACAACGGCGACCGCGTGCTGGCCGCGCTCGCGCGTGAGCACGTCGACACCGGCCCCTGCCAGCGCGTCGACGGTTTGGCGACGGCGCTGTCGGCGATTTTCATCGACGACCGTGGCGACCGTACCATCGTGACCTACCGCGACCAGCGCATCGCCGCGGTGACGCCGAACGATCCGTTGGCGCTCACCGCCGATGCCGACCTCGTGCTCGCCGACAATCGCTATCCGCAATTCGTGCGGCCGGTGTGCGAGGCGGCACGGGCGCGGAAGCTGCGCATCGTGATCGACGCCGACAAGCCGACGATCGAGGACGATCCGCTGTTTCGCCTCGCATCGCATGTCGTCTTTTCCGCCGAGTGCCTCACCGCCACCAGCGGAACCGGCGACCTCGGCGAAGGGCTGCGACGTATCGCGCGGCATACCGGCGCGTTCCTCGCCGTGAGCAGCGGACCAAACGACATCCTC
>Ga0302326_10034463_pt1 | contig 10030 bp, 12 predicted proteins | sample Palsa_T0_3_FD_202264 | JGI IMG/M metagenome (GOLD analysis project Ga0302326, IMG submission 202264) | Peat permafrost microbial communities from Stordalen Mire near Abisko, Sweden - Palsa_T0_3 | ecosystem: Environmental > Terrestrial > Soil > Palsa > Peat permafrost | place: Sweden: Abisko...
GCAATCAGGACCAGCCATGGCAGGTACCTGCTAGGGATTGGCCGCACCAGGTTGTCTACAGCCTCCCGGCGGGGGCGGGCTCTGCGACTATGATTCCCCGCGGCACAGACCGGTGAATGGCCGCGGCGATCAGGGAAATCTCATCCATGAGTTCAACAAACTGGTCGGGATACATCGATTGCGCGCCATCAGACAGCGCCTTATCCGGCTGGTGGTGCACCTCGATCATCAGGCCGTCCGCACCCACCGCAACCGCTGCGCGTGCCAGCGGCAGAACCATGTTGCGCTTGCCCGTTCCATGGCTGGGGTCGACGATGATCGGCAAATGGCTCAGCCTCTGCACCGCCGGCACGATACTCAGGTCAAGCGTGTTGCGGGTGTGATCGGCAAACGTGCGTACCCCACGTTCGCACAGGATCACCTGGTAATTGCCTTCGCTCATCACGTATTCGGCAGCCATCAGCAGTTCGTCCAGCGTTGCCGACAAACCGCGTTTCACCATAACCGGTTTACGCGTCCGGCCGGCGCGCTTCAGCAAAGAAAAGTTCTGCATGTTCCGGGCGCCGATCTGGATCACATCGGCATACTCCGCAACCAGGTCGAGACTCTCGTTGTCCAGCGCTTCGGTAACAATCCGCAGCCCGAATTTGTCTCGGATCTCCGCCATGATCTTCAGACCATCCTCGCCCATGCCCTGGAAGGCGTAGGGAGAAGTGCGCGGCTTATAAGCGCCCCCGCGAAAGAACTGCGCTCCCGCGCGAGCGACCTGCTCAGCCACCGCGAAAGCCTGCTCCCGCGATTCGATCGAGCACGGTCCGCCAATGACCGCCAGGCCCGGGCCGCCGATGGTCGCATCGGTCCCCGGAAAGCTGATAACCGTGTCCTCTTCCTTCACATCGCGGCTGACCAACTTGTAGGGCTTGGTAACCCGGATAACTTCCGCGACCCCGGATAGTTCCTCAAGGTCCCCCTGGTCGACCGCGCCGCTATTGCCGGTAATTCCGATGGCCGTGCGCTGGGCGCCGGGCATGGGATGGGCGCGGAAGCCTAACACCTGGATCTGCTCGCAGACGGCCTGGATTTCTTCCGGCGTGGCCTGCGGTTTCATCACCACGAGCATGGGGGTTACGACCTTTCTATGCACTCTAAGTGTACTGGCTTGAGTGAGCTGCGGTAAACATCTGGTATACCTGAGCAGATGAATCACGCTCCCAGACTGCGCAGCCTGCGGCGCCGGATGAAGCAGCAGGGAATTGACAGCCTGCTGATCACCCATCTGCCGGATGTGCGCTATCTCTGCGGCTTTACCGGATCCAATGCCTTTCTTGCCGTGACCCCGAATCGGGCCACCATGTTTACCGATGGCCGCTACATCGCGCAGGCGCACCAGGAAACCAGCGCCGCCCGGGTGGTGATCGCCAAGGCCGCGCGCGACGCGTCGTGCCGATGGCTGGCCGCGAGTGGAGTCAAACACTGTGCCTTCGACCCGGAAACGACCACGGTTGCCGATCTGGCCCTTTATCGCAAAGCTGGAGGCAGCCGGGGATTCTTCCAGCCCCTGGCCGAGCCCCTGGTCCGCAACCTTCGCCTTATTAAGGACGAGGACGAGCTCCGCCTGATGAAAAGGGCTGCTCACCTGGGCGTGGACCTCTTCCATGAACTGCTACCCCAACTGCAGCCGGGAATGCCCGAGACGGCGGTGGCGGCACTTCTGGAAAACAGCGCGCGGGGGCGTGGAGCCGAGGGCATGTCCTTTGAGACCATCGTCGCCAGTGGACCACGTTCCGCCCTGCCGCATGGCCGCGCCACCGCCCAGCGTTTGCCCCGTAAGGGCTTTTTAACCCTCGACTTCGGTGTTATTCTCGAAGGTTATTGTTCAGATATGACACGCACTGTCTTCCTCGGGCAGCCAACACGCCGGGAACGCTTCACGTATGATGCTGTGCGGGAGGCGCAACAGGCTGCCGTCGAGGCGGTCAAGCCCGGAGTCTCCTGTGGTGAGGTAGACGAAGCAGCGCGCAGCGTCCTTCGCAAGGCTGGCTTGGCGGAGTACTTTACTCACTCCACCGGCCACGGCGTCGGGCTTGAAATTCATGAAGCACCCCGCATTGCTGCGGACCAGTCGCAGTCCCTTTTGCCGGGGATGGTCGTCACCATCGAACCCGGCGTCTATATTGAAGATCATTTTGGAGTGCGCATTGAGGATATGGTTGTCGTTACCCGGCAGGGCGGTCAGGTCTTAACCCCCGCTTCCACCGGTTGGACGCAACTCTGATGCAGACGAGAGATTCATGACGCCTGATGAAATCAAAGAGTTGAGGGAACTAATCGAGTTCCTTAAAGAATATGACATTGGTGACTTCGAATTCGAACGCGGCGACTTCAAGATTCGCCTCAAGTTCGGTCAACCCGTGCAGGGACCACCTGCTTCCGCTCTCGATATCGCCCGCCTGGGGCAATTGTTGTCCCCAGCAGGCCAAGTGCCAGCAGCCGCCTCGCAGGGCATCCATGCGGTGGCTTCTTCCGGGGCGGCTGCAGCCGCGGATGCGCCCCCTCCGGCCGTAGAGGAGACCCTGCATATCGTCAAGTCGCCGATCGTAGGCACGTTCTACGAGTCGTCTTCGCCCGGTGCCGCGGCCTTCGTCAAAATCGGGGACCAGATCGAGAACGGCCAGGTCCTCTGTATCGTGGAAGCCATGAAGCTGATGAACGAGATCGAATCGGACGCAGCCGGAGAAGTGGTCAAGCGTCTGGTGACCAATGGCCAGCCGGTGGAATACGGCCAGCCGCTTTTCGCTCTGCGGCTGCGCTAGCTCCTTCCCTGGTTTAAACGTCACAGCAACTGCACGAGGATGCGCGGGCTCTGAATGGAACCAATGTTTCGAAAACTACTGATTGCCAACCGCGGCGAGATTGCCCTCCGCGTCATATGCGCCTGCAAGGAGTTGGGGATTCGCACGGTGGCCATCTACAGCGAGGCGGATCGTAACTCGCTCCACGTCCGCTTTGCCGATGAAGCCATCTGCATTGGCCCGCCCCGCTCGGCGGAAAGTTATCTGAACGTGCCCGCCGTCATCTCCGCCGCGGAAATCGCCGATGTCGATGCCATTCATCCCGGCTACGGTCTTCTCAGTGAGAATGCAAACTTCGCCGAGGTTTGCCGCGCGTCGAACATCAAGTTCATCGGGCCCACTCCCGAAGCCATGCGCCTCATGGGGGAAAAGGACAAAGCGCGCCAGGCGATGAAGAAAGCCAAGGTTCCGATCCTGCCCGGCTCCGAAGGCGTGCTGCAAAACGAGGAGGAAGCTCTCGCCTGGGCTCGCTCCGTTGGCTTTCCGGTCATTCTCAAAGCCTCCGCAGGCGGCGGGGGACGCGGCATGCGCGTGGTGCGCACCGAAGAGGAACTGCCCCAGCTTTACCAGGCGGCGCACACCGAGGCTTCCAATGCCTTCGGCAATGGCGACCTCTATATGGAGAAGTTCATCGAGCGCCCCCGGCACATCGAGTTCCAGATCCTGGCCGACGAGCATGGCAATGTTTTCTCCCTGGGAGAGCGCGAGTGTTCCATTCAACGCCGCCATCAGAAGCTGATTGAAGAGGCGCCTTCGCTCCAGGTCACGCCCAAGATCCGCGAAGACATCGCCAAGACACTCAAACGGTGTCTCACCGCGATCGGCTATCACAATGCCGGCACGGTTGAGTTCCTCATGGATGAAGACGGCAAGCTCTACTTCATCGAGATGAACACCCGCATCCAGGTGGAGCATCCAGTCACCGAGATGGTGACCGGTGTGGACCTGGTCAAAGCCCAGCTTCGCATTGCCGCCGGCGAAACTCTGCACAGCATTCTCCCCGAAGCGGTCCCCATTCGCGGCCACGCCATCGAATGCAGGGTGAACGCCGAGCATCCGGAAAAGTTCACCCCCTCGGCCGGCCGCATCACCGCCTTCAACGTTCCCGGTGGCAACGGTGTGCGCGTCGATACGGCCCAGTACGCTGAAGGCATCGTGCCTCCTTATTACGATTCACTGATTGCCAAGCTGATTGTCCACGGCAAGGACCGCGCGGAGGCCATGGCCCGCATGTCGCGCGCCCTCGAGATGTTTGTCATCGAGGGAATCCACACCACGATCCCCCTCCACCGCCGCATCCTGGAGGACGCTGAGTTCCGCGAGGGAAACTTTGACACCAAGTTCATGGAGCGCTTCTTCGAACGCGAGAAGCAGCGCCGCGAGCAAATTCTCGCCCACGTGTAAACTACCCCGTCTGTATCCCATCCTGGATGCCGGTCTCCTGCTGCAGGCCGGGCTTTCGATCGAGAGCTTTGCCCGGGAACTGCGCGACGCGGGCATCCGTTTCCTGCAATACCGCGATAAAGATTCGCCGGACGACGTGGTGCTGGAACGGGCCGCCATGCTGCGCCGCATCTTCCCGCCGTCGGACAGCTGCCTCATCCTGAACGATCGCGTCTCGCTGGTGCAGGCGACCCGCTTCGAAGGAGTTCATATCGGCCAGGAGGATCAATCACCAGCCGATACCCGCGCCGCGCTCGGTCCCAATATTCTCATCGGCGTATCGACCCACGGGGAAGCCCACCTGCTCGCCGCCGCCGCCGGACCGGCGGACTACGTTGCCATCGGGCCCGTCTTCGCGACTGTCTCCAAGAAGGTCCCGGACCCCGTGGTCGGTCTGGGGGGTGTCCGCCTCGCCCGCGCCATGACCACGAAGCCGTTGGTAGCCATTGGAGGCATAGGCCGAGCCAATGGCTCCTCCGTGATCGACGCAGGAGCAGATTCAGTCGCCGTCATTTCCGATCTGCTCCCAACTCCAACCCACTCCACCGCCAAACGCATAGAGGAATTCCTCACCACGCTGACTTCCTAAGTCCGATCATGTTTGTCGGAGCCAATTTTCGCGGCTAAGGCCGTCGACGCGGGCGAACTCTTTTTCGTTACCAGTCACCAGGGTGTACCCAAGTGTGATGGCCTGAGCGGCGAGGAGCAGGTCGTTTCCACCAATCGGTCTGCCGGCCTGTTCGAGCCGAGTGCGGATTAGCCCGTAGGTTGCATCAACCGGCGCCTCGAAGGGTACTACTTCCAAAACGCCGAGCACTGCTTCAAGTTGATTGGTAAGACGAGCCGAGCCCTTCTTGGTTGCGCCATAGCGTAATTCGGCCGCAACAATGATGCTGGTGCAGACTCGCTTTTCGCCAACCTTCTTGATGTATGTGGCAACGCGGCCCTGCGGATTGCGAATGAGATCGGAAACAGTGTTGGTGTCCAGTAGGTAACGCATCAGAACTTGACTTGATCAGGCGTGGGATCAGGGATTGGCGGAAAATCCTCCTCCAGCGGCTTGAGCGTCGCCAGCAAAGCTAACAGGGATTGCTGTGGGGCGGCCTCGATAATCAACCTCTCACCCTCCTTGCGCATGATCGCGTCGTCGCCGGGAAGCTCGAACTCGCGAGGAATTCGAACCGCTTGGTTGCGGCCGTTTTTAAAAAGCTTGACGCGTCGTTCAGAGATCATCATTTAGCCTATGCCTTAGCATATGCCAAAGGCGGCCATCTGTCTAAGCAATGTGTGCGCACCGCTGTTTCGAGATTTCGCCTGGCATCAAAAAGTGCCAGGAGTTCCTCGCTGGACACACTAACCGGAAAACGGTATAGAACATACAACCGCAGAGACATAGATCCCTTCCGGGAGGAACATCCACACACGATGCCTAGATTCCTGGCAACTAAACCCCTCTCCACACTCACCAAAGAAGCCTACGAGGTAGGGGAAAACACACTCAAGCGCTCTCTCGGACCGGTCAACCTTATAACTCTAGGCATCGGCGCGATCATCGGAGCGGGAATCTTCGTTCTCACTGGCCAGGCAGCGGCCCTTCACGCCGGCCCCGCAGTGGCTCTCAGCTTTGTCTTCGCCGGTATTACCTGCGCCTTCGCCGGTCTTTGCTATTCCGAGTTCGCCTCCATCATTCCCATCGCCGGCTCCGCCTACACCTACGGCTATGCCACCCTGGGCGAGTTAGTCGCCTGGATCATCGGTTGGGACCTGGTCCTCGAATATGCCTTTGGCGCGGCCACGGTGGCCTCCGGCTGGTCCGGATACTTTGTGAGCCTGCTGGAGCAATTGCACATCCATCTGCCGCCGCAGTTCACCACCACCTATGGAAACGTCCTCTATCTTTACTCGGACAGGTGGCTACCCGCAGCTTCGCTCCCCTCTACTGTCAACGCCGCAACCCTGCCCCATGTTGCCGGCGTGTTTAACTTTGTCGCCTTCTTCGCCATCTTGATCGTCACCGCCGTCCTGGTCATCGGCATCAAGGAATCAGCCAACCTCAATTCCGCCATCGTGATCGTTAAGCTGGCCATCGTGGGCATCTTCCTCGTTCTAGGCATAGGTTATTTGTTCCACCACCCGGAACTCGCCCGGGCCAATTGGCATCCCTTCATCCCTCCCGCTCAGGGACCGGGCATGTTTGGTTTCGGGGGAATAACCGCCGGCGCGGCCTCGGTCTTCTTCGCCTACATCGGCTTTGATGCGGTTTCAACCGCGGCCCAGGAGGCGCGCAACCCGCAACGCGACATGCCCATCGGGATCCTGGGTTCGCTCGTCGTCTGCACGATCCTGTACATCCTGGTTTCCACTGTGCTGACCGGCCTGGTCAACTATCGCAGTCTTGATGTCAGCGACCCGGTCGCGGTTGGCATCGATGTCACCGGCGTCACCTGGGGCAGTCTGCTGGTAAAGATCGGCGCCGTGTTTGGCCTGGGCACTGTCATGCTGGTTATGCTGTTGGGCCAGTCGCGCGTCTTCTATTCCATGTCGAAGGATGGCCTGTTATGGAAGTGGGCTTCGGCCGTTCATCCTAAGTTCCGCACGCCCTGGATTTCTAACATCGTCGTCGGCACAATCGTCGCCTTCTTACCCGCTCTGTTGCCGATTGACAAGCTCGCCGCTCTGGTGAACATGGGTACCCTGCTCGCCTTCACCATCGTGTGTGCCGGAGTCTGGATTTTGCGCCGGCGTCACCCCAACATGGAGCGGCCGTTCAGGACACCCCTCGTTCCGCTGGTCCCTATCCTCGGCATGTGCAGCGCCTTTTATCTCATGATCAAGCTTCCTCTCCTCACCTGGGAGGTGCTGATCGTCTGGCTGATCATCGGCCTGGGCATTTACTTCAGTTACAGCATCAAGCACAGCAAAGTGCAGGCGATGAGCCCCGCGGAGACCACCGGCCGCACCCGCTAGCGCCTAAACGAATATTCGCATTCGAAACGCAAGGAATGGCCTTATACTTCTCTCGCCTGAGGAGGCGTCCATGAACAAATACTTTGCGGAACTGGTCGGTACATTTGTCCTGGTTTTCGGTGGCGTCGGCAGTGCGGTGCTTGCGGGAAGCCATATCGGCTTTGTTGGCATCTCTGCGGCTTTCGGGCTTTCACTTCTCGCGATGGTGTACACCATCGGCCCTATTTCCGGTTGTCACGTAAATCCAGCCGTCACTCTGGGAGTGTTTCTCGCCCGTAAGATCAACGCTAAGGACGCCGCAGCTTACATGGTGGCGCAAGTGATCGGTGCGGTCATCGCCTCCGCGTTAATTCTGTTTATCGCCAACGGCCTCCCTGGCGGGTACAGTGCCTCGTTGAGCGGGCTGGGAGCGGATGGCTACGGTCTGCACTCTCCTGACCATTACTCCCTGGCTGCCGGCTTTGCCGCTGAGACGATCCTTACCATGTTTCTTGTCCTCACGGTGCTGGGAACGACAGACATCGCTGCGCCGGTCGGTTTTGCCGGGTTAGCGATCGGACTGGTCCTGACGTTGATTCACCTGGTCGGGATTCCCATCACCAACACGTCTGTCAATCCGGCCCGGAGCATTGGTCCTGCGATCTTCGTGGGCGGCTGGGCCTTGCAACAGTTATGGATGTTTATCGTCGCGCCCTTTGTGGGCGCGGTCGTGGCCGCCATCGTCTACGCCGGCTTGGGCCACCCAGCAATTCTGATCACCACCCGCAAAGCAGAGCAGGCCCTGCCCGGAGAACAAATCGACCGCATCGCCTAGCGCGACAGCAAAGAGAAACAGCAGGTCCCTCCAGCGCAGTGGAGGGACCTACTGTTCATGATCCGCATCATCGAATCTGAATGGAAGCGCTACCTTTTCCTTTGTCATCCCGAGCGAAGTCGAGGGATCTGCAGTCCCCTCCTGGAAATGTTTTCGACTGAACCGGATCAACAGAAAAAGCGAAGGGGACGCCCACAGGCCGTCCCCTTCAATTCCTTATACGGTTCCCTAACCCCTACAATGCCTTCCGAGCCAGGCGGCGAACCACTTCGGTCGTCACACCATAAATCGCATGCGTCACCAATTCACTGGCATGCTCGCGCGCCGGCTGGTTCTCCGGACTCTCCGTCAACCCCATCATAGGCAGCGCGGACGCATGCGTAATCCCGCACAGCGTCAAGCCAAAATTCGCGCCAAGCCGCCCCGTAACCGCAGGCTGATACTCGGCCAGCGCTCCATACACCCCACCCACGAGCGCCCCAAAGCCCCAGTGAATTGCCCGCACCGAAACCTCCTCTTCTTTCTCGCTCAGAGGACGATCCGATATTCGATTGATCAGCACGGCTGGAGCAGGAATCTGTCCCAGGGTCCGCGGCGGGTACACTGCCTCACCCGCGGCTTTGGCGGCTGCTCCCACCAGCCCCCCGATGGCCCCGGCGAGAAACCCTTTGAACAGCGATCGCTTACGGCGAGGAGACCCAGTTGCTTCGGTCGTTGTCATATAGAGTGGCGGCCTTTCGTCCTGTTAACCTAAATCGTCATCCTGGGCAATGCAAGGTTGGAGAGCAGAGAGTATGGCCATCAGCAGGCAGTGGACCGAGTGGCACCTGACGCCGGCCGGTTGGGTTTCCGGATCCAGCCGTCGCAACGGGGAAGGGAACGTATGGCGCGACGAACCTAAGGATCGGGTAATCACCTTCGTCTACCAGGAGCAGATCGACAAGGCTCATCCCGAGCCGCATGCCACCGTGCAGGAATCCTGGCGATCGAAGGACGTAGGGGCGGCAACCAGCATAGAACAACTACTTGCCCAGCATGGCCCCTGTCCGCAAAAGCTTTAGTAAAACTTTAACTATGCCGTCGTCTTCGAGCACAGCTCGTTCATCGCCCGGGTCAACTCCTGGGCGATCATCGGCGCAGTTGCCGTTTCGATGGCCGAGCGCTGCATCAGGTACACCAGTTTGCCATCGCGCAGCATCGCGATCGCCGGCGAAGTCGGCGGGTGACCCTCAAAATAGGACCGCGCGCGTTCCGTGGCTTCGCGATCCTGGCCGGCGAATACGGTGATCGCCTGGTCGGGCAGGGTCTTGTTCTGCAGTGCCAGCCTGACCCCAGGGCGCATCTTGCCTGCGGCGCAGCCACAGATTGAGTTCACCACCAGCATCGTGGTGCCTGGCTTGGCCAACGCAGCGTCGACTTCCTCTGCGGTTCGCGCTTCCTTGATGCCGGCGCGGGTAAGCTCTTCGCGCATCGGTATGACCATAATCTCGGGGTACATGCTCGCTCCTTTGGAACTTTCTCGATTGTAAAGATTCGGCCGGCGTTTCGCTAGTACATATGCCTCGTCGGGGCTCCTGATATACCTTGAGGGCAAATGCAGTTTCTCGAAGATGTACCGCTGGCCCCCTACACCACCTTTCAGATTGGCGGCCCCGCGCGCTGGTTTGCGGCGGCGGCGAGCGAGGACGATATCGCCGCAGGTGTCGCTTTTGCCGGCGAACGCCAGTTGCCGCTCTTCGTTCTTGGCGGCGGCAGCAACCTGCTGGTTTCAGACGCCGGCTTTCCTGGCCTTGTCCTGCACATCGCGCTACGCGGCATCGCCTCCACCCAGGAAAACGGCCGTCCGATGATCTCTGCCGCCGCCGGGGAAGACTGGGATGGGCTGGTCGCCTACGCCGTCGCCGCGAACTATGCCGGGGTCGAATGCCTTTCCGGCATTCCCGGCACGGTGGGT